>Ga0268283_1000003_pt1 | contig 358353 bp, 292 predicted proteins | sample saktaG_13_FD_190140 | JGI IMG/M metagenome (GOLD analysis project Ga0268283, IMG submission 190140) | Saline water microbial communities from Sakinaw Lake, British Columbia, Canada - sak_2013_06_06_36m | ecosystem: Environmental > Aquatic > Non-marine Saline and Alkaline > Saline ...
CCTACAGAGTTATCTCCCGTCTCAAACCCCCACAACAACAAAAGATTTATTAAATTTGAAAAGAAGAAATCAAAGAAAAACAATTTAAAAACACCTGCACTCTGCCCTAAGATTGGGGTACATTATATTGAAATTGGTGTCAAAATCCACTTCTTCTTCGCCCCCATCATCCTATTAATCGTACCAATATAAGAAGGAACCTGCAGATCATACGATTCTCACGGTCTACACGCAACTTTAACAACAACCTGGTATCCTCATCGGGGGTCACGGTCTGAAATGCGTTTAGCCGAAAATTTACCCGCCTTAGCCACTCTTTTCACATGTTTGACTAATATTCTTTAAGGACTGTTTTTAATGTTATACTTTTAATCGCTGATCAATTAAAATATCATTGCCATGAAATATTTGATACACTCCGTGATGATCGCCCTGCTTGCTATCCTTCCCCTGTTGCTGGAGGCCCAGGACGGAATTGCAAGGATCGTTGAAAAGCGTCCCGACCCTTCGGCTCCTCTGACAAGGTATTCTGAAACCTCTTATACACACAGCCGGAAGGTGCGGGCTGCCGATCCGGCCATCACGGCCATGGTCAGTGAGGTGAATGCCGATACCCTGCGCGCAACGCTGCAGGCGCTGCAAAACATGGGGACCCGGTTCATGCTGAATATCGACAATAACAAGCCGATCGCCACCACCCTGATGAACCGGTTCCTCTCTTATGGCTATACCGATGTAAAGCTCGACTCCTTCTACCTGATCATTAACAATGGGGGTGGTTTGTCCGACACCACGTGGCAGTACAATGTGGTATGCACCCTCGCAGGCTCTTCAGCCCCTCAGGAAATCTATGTCGTGGGTGGCCACTGGGATTCCTACTGTCAACCCGATCCTTTCACCAACGCACCCGGGGTGGATGACAACGGAACTGCAGTTGCTGCAACCCTGGAGATCGCGCGGGTCATGAAAAAAATGAACTATCATCCTGAAACAACCATCCGGTTTACCCTTTTTGCCGCCGAGGAACTCGGGCTTTTCGGTTCCCGGGTCGCCGCCATAAAAGCCAGGTTGGGTGAGGAGGATGTACGGTATATGCTCAACCTGGATATGATCTCAAATAACCCTGAAGATCTGCCGGAGGTCAAGGTTTACCAGTATCTTGGCTATGAATGGGCCGGGTTTTGTGCCGCAGACGCACTCGAACGGTACACCGGACTGACAGCCGTTTTCCCGCAGGATAAAATGAACGATGGTTCCGATTCTTATCCTTACTGGCTCCAGGCTTTTCCTTCAGCCTACTTTGAGGAGATTGAATTCAGCCCGAACTGGCATTTACCCTCCGATACGCTTGGGAACTGCAATGTCCCCTACCTGGCCAAAGTTACGGGTGGCGCCCTGGCGACACTGGCCGAGCAGCAACGATCGCCCTATCCTCAAAACCTGCGGGCCCAATCCACACGACAGGACATCGTCCTTCGCTGGAAACCAACGGCAAATGGGTTCATAAAAGGAGTCAATATTTACCGGTCAGACAATACCGGGGGTCCCTATCAGAAAGTAAGCGACACGCCGGCATCCGATTCAATTTACCATGATGCAACGGCCGTGGAGAACAGGCAGTATTATTATGTAATCAACACGGTGAACGATTCACTCCGGGAAAGCCTTCCGTCCGATGAAGTTTCAGGAGCCCGTTTCAGCTTCAACGACACCCTCCTGGTACTGGCTAACCTTAAAGGCAGTAAAACAACCCCCGACAGCATCCGCGGATTTTATCATGCCATCCTGGATACCATTCCCTACAGATGGCAGGATATCAATGCCGATCAGCAGACAAAAATGTCACTGTTTTCGCGTTACCGGTCGATACTCTGGATGTCGAATTCCCAGGAATTTGAGCCCATGAATTCAGAGATGGCACAATGTGTCATGGCCCATAAAGAAAACGGAGGCAACATCCTTTTCGCCGGCTTTACCCCGGCCAGGTTCTGGATAAACTCAGCAATCAACTATCCTTCGAAAGTGTCTGAAACAGCACTTTTCCGCCAGGTATTCAAGGTCGACAGCAACGACCGGAAAGTACAGAGCATGCTCTTCAGGGCCAATGCAGTCAGGGATTACGACTCCCTGCATGTCGATTCCCTGAAATTCATGGATAAACAATACATCGGGCAGCTTTACAATGTCGATGTTTTCGCCCCGGCGCCGGAAGGAACGGTTATTTACCGGTTCGATTCCCGCTATGATCCTCCTAACCCGCTCGGAAAGATGAAAAACCGGCCGGTCGGACTGGAATACATGGGCGACGACCACAAAAGCATCTTGCTCAGTTTCCCCCTTTATTATCTTGATACGGCCGATGCCCGGGGATTCCTGCATTATGTGGTAACAGAAAAATTCTCATATCCGCTGGGAGTGAAACGCACCGTTGATCCGGATCCGCTGGATCTTCATATCTTTCCGAACCCGGTTCAGGAGGTGGTCAATGTCAGCTTTATCCTGCCAAAACCAGCTCCTGTCAGGATTTTAGTGGTATCGGCAACCGGACAGGTCATTTCGGTGTGGCTTGACCGCAGGATGGAAGGAGGAACTCAATTCCTGAGGTTTTCAACGAAGAGCCTTCTTCCGGGGTTATACCATGTAACACTGCAGACGGGCAACGTGGAACTCCATCGCAAGATCATCCGGCAACCGGATTAGGACGTTGCCTGCTGGCGAAATTCAATGGAGAATGGGAGATCTCTATCTTTTCTGGCGCCTTTCTATAGCTTTTGTCCATCTTCACGGGAATGCCAAATGAGAATTGTCTTATAGGACAATTGAACAATGACTATATGTAGTAAGATTGAAGACTGAGTGAAGTATGAATGAATACTGTTCATTACTTAGACAAGACTTAGAGCGGACTTAGAGGAGACTTAGAAAAGACTTAGAGGATGATATTGACAGGCGGGTTATCATCAGGATCATTCCCTGAAGGGAAACTGATCATACGGGATGGAAAAATAACTGATCTGAATATCCTGATCCGGAAACTCACACCAAAATTAAAGGTACGAATTTTATTCCATTTTCCTTCAAAATCTGATATTTATTTTCAGTTACATTTCCCGGTACATCCCTCACCCGGATGTTAGCCCTGACTCCGGTTCGGATAAGAAAATACGGACCTTTACATGGTTGCAACAGGGTAAATTATTTTTTTAGGCAAAAGATGTTCACACACATGCCGCAAGTTTTTGTAGTTTTTATTGTCTAATCATACAAAGGATATATTTTATCCTGGTGTAATATTCTGAAACAATTAGCGTTGATTGTTTAAATTGTTTGTAATTTTGTCGCATGTTTAAAAAAGCCGGACATATTTTATTAATCCTTGCGTTGCTTTTCGGCACCACCGGATTGACAATTACCCGCCACTATTGCGGCAGCCATCTCGTGCATGTCGCTTTGTACTCGACTCCGGATAATTGCTGCAAAGGCCATTGCCCGGGTTGTCATAATGAAAAAATCAGACTCCGGATTACCGATCATTTTGAATCCGCACAAGATCATTTAGACTTCAAGGCAGGATTTCAAACACAGTTAAAACAAATTTCGCTTCCTACTTTACTGGCATTCTCAAATTTGCCAGTGGTATATCAAATGAATGATGGACCCGGAGGATTTCGAAACAATCCCTTGACCTCAAAACCCATTTGCGCAGGACTATCTTCTCCGATCCTGCAGGTTTTCCTTTTCTGAAAATCCAATTCTTTTATCCTTGAAAGGATCTGCCTGAATTAGGGGCATTCCCTTGCTGTTGATGTTGGTATCAACATCGCAAGTCTATTCATTTTTTTATTCACAATTTAAATTTATTCAAAATGAGAAAAATTGCAATAATCGCCATTGGAGCCATCATCATGTTGGCGGCAGGTTGTAATAAAAGTACAACAACTCCTGACCAGAATGCAGAAAACCTGAAGGCAACAGAAACGTTGCTTAATAAGGATTATTCACAAGCACAACAGTACGAAAATTTATTGGTCGAACGCCATAAAACAGTTGGGATGACCATGACAGATCCAACCTGTAAAATGTATGATAGTTTATATCATATGCCCGACACCTCCTTTACCATGCACTTACATGAGTATTGCCTTGAAATGATGAAGATGAACGGGATGGGGTCCAACGGCATGATGGGTGGTGGTTCCGGCGGTATGATGGGCGGTGGTTCCGGTGGTATGATGTGCAATATGGACAGCATGATGGTTGCGATGGGAAACATGATGAACATGACCACGATGAAAATGGACAGCATGATGATGCTTCATATGAAAAACTGCCCATCGATGGGAACCATAACGGAAAATATGCAAAACATGGTTAATCAGATGCAAGCAATGCGCAAAGAACATCAGGCACTACACAAATAAAAAATCATCATATGAAAGCAGAAAAATTGATTTTCGTTTTAATTGCAATGACCACCATCATCATGCTTGCCAGTTGCACACCTAAAACAAGCCCGACTACTGCCGGACAGAAAAAAATCACCTACACTTGCCCAATGCACCCTGAAGTTGTCAGCGATAAACCAGGTTCATGCCCGAAATGCGGCATGGATCTGGTGAAATCCAATGCCAAGGGAGGGCATAACCATGGAGGGTGTAAAATGAAGGTCAACAAAGATGGAAATTATCAATATAATAATAGTGGCAGTGGCTGTGGAGGCATGTAATAGAACTTTATTTTAAATTGTAATGTTCTAAAAAAAATATTATGCACCTGATAAAATTATCTTACAGAAATATGAAAACAATATATTTTGGTATTCTTGCAATGACATTCCTTAGTCCTTGTATTGCTCAGATAACATTGGACATGGAAGATTTGCCGCAACCCGGAAATATTCAGATCAGTGTTAAGATTGACAGCACGCAGGGCGCCAATCTTTCTCCTGGTTCTCCCGGCACTAATATGGTCTGGGATTACAGCATGCTGAATCCATGCTGTGGCAGCCTCCAGGCATCATACGACACTGTGACCTGGATCAATCATTCTTCAACTCCAAAAGCAGGCGATTTTCCACTTTCGAATATTGCACGGAAGGACAGGTGTTATATCTACCATTCACATGTTACCCATACCGAGGCAACAGCTTGCTACAACAATCATTATATCGTAAATAATACCGGATTGTTTCAATATGGATTTGAAGATCCTGTACCGGTTGTTGTTGGCACCAACTGGAATATTTTTCCATTGCTGGCATATGGTGATTCTACGGAAAATGTAGCTCATATTCAAACTCCTATCTCGGCAGACACCGTCAGGGTGAATCATATTATCAGTAAATCTCTTGCCGACGGATGGGGCACGCTGATTACTCCTGACACAACCGTACAGGTTATTCGCATAACGACAACAGAAAAGATGTATGATACCTTGTACGTGAATAATGTAGCTACCGACATTCATGTTTATTTGGACAACTATTATTACCGGTGGTATTCAAAAAAAACCGGCTTCCCCATCCTGGAAATAAATAAAGGCTTTCAAAATCAGAAGCCGCCATTTTCTCAGAAAGTGAAATATTCAGCTTACAGGTATTTTTCGCTTGGAATCAGTGAATCCAAACTTTCCGGTGGCATTCATATTTTCCCAAATCCATTCACATCGGCTGTGACGTTCCAGATTGATGAGGGAAGAATTGTATTATCTGTTACCATATACAATTCGATGGGTCGAAAAGTAATAACTAATGAAAATATCAGGCAAAACAAAATTGATATCAATGGGGAAAAACTACCAGTGGGTATCTATTTCTATACCATTGTTCTGAATAGCAATGATACTTTCAGCGGCAGATTCATTAAACTTTAAGTTGTCTAAAAATGAAAATAATTGACAAAACATTAAGAATAACCGTTTTGGCAGGATTTTTTCTTGCATTTCATTTAAACGCATCCGCGCAATGCCATGGTTCTGGTGGAGAAGGGAATAATAACAGCCATGCAGGGCATAACTCGAATGCAGCGAAACCAAATAAAGATGCTAAGAAATCATATTCTTGTCCGATGCATCCCGAAATAGTCTCCCCTATCACAGGCAAGTGTTCAAAATGTGGTATGGCTCTTGAACAACAAAAGATATCAGCAAAGGAAAAGCAAGAGACAATGACTTATTTTTCATGTACTTCGCATCCTTTGATCACTTCTGACAAAAAAGGTAAATGTCCTGTTTGTAATAAGAAATTAAAGAAGATCAAGGTATACTCTTATGAATAAAGAAATTGAATGAGGATAAGGTTGACGATTACATTTCAAAGCCAATAAGTCAAAAATTATTTTTAACTTTAATCTCCGGATTGTTGAAAAATCCAACTTAAAAAGATAACCGTGTGTTATATGAATAAACAGATTTGACTTTAAAAACAGACCCATGTTTTTTAACCGACTTGTAAAGTATTTCCTGGATAACAGGCTGATTACCTTCATCTTTCTTATTGCCTTCTTAATTGGCGGGATTGTATTTGCACCCTTTAACTGGCAAACGGGTTTTATTCCGCGAGACCCCGTACCTGTGGATGCAATTCCTGACATCGGTGACAACCAGCAGATTGTTGCTACTGAATGGATGGGCCGGTCGCCAAAAGATATCCAGGACCAGGTAACCTATCCCCTGACTACCGCCCTGCTTGGGATACCGGGTGTGAGTACGGTACGCAGCACCTCCATGTTTGGGATGTCGTTTATCTACATCATCTTTAAAGATAAAGTTGAATTCTATTGGAGTCGCTCGCGCATTCTGGAAAAGCTCAACTCGCTACCATCCGGAACCTTGCCTGCAGGTGTTCAACCAACCCTGGGCCCGGATGCAACGGCACTGGGTCAGATATTCTGGTATACACTTGAAGGTCGGGATCCCAAGACCGGAAAGCCAAACGGCGGATGGAACCCGGCGGAACTCAGGACGATCCAGGATTTTTATGTAAAGTACGGATTGGCTACTGCAGAGGGAGTATCGGAAGTGGCATCGGTAGGTGGGTTTATTAAAGAATACCAGGTTGACCTTAACCCGGAGGCCTTAAAAGCATTCAGTGTGTCGGTGATGGATGTGATGAATGCTGTTCGTAAAAGCAATCTTGATATTGGAGCCGAAACCATTGAGTTGAACAACGTGGAGTACATCATCCGTGGACTAGGCTATATTAAAAATCTTGATGATCTTGAAAACTCCGTAATTGCCGTTCGAAACAACGTACCGGTCAGGGTTAAAGATGTGGCCCACACTTCCTATGGCCCTGCAACTCGGCGTGGAGGACTGGATAAATCGGGATCTGAGGCTGTAGGAGCAGTTGTTGTAGCCCGCTACGGATCAAACCCGATGGAGGTTATAAATAATGTCAAGGAGAAGATCAAGGATCTCGAAGCCGGACTACCCCAGAAGACCTTGCCTGATGGCAGTATTTCAAAAGTAAGCATTGTTCCCTTTTACGATCGTACCGGGTTAATAAAGGAAACAATCGGAACCCTCGAATATGCCCTGTCGCATGAAATTCTGATCAGCATCATCGTTATTATTGTTTTGGTCATGAACCTGCGGGCTTCATTTATCGTTGCAGGATTATTGCCACTGGGGGTCCTGATGACCTTTATTTTAATGCGTTTCTTTGGGGTGGATGCAAACATTGTTGCACTTTCAGGGATTGCCATCGCCATTGGCGTTATGGTCGACATCGGGATCGTGGATGTGGAGAATATCCTCCGGCATCTGGAAATGCCCGAAAACGAAGGGATACGCGGAAAGAAACTTTTGGATGTAATTTACCAGGCCACCACCGAAGTGAGGGCTGCAGTGGTTACATCGATTGCCACTACCATTGTAAGTTTCCTGCCGGTTTTTGCCATGGAAGCTGCCGAAGGGAAGCTGTTCCGCCCATTGGCATTCACTAAAACGTTTGCCTTGTTATCAGCTTTTCTGCTTGGTATCATCGTTTTACCAACCCTGGTGCATATATTCTTCAATATTCGGTTCGACAAGAATAAAATCCGTAAGGCATGGAATGGAATTCTGATCGGGGCAGGTGTGCTGTTCGTCATTTTCTGGCATGCATGGCCGGCTTTGGCGTTAATAGCCATTGGCATCAACAATTTACTTGATTACCGTTGGCCGGAAAAACGGAAAGAGTTTCCCAACTACATAAATATTGCCATTACGGTGCTTGTGGCGGTGTGGTACCTCTCCATCGAATGGTTGCCGTTGGGTGCGCACAACAGCGCTTTTATCAACTTCATTTTTGTAGCTGGTATCGTTACCGTTATTCTTTCTGCACTGATGAGCATGGTCCATTTTTATGAGCCTATTCTTCGCTGGTGCCTGATCAACAAATGGAAATTCCTAATGCTTCCAGCCTTTACACTGCTATTTGGCATCATGGTCTGGCAAGGTTTTGACAATATCTTTGGGTTCGTTGCCAATGGGTTTGAAAAGGCCGGATGGAAGAGTTTCAGGCAAACAGCTGTGTGGCAGGGTCCTGTAAAGACATTTCCCGGCACAGGCAAGGAATTTATGCCTTCACTCAATGAGGGTTCTTTCCTGCTTATGCCAACCAGTATGCCCCATTCAAGTATAGAAAAAAACCTGCAATATATTGAAACACTTGATAAAAGGCTTTCTGCCATTCCTGAAGTTGAGATTGCAGTTGGCAAGTGGGGAAGGGTTAATTCGGCGCTGGACCCAGCACCGGTTCAAATGTTCGAGAATACGATCAACTATCGTCCGGAATTTATTTTGGATGAAGACGGTCACCGGATGCGTTTTAAAACGGACAGGGATAATAACTACCTGTTAAGAAATGGATCGAAGTACAATCCTGAAAAAGAGGCATTCAGGATTATTCCCTCCGACAGCCTTATTCCGGACGAAAAAGGGGAATATTTTCGCCAATGGAGAGCACATATTAAAAAACCAACCGATATCTGGAATGAGATCGTCAAGGTAACCAACATCCCCGGGTTGACCTCCGCGCCCAAATTGCAACCCATCGAAACAAGGTTAATCATGCTCTCGACCGGGATGCGGGCGCCGATGGGACTGAAGGTATATGGACCCGATTTATCTACTATACAAGAGGCAGGTCTTGCTTTCGAACAGGCATTGAAAGAAGTTCCCTCGGTAAAGGCGACCTCTGTATTCTACGACCGTGCCGTGGGTGCTCCTTATGTTGAAATTAAGCTGAACCGTGAAGCAATGGCGCGTTTCGGAATGACTATCAGCGATGTACAGGAGATTCTGCAGGTGGCTGTGGGAGGGATGTCCCTCAGTAATTCTGTTGAAGGACGTGAGCGGTTTCCGATCAGGGTACGTTACGCCCGCGAGTTGAGAGACAATCCAGAAGATTTGAAACGTATTTTGATTCCAACAATGAATGGCGTTCAAATCCCCTTGGGCGAAATTGCTGATATCGACTATACGAGAGGTGCACAAATGATCAGGAGTGAAAATACTTTTCTTGTCGGATATGTGATTTTTGATATGCTGGAAGGCAAAGCTGAAGTGGATGTAGTTGAAGAAGCAGCAAAAATTTTACAACAGAAAATATCATCAGGTACATTGAAATTGGCTCCCGGAGTTTCATATAAATTTGCCGGTAACTATGAACAACAACTCAGGGCAACCAAAAGGCTCGCCATTGTGATCCCGATCAGTTTGATTTTAATTCTGTTGTTGTTATATTTCCAGTTCAGGACTATTACAGCTTCATTCATCCATTTTTCAGGAGTTTTCGTTGCATTTGCCGGAGGCTTTATCATGCTTTGGCTCTATGGACAGGGTTGGTTTATGAACGTTGAAGTTGCAGGAATTAACCTGAGGGATATGTTCCAGATGCATCCGATAAACCTGAGCGTGGCGGTCTGGGTCGGCTTTATTGCACTGTTCGGAATTGCCACCAACGACGGGGTTATCATGGGAACCTATATCCACCAGGTATTTGAACAACGGCACCCAAAGACGGTTCATGAAGTTCGTGAAGCGGTGGTTTCAGCCGGGATGAAACGTGTTCGACCGGCTATGATGACCACCGCTGTTGCAGTCATTGCCTTGTTACCTGTATTAACCTCAACTGGAAAAGGTGCTGATATTATGGTACCCATGGCAATACCTACCTTCGGTGGAATGATCATCCAGGTGATGACCATTTTTGTGGTTCCAATGTTCCAGGCGATGTGGAGGGAAAATGCTGTGAAACACAACAATGAAAATACAATTCAAACAACCAATACTCCATAAAGATGAAACGCACCATCTATAAAAAATTACTGCTGGTTTTCATCGGGATATTTGGCTGGCTTTTTGCCACCAGTCAGAAACAACCGGATTCGCTTTATCAATACCTTGTCATTGCGGCGAAAAACAACCCAACCGTCCAGCAAAAATTTTATGAGTACAAGGCAGCGTTGCAAAAGGTTCCACAGGTTGGAAGTTTACCTGATCCTGAATTAAACGTTGGGGTTTTTATCCAGCCCATGGAACTGGTTGACGGAAAGCAGAACGCCGATATCAGACTGATGCAGATGTTTCCATGGTTTGGCACTTTGAAAGCGGCAAAAGATGAAATGAGTCTCATGGCCAAAGCAAAATATGAATCGTTCAGGGATGCCAAATTGCAGGTATTCTTCGATGTGAAGCGGAGCTGGTACGAGTTACAAAAAGTTCAGCAAGATATTTTGATCTCTGAAAAGAACCTTGATATTTTGCATACGGTTGAGCGGCTTACCCTGGTTAAATTTAAAACTGCTGCTACCGTTGGAAACAGCAGTAATCCCAAGGGAGGATCTATGTCAGGCGGAAATACTCAAAATGTATCCGGCGGCTCCCAGGGGATGCAAACCATGGGCAGCAATTCAGCAAATCAGCCAGGATCAAACTCCAGCCAGGCATCCCCGCCAATGCAAAACAGTTCGATGGGCTCCTCTTCCGGTAGCTCAGGATTGGCCGATTTATACCGAATCCAGATCGAGATTGGTGAACTGGAAAATAATGTTGCCTTGTTGAAGACCCAGCTAAACACTATTGTCGCCCGTTTTAATGCTTATCTGAACAGGACGCCGGAATTCCCGGTTCAACTCCCTGTTTCGCTTCTCCCCGACTCTCTTGGCTTATCCTTGCTGGCGGTGACAGACAGTATGCTTTCAAATAACCCGATGCTTGGAATGCTTCAGTACGAGCAGCAATCGCTGGATGCCCGAAAAAAAATGGTTACCAAAATGGGTTATCCGATGATCGGGCTTGGTCTGAATTATACGGTGATCAGCAAAAGTGAGATGTCAACATCGTCGATGAACGGCAGGGATATGATCATGCCAATGGCAACGGTGACTTTGCCCATATACAGGAATAAGTACAATGCCTTGAAAAGCGAAGCCGAGTTGTTGAAATCTGCCAACAAACAAAATTTCCAGGCAACGGCTAATTCTCTGCAAACTGATTATTATGCAGCAGTTCAGCTATTTAAGGATGGTCAGCGCAGAAGCGTCTTGTATAACAATCAAAGCAATTTGGCCGAAAAGACGCTGGACATCATGTTAAAAAGCTTTTCAACTTCCGTAACACCTCTTACCGATATCTTAAGGGTACAACAACAGTTGCTTGATTATGAATTTAAAAAGATTGAAGCTGTTGTCGATTATAACACTGCAATTTCCTGGTTACAACGTTTAATGGCATCTTCACCCGTACAAGAATAATGAAGACAACGAAAACAATGAAAACTATGAAAACAATTAAGACAATTCAGATAATGAAGAAATTCTTATTCAATAGATACTTCCATTTCGGTCTGTTTGCCATTGGAGGCCTATTTATTGGCTGGTTGTTCTTTCATTCTTCCAGTAAAGTGGAGGAAAAACATGAACTTGTCGTTCAGGATGGTAAAACGACAATCTGGACCTGTGCCATGCACCCGCAGATCCGCAGGGATGCTCCGGGTAAATGCCCAATCTGCGGCATGGAACTGATCCCGCTGAACCAAAATGTTGCAGAGGCTGACCCCAATGCAATACACCTTACCAAAGAAGCGGCACAACTCGCGAATGTCCTGACCTCGGTCGTATCACGCCAACAGCCGGTCAAAGAGGTTCGTCTTTATGGAAAGGTGCAAGCTGATGAACGACTTTTGCAGAATCAGGTAGCTCAATATCCGGGACGTATAGAAAAATTGCTGGTGAATTTCACCGGGGAAACCGTCAAAAAAGGTCAACCCCTGGCCCTGATATACTCACCTGAATTGGTGACAGCACAGCAGGAATTGCTTGAAGCAAATAAAACAAAACAATCACAACCCGATATTTATGAAGCGGCAAAGGAAAAATTGCGGCTATGGAAATTGAGCGAAAGCCAAATTTCCGACATCGAAAAGTCTGGTAGTGTGCAAACGAAATTTGAAGTTGTTTCGACCACATCGGGGATTGTGACAGGAAGGCGAGTGAATAATGGCGATTATGTTTCGCAAGGTTCTGGATTATATGATATTGCTGACCTTTCGAATGTGTGGGTAATGTTCGATGCTTATGAGAGCGATCTGCCTTTTCTAAATACCGGAGACAAACTCGATTTTACGGTACAGGCCATGCCAGGTGAATCCTATTCAGGAAAAATAATCTTTATTGATCCGGTTGTTGATCCGGTTGCACGTGTTTCAAAAGTTAGGGTTGAGATCAACAATCGGTCAGGAAAATTAAAACCAGAGATGTTTGCCACCGGGATTGTCAAGGCCAACATGACTGAGTTCAAAAATAAAATGGTAATTCCCCGGTCGGCAGTTTTGTGGACGGGTAAACGATCCATTGTTTATGTGAAACAGCCCGGAACCGAAGAACCCATTTTCAAAATCAGGGAAATTGGTCTTGGTCCAATGCTTGGCAGCAGTTATATTGTAGCGGATGGCCTGAGCGAAGGGGAGGAAATCGTAACCCAGGGAACATTCAGTGTGGATGCAGCCGCCCAGCTTGAAGGAAAACCGAGCATGATGAATCCTTCAGGAGGCCAGGTGTCGTCAATGCCCGGAATGGAAATGCCGGGGGACAAAAAGTCGACTGGGGATCCGGAAACTGCAGCTAAAATTAAACAGCCGGGAACAGAAACTATGGATAAAACAATAAAACCAATGATGCAGGGCGAAATATTCACAGTATCCGGAAATTGTGATCTGTGTAAGGAAAGGATTGACAAAGCTGCCAGGTCGGTCAAGGGTGTAAAATCTGCCACTTGGGACTCAAAGACATTGAAAATCAAGGTTGAATTTGACCCCATGGAAACCGACCTTGATTTCATTCAAAAGGCCATTGCCAAAGCAGGTCACGACACGGGAAAATACAAAGCGGATGACAAAACATACAACAGCTTGCCTGCGTGCTGCCATTATAGAAAATAAAGAATTACCAACGACCAATGATCAATGGCCAATGACCAATACTTTTTTTTTAAAATTTCACCTAAATCCAAATAAAATGAAAACAAAATCAATGATTTTCGTAGCGGGTCTGCTGATATTCAGCATGACCTCCATTTTTGCTAATGTTGCAAAAACCGAAAAGATTAAAGTTTACGGCAATTGCGGCCAGTGTAAAACCAGGATTGAGAAGGCAGCCAAATCGGTGCAGGGCGTAACCAAAGCATTGTGGGATTCAGAAGCTTTAATGTTGACTGTTACCTATGATGACACCAAGACCACAACCCTGAAGATCGAAGAAGCAGTTGCAAAGGTCGGACACGATACAGATAATGCCAAATCAACTGATAAAACCTACAACGCTTTGCCAGGATGCTGCCAGTATGATCGGCCAGCAAAAAAATGAACGCTGCTTCAATTCATCAGAATAGATCTCGTTCACCGCATAAGCGGCCTTGACTGGGGCTGAGAAAGACAGAGGATCGTACCTGGGTATGTTGACCTGGCCCCGGGCGCCACCGCGTTGCGGTGACACGGTTTTTCTGAGATGTTTCAAAAAAAAGAGGATGACTCCGACTGGAGCCATCCTCTTTTTTTGAAACAGTAAAGTCCTACTTTACTTTTTTGCCAAGTTCTGCACCTGCTTTGAATTTCACGACTTTTTTGGCCGGGATCTTGATTTCTTTGCCATTCTGAGGATTGCGTCCCTTGCGGGCAGCTCTCTTAGAGACGGAGAAAGATCCAAAACCTACTAAAGCAACTCTTTCACCTTTGCCCAGTGCCTTGGTGGTAGCAGTAATAACAGCTTCCAGAGCCCTTTTGGCTTCTGCTTTTGTCACTTTTGCATCGTTGGCAACTGCTTCAATTAATTGAGCCTTGTTCATTTTTCTTGAGTTTAAATTAATACCGAATTAAATTATGCCTGCAAATATAAGACATCAGAAAAAAAAGTCAAGTGTTTTCGCACTAAAACCACTGAAAATGTTGATAAAATGAAAGATTTGTTAATATCTCCGGCTCTAAAACGGCTATATAGCACGGGTTTCAGAAAAAATTCCATGGAACCCTCTCAGGAAATCCACGCTGTTCATGGCTTTTCGACCCGACAACTGAAGCTCCGATATAAGGAAAAATCCATCGATCGCCCCCACCTTCAGGTAGGTTTTACCATCAGTGACAAATTTGCCCGGAATCACATCCGGATTTCCCTTCTCCGGGCTGCCTTTGAGAATCTTCAGCACGGGACTGGTTCCATCAGGCAGGATGAGATGTGTGTAAGCCCCGGGATAGGGGCTCAGTCCGCGAATGAAATTATGGATCGGGAGCACCTCCTGGTTCCAGTTGATCTGGCAATCCTCCCTGAATATCTTTGGGGCCGTTCTCAGGGACGCTGAAGGATCGATCATCGACTCCTGGGGAGTTTCCATGATGGTCCCTTTAACGATTCCCTCGACCGTCCGCAGGACGATCTCTGAACCGGTTTCCATGAGCCTGTCGTGAAGCGCTCCGGCGGTTTCATCGGGATGGATGCTGACCCGCTCTGCTAACAGGATCTTTCCGGCATCAATCTGTTCGTTCAGGAAAAAGGTAGTTACGCCGGTCTCCTGTTCCCCGTTCATGATCGCCCGGTTGATGGGGGCCGCGCCCCGGTATTGGGGTAAAAGAGAGGCATGCAGGTTAAATGTTCCCAGTGGTGGCAGCGACCAGATTTGTTTTGGCATCATCCGGAAGGCGATCACGATCTGCAGATCAGGTTTGAAGGTCGATAACTGGTCAAGAAATACAGGATCCTTCATGTTCAGGGGCTGCAGAACCGGGATCGCATGCAGAAGTGCAAATTCCTTGACCGGTGAGGCCTTCTCCTTCAGTCCCCTCCCGGCTGGCTTGTCGGGGGCTGTTACCACTGCAACAACCGCATAGCCTGACGCAACCAGCCTGCTAAGCGAAGTCACCGCAAAATCGGGCGTGCCATAGAATACGATCCGGGGAAATTTTTTCATAAAAAAAGCCTGCGCGAACAGGCTGTAAAATTACGATTTACGAATTAATTCGTCATTCGTCATTCGTCATTCGTCAATTATTTCTTCACCATTCCCTCTGCATAGGAGATATACTTGTCAATTTCCCTGCCCTCTTTTGAGCGTGGAAACTCCTCCTTGATGCGTTTGTACAGGGCGACAGCTTTGTCATATTTTCCAAGCTCCTCGCTGGCCATGGCCGATTTCATCAGGAACAAGGGTGAAGTGAACTCGTTTTTCTTCATTTCTGCAGCCTCAAGATACAATCCGGCAGCTTTCTCCACCTGCTTCAGCTCCATGTTGGCATCGCCCATCGCCCCTTTGGCCATCGGACCGACCATCTCGTCACTGCTGCTGAATTTATTGAGCTGCTCCAGGGCAAGGTCGTACTGACCAAGTTTCAGATAGCATATCCCTGCATAATAATGTGCCAGGTTTGCCGACTTCGTCAGGCCATATTCATCTATAATAGCCAGGAATCCAAGATATTGACCATCGCCGTTCAGCGCCCGCTTGAGTGAATCCTGTTCGAAATATTTTTCAGCCATGAACATCTGGCTCTGGGCCTCTTTCTCCTTGGGGCCAAGGTAAAAGCGCTTGAATCCGAAGAAACCAAGCACAATCACAATGATTACACCTACTACGATCAGGATGATCTGCTGATATTTTTCAATGAATTGCTCCGTCTTGCCGAATGCCTCTTCAACTGCAACAATACGTTCTTCTGTTTTGTCAATCTTTTTGTCCTGCTTACTTGCCATGTTATCTGGTATTTGGAGGTGCAAAATTACATTTTTTCCCGAATTACAGGCATAGTAGACCATTTTTTTTACTTTTGTATGATTTTGAAAATACAGGAATATGAATCCGGCCGATGGTTTCAATGCATCAACCCATCCTGAATTAATTGAATATTTAAGGAATTTTGTCACGGCGGAACGCTTTAACAAGTTCCGGGAGGTTCTTTTGCAGCGTACGCGCCACCTGACCATCGCCCTCGAAGACATCTATCAGTCGCACAATGCCAGCGCAGTGCTGCGAACCTGCGATTGCTTTGGGATCCAGGACATCCACATCATTGAGAACAGGAATAAATACGAGGTGAATCCCGATGTGGCACTGGGCTCGTCAAAATGGCTGAACCTTGTCCACTACGATAATCCGGGCGACAATACCACCGCCTGTCTGAATGCATTGAAACAAAAAGGTTACCGGCTGGTAGCCACCACGCCGCATAAAAATGATTTCACCCCCGAAACCCTTCCCCTTGATCAGAAAACTGCCCTGATCTTTGGAACCGAATTGGCCGGGCTTTCACCATGTGCCCTGGAAATGGCCGATGATTTTGTCAAGATACCCATGGTAGGTTTCACCGAAAGCCTTAACATAAGCGTTTCGGCAGCCATCTTAATTCAGAGCATCACAGGCCGGCTCAGGAACTCCGGTATGAGGTGGCAACTGACTCCAGCTGAACAATCAGAGATTATGGTAGCCTGGCTCAAAAATTCAATCAAACGGTCAGAGGAACTGGTTAGGGAGTTTTATAAAAAAAAGAGGACCGGTAATATCTAATTTATGAAATGTTTGTCAGTACCGATCTAATTTTATACATTTGCTAATCAAGTGAAATTTTTAAATACATTATTATTATGGGAAAAGGAGATAAAAAAACGAAGCGTGGCAAGATTGTCATTGGTTCCTCAGGCGTTCGGAGAGCCCGTAAAAAGAGAGTTAGACCGGCAGCCCCGGTCGCAAAAACCGAACCAAAACCAAAAAAAGAAGTTGAAGAGGTAGTAGTTCCACCAGTCAAGGCCGCACCGAAGAAAACAGCTAAAAAAGTTGCAGAACCTACGGAAGGTGCAGAAGTAAAGCCCAAGGCAGCAAAATCAAAGAAAAAAGCAGTTACCGATAAGGCCGAACCCGCAGCCGGGGAAACCAAATAGGAATAATATTCTATTCAATTGAATTTACAATGATCGTCCGGACCTGCCTTGCCTGTCCGGACGGTTTCATTTTATGATGCACCTGTCAGAAAAATACTTCCCCGGCCTTACCCCTTTGCAGAGGGAGCGTCTTACCTCGCTTGAAGAGCACTATCGCAAATGGAACGCCCTGATCAATGTGATCTCCCGTAAAGATATTGACCGCCTTGATATCCATCACATTCTGCATTCATTGGCCATCGCCAGGGTCATCGGGTTCAAACCGGGCACCTCGGTCATGGATGCCGGAACCGGGGGAGGATTTCCCGGTGTTCCGCTGGCCATCCTGTTTCCTGACTCCCATTTCACGCTGGTCGACTCGATAGGCAAAAAGATCAGGGTCATCGATCAGATCAAGGCTGACCTGGATCTGGACAACATCACCACCCTGAACGCCCGCTTTGAAACGGTAAAACAATCGTTCGATTTCGTAACCGGACGTGCCGTTTCAAACCTTCCGAAATTCTGCGCCATGGTCAGTGACCGTGTGAAAAAAGCAGGATTCAATGACCTCCCGAATGGCATCCTCTACCTGACAGGAGGCGAAGTGGAACAGGAGGTGACACAGATCAGGGCGAAATCGGAAACCTGGCCTCTTTCTGACTTTTTTACTGAGGATTATTTTTCGACGAAGAAACTGGTTCATCTTTATAACTTATTATAAGTATTTACCCTCATTATCAATGTTATAACTATTTTTCAATCCTAACATGGTAAATAGTCCTTGCTCATATCGCAGGATTTTCTTTATTTAGCCCTGTTATTCTCACATCATTCTAACAATTAAAAATCTGGAATTATGGCTGAACAGAAAAAGTTCATTCCTTTCGTCTCTGCCGAGACCAACATGAAAGAATTCACCCTCCGAGCTTTGATCATTGGCCTTTTCTTTGCCGTCATTTTGGGCGCCGCCAATGCATACCTCGGGCTCAAAGCCGGGATGACCATCGCCGCCACCTACCCTGCCGCTGTATTGGGCATGGCCATCCTGCGGTTGATGAAGGGTACCATCCTTGAAGAAAACTTTACACGTACCGTGGGATCCATAGGCGAATCTGTTGCTGCCGGCGCCATCTTTACCCTGCCTGCCTTTTTCGTTTCAGGTATCTGGTCCGAATTTTTCACAGCAGGTCATTACATTACCTCTTCGCTGATCCTCATTGCAGGCGGCGTACTCGGGATCATGTTTGTGGCCCTGCTTCGCCGTGTGATGGTGGAAGATGCTGAACTTCCCTTTCCCGAATCCGTTGCCGCCTCCGAAATTCATAAAGCCGGCCAGGGTGGATCGGGCGGATCAAAATTCCTTTTCTGGGCCATGGGCCTCGGCGGCCTGGTCAAGATCCTCGGCGAATTGAGATTATTCCAGTATTTGTGGGAAAAATTTGTGGTCTTCGGACAGCAAACCATCACCGGAACTGTTTTCACCGGTCAAGGGGGCATGCTGCTCAGCTCACCCGGTGTAAGTCCCGCCTACATGGGCGTTGGATATATAATCGGTCCCAGGTTGGGAGCCCTTAACTTCAGCGGGGGGATCATTGCCTGGGGACTGATGGCCCCGATGATCATGTACTTCCTGATGCCCAGCATCAATTTCCAGGATTGGGCGGCCTTCCTGATGAGCCACGACTCCACCCTATCCCTCGATACGGCCATGGCCAAAGTATCTGATCCGGTTTACCAGATCAACCAGATATGGAAATACATCATCCGCCCCATCGCCATCGGCGGGATGCTCGTGAGCGCTGCCTTCACCCTGTTTAAAATGAGAAAAAGCCTTACTACCGGGATTGCACGGTCTGTGAAAGATGTTAAAAAAGCGGCCACCGGGATTGAACATAACGTTCCGAGAAATGAGAAGGACATCAGCTTCAGCTGGATCATGATCGGTATCGCTGCAGTTGCTGTGCTTACCTTTGGCATCACCTACTTTATTTTTGAAACCAACCTGCTCATCGCCATCGTTGCTTCAACCGTTATGATCATCCTCGCCTTCTTTTTCGCCTCCGTTTCAGGCTACCTGGTTGGGATCATGGGATCATCCAATAACCCCATCAGCGGTCTGACACTTACGGCGCTGGTTGTTACAGCCCTCATTCTTGTAGCCCTGGGCGTACAGGGTGATGCCGGTGTAGCCACCGTACTTGGTGTAGCTGCCATCGTCTGCGTTTCCGCAGCAGTTGCCGGCGAGATGCTCCAGGACCTGAAAGCGGGTCACATACTCGGCGGGACTCCCTGGCGTATGCAGATCGGTGACATCCTGGGTGTAATCCTCGCAGGTGCCGTGATGTTTGTCGTTCTGGCCTTCCTGAACGACGGCGATATCGCCAGTGGTAAAAATCTCGGTTACCAGGGCGGTTTTGGCAGCAAGAACCTGTCGGCTCCCCAGGCCAGCCTGATGGCCATCCTGTCACGCGGGATCGTGCAGGGACAAATGGCATGGCCGCTCATCATCGCCGGCATGCTCATGGGTGTTGCCTTCATCCTCATGCAGGTTAAAAGTCCCATGCTCGTCAGCGTGGGGATGTACCTGCCCATCGAAACCACCTTTGCTATTTTCGTAGGCGGACTGATCAAAGGCGCCGTGGATATCTATTCTGAAAAACGAAAACACAATGAAGCGCAGAAGGTGCGGGTTGAAAATACCGGCGTACTGCTGGCCTCCGGGATGATTGCCGGGGAGGCGCTGATGGGATTGCTTATCGCAATTTTCGCGGTATTCAATATCTTCCTCTACAACTATTTCAGCTTTTTCAAGACCCCGACCTTCTATATCAGCTTCGTGATCCTGGCCATCATTGCCTATGTGCTGATACAGATTCCATTGAAAAATGCAGGCAAACCGAATGATCCTGCGCCACCTGCATCAGGCATGTAACAACCAAATAAAATCTCAGAGAGAGCTGTTTCAATTTACAAACAGCTCTCTTTTTTAACGGAAACATCAACCTTATCCATGAATTTTTTGAAGCGCAGGCGAATCTTAAAAAAAGCCAACTTTCTTGACCTCAGGCCGGTGAGGGCACTAGGTCATGAGGTAAGGGAAGATGGCGGAATCAACCTGATGATGCCCCGGTTTAAGAACAGGATCAATTCATCGCTTTTTCAGCCCCCATCAAAGGGAAAATTCATCCAGATTAAACTGGATCGCTTCGGTGGACACACCTGGATGCTGATCGACGGCACTTCAACCGTTCTGCAGATATGCGGGATGCTGAAAGAGAAATTCTCAGGCGAACTCAACCCGATTGAAGAAACCGAAGACCGTGTCGTTAAATTCCTAATGTTGCTCTACCAGCAGCGATACATCACCTTCATGGAAATTCAGGATAAACCGGTACATTCAGCCAAATAATTACTAACTTTGACAATCAGCTTAACTAAATAACCTATACCATAATATCCTTTAAGAAATCTGATTATGAGCAACGAAATTTTAAACCTAAATCCAAAAGCGCTGTGGAAAAATTTTTACAGCCTGACCCAGATTCCCCGTCCTTCAAAAAAAGAGGAAATGATCAGGGAATTTATCTTCAAATTCGGCAAGGACCTCGGACTTGAAACCATCCAGGATGAAGTTGGCAATGTGATCATCCGCAAACCAGCAACACCGGGCATGGAGAACCGCAAAGGCGTGATCCTCCAAGGGCACCTCGACATGGTTCCCCAAAAGAACAGCGATAAGATCCACGATTTCGAAAAAGATCCCATCGAGACCCTCGTTGACGGAGAGTGGGTGCGTGCCAACGGGACCACCCTCGGAGCCGACAACGGGATGGGCGTGGCCGCCACGATGGCTGTTCTCGAGTCCAAAGAAATGCAGCATGGTCCCATCGAAGCCCTTTTTACCTGTGATGAGGAAACCGGAATGACCGGGGCGATGGGGCTGAAACCGGGCGTGCTCAAGGGCGACATCCTGGTGAATATGGATTCTGAAGATGAGGGCGAACTCTACATCGGATGTGCAGGCGGTACCAACGGGACCATCACCTTTTCCTACGACGAACAGCCATTAAAAGGAGATTTTACCAGTTTCAGGATCAATGTCACCGGACTGAAGGGCGGCCACAGCGGCGTGGATATCCACCTCGGGCGCGGCAACGCCAATAAAATCATGAACCGTGTGCTGTATCATGCCCATCAGAAACATGGATTGCAGGTCTCCACCATCGACGGAGGCAGTCTCCGCAATGCCATTCCACGCGAATCATTTGCCTTGGTGGCCGTTCCAACAGCCAATACAGAGGCTTTCCTGGCATGTCTTGGCCGGACAGCTGAAAAAATCAAAAAGGAGCTATCGGCCGTTGAACCTACCCTGAAGATCGAAGCAGTACCGGCTGAAACACCCAAAGCGGTGGTCAGCGAGACTGTGCTGGTAAATCTGATGAATGCGGTTTATGCCTGCCCCAATGGCATGATGCGCATGAGTAATGAAATGATCGGGCTCGTGGAAACATCGAACAATCTGGCCATTGTCAAAGCCGAAAAAGGAACCATTAAAATCAGCAACCTGCTCCGCAGTTCAGTCGATTCAGCCAAAGATGATCTCCAGCAGATGATGCAGAGTGTATTTGACCTGGCCGGCGCCAAATCGGTATTCGATGGTAGCTACCCGGGATGGAAACCAAACCCCGGCTCGCCCATCCTGAAGACCATGCAGGATGTGTACAACCGGAAATACGGCAATATTCCCGAAATCAAGGCAATTCACGCGGGCCTCGAATGCGGGATCCTCGGCGGAGCCTATCCCAACTGGGATATGATCTCCTTTGGTCCTACCATCCGATTCCCTCACTCCCCGGATGAAAAGGTGAACATCGCCACCGTTCAGAAATTTTATGATTTCCTGGTCGAGACACTGAAGAATATTCCTGTAAAATAAACAGGGAGCAATGAATTCAGTACTTTTGAAGGATGAAAAGGTTGATTTTCCTTCCTGCCTGGTTATTTATCATGCTGACCCTCCATCTTCAGGCCCAATTTACACCCTGGGACATCATTTATTGTATTAACGGCGGGGAGAATAAATCGATGGGCATTTCAAAGCTCGATGGGCCCAATCCGCTGGAAAAGCCCGGCTGGAACCTGATATTCAATGATGAATTCGGCTCCTCCTCGCTTAACCCCGATAAATGGAACCGGAGTACGCCCTGGGACGACGGAGACGGGAACTGCGTACATGGCTTTGTTGAAAACCCGGCCAATGCAACCGTTGATTCAGGAATGGCCAGCATTACCAATACCCTCGAGTCATACTTGCCGGGCTGTCCCTATTCGGGTGGTGAGATCAAGACCTTCAGCGTCAGCGATACAGCATTCAAAAGTTTCTATTTTTATGCTCCCGGATATATCGAAGCAAGGGTGAAACTCATTAACCGGACCGGACAGGGAGCCGCCTTCTGGCTCTGGGGTGTAGGGACTCCCGAAAACCCGGGGACCCCCGGCCCATGGAATGAAATTGACATCTTTGAACTCAACGGCATCAACGGCAATATTTTCAACGGCTCTTACCATTGGACTCCTGACGGGAACCATGTCTCACAGAACCATAGCATCTATTTAACCGATTCGGCCCGGATATATGATCTTTCTGCGAACTGGACCATCTTCGGGCTGGAATGGGATTCGGGCTCCATCAAATGGTATGTGAACAACCTGCTGGTCAAGGTGCTCGACCTCCACGGCATTCCGCCATACTGTGTTGCCTCCGCATACTATGATCCGCCCCTTGCTCCTTTCAGTATCCGCCTGAATACCAGGAACAATACCGTCGGGAATCAGTCGGCAGTTCCCAACCCGGCCGATTTCCCCCAGTCCATGCAGGTTGATTATGTGAGAGCCTATAAAAAGATCGGTGAAAAGGCATCGCCGGTGATCATGCAGGACCACCAATATCAGGTCTGCAGGACCGACACATCCTTTGCCACTTCCCATAAACTCATCAGAACACGATTCTATCCGGGGGCTGTCTATTCCTGGTCATCCCCGGCTTTTGAGCTGGGCCCGGAACCAGGCCTGATTCCTGAGCCACCAGAAAAGCTGCGTATCTGGATCAAGCCGGGCATAAAACCAGGTAATATCTATCCGCTCTATCTTCATACTGAATTCCCACAAGGATATACCGAAGACGATACAACCTTGATCTACATTGCACCTGCTCCTCCGGAACTGCCACCCGATGACTTTCTGCCACTTCCCTTCGACAGCTTATGTTATTTCTCTCTCTCAGCCGTTTTGCAGTCCGAAATTGAAACAGGCGAGTTCAGTCTCGACAACGGATCAAGCTGGAGACTGGGAACCATTAAAAATGTGCAGGGGAGCAGGGTCTGCCTCTTTGGAAATTTCAAACCAGGGCGGGAGGTTCAGTTTGCTTACCGTGTTGCCAATGAATGTGGATATTCACCCGCCCGGTTTTCAACCCGTACCATGCCGGCCCCCTCCCCGGGCTGCAAATGGCCCGATGCCGTGAACGATACAATCGGAAATCGCGAAAACACCTCTCCACTTATCCTGTTGTCGCCCAACCCGGTGTTGGATAACCTGGTCATCCGGCTTTCCGGCTCCCTCCAGCCTCAAAAAAACAATTTACACCTGTCCATGTATGATATTCACGGCCGGTGTGTTTTGAAGTCGCCTTTGACTGAGAATTTGAATCAATTGACACTGAGTTATTTACATCCTGGATTATACTGTATCCTTATTATCCAGGATAACAGAATCCTCTTTAAATCGACCTTCCTGAAACAATAATTTCTTGTGAAATTGCCTTGCAATACGGCCGGAGCGTAGTAAAAGATCAGCCGGTGCAAAATAATTTTGGTTATAAACTTTTATTTTAATACTTTTGCAATCCCAAAAATTTATGTGAAATGACAAAGAGAACATACCAACCCTCGAACAGGAAAAGAAAGAACAAACATGGTTTCCGCGAACGTATGGCTACGGCCAACGGACGTAAAGTACTGGCTTCCAGGAGGGCTAAAGGAAGAAAAAAACTGACTGTTTCCGACGAAAAATTAGACAAAGAATAATATTTCTTTTCTTGGTTGACAGGATCAATCCGAATTTTACGCAATTTTGTACAGAAAGAAGATATCGTCAGATTATCTTCTTTTTTTATTTTTTAAATGTGCCAAAAATCAATATACTCCAATGAAAAAGATCGGATTTAAAACGCTTCTGCCTTACCTGGCAGCCATATTGATCTTCCTGGGCCTTACCCTGGCCTACTTCAGTCCGCTGCTCGAAGGTAAAAGAATATTGCAAAGCGATATTGTCAATTTCAAGGGGATGTCGAAAGAGATCGTTGATTTCAGGGTTAAAACCGGACAGGAGCCCCTCTGGACCAATTCGATGTTTGGCGGAATGCCTGCCTACCAGATCTCCGCGAGTTATACATCGAACCTCATCGGGTATGTTGACAATGTCCTGACGCTGGGATTGCCCCATCCAGCCAACCTGGTTTTTCTCTATTTCCTTGGATTTTTCATTCTCCTGCTGGTAATGGGAGCCGATCCGTGGCTGGCTGTTGCAGGTGCAGCAGCCTTCGCCATGTCCTCCTATTTCTTCATCATCATCGAAGCCGGCCATAATTCAAAGGCCCATGCCATCGCCTACATGGCGCCGGTGATCGCCGGCATCATCCTGACCATGAAACGAAAGTACCTCTGGGGAGGTGTGATGACCGCGGTATTCCTTTCACTGGAGGTAAAGGCAAACCACCCGCAGATCACCTATTATCTCGCCATGACCGTGCTTTTACTCGGCCTGTTCAAACTGATCCATGCCATCCGTTTCAAAGAACTCACCCCGTTCCTGAAATCGGTGGGCATCCTGGTTGTGGCCCTGGTATTTGCTGTTCTTACTAACCTCACCACCCTTTGGGCTACATGGGAATATGGCAAATATACCATCAGGGGGAAGTCGGAACTGACCTCCGAAAAAAGCAACAGGACTTCAGGGCTTGATAAGGATTATGCCACCCAATGGAGTTATGGCGTGGGTGAGACCATGACTTTGCTGATCCCCGATTTTTATGGTGGTTCATCCAGCGTGAAGATCAGCGGAAATTCAAAGATCGCGGAGGCCATGAAGGCCAACGGCGTTCCCGATGAAAGCATCAGCCAGTTCATAAGTCAGCCCCTGCCTTTCCTTTACTGGGGAGCACAGCCCTTTACCTCAGGCCCGGTTTACGTCGGGGCGATCATCCTCTTTCTTTTTGTCCTTGGACTCATCATTGTCAAAGGGCCGATCAAGTGGTGGCTTCTGGCCGGAACCCTCCTCTCAATCAGCCTGGCCTGGGGTCATAATTTCATGTGGCTTACCGACCTTTTCCTGAATTGGCTTCCAGGGTACAATAAATTCCGCGCAGTTTCCATGATCCTCGTCATTGCCGAGTTTACCATTCCGCTGCTGGGAATCCTGGCAATCAGGGAGCTTTGCGACAGCAGCCGCGATAAGAAAAAAATGTTCAAAGCGCTCCAGGTCGCCTTTATTATCGTGGGTGGAATTGCATTGTTCTTCACCCTCGTTCCGGGAATGTTCCTGAATTTTACCGGCGCCGGCGACAGATACATGCAGCAGCAGTACCAGTTCCCCGGCTGGCTGATGCAGGCGATCCGCGATGAAAGGCTGCGTCTCCTGAGGATGGATGCCCTGCGTTCATTGGTGTTCATCGTCCTGGCCGGCGGAGTCACCTGGGCCCTGCTCTTCAATAAAATAAAAAAAGAGTATGCTTATATGGCCCTCATCGTGCTCATCGTAGCCGATATGTTTACCATCAACAAGCGATATCTCAACAACGATAGTTTTACCTCAAAATCCCGGGTTGAAAATCCTTTTGAACCCACCTCTGCCGACACCCAGATCCTCCAGGATAAAGATCCCGATTTCAGGGTGCTGAATCTCACCACCAACACCTTTAATGATGCGGGAACCTCCTATTACCATAAATCGATCGGGGGCTATCATGGAGCCAAACTCCGCCGCTACCAGGAGCTCATCGATCATGGAATTGACAAGGATATTCAAACCTTTGCGAAAAGCATAAGCACAGACAGTACACCTGTGCTGAATATGCTGAATACAAAATACATTATCCTTCCAAATAACAACAAACAGCCAGTGGCATTCCCGAACCCACGTGCCCTGGGCAATGCATGGTTTGTAGGTTCGGTGCAGATGGCCGATAATGCCGATGCAGAGATCAAGGCCGTAAGCGATTTCAATCCCGCAACAGTAGCTGTTGTTGATAAATCATTTTCGGCAAACCTCCAGTCTTTCACCCCGGCCCGGGATTCATCAGATAACATTACGCTGGATGCCTATACGGCCAATGCGCTTAATTATCATTACAAAACAAAGAATATCGGGTTGGCCGTCTTCTCTGAGATTTATTATCCAAAGGGATGGAATGCATACGTTGACGGGCAGCTTACACCCCATTTCCGCGCCGATTATGTGTTGCGCGCCATGGTGCTGCCAGCCGGTGAACATAAACTTCAGTTCAGATTTGAACCCAGTGTTTATGTTGTCGGTGAAAAGATCTCACTCATCTCTTCCATAATCCTGATCCTCCTGATCGTTATCCTTGCAGCCCTGGAGTTCAGGAAACTACGGAAACAACTGGCATGAAAAAAGCGCTGATCATCACCTATTACTGGCCACCGAGTGGCGGCGCCGGTGTTCAGCGTTGGTTGAAATTTGTCAAATACCTTCGTGGCTTCGGGTGGGAACCTGTCGTGTTTTGTCCCGAAAATCCCGAGTATCCTGAAACAGATCACTCTCTATTTAAAGATGTACCCCCGGGTTTGGAGGTGCTGAAATTCCCGATCTGGGAACCCTATTTGGCCTATAAAAAACTGATGGGTCAGAAAAAGGAGGAAAAGATCAATGCTGCCTTCCTCTCGGAGAATAAAAAGAACAAAACCCTCGAAGACATTTCGGTGTGGATCAGGGGGAATTTTTTCATCCCCGATGCCAGGAAATTCTGGATCCGTCCATCCATCCGGTTCTTGAAGAAATATCTGGCCGATAATCCTGTGGCGGTGATCATATCAACGGGACCGCCCCACAGCACCCACATGATCGCCATGCCACTGGCAGCACAATTCAACCTGCCCTGGCTTGCCGATTTCCGCGATCCGTGGACAAACATCGACTTTTACAAAGACCTTATGCTGACCCGCCCGGCAGATAAGAAGCACCATAAACTGGAACTCGAGGTACTTCGAAAAGCAACGGCCGTCACGGTGATCAGCAACTCCATGGCCGGCGATTTCCGGAAAATCCTTGATCGCACCTATACTGTGATCACAAATGGTTTTGACCAGGACGATGTGATCCCCCAGGCTCCTGAACAGGATAAAAAATTCTCTATTGCCCACATCGGGACGCTGGTCAGCACACGCAACCCGCTGACCCTCTGGGAAGCCCTTAAAAGCCTGTTATCCGTTCATCCGGAGCTGGCAGAAGACCTGGAAATAAAACTGGTGGGTAAGGTTGATTTCACAGTCACCACAGCGCTTGATGACTATGGATTGACCCCGTTTGTGAGGAAAATTGACTACATGCCGCACGATGAAGTGGTCAACTGCCAGAGGCAATCGCAGGTGCTGCTCCTGATCATCAACAACACCCCGAATTCCAGGATGATCCTTACGGGTAAATTCTTTGAATACCTCGCCGCCCGGCGGCCTGTTTTATGCCTGGGGCCCGAAGATGGAGATGCAGCCCGAATCCTGAACGAAACGAAGGCAGGGCTGCTGGCCGGCTTTGGTGATGTGGAGAAGATGAAAAAGCACATCCTTCAATTCTATGAAGGGTTTAAAAACGGAACACTCAAGGTGCAAAGCCAGGAAATTGAAAAATACTCGAGAAGGGAACTAACCAGGCAACTGGCTTCAACATTGAACGAAATTTCTGATCAGTCCCGTTAGGTTCCTTTACTTTCTCCGGACTGAAATTTCACTACCACCTTTTTTTTCCAATATCCCATCCGGTAATACCCGTAATATAGAATTACCCCTGACGCCCAGCCTATGGGAATCGACCACCATATCCCGCTGACACCGATCCCATGATGGATGGCAAGATAGTACGCCACCGGGATCCTGATGATCCATAGTGAAAACAGGCTGATGAACATGGGGATCAGCGTATCGCCGGCGCCACGCAGTAACCCGTTAATCACAAACATGACCCCGAATAAAATATAAAAGGAACCGATTGTGCGTAAATAATCACCTCCCATTTCAATTACCACGGGGTCGTTGGTGAACATCCGCATAAGCAGCTTTCCAAAGACAACAGTGATCAGGGAGAGAAAAGCGGAGAAAATAATGGTCATGATCAGGGTGGCACGCAATCCGGCCTTGACGCGGTCGGGGCGGTTGGCCCCCATGTTCTGCCCTACAAAAGTCGACAATGCAACCGCAAAACTCATGGCCGGCATGGCGGCAAAATTATCAATCCTTCCGGCAGCGCTGTAGGCTGCATTGGCATCCACGCCAAACTGGTTGACAACCCAGTAGAGAGCTACCATCCCGACTGCCACGAAGGTTTGCTGGAACCCGGTCGGCAGTCCGATCCGTATGCTTTTTTTGAAAATTTCGCGGTCGAAGGTCATATCCTTCAGGGAGAACTTCACCACCTTGTGGTAGCGGTTCAGGTAAATGATCTGGGCGATAAATGCACAGGCTTCGGAAATTACCGTCGCAAAGGCAACCCCGGCCACACCCCAGTGGAAGACGGGCACGAAGATCAGGTCGAGGATGATGTTTAACCCCACCGAACCGATTAAAAAGTAAAGAGGGGTCTTTGAATCCCCCAGCCCGCGCAAAATAGCGCTGGTCCCATTATATCCGAAAAGAAAGATGAGCCCCGACAGGAAAATATTTAAAAAAAGCATGGCGTCGGGAACAATGACCGGATCGAGGTCAATCACCTGGAAAATATACCTGCTCAGCAGGATCCCTCCAAGGCTGATAACGATCGAGGTAAAAAACATGAAAATATACAGCGTGTTGATCGCCTTCTTTACGTTGTCGATCTGTTTGGCGCCGAAAAATTGCGAGACGACAATGGTAAATCCCATGGTAACTCCAATAATGAACGACACCAGTAGGAATATGATGGGGCCCGAGGTTCCGACGGCTGCCAAAGCAGCTTTGCCGATGTACTTCCCGACCACCACGCTGTCGATGATGTTGTACATCTGCTGAAAAACATTACCAAGTAACATCGGGATGGCAAACTTCAGGATCAGTCTTCCTTCATTGCCATAACTGAGATCCTTCATGGGCGCAAAGATAGCCACTATTCGCGGATAATTCTTATCTTTGCGGGAACAACAGTTCGTTCTGTCGCTGGCGTGGGTTACCGGTTGTCACTCGTGATGACCACAATCCCTGCCAGAGGAAAGTCGGGACAACACAGAGCACCATGCTTCCTAACGGGAAGGCTCCCGGGATAAAAAGGCCCGGGAGACAGAAAGTGCCACAGAAAATAACCGCCCCGGATTGCAGCGATCTGGTTTTCTCCGTGAAAACGGGTTCGCTGTCATCCGGAGTAAGGGTGAAAATGCGGTGTAAAAGACCACGATCCGGGTGGGTGATCATCCGGGAGGGTAAACCTCATGGGTTGAAAGACCAAGTATACCAGCTGTCAAGGGTTGCTCGCCCAATGCTGGAGGGTAGGTCGCTAAAGCCTGTCGGCGACGCCAGGCTCAGATAAATGACAGATTAAAACAGAATCCCGCTTACGGAACTGTTGTTTCTTTTTTTTCAAATTTTGGACATGAAGATCGTTTCCATTGTAGGCGCCCGGCCCCAGTTCATCAAAGCAGCGACTGTTTCGAGAGTGCTGCGCGCCAATTCAACCATTCATGAAATATTACTGCATACCGGGCAGCATTATGATGAAAATATGTCCGATGTGTTTTTCAGGGAGCTGAACATTCCTTTGCCCGACTACAACCTTGAAGTGGGATCAGGCAGCCATGCCGAACAAACGGGAATGATGCTCAAGGGAATAGAAGAGGTTCTGATCAGGGAAAAACCCGATTGCACCCTGGTGTACGGCGATACCAATTCGACGCTGGCAGGGGCGCTGGCAGCGACCAAACTGCATATACCGGTAGCCCACGTGGAGGCCGGACTGCGTAGTTTCAACCGGATGATGCCCGAAGAGATCAACCGCATTGTGACCGACCGGATATCGGACCTGCTCTTTGCCCCTACCCAAACCGCCATTGATAACCTTACCCGTGAAGGGCTTGCCGAGGTCACCTGTTTCTCAGGCGATGTGATGTACGATTCAGTACTGTATTACCGGGATTGGATCCTGCGTGATCCCTCCAGGTATCAAACGCCCGGGATTCCTGAAGTATATATTCTTGCCACCATTCACCGGGCGGAAAACACCGACAATCCTGAAAACCTGAAAAACATTTTCCTGGCCTTCTCCCGGTTGAACCAGAAGGTTGTTTTGCCCATCCACCCCAGGACCCGCAAAATCCTTCAGGCATCCTTTGCCCTGCCCGCCAATGTGCACATCATCGACCCTGTTGGCTACCTCCAGATGATGAAACTGACCATGGATGCCACCAGGGTAATGACCGACTCCGGCGGACTTCAAAAAGAGGCCTATTTCCTGAAAAAACAATGCATCACCATGCGCACTGAAACAGAATGGATCGAAACACTCCATGACCAGTGGAATATTGTCACCGGAAGCGATCCGATCCTCATCGGGAATGCCGGCAAAAGCGGCCTCCCGACAGCGCCGCAGCGACCGTCATTCGGTAACGGGAAGTCTGCTGGAATTATTTTGGAAAAGCTGCTCCGTTTTTAACCGAAAATTGTTAATAAAATCCTTGATTTTCCTGATGTTTTCTTACTTCCGGGTCACAAATAAATTGTACCTTTGTTTTGTTGCTAATTTAATATAAGTAATTGATTATGACAGATATAGAAAAAGAAATTGCGAGCCAGGGTTATACTGCTGATAACATTCAGGTATTGGAAGGATTGGAAGCTGTTCGCAAACGCCCCGCCATGTACATTGGCGATATCAATGTAAAAGGTTTACACCATCTTGTATATGAGGTTGTTGACAACTCTATTGACGAAGCCCTTGCCGGTTATTGTAACCGGATTGAAGTGACCATTCACAAGGATAATTCCATCACCGTCCTGGATAATGGTCGCGGTATCCCCACCGATTTCCATGACAAGGAACAAAAATCAGCCCTGGAGGTTGTCATGACAGTGCTTCACGCCGGTGGAAAATTTGACAAGGACAGCTACAAAGTATCCGGTGGTCTTCACGGTGTCGGTGTGTCAGTGGTAAATGCCCTTTCATCCCTGCTAAAGGTGACTGTCTATCGCAGCGGGAAGATTTTCCAGCAGGAATATGCCTATGGGAAACCCCTCTATCCTGTTAAAACAGTGGGCGACACCGAAAGGAACGGCACCCAGGTCACCTTTAAATCAGATAACTCCATTTTCATTGTTGAGAAATTTGATTACGAGATCCTCAGTTCCCGCCTGCGTGAGCTGGCTTATCTGAACAAGGGAATCACACTGACCCTGACAGACGAACGTGAAAACGATGACAATGGCAATTTTGTGTCCGATACCTTTTTTTCGAAAGACGGACTCCGTGATTTTATCTCCTACCTGGATGCAAACCGTGAAAAGCTGATCCCTGAACCCATTTGCATGGAGGGAGAACGCAATGCCATCCCCCTGGAAATTGCCATGCAATACAACACCTCATTTTCAGAAAACATCCATGCTTACGTAAATAACATCAATACCCATGAAGGTGGCACCCACCTGGCTGGTTTCAGAAGGGCGCTCACGCGTACCCTGAAAAGCTATGCCGAAAAAACCGGAATGCTGGCCAAGCTGAAATTCGATATCAACGGAGATGACTTCCGCGAAGGGCTCACGGCCATCATATCGGTGAAAGTCCAGGAACCCCAGTTTGAAGGTCAGACCAAAACCAAGCTGGGAAATAATGAAGTAATGGGCGTGGTAGATCAGCTGGCCAGCGAAATGCTTACCAATTACCTCGAAGAACACCCCAAGGAGGCACGGACCATTGTCAATAAGGTGATCCTAGCAGCCACTGCACGCCATGCGGCCAGGAAAGCAAGAGAACTGGTTCAGCGTAAAAATGTACTCAGCGGCTCAGGACTGCCTGGGAAACTATCCGATTGTTCCGAGAACGATCCTTCTCAATGTGAAATTTACCTGGTTGAGGGCGATTCTGCAGGAGGAACAGCCAAACAGGGCCGCGACAGGAGGTTCCAGGCCATCCTGCCCCTCAGGGGAAAGATCCTGAATGTGGAAAAAGCGATGGCGTATAAGATCTTCGACAGCGAAGAAATAAAAAATATTTTTACAGCCCTGGGAGTAACCATTGGAACCGAAGATGACAGCAAGGCACTAAACCTCGATAAACTGCGTTATCATAAAATAGTCATCATGACCGATGCGGATGTGGATGGCAGCCATATCGCCACCCTGATCCTTACCTTCTTTTTCCGTTATATGAAAGAATTGATCGAAAACGGGCACGTATACATTGCGACTCCACCCCTTTATCTCATTAAAAAAGGGACCACGCAACGTTACTGCTGGACCGATGAAGAACGCCAGCAAATAGTCGCTGAATTGTCCAACGGGAAAGAAACCGGCGTCCACATCCAGCGGTATAAAGGTCTTGGTGAAATGAACGCTGAACAACTCTGGAGCACAACCATGGATCCCGCATTCAGAACACTGAGACAGGTAACCATTGAAAACGGAACAGAGGCCGACCGCATCTTCTCCATGCTGATGGGCGATGACGTTCCACCCAGAAGAGAGTTCATTGAGAAAAATGCTAAATACGCAAATATCGACGTTTAAAATGGCTTCTTCAATACTCCTTTTTCATGATCCGAAAAAATTACATTTACCTGGTCGCTTCGATCATCGTCTTGGCGATCGTTGCCTATTTCTTCTTTTCAAAAGGAGATAAAGGTCAGCAGATCACTACCAAAGTCAAACACGGCAATTTTCCGATTGAGGTGACCACCACAGGGGAACTTATGGCTAAAAGTTCTGAAAAGATCTATGGGCCGCAGGCACTTCGCCAAATTCAGATCTGGCAGGTAAAAATCCAGGATATCATCCCCGATGGGACTGTGGTTGATTCGGGGCAGTATGTCGCCTCACTCGACCGGACCGAAATATCGAATAAGATCAAGGACGAAGAGACCAACCTGGAGAAGCTGGAATCACAGATGACCAAAACGAGGCTGGATACTTCGCTCGAACTGCGGAGTGCAAGAGACGAACTGATCAATCTTCAATATGCCCTCGAGGAGAAAAAAATCACCCTCGACCAGTCAAAATATGAACCACCCGCAACCATCAGGCAGGTGCAGATAGATCTTGAAAAGGGACAGCGCGCCTTCGAACAGGCTGAAAAAAACTACAAACTCCGCTATCAGAAAGCCGTTGCAAACATGCAGGAAGTATCTGCATCATACAACCAGGCCCAGAGAAAACTGGAGCAGATGACCGATGTGTTGAAGGAATTCAACGTGCGGGCCCCAAAAGCCGGAATGGTCATTTACAAGCGCAACTGGGATGGCAATAAAATGGGGGTTGGAGCCACTGTAAATGCATGGGAAAACGTAGTCGCCGAACTTCCCGACCTTTCTGAAATGATTTCAAAGACCTATATCAACGAAATCGATATCAGCAAGGTAAAAGTCGGACAGCCGGTTCAGATCGGCATCGATGCCTTCCCTGAGAAAAAATTTACGGGTAAGGTGATCGAAGTGGCGAACATCGGGGAACAACTCCAGAACTCAAATGCAAAAGTGTACGAAGTCAGGATTGTCGTAAAAGAATTTGATTCGATTCTCCGCCCTGCCATGACAACAAAAAACAAAATCCTGACCAGCGTAATTGACAGCGTCCTCTCCATTCCGATCGAGGCCATCTTCAACAACGATTCCGTTGCATTTGTTTACAAAAAAGATGGAGGCTCCGTTTCCAAGCAGCAAGTCATTGTGGGACAATCCAATGACAATGAAATCATTATTCGGGCAGGGCTTAATGCCGATGATGAAGTCTTGCTTGTACCGCCCGAAAAATCGGAAAAACTGGCCATCGAGACCCTGCCCAGGGAAATTATCGCAAAATTCAAAGTGAAAACACCGGTTGAAAAACCCCGGAAACCGGCCGGGAAAGAGCTGGGCTCGATGCAAAATCCGCCGAAAGGTGTCCTGAAAAAATAATTCCACTTCATAATTCGTCATTCGTCAATCGAAAATCGAAAATCGAAAATCGCAAACTCCTTTTCATGCTCGAACGGCAGCAAGACCCTATGTTGCCATCGTGTTCATTTCTTGTCTATATTCCGTATATTTATCAATAAATTAATGAGTTACGCACACTTAATGTCGTTACCATGTATGTTGAATGTTGTCTCAAATACCTATTTTCGGGGCACAATTTGGGGCAAATTGATGTTTTTTGATCATTTTAGGGGCGATTTTTGGGGCACAAAAGAACTGCTATGTTGATTTAATTCATTGTATCTGTTAAATAACATAAGACAATTTCGTGAAGGGTTATGTATGACTAAATAATAAGGAGGGAATGAACAATGAGTTACAATATTTCGCTAAATCTGGATCTTCGTCGGAAGGACAAAAATGGCACCTATCCCATTTGTCTGGTCCTGTATTTTAAACAAACGAAACACTATATTCCAGTTAAGGTATCTGTGGCAAAGGAGAACTGGGATAAGGATGGGGAGAGAATACTGCCAGCAGCCAAACTTGACCAATCCACCACATGGTATAATGACCGGATATTGGAAAAGAAGCTGGAGGCCAAAAAGCTTCTGCTTAAACTGGATGAATTAGGAGAGTTACGGAATTTTTCTGGCAGTGAAGTTAAACGACGCATCCAAAATAAAAGCAACCGTTCCTCTTTCTCTGCTTATATGGATGATGAAATAGCCACCTTTTTAAAATACAACAAAACAGGCAATGCCAGAGTGTATGATGGCTGCAAATTGTTTTTGCGTAAGTACTTACCAGGTAGAAAGGTAATTTTCTTTGAAGATATCACCTACGCTTTTCTAAAAAACCTAGAAAATAAATATATTGCAAATGGCAACTCTTACAATGGACTGGCCACCTACCTGCGTACAATACGAGCGTTATATAACCGGGCCATCATACAATGGCCAGAGCTAAAGGCCAGATATCCCTTTACAGAATACAAGATACGGGAAATCAAAACCCACAAAACAGCCATTTCAAGGGCAGATATGGAAAAACTAAAGAATCATCCTATAAAAACAATTCATATCTACTGGCATGGCCGCAATATGTTTTTTCTATCTTTTTATTGCCATGGCATGAACCTATCCGATATAGCCAAGGTAAAAGTAAAGGATATTCAAAATGGAAAGTTAAAGTACCAGCGTTCAAAAAACTCAAAACAGTTCCCCATTCGCCTGACCGATCAAATTAACTCTATTCTGAATTTATATCTTACTGACAAAATGGGCCCGGATGATTATGTGTTCCCAATTATCAACCCCAAAAAAAAGACCATTCCATATAGCCAGGTGCAGAACTTTGGTGTAATCATCAACCGTCAGTTAAAGATTTGGGCTAAAGAACTTAATATCGACCCCACGCTTTCATTCAACACAGCCAGGCACTCCTGGGCCACCATTGGGCGCGACATGGGCCTACCGATCGGGATCCTCAGCGAAGGACTGGGGCATAATGATATTCAGACTACGCAAATTTACCTAGACGCATTCCAGGATGATGCGATTGATGATGCCAATAATCTGATAACACAAAATCTAGCAATTTGACATGGGTTGTTGCCACTGGGCAAGATGGCCCAATTGTCAATCATATGCCAATTTACATTGGCCACGTCATCCAACTGGTAATCAATAACATCCAATGTCCAAGACTTTCCGGCGGAGACTAGCCAACTTGATTGGTTCTTCCACCGAACCTGACAATCTGTCCATAATTGCATCGGCGTTATGCGAATATTAGCATAAGGCTGATGCCATCCTGGACCGTTTATATCATGGCTCCCATCGTATCGATCTCAAAGGAGAATCCATGCGAAAAAAAACCAAAAAAGACAGTTCATCAAGTCCGAACTTTCATAATCAAACAGTATGACCTCGAAGCCTGATAAAAAAAGAGATATTGAAACGAGAATAACTCGAAAAGAGTTATTACCCGTTTCAACATCAACTGATTCTTCTTTTTTTTGTTTTTATTCTGTCCTTACGTGGATGTGCCGACTACATTGACCTCCCCCTGCCGATCGGAATGGACGAGTCTAAATGTCTTTAAAACAGACAGATACAGTGGTCGGCTTAAATCGGCGCAAGGTGGTCAGATGCACCGGCTTGTCCACACAGGTAGTCACTACCATTATTTCACGGAAGCCATTTCTTACGGAATTATTGGCTGATGGTATAATCAATACATCGTCACTTGCCCGGAAAATAAAACCAGAGGTAGAAGGTTTTTTGAAGAAACCTATTCAAAATGGTGCTGTTGTGATGGCATTGAACAGATTTACTCCTCAGATTGAATTGCAAACATCTTTCAGAATGCAAAAAATTTTCGAAAACATAGGGGATATTATTGTTCGGTCAAATCTATCGGCAATATGTGTGCGAAATTCAGGGTCCCTTGTTGATAAGCAACGTCAGCTCATTCATATTGTCATCGCACAAAATGATGTCTTTTATACCTTTGTTCAAGGGGTTTTTGAATCTACCATGGTCATCAGTTCAATCATTGTCGATCAGTGTATGAAAATCATGCAAGAGGAAACCATAGTTGATCAAAACCACGACTTGTCATCCATAACATTGAAATTACCTGAGGGAAGCATTAATCAACCCGGAGTTTATTATTTTATCTTGCGTAATCTTGCCTGGGAGAATATTAATATCATTGAGGTAATTTCTACTTCACACGAATTTACTATTGTTGTCAAGCATCACGATGTGGATAAAGCCTTTAGTGCATTGAACATTCTGCTTAAGAATTGACAATCCCATCTTTGGGTATCATAATTTTTTCCTTTTATCCTTTGTTATAATAACTCCGAATCGGTCAAAGCGTGTAGAGTCTCCTCCGCTTTGTATTACAAACAAAACTACAAAAGGAAGCAGCAAAATTTCCAGATGATAATAAATGAATCGTTTGGAAAGATACAAGAGAACGAAAAATCTATGACCTGTCCCATTTGGAAGGATCATATGCCAAATCAAGGCAGTCCTGTAGTTTGAATGAAAACATCACCCTATTGGAAAAAACCATCAAACTGACCACCCTCAATCGATTTTGGCTGACCATCCCAACATTTTAACAACCAATATCATCGGGTGGTTAATTTGCACCGGCCAAGAGTGGTCAATGTGTCTGGCTTTCCCTGAGACTCATCTTTTCAATATTCACAAATTAGTACCTACATCAATGTAGCCAACTGTGGTTATGGGGGAGCTCTCAAATGCTGCTTAGTCTTAATAAACAATAAGCTTAACCGTTTCGACCGTATTTCCGCTCTCCAGTCTTAGGAGGTACATTCCAGGCGACAAATCTGATAATTTTCCATTAGTACCAAAAAGGTTCACAGTATGTCTGCCAGGGTCAAGTGTAGTGTCTAAAACCAATCTGACATTATGACCTGTCAACGAAGCAATGGTTATCCTTACATTCGATTTTGCAGGAAGGTTGAACATTGCAAAACTTGTTTCGGTTATTGGGTTAGGAATTGCTTTCAGGTTAATCTCAGTGTCATTTGACACGTTTTCATGGGTGCCAACACCAACGTCCCTCACCTGGAAAGCAGGATGAAATGTTTCGATGGTACTATTTGATGATAGGTCTGTCAATACCAGTTTTAAATCAATAAAGGTGGTATCGGTACAGGAATTTATAACAGGTGTTAAATCGCTCGTAAAATATTGACCATACGAAAAAACAGAATCATAAAACTCTGGTATCTCTTCAACAGGAAGGCTGGTCCAGTTGTCCTCATTATATTTTTTATAGTACAAATAGGCAGCATCAATCACATTGACCTCATTGTTAGTAAAATCCCCTGCACTAAAGTGAAGACTTGCAAGTGCAGAATAAGAAAACGATTCACGGATCAACCCGTTAGCATTTAATATTTTAAAGGATGTCAGAACTGGTGGGTTCGGATCTGCACTGGGGATATTGAAATTATTTTGTGAGGTAATCTTACCTTGTAGTCCTTTGATATAATAATTACTATCGGTTATCGAAAACGAGTACGAGCCCGAAGAAGGAACGGAATATGGTTGTTCAAATTTGAATAGGGTGTCGGATTGTAAAATATCCGTGCCTTGTTTTATATCATACAGACTCGAATAATCATCCAATACGCGTGCTTCATTGCTTTGTCCGAAAACATCCGAATAGTTGAAAATACTATTCGCATCATTTACACTGTACGTATTTATAAAGGGCGTTGAATTGCCAAAGTTCACAATTGCATTATTGAGAACGCTATAGTCGGCCTTTGCCGGAGGATAAAACATGCAATATTGGATTGTGTCACCAGTGGTGATGTAAAATGGCTTGCCTTGTATTTTTTTATCGGGGGCACCATATTCCGGAACATCCTCCCAGAAGTCCACTTCACCAACATAATTGATCCGGTTGGAATTTTTAAAAGTGTTATTCAAGTAAATAGTTATAGAATCACTGTCATGAGACGGATAGTTTGTATTATTACCTAAAAACATATTGTTCATCCAATATGAAGGATCATCCCGCAATTTTAAAATAGCCCCTGTGCCAAAGGCCAGATAATCATTTTTTGCGCTTGGAGATTCGAAAAAAACATGAGACATTTTTTTATACATATCCGGATCGCTTTCAAGAACGGTATCGGCGGAAATACCATTGAGATGACCAAGTTCAAGTACATACATTTTTCCCATTTTAACATCACTCTGGCAAAGACCGATATTATAACCTGGATTGACATTAGAGAATCTGATATAATCTTTCACAAAACCACTCATATTGTTTGAGAAATTTTGAAAAACGAAAGGTTCGGGAAACTCAATATGAATTTCTTTTGATTCTGCTATTAACATTGTATCATTAGGTGAAAGTAGTATATGATTTTCATCCATTCCATGAAAATAAACATAATTATTTGCCAGCTCAGTAAGGTTTATTGTTGTATCAATATCTGCAATAACATTTAGCCCGTGCAGGAAAACATACATTTCATCCCCGGAATTCATGAAATCGTATGTGCTTATCATGATGTCATACACTCCCTCCTGGACGTCTATTTCGCCCACTTTGTGTCCACCCGTCCAATTAAAATCCATCCCCACGTAACTATTTTCAGCACTGGTCATAAATATATTAAATGTCATAATCTCAAACCGCAGGGTAACATGATGGGATGTTCTTGATTCCGGGTTATTCAAATTATTGTGATTCTGAACAATGGTATCATTAGAAGTCTTTAAATATTTCATGCTTGGTTTCAGGTCACCATTAAAGCTCTTTCCACAGATGGCCGAGATAATTTCGTTATTTCTTGTTAAGTAAAAACTTTTTGTTCCATCGGTGTTTTCATGTGCCTGAAAAGACTGGCTCATACATTGACCCATGATCAGGAAGTAATAAAAGATAAAAAGTAGTTTTTTCATAAATCGAAGTTTTAGTTTTACATAAAAGTATAATTACGGCCAAATTGACTTTGAGACCAGAGCAAATGTATATCCGTAACGAGGCAGAATCCTAATTTTCATGGTAATAGAATGGTAGATGGAAGCATTTTTATTGTCCCTTTTGAAAAGCTATTAATAATTTAAATATTAACACGTTACATGTAAATGTACAAAGACAAGTGGGTTTAATTTCGGTTAATTGGGGAGAGGGCGGTACAAATTGGAGATCATTTAGATACTACGGACGAAATCTTCAAGCGTGATCTTTTTATCGATTTCCAACTTTTTACGAATATGATAACGAATAGTTTTCACCGATTCGGGTTGAATGTTCAACATCTTGGCAATTTCTTTGTTTCTGAGATTAATTCTCAGGTAAGCGCACATCCTTAGTTCATTTTCGGTTAATCCGGGGCAACGGTTTTTAATATCATTAAAGAAATTACCGTGTACTTTTACAAAGAGTTCCTTGAAATGAGCCCAATCTTTGTCCTGGTTGAGGTTCTCCTTTAATATATGTTTCAGGTCGTTATAGGGTTCCCTCCCAATGGTATCTTTTCTGAAATACTGTTCATTCCGGTCATAGATATCAACTAAAATTTCATTTTTTGAAATAAGTTGAAGAGAGGAAGCGGTAAGTTCCCTGTTCATTGCATCTATCTCGGATGTTAAACGAAGATTTTCGAGGTGACTAATTCTTTGATCGGCACTCATCTTCTCGTTCAGCCGATTGTTTTCTAGTTCAGTGAGAAGGACCGATTTTTTAAGGTTTTTATAGGCAAGTCTGATCAGAAGGCCGATCAGGATAACAAACAGGATGAATATACTAAAAGAGATCGTCAGGTACAGGGTTTGTTTTTGTTTTACTTTATATTTTTCACCAAGAATTTTTGTTTCTAATTCTTTTTTTTGAATGTCATATTTCGATTGAAGATCAGCTATTTGCTTCCGCGTATCTCCATTAAGGATGGCATTTTGAATAGTGATGTATTGTTTATAGTATTCCAGAGATTGTTTATAGTCACCATTTTTAGCATAAATGTCCGAAAGTGTTCCCATTGCGAACATCTCTCCTTCCCTCTTACCGATTTCCTTAAAAATCTTCAATGCTTTTTCAATATAGGTTTTTGCATTTTCAAGATCACCTTCATCAAAATATAAAGCGCCCCGGTTGTAAATTGCGGTTCCAGTCAGTCTTTGAGTTTTCATCATTTCTGCTAACACGATAGCTTGGTTCAAGTATAAGGAAGCTTGTTTAAGATCCTTTTTTTTCCTGCTTGGATTGCTCATATTGATGTAGGTAGCGACAATCTGGATGGTATCCTTTATTTTATAGAAAGTTTTCAGCGCTTCCTGATAATAATAGTTTGCTTTCGTCCAATTGTCTTTTTCAACATAACAGACTGCACTGTTCAGGCTTGTTACTGCCTGTTCCCTCTCCGATCCAAGAACATTAAATATTTTATTTGCTTTCATATAATAAGTAATAGCCTTATCATATTCTTGCAAATTCATATATACCAATCCCAATCCATTATATACAATCCCGAGATCATGTTTGGTTCCGTTCTCTTCAAAAATCTTTAATGCAGATTTCAGTGCAACCATGGCCCGGTAATAATCGTCTTTATAAAGATACAGGTTGGCAATTAAATTAAATGTATTGGCTATCAAACTTTGATTTTTCAATAACCTGGCCATCACTTGGGCCTTTTGGCAGTATAGAAGGACACTGTCAGGTTTTTCTAAATCAAGATAACAGGAAGCTTTGTCATAAAATAATCTTGCCCGGGAATTGCTGTCGTTCAATGCTATGGCAATGACACTGGCTTTATTGATATAATCCAATCGTTTTAGCGGAACTTTATAGTTGTTTATTTTAATGGAATCCATCAGATCCTTCAGCCTTTTTCTCTGCATAGCAGTAACCTTGTCATCCAACCGGTCATGATGCGTTATTGTAATACAGAGGATAGAAACAATTGATATCAACACGAAAGATGAAACAATCAGAAGGAGGTATTTGCTTTTTATTCTCATGTCTTTGGATGTCTGGTTGATCCGGTTATGCTGTGGCAAGTTAAAGAAAAAGCGGCGATAACTATCTTTCCCATTAGGAAAAATCAAGTGCATTGAACTGTCGGTAGTGTCCAGCTCTCCTCATCCCACTGGTAATCAAAAATATCCAATGGTCTAGACTTACCCTTCGAGACTAGTCAAGTTGACCGGTTCTTCAGTCAGGTGTAAGAGGCTCTTAAATAATATGTAATATTTTGAAATATGAATTATATTTGTTTTTTATACCAATAAGATGGAACAAAATGATCTACAATAATTTTCATCACGGAATGATTCATCAGGGCCCATGATGAAACCGGGATTACTAGCCAAGGTATCAAGTGGTATCATTCTTATAGATCCGGATACGCACAATGTTGCTGATATCAACAATGAAGCAGTGGCAATTCTGGGTATTCCCCGCGAAGTTATACTGAATCAGAAGTGTGTCTCTTCAGTCTGTCTGGGCTTATCAGAAAATTGTCCGTTTTCGCCTACCGATGATCCGGAATTTCCTAATGGAGAATATCTGGTTAACAAATCCAATGAAAAAGCAGCGGTCACGCGTTCATTCAGCGAAATCACCCTGGATGGGAAACGGTTTATTGTTGAGTGTTTAATCGATATATCAGATCGGAAAAAGGCTGAGATTGAGTTGAAAAATCAGAAGGAATTGTTGTATGCCGTGTATGAGAATGCCAGCGTCGGCATGGCCCTTCTTGACATGAACGGCAATTTTTACCAGGTTAACCAGGCACTTTGCGAAATGGTCCAATACACGGAAGAGGAGCTCCTTTCGCGCAAATACCCCATCACCCATCCAGACGACCTCGAACGCACTGAATTTGTGATGGCCCAGCTCAAAGTGGGAAAGATCCGTAAAAACATCATGGAAAAAAGATATGTTCGTAAGGATGGCACGGTCATTTTTGTCCTGCATAATTTCTCCATGATCCGGGACAACAATGGTAACCCCTATCTGTTCATAGTTCAAGCACAGGAAATCACAAAAATGAAGGAGGCGATGCAAAAGGCGGTTCAGGCTGATCATCTGAAGAGTACCTTTCTCCAGAACCTGAGTCACGAAATCCGTACCCCGGCGAATGCCATCTTTGGTTTCTTCCAGTTGATGAAAGATCCGGAGTGCAGCCTTGAGGACAAGATGGAGTATATCGAACAGATCAGGAGCGGAATTGAACAGTTTATGCTGATCCTCAACAACATCATTGATATTTCAAAAATAGAGACCCACCAGTTCCAGGTCAACAAGCAAACCAACGACATCATTTCGCTTTTAACGGAGGTGTTTACCATTTATTCAGCAAAATTCAACATGCTCAATCTCCCGGGGATTGAATTTACACTGTACATGACAGAAACCGCCGAGCCTGTATTAGTCGAGTGTGATAAACAGCGATTAATGGAAGCCCTTGGTTTTCTGCTTGACAATGCGATCAAATTCACTAAGTTCGGCCGCATTACCCTGGGATGCCATGTCATTTCCGGCAAGGAGGTGATCATGTTTGTGAAGGACACCGGGATCGGAATATCCGAAGAAAAGCAGGAGTATATCTTCAATAAATTCAGGCAGGGAGACGAATCGAGCAGACGACAGTACGGCGGACTTGGGTTGGGACTTACCCTGGCCAAGGAGTTCATCGTGTTTCAAGGCGGCCGGATGTGGTTGCAGTCAGAGCCGGATAAAGGAACCTCGGTTTATTGCTCTCTCCCCCACCAGGAAAAGAGTGCAGCCTTGAAACCGGGTCATGACTCCTCGGCGGCCTATGAGATGATCGACCTTTCTGGCAAATCAATCCTGGTTGCAGAGGATATCGAAAGTAATTTTATCCTTCTGTCGCGCTGGCTGCGGAAAGCCAATGCCCGGGTGATCTGGGCCAAAAACGGGCTGGAAGCCATTGAAATCTGCCACCGTGACGATACCATCGACATGATCCTGATGGACATTCAGATGCCCATCGTGAACGGATTTGATGCCACCCGAGATATCCTTGGCTTCCGCCCGGGATTGCCGATCATTGCTCAAACCGCATATTCGCTTGATTTTGATGAACGCAGGGCCCTGGAAGCAGGATGTGTGGCTTATTTAGTAAAGCCACTGGATATTTCACATCTCTTTTCTGTGATTAAAACTCATATTAGATAGGACATACATTAATTCATTCGAAATTAAGGTTCGTTGAAGAGATAGTACATGAAGATTATCATTCGGAGAAAAACATATCCATTGATAATTAGTCGTATCCGCTTTGTATTATTGTGGAATTCATTTTGAAATGATCTTTAGCTTTTAACTACACTCATTAGTATCGCATATTCAACTGCACGAGGAATCGTGCTTGAACGCACCCAGGGTACATTTCTTAATGGCACTATCCTTCCAGTTATAGATCCCAAAGAATTACTAAAGAATGCAAAAGAATGCAATGAATCTGTGTGATTTTAATTTTCCCAGTAACATAAGTTCCTCACTTAATCACGATGATCCTTTAGCTGTACCTGAAAATGGCTATTTATAGATAATCCTAGTACTTTCTTTTATGGCTCCATCCCGGTCGGAGATGGTCAGAATATACAAACCGGAGGCATGGCCATCCCGGCTGAGGATAAACTGATTTGAAGATGCTTTTCCTGAAAAAACCTTGATCCCTGAATAAGTATAGAGGGTGAAATTCCAGGAATTATCCGGGTTAAAACCATGAAGGGTCACCTGAACCTCCGTTTCGGCTGGGTTTGGCACGACCTTAATCCCTGTTTGTACCTCCGCCTTTTTGCTTTCTATCCTTAACAGTGTGAAGCAATCGGTGGTAATGGGAGTTCCCCACGAAATCGTCCCCTTTTTGTAGTAAACCAGGTTTTCTTCCATTTGTGCGTAGTAAGGCGGGTCAGCCTGATACCAGTAAGTTCTTGTCCTGCCCAGACCTTCAGTGTAGTTCCCGGTCGATATCGTCCAACTATATCCATTGCCCATTCTCCAGCAGGTATCGCCTCCATTCCATTCCCGGGTAAACAGAAAACCACCCCAGCTGACCCCCTTCTGCCTGAGGTCGGGAAAGTACTGGGTGGAAAACCAATAATCATCCGCGGAATAGCTGTCACGAATAAACTCGCCCGGCAGCCTGGAGAGCCAGGTATTCTCCGGATTTTCGAGGAAACTGAATGTTTCCGATATCGTGTCGTGGACTGTAGAATAATTAGGGTAAGTAGCCGACATCAACTGTTGACAATGTTCCAGGGTATATTTCACCGAATCTGACCCATAGTCAGTACGGGTAAGCACCTTTATGATTGTTTTCCATCCCGCCGTAGAAGCCCCTCCAATATAATGGAATGCATCCCCGATATGGTAATCATAGATTTCGGGCCATGTCAGGTTCTGAATCCCGACGGCCGGAACACTTTTCCCTGCAAGCGTGTAAACGGTCGTATCGCCGGGAACCGAAAACACATCAAGCATCCGCGACAGCCCCCAATGCTGGCTGAGGCTGATGAATTTTTGATTCAGAGGGTGTGCAATGTTGTTGTTCCCGGCATCTTTTGCCTGAAAGGTGATAATCTTAACACCATCCGGCGCTCCGAAAATACTGTCGGAAGTAATTGATGTCACTTTTGCTTCAAGGTATCCGTTTGAAGCAAGGGGACAAAAACGCCACGATTGATTTAAGGTTGCCTGCGTGTTGATCTTTACCGTATCACCGTTCCGGTTGAACAGGTAAAACCAGCCAGTTTGGATTTTGTAAATTTTCCGGCCAAGAATGGATCCGCTGGTTGTATCCAGACATCCTGTATCCGCATGGGTGCGAATCGCACGGTAGGAGAGAAACAGGGTATCTCCACCGCCGACCGGGAGTACGGAATCGCTCCTGAATGCCATGAAATCATTATCCGGGCTTCGGTAAAATGTGATGCCGGGCGTACAGATATTCTGGTAATTCTGAGCAACCAGGATGTTGATCCAGAAAAAAAAGAGCGGAAATAAAAGTTTCTTCATGGTATCAGTTTTGGAAATCGTAAAGTTATTATAAAAGGCTACCACGGACACTATACGGTGTTAAGTTTTAATCGTTTTACGGTTTTTAACAGATCAGTTTTTTTTGATAATGCTTCTCCCAGATCATAATCAATCTGAAGTCCCATCCAAAACTTTGCTGAATTCCCAAAATAATTGCTGAGCCTTACTGGAAAAGCCGGAGCATTTGACCACCTTGTGCTGATTTAAACATACCGCACCAAATGTCTGATAATAAAATAACTAAGATGATCCATTACGACCGGCCTGGGATGGTTTACTCCACTGGTTCTCCAGTGAGTCAAGCAATGCTGAAAAAATCAATAAAAGCTAAAGCCCAGGAAATAAAACAAAAAAACCTAAAGACACTATGGGAATAAAATTGGATTATAAAGGAGGCCAGACCGGAAAAGCCGGACACATTTATCACTCTCGGCCGGAGCAAATTGACCATGACAGAGCATTGATTGTTAATAGGTTGGGGTTGTCAAGCAAAATCGGCGGAATGTGGTCAAGACAACTGGTTTTCCCATCTATTCCCCTGTTCTCATAAAATTGGCGATTTTCTATAACGGAAATATTAGCAACGCAATATTTTGTATATGTTTAAGAACGATTGTGTTTAATAATCCTGAAGTAAACTGATATACAGGTCCTGAAGTTGTGTCAAGTTAATTTTTATAGTTTTCCTTCGTACAGGTCTTCAATTGGAAAAATCAAATCATAATCGTTCCAATTAAGATTTCCATCAACGATCTCATAATTCTTAAACTTAGCTTCATCTAAATACGTTCGAATCGATGGATGCAAAGATGTTTCTAAAAAAGGTTTAAAATCAACAAGACGATTAAATCCATCGCTAAATGAAACTCTTATTGCAAAATCTCCAATGTAACGGGCAGATTTAATCTGAATGAAATCAACGTTATTATCAATATATTCTTCAGTTATTTTCATTTGATCCTGGTGTTAATTTTTTCAAATTCAATATCCTTATGATAAACAAAGTAGTCAATCCATTTTTGAACTATTTTATCTGCAAATATTTCCAAAAAGTCCTCAAAATCTTTGAGTCTACTTCCTGTCAATGGTTTCAAACCTTTTATTGCCTTAATTTTTATCTCAACAATCTTACCATCAACTATATAAAACTCAGCCTTACTTTCAAACCCATCATATTTGCCATGAACATGAATAGGTTCATGTTCATTGGAATAGAAAAAAATCAGAATTCCTAAATATTCAAAAATCTTTGGCATTACTTCTTTTTTTTACAAATATAAAGGTTCTGATTTAGGAATGCAACTAATAACACTATCTCTTTAGCAATGACAGTACAAGAGCAAAAAAAAGCCCCTATTTCCCGGGGCCTAACACTTACATTGCACCTTCATCTGCAAAGGAATAAAATCGGTCATCCCCGTGAGAAAGCCGGACACATTGACCACTCTCGGTCGGAACAAATTGACCATCACAGAATTGATTGTTAATAGGTTGGGGTGGTCAAACAAAATCGGCGGAATGTGGTCAAGAGGACTGGTTTTCCCAAGTAACAAAAATCGTATCAATTCGGAAAGGACTAACTATTTGTCATACTTATCCATTAGTTCGAAAAAATGTTGCTCAGTCATGCCAATGTAGGTAAGCCGCTGACGTAAAGCATTCCCACGCTTTTTCGTATCTTCTGTAATTCTCTTGAGCGGAGATGAAATTGTTGATGTTTCCCAAGTCAGCAAGTAAGTTTTTAAATCCTCTGGTATGTTCATTTCCTTCAAATACTCTTGTTTTAATTGCTTCTTCGATTTGTTGATAAAAATTGCTATATCTTTCTTCAAGTGAGATTCCTTCTCTTTTAATTCTTTCCTCAAGGTCAATTCTAAGTTCTCTAAATTTGTTTTCAGGATTTTCTCTGCTTTCTTGTTCTCTAATGAGACCATCTCTCGCTGCATTTTCAAGTCGTTCAAAATCTGTGATTTTATCATCCAGTCTGTTTTTTTCTGTGATAATATCGTTGATTCGTTCTCTTGTTCGGTCAATATCTCTTCCAATATTTGAGATTTGTTGGTAAAGGTCTCTGAAAGTTCCTTCACTTGATTCTCGTATTCCTTCAATCTCAGTTGTTTTTCTATTATATCGCTCTTCCAAATCTCTACGTCTTTTTTCAGTTGATTCTCTTCTGCTTCTATATTTTTCCGAGACTGTTCGTCCAATTCCCTTTCTAAGATTATCAATATTTGATTGGTTTTCTTTGTGCCATTGTTCATAGTGTTGAAGAAATTCTTTTTCTTCGATTTTAAAAAGTCGCTGTCCTTTTTCAATATTTTCTCTTCTCTCTCTGTGTTTTGAATCAATTCCTTTTCGTATGTCTCTGCGTAAGTCTTCGAAATAAAGTTTGTCGTTCTCTCTTTGATTATCGTAAGATTCTCTATTTGTTTCTGTATTTCCCTCAACTCTTGATATTTCAGATTCAATGTTTCCTGCAATTGCTCTATATTGTTCTGATTCCAAACATCTTGTAATCGTGCGTATAAGGTTGTTAATTTGTGCCTTTCTACATCTGGCAGATTCTTCAAGAAGTTTTCTTTGCTCTTCATCAGTTGATGAAATTCCTTCTGGAGACTGGTTGGGAATAGGTATGTACTCGGTAATGGCTTGCTCATAATTATAAATCCATTTGGTTCGTTCTGTAATTGTAAAAGTTCTTTCAATATTTTCTGGTGAATCCTTGGGTATTGTGATTTGAATAGTATCGATTCCTAACCGTTTTAGGTCCAATTGTTTTTTTTCTGTAATCTTATGTGTTGCAACTATCTCAATCAGGAGTATAGGCTTTTCATCTTTATCAAAAAAAACGATATCTGGTTTAAGAAGCAGATATTTGCTTTCTTCCGAGGATATTGTTCTGCTACACCGTACTTCACCCAATTCGTTCTCATAGAAATAAAGTTCAGGTCTTACATACTCCGCTTCGATAAATTTCGATTCTGAGAGAAACATTGGAATACCACCAATATTCTTGGGTGGATATTTGTAGAGTGCTGGCACTTTTACTCTCTTCAATGCTATCAAAAACTGTTTTGCCAGTTTATGCCTAAAGGTTTCATCAGAGTAAGTACATTTTGGTAATCCCTTTACTGCATTATAATCATGCCTAAAATATGAAATTCGGTTTGGCATTCTCGATTTTACTGCCTGCATTTCTTTTTGGCAACCTTGACAAAAATAACCTTTCCTTCCACTTTCAGCCTTTGAAATGTGGATTTCTTCCATCCTTACATTGTTGGCAAAAACATTTTGTATTTCTTTTTTAATCTCCATTTGTTGATTCTGAATTTGTCAATGACCGCAAATTAGCCAATGAGGTTGAAGGATAACCTCTATTTTAAACCATTGTCACGTATTGACGGTTATTCATTTGAATTGATTGATAAAGTTACAATAAGTAATCTTTCGGATGCAATAACTGAGACTTTGAATGAAATAAAATTCCAGGGAAGACTAAGCCCTGCAACTGGATGTACCAACTAAATTGACCACCCCCTGCCGATCGGAATAGGCGAGTCTAAATGTCTTTAAAACAGACAGATACTATAGTCGGTTTAAATCGGCGCAAGGTGGTCAGATGCACCGGCAGTCCACTATGGCTTTATCCACGTCTATAACTACTGCAATTGCTTCAATCTTTTGTTTGTTCATAGTATTTGTAGTATTTTTAGTTATTGCAAGGGATATTATTCTGTATCTTCTGTTTGTGCTGATAACAAATCCAGCGCATCAACCTTAATATAGGCACATATGAGTGCAACGGAATCTGCTGTAATTAATTCGGGGTTATTGCAGTGTAACCAATCCAGAAAGGTTTCTTCGGATATCTCATGTAGGTCCATCAAGGCTTGGCGAACTTTGTAAAATGGAGGGGATCGCAGTATCTTTTTGTAAAGTTCTTTGAGGTGTACCTCTACGGCTAAGTTCACTGGCTGGAGGTTCCCGCTTTTTAACGTTTTGACCATATTTAAATGTTTAATAAAGATTTAACAATAGATGAGAATTTAAAACATAGATGATTTGCGTAATATTTTCAACTTAAAGTACCTTAATCTGTTAATAACTTATGTCTAAATATTGATTGTTTTATGTCGTTTCCATTGACATTCGAGTTTCTATGATGTATATTTGCATTTTATAAAAGCAAAATTATATTATTTATAGTAATATTTATTACTTATAGTGTTTTTACTTATTAACAATATGTAACCATGAATTTCATTGGCAAGAAGATAAGAAGCGTTCGGCTAATGTTAGATATTCAATCACAGGTATTTGCAAAGTCGATTGGAATGAAACAAAGTGCCCTTTCCGCGCTTGAATCAGGTCGCAATCAACCCACTTACAATACACTTTTCAATATTATTCATGTCTACGGTGTGCCTCCGGTCTATTTTTTTCAGGAGACTTACCGGATAAAATTGGTCGATGGAATCTTTTCCTTGGACTACGAAACAATATTCTCGGATGTCCGTTTATTAGATGAATTAGCTCGTATGAAAGAACGCCTGGATCTGGCCCACCAAAACTTATCGACAAAGGATACTAAAGTTGTTGCGGATCGGAAAATAAACAAACCCCATCATATCGGGACAAAACGCATGACGGAATCAAAGCAGGATCAATAAACTATTTCGGCATGTTCCTAGGGGCAAATTACGGGGCACATCGCTTTTTAAAATTTTTAAAATCATTCAAACACCTTGTTATTACAGATGTTTCGTAACATTGAAAAAATATTAATTTCATGCTCGAACGATATAAGTACATCTTCAATATTGCCCTCGAAGCGGTCTTTCTGAATAAGTTCAGATCTGTGCTTACAGCGTTGGGCATCATTTTCGGAGTTGCCGCTGTGATAACCATGATGGCCATCGGGAGCGGCGCAAAAAAGGAGATCCTTGATCAGATGAAACTGGTCGGGGTCAATAACATCATCATCTCACCCAAACCCGAAAAACCCAAATCAAACGCATCGCAGAGCAGTGATGCGACAAGCCAGAGCCAGGATCAGAACACTGATAAAAACAAGGGGAAATTTTCTCCGGGTCTCAGTTTGAAAGATGCCGAAGCCATCAAATCAATCATTCCTACCGTCGCCATCGTAAGTCCTGAAGTCATCTACGAAACCGACATCGTGAAAGACGGTATCAAAACCACGGCAAAGTTCACGGGTGTCACCCCCGATTTCTTCCGGGTATTCTCACTTGAACTTCAGGAAGGTCAGATGTTCAATGAAGTGCAGCTTACCGATGGCAAACCGGTTTGTATCATAGGTCCAACCTTGAAATCCAAATTTTTTCCGACCGAAAATGCAGTAGGAAAGGATATTAAATGCGGCCCCATCTGGCTGCATATCATTGGTGTGCTGAAAAAAAGGGAAATTAGTCAGTCAAGCATCGAAAACCTGGGGGTCTCAGACTATAACAACTCTATTTATGCACCGATCCAAACCCTGCTCAGAAGATTCCGCGACAGAACCATGATCACCGCGGCATCCATCCATGGCGGGTCGATGGAGATTTTCGACGGAGGATTCGTTTCATGGTCGGGAAGTTCAACAGAAGAATCATCCAGAAACCAGATTGATAAAATTGTGGTCCAGGTAAAGGAAAGTGAACAGATTGGGCCTACAGTCGAAATTCTTAAGAAGATGATGATCCGCCGCCATGCCGGCGTTGAGGATGCAGAAATCAAGGTCCCTGAATTGCTCCTGAAACAGGAACAGCGTACCAAGGATATTTTCAATATTGTACTGGGCGCCATTGCCAGCATCTCCCTGCTGGTAGGAGGCATCGGGATCATGAACATCATGCTTGCATCGGTAATGGAACGCATTAAGGAAATAGGGATCCGGCAGGCCATCGGCGCAACCAAACGCGACATCGTTCTTCAGTTCCTCATGGAAGCCACCCTGCTCAGCATCAGCGGCGGGTTGATTGGCATTATCCTTGGCCTGGCCCTTTCGAAAATCATCATGGAACTTACAGGGATCCTGACGATTGTCTCACCAATTTCCATCTTTATTTCTTTCGGAGTATCTGCTTCCGTCGGAATAATTTTCGGCTATATGCCCTCACAGCACGCTGCCAAACAAGATCCTGTTGAATCCCTCAGACATGAATAAGATGCAAATGAATTTATTTTCAAGACAAGCCTCCCTGGTTTTTGTAATCACCTTTTTCAGCAGTATTTTTTGTGCGATGGGCCAATATCAGACCCGCCGGTTAACCCTTTCAGAGGCCATTGAAATTTCAAAAGCCCAGTCGCCGGATGCCCTGAATGCAAAACAGACATTCCGCAAAAGTTACTGGGAATTCAGATCTTATCAGGCATCAAACCTGCCATCATTGGGACTCACTTCAACCCTGCCGAACATTACGCAAAACATCTCCCCCTATCTCAACCCCGACGGATCACAGAGCTATGTCAGTTCCAAATATATCAGTGCGCAGGCAAACCTTGCACTAACGCAAAAGATAGGGATAACAGGTGGTACCATTTCAGTAAACTCCTATTTGAGCGGGGTGAACAATGTTAACACAGAAAACCCAAAATCTTTCCTCAGCTATCCGGTAAATGTTGAATTAAATCAACCTATTTTCACCTACAACCCCTATCGGTGGGATAAAAAACTTAAACCGCTCAAATATTCCCTGGCTAAACGTAAATATATTGAAGACATTGAGCAGATCTCCATTAGCACAACAAACTATTTCTTCACCCTGCTTCAGGCCCAGGTTGAAAAAAAGATCGCGCTGACAAACCTCTCCAACTACGACACCCTCTACAGGATCGCCAAAGGGAGATATCAGTTGGGTAAAATCGCCGAAAATGACCTTCTCCAGCTGGAACTTAATTTTCTTCAGGCCCAGGCAGCTGTTGAAAATGCTGATCTGGCGCTGGACAATGCGCAGTTCCGTTTCAAATCATTCCTCCGCATCCAGGATAGTGTGCCGATACTCCTTCTGCCCCCGGGCAACATCGAGTTTTTCAAAATTGACCCGGTCAAGGCAGTCACCCTGGCCAGTGAAAATTCGCCAAGCACCCTTGATTTTAAGCGACGGTTGCTCGAGGCAGCCAGCGCTGTGAACTACGCAAAACTGAACGGACGGTTCGATGCCCAGATTCATGCTCTGATCGGACTCCAGCAGTCCGGCCCCACACTTCCTGACGCATACCTTAACCCGCTCGATCAGCGCCAGATCTCCGTTGGCCTGACCATTCCCATCGTTGATTGGGGCGTGGCCCATGGCCAGATTAAAATGGCACAGTCGCAGGAAGAGATTGTGAAAAATTCGGTTGAACAGGAAATCATCGATTTCCAGCGAAATGTTTATCTCAAAGTCATAGAGTTTAATATGCAGCAGAACCAGCTTAAGATCGCTGCAAAATCTGATACCGTTGCCCGCAAGAGCTACGATGTGACCAAGGGAAGATATCTGATCGGTAAAATCAACAGCATCCTCGACCTGAACAACGCCCAGATTGCAACCGACAATTCGGAGAAAAACTACTATTTCGCCCTCCAGACCTTCTGGAGAAGCTATTATGAAATCAGGAAAATGACCCTGTTCGACTTCCGGAAAAATGAAGGGTTGCCATTTGACCTCCGCGATTTTAAATAATTGTAAATTTTTCAAACTTATTAAAACTGTTTCTAAATAATATCTATCTTTGCATCAAAGAAAAATATTAACCAAAACTTAATCATTATGTCAGTATTAGTTGGAAAAAAAGCTCCGCTGTTCGAAGCTGAAGCAGTTATCAACGGTGGTGAATTTGTTGACAAATTCACCCTGGCCCAGTATATTGGAAAAAAACATGTTGTCTTCTTCTTCTATCCGCTTGACTTCACATTTGTTTGCCCTACGGAAATAATCGCCTTCCAGGATAAGATCGCAGAATTTGAAGCGAGAAATGTTGCAGTTGTCGCATGTTCAGTCGACTCAAAGTTTTCACATTGGGCCTGGCTCAATACCGAGCTGAAAAATGGCGGTATCAAAGGGGTGAAATTTCCCATTGTATCTGATCTGTCAAAGACCATTTCTGCAAACTTTGATGTACTCGCCGGAGAATATGCCTATACCGAAGAGGGTATCATGGAGTTCGAAGGAGGCCCTGTTGCCTACCGTGGTCTTTTCCTGATTGACAAACAAGGTATTGTCCGCCATCAGGTTGTCAATGACCTTCCATTGGGAAGAAGCGTCGATGAAGCGCTTCGTATGGTAGATGCACTCCAGTTTTTCGAGGAAAACGGTGAAGTCTGCCCCGCCAACTGGCACAAGGGCGACGCCGGTATGAAAGCCACTGCTGAAGGTGTTGCTGATTACCTGGGCAAACTCTGATATCCGGTCAGCTATTCATCTTTTTTTGCTTCGTTCCAGAAAACATCCATCTCTGCCAGGGTCATTTCATGCAAAGGTTTGTTTAATTCCTTTACTTTCATCTCGAGATAATTAAACCTTTTAATGAACTTCCGGTTGGTGCGTTCAAGCGCATCTTCAGGATTTACATTGATGAACCGTGCATAATTGACCATGGCAAAGATGACATCACCCAGTTCCTCCTCTTTCCGCTTCTGGCTTGCCCCTGTTTCGACCATCTCCTTTAACTCTTTCAACTCCTCGAGTACCTTTTCCCAAACCTGCTCCGGCTTTTCCCAGTCAAACCCAACCCCGCTTGCCTTTTCCTGGATTCGGTTGGCCTTTACCATGGCAGGTAATCCGGTAGGAACCCCCGAAAGTACAGATTTATTGCCCTTTTCCAGCAATTTGATCCGCTCCCAGTTATCGTGAACCTCCTTGGCATCCTTTACAACCACATCTCCGAATATATGGGGATGGCGATGAATCAATTTGGCTATGATATTTTCAATAACATCCTTTATATCAAACGCATTGGTCTCGGATGCGATTTTAGAATAGAATACCAGGTGAAGCATAAGGTCACCAAGCTCCTTTTTGATCGAATCCATATCCTTCTGTAAAATAGATTCCGAAAGCTCATAGGTCTCCTCAATGGTCAGATATCTGAGTGATTCAATGGTTTGTTTCTTATCCCACGGGCATTTGGCCCTGAGTTCATCCATGATCTCCAGCAGCCTTCTGAATGCCGCAATTTTCTCATCCATCGTTTATTTTTTGCGCAAAAGTAAGCATTTCGGTTTTGATTCGTTATTAATGATCGGAATTGATAGATTTATGAAGGATAGTTCTTCAGAATGAACAATTCATAATAAATTTGTCGTCTCGAACCTATCGGTTGATCCTTTGAATAAATGTAACAGATTTCACCTGCCCTTTCACCTGCGCATACTCCTTGTGCTCATTATCCTATTGCTTTCGATTAAAGGATCGGCACAGTTTCAGCATAAACTGTTTTCTTCAAATATGCTCATTGAAGGGAAGATCCATTATGGATTCCTTTATGCCCAGCATCTTGAAATGGAGGTGTTCAACGCACATTTTCCTGCTTTTGAGATAAGTTTACAGCAAATTACCTTCGGAAAACATAAATGGGAACGGGATTACAATTACCCGCTTATCGGAGTCACCTTTCTCTATACCGGGATGGGAAATAACCCTTCGCTCGGGAACATTTTTTGCTTGATGCCCTTCGTCAATTTCCCCTTGTACAGACACAAGAACTTCATGTTCGGCTTTCGGTTTGCCCTTGGAGTTGGGTATGTAACAAAACCTTTTAATCGCATCACCAATTATAAGAACCTCGCCATAGGCTCACACCTGAATGCAGCCATTAATCTGATGCTCGAAGCCAGGTACCAGGTTAACTACTACCTGGCCCTGAGCACAGGCATCAGTCTTCAGCATTTATCCAACGGATCCCTGAAACTCCCGAATTATGGCCTGAATGCACCGCTATTCAATATTGGCGTGGCTTTGCGGCCTTTCAAAGAAAATAAAAACCTGACCGACCGGTTCATTGCACCTACCGAACCCTTTGAGGCCATCATCCGTCATAGCATAGAATTCGATATCGGTGCATTGATCGGATATAAAAACATGCAGGCAGTCTTTGGCCAAAACTACCTGGTTTACCATCTGTTTGAAAACACCTTCTTCCCCATCAGTAAAAAGAGTAAAGTGGGATTTGGGTTCGATCTTTCCTATGACCCATCTCATATCCAGATCCTTGAGATGAATGGAATCGAGGTTGCCAACAAGTTTAAAATCATCCGTCCCGGGATCAATGCAGCCTACCAGCTGATGATGTCCCGGGTGGGGATAATCTTCAATCTTGGGTACTACCTTGGAGGAATGGAGACCAGCAACGGTCCCCTTTATGAAAAATTTGCGTTCCAGTATAACTTCACCAGGGAATTGTTTGCAACGGTGATGCTTAAAGTTCACTGGGGACGGGCCGATTACATCGGCTGGGGACTCGGGTATACAATTAACAAGAAATATGGAAAAAAAACTGTCAGGTAACATTCGTTTTTCAGGAGCAGCACTGGCTCTGCTGATGCTGGCTTTGCTGTTCATACCCCCCGGATGCGCAAAAGACGGTGGCGTATGTGTCACCAACTCCGGCACAACAATCATGGAGGAGAGAAACCTTGATGATTTTGACAGCATCAGCCTCAATGACAACGTCAATCTGATCCTCCGGAGTGACCTGGAAAACATTGTTCAGGTTGAAGCCGGCCGGAATATTATCCGGGGAATTACGACCGATGTCGTTAACCGTCAATTGATCATCAATAATAAAAATACCTGCAACTGGTTACGCAGCTATGACAAGCCACTCAACATCCACATTTCCAGCAAGAACCTTATTAAAATCATCTATAACTCCGCCGGTGACATTCTTACCGACGGCAAATTAACCTTCGATTCCCTGGATGTTGAAGTCTGGGGCGGGTGCGGAACCATTGATCTCACCTTCGATTCCCTGTCGAAGGGAAATTTCAGCCTGAACATGGGAACAGCAAACATCATTCTTCATGGAAAATGCGGGTGGACAACTGTTTTCGCCGGAAGCTATGGTTCATACGATGCCCGTGATATGAATGCATGGTACACAGGAATTACCAATAAAGGGACAAACGATTGTTATGTGAATGCAAAATACCTGGATGCCACCATCAAGTCGATCGGAAATATATATTACAGAATGGATTCTGTTAAATCTGTGAACCCCCAGATATTCGGATCAGGACAAGTCCTGCCCTTCTGATCACTAATAAGCCCGGGCAAAAATAACACGCTGATCTGAAGGCTTCCCCGAATAGATGCACTTCCCCTTTTCAGCCGGATTATTCAATGGAATAACCCGTATGGTGGCTTTGGTCTCCTCTTTGATCTTCTCTTCTGTTTCCGCAGTCCCATCCCAGTGAGCAGAAATAAAACCGCCCCGGTCGTCAAGGACCCTTTTAAACTCATCCCAGGTATCTACCCTGAAAGTATTGTCCTCCCTGAAGGCCAGTGCACGGTCAAACAGGTTTTTCTGTATCTGATCCAATAAATGAATCACCTTATTTTCAATATCGGTAAGTTGCAGAACCTCTTTTTCCAGGGTATCCCTCCGGGCGATTTCAACCGTACCCTGTTCGATATCCCGGGGTCCAACTGTAATACGCAAAGGAACTCCCTTGAACTCATATTCCGTGAATTTCCATCCTGGTTTGTAGGTTTCCCGGTCATCATATTTGACAGTGATCCCCTTTGCCTCAAGTGATTTTTTTATTGGGATCACTATTTCTGATATCTGTGAAAGTTGTTCGGTATTTTTAAAAACCGGAACAATGGCTACCTGAATCGGAGCAAGCTTTGGAGGAAGAACCAGGCCATGATCGTCGGAATGTGACATGATCAGTGCGCCCATCAACCGCGTTGAAACTCCCCAGGAGGTGGCCCAGACATAGTCGAGCTGATTTTCCTTATTCAAATATTTCACATCAAAGGCCTTGGCGAAATTCTGACCCAGGAAATGTGAAGTCCCTGCCTGCAATGCTTTACCGTCCTGCATCAAGGCTTCAATCGCGTATGTATCAATGGCACCGGCAAAACGTTCAGCCGGAGATTTGGTTCCCCGGATCACGGGCATGGCCATCCAGTTTTCAGCAAAGTCGGCATATACATGAAGCATCTTTTCAGCTTCGTGAATGGCTTCCTCCCGGGTAGCATGGGCCGTGTGCCCCTCCTGCCATAGAAACTCAGTGGTCCTGAGGAAAAGCCTTGTGCGCATTTCCCACCTGACTACATTCGACCATTGATTGATGAGGATCGGGAGATCCCTGTATGATTTAATCCAGTTTTTATAAGTGTCCCAAATGATGGTCTCGGATGTTGGCCTGACAATGAGCTCCTCCTCCAGCTTGGCATCCTCATCCACTACAACTCCTTTCCCATCAGGAGAGCTTTTCAGCCGGTAATGGGTTACAACAGCACATTCCTTGGCAAAGCCTTCGACATGACTGGCCTCTTTGCTGAAAAATGATTTTGGTATAAAAATGGGAAAATACGCATTGGAATGTCCTGTATCCTTAAACTTCTTGTCCAGTACCGCCTGTATTTTTTCCCAAATGGCATAACCATATGGTTTGATGACCATGCACCCGCGTACCGCTGAATTTTCAGCCAGATCGGCTTTGATAACCAGGTCGTTATACCACTGCGCATAATTTTCTGCCCGGGTAGGAAAATCTTTTGCCATTTTATAAGTTTGGTATGAGATTTGCTGTTTTGAATCAAATATATTGTTTGCAAAAATACGAAAATAATCCCGATTTTAAGAAAACAACAGACCATCCCGGTATTTAAAGTTAACGCCTTATGAAAAAATCAGCATGTTTAATCGCGATCATCAGTTTGGCGATCAGCGCTTGCACTACACAAAAACAGGCAACCTCTTTTGTCAATGATGATGTGTACAATTCTTCTTCCAAACAGGAGCTGCAACGCCCTGTCGCTATCCAACAATCAAACAATGGGGCTCAGGTCATTACCTCTCCAGATAATTTAAAAACTCAAAAACCAAGCTCCTCAACCTTCGAACAGGATTATAACGATTATTCCTATTCAAACCGTATTGACCGGTTTAGCAGCAAGGATACCGCCAAAGGATATTTTGATGAATCCTATACTGGTGGCTCTAACAGTTCAAACGCAGGGAACAGTGATCCCAATGTAAATATCACTTTCGGCATTGGCGGCGGATATGGTGGCTATTACGGTTCATCCATGATGTTTGGAATGGGATGGGGATATCCCTATTCAAACTGGGGATGGGATTATGGTTGGGGCTATCCCTATTATGGATGGGGATATCCTTACTATGGATGGGGATATAACCCATGGTATAATCCATGTTGTTACTGCTATGGATACAATGATTGGTATAATGGAGGATACCCACCTTATTATACATCCAATACTTTCTATGGTGCAAGAAAATCACTTTACAGAACAGACGGAGGAACCAGTGCCCCCGGATCCAGGAACTCAGCCAGTCTTTCAGGGAATCAGGCAAATCCAGGCAGCAGGAATGATTTAACCCCGGCTTATTCAAGAAATAATGTAGCGCCTGCACCACGAAATGTGCAATCATCTCCCAGGAGTGTTCCCGCAAACCAGGTAAAGTACAAGTATACCCGTACTTCAGGCAACACACAGGGGACTTACCAGAGAACTCCGAAACAGGTCCAGAGTCAGGGTCAGGGTCAGACACGTTCCCAGGCTTCAGCACCACGGTATGTCAGGCCGGAAAATGCAGGATCTGTCCAGCGTTCGGGAACCGCCCAAAGCTATTCATCTCCTGCTTACAGACAGCCCAAATCAAGCCAGGAATATCTTACTCCGAGGTCGCAGGACCCGGGATCCTCCAGGGTAACAAATCAAAGTGGCGGTGACCGGAATAACATGAGAACATCGGGCAATGGCAACCGGGTGAATAGCTCGCCATCGGGAGGAAATAGAACCTATAGTTCTCCAACAAGAAGCAATTCAACCAACAGCATCCCTACCCGGTCTGGAAACAGCGGTTCCTATTCGCCACCTGTGCGTTCCAATAACAGTGGTTCTTACTCTGCCCCATCTAATTCAGGTAGTAGTGGAAGTTATTCAGCCCCTTCACGATCAGGAGGAAGCGGTGGTTCATCTCCATCAGGTGGCAGCGGCAGCAGCAGCGGTGGCGGAAGACGCAAGTAAAAACTACATTTAACTTTAAATCTTACAGTAATGAAAAAGTTATTCATTATATCGATGTTATTCACCCTGTCCTGGTCTCTGATCAATGCCCAAACAGCAGAAGACGCCTTGCGATTTTCACGTGTATTCTACAGTGGTACAGCCAGGTTCAACGGACTTAGCGGTGCATTTGGCGCGGTTGGGGCTGATTTTTCCACCCTTGCTACGAATCCTGCAGGAATAGGCTTATACTCCGGATCAGAAATGACATTAACCATTGCCCCCACCATTGCAAACGCATCGGCAACATACAATGGAACAGTGGGCACAGATAACCGTGTTAATTTCGGACTCGGAAATTTCGGATTTATTTTTAGTATCAGGCCTCAGGGAAAGAATAAAAATGGGATTCTGAAAAGTTTCAATGTTGGGTTTGGATTCAACCGGCAAAACGATTTCAATAACCGGACTGTAATCACCGGAGTAAATGCTAAAAATTCATTGATGCAGAGTTATACAAACACCCTGAATTTTGAGCAAATTCCGCCTGCTACCGTTCAGGACACCTATCCGTTTGATCTTGGCCTGGCCTATGGCACCAAACTCATCTATTATAATTCGGACAAACAATACGAATGTGATGCCGCTTTTGGCGGAGTTCTTCAGAATAAAATCATCCAGACTTACGGATCCATGAATGAACTTGACTTTTCCATGGGAGCCAACTTCAATGATAAACTGTTTGTGGGTCTTACCCTGGGAGTTCCCTCCATTAACTATTATGAGACCAATACCTATAAAGAGGCAAGGACCAGCGACACGCTCCCGAATTTCATCTCACTTAACTATCAATATAATCTCCAGACACGTGGAACCGGTATCAATGTTAAGTTTGGATTGATTTACAGGCCAACAGACTGGGTTAGGATCGGGGCGAGTGTACATACGCCGACCTGGTTCCCCGGTATGCGGGATGAATGGTTCAGCAGCATGCAATCATCCTTTGATTCGACCTATTGGAATTCAACACAATATTCTCCGGTCGGTTATTATGATTATCAGCTTACCACACCATTCAGGGCGATTGGAAGTTTAGCATTTATCATCGGACAATATGGATTGGTAAGTGCCGATTACGAATATGTAAATTACTCCCAGGCCCGTTTCAGTTCAAGTCAGGACAGTTATACCGATGTCAACGGGAAAATTCAGTCAGATTATAAATCCTGGGGTAATATACGCGTAGGAACCGAATGGAGATTGCAGAATTTCAGACTCAGGGGTGGTTTTGCCTATTTTAGTAACCCGCATACGGGTGGGACCAACAACAGTGAACGTTTCCAGGCTTCAGGCGGATTCGGTTACCGTGCAAAGCGTTTTTTTGCAGATGTGACCTACGTATGGACGAGGATGAATCAGGATTATTATCTGTATGACCCGACAATGGTCAATCCTGCTGCAATCACCTACAATACCAACACAGTCTATACAACGATCGGGATCAGGTTTTAATTATGCCTGCATTGCGTTGACGATACCATCGTCGACCAGAATCCGGCCGCAATATTCGCACACAATTATTTTCTTGTGCATTCTGATATCCAACTGGTGCTGAGGCGGAATTTTATTGAAACAACCGCCACACGCATCACGTTCAATCTGAACAACAGCAAGGCCGTTCCTTGCATTTTTCCGGATGCGGGTATAGGCCGTCAGTAACCGGTCTTCAATATATTTCCGGTTTTCTTCTGAATTTATTATCAGATCCTGCTCCTCTTTCTCAGTTTCAGCAATGATATCATCCAATTCGTTCCGTTTAATCTCGAGGTCGTTTTTACGATCCAGCAGTAATTTCTGATAGGTGTCGATCTCCTCTTTTTTAAGTTCCAGCCCAGCCTGATACTCTTTAATTCTTTTTTCAGAAAGCTGAATTTCAAGATTCTGATATTCAATTTCCTTTGTCAGTGAATCGTACTCCCTGTTATTCCTAACGTTCATTTGCTGATCTTCATACTTCTTGATCAGGGTCAGGGCATCTTTGATTGCATTCTTTTTATCCGTAATAGATTTATCCATCACAAGGGTTTCCTGAATATAATTATCTACACGGGTTTCAAGACCAGCAATTTCATCTTCAAGATCCTGAACTTCCAGGGGAAGTTCACCGCGGATAATGCGGATTTTGTCTACCTGAGAATCGACCTGTTGCAGACTATATAATGCGATGAGTTTCTTTTCGATAGTGATTTCACCCTTTTCATCTGTAACCTCTGGTTTTGTTTTAAGAACAACCACTGCTGCAGCTTCTTCTGCAACAACCTCCTCAACTTTAGAAATACTTTTTTTTTGTGGGGCGGTGCCCTTGGAAGCAGGTTTCTTAGCCAATTTCGATGGTTTGGAGGTGGCGATCGGCGTGCTTGTTGTTTTTGCCATAAACTCTGAGTTAAAAATAATGAACAGGATTGGTATTAACTTCTGAAATAAGGAATGCAAAATTAGGAAATTTTTCAATAAGCTCAGCATAAAGCCATTCTTTTACACCGTATTCACTCTCATAATGGCCAATATCTATGAGAAGAAGCCTTCTCCCGACGGAAAAGAAATCATGATATTTGATGTCTGCTGTCAGATATGCATCGGCCCCTGACCTGACTGCTTCCGGGATCAAAAAATTTCCTGAACCAGTACAGAGAGCAACCCTTCTGATACTTTTGGAAGAGAGTGCCGAATGCCTGATCAAAGCAAGTTCAAGGTTGTTTTTAACCAGCTGAAGAAATTCCGTTTCAGGCATTGGTATTTCCAGTTCACCGACAATACCAGCCCCGGATTGAGCATGCAAATTATCAAGTGGGTAAATATCGAAAGCTATCTCCTCGTATGGATGGTTCGTACGCAGTGCTTTCATGACCTTCGCTTCAATATACCGTGGGAAGATCACTTCGATGCGGATCTCCCGTTCCAGGTGAATTTTATTTTTTTCACCGACAAACGGGTTGGCCTGTTCCGAAGCTCTGAAAGTTCCCTCACCCTCCACATTATAGCTGCAGCAATCGTAATGGCCAATATGACCTGCGCCTGCCTCAAATAAGGCATTCCGGACTTTCCCGGCATACGCGACAGGGCAAAAAACGACCAGTTTCACAAGCAAACCTTGTTTAGGGCTCAGTATTTTGAACCTTGTAATTCCAAGTTTCGAAAATACAAATGCATTCAACCCATTCAGCGTATTATCCAGGTTTGTATGCATGGCATATATGGCAATGTTATTGAACAAAGCCATCTTTATGATTGCCGTTTCAGCCATTTCAGGAGTCAGCCTCTTCAGCCCCTTGAAAATAAAGGGATGGTGGGAAATGACCAAATTGCACCGGTTTTGTATGGCCTCCTTCATTACCTCTTCGGTAAGGTCGAGGCACAGAATGGCTTTTTGAAAATCCTGCCCGGGATCTCCCACCAGAAGACCACAATTATCATAATCTTCCTGAAGGGATAAAGGTGAAATTGATTCCAGGTAGGATGTTATCTCGGAAATTGTCATGCAAGTCGAATTTTTCGGAAGTCAAAGATACACATTTTCAGTACATAAAGGTGATTTTCAATGTTCATAAATTGTTTAAAAGTTTAACCCGGGAACGACTTTTTACGAGGGAGAAATTGCAACATTTGATGTTTAATTTGCATACAAATATTGATTCATGAAATCACCTGTTGTTTTTGTTGTAGATAAAAACCTTTTACACCGCAACCTCATCAAATATCATCTGGATATCAACAAGTTTGCCAACGTACATGCTTTCCAGACCAGTGATGAGTGTTTGTATCGCGTGCGAAAAAACATGATCCCCGATTTTTTGATTACCGATTATGACCCCGTGGAACATATCGGATTTGACTTTATTGAACAAATAAAAGAAGTTTCTCCTTCCATTCAAATAATTGTCTTTTCCTCTTCTGATAACCCAATTCTTGCAATGAAGTTGCTTGATGCCGGCGTTTCTGATTTCATTGTCAAAACGGGCAAACTGGACATTGGCATAAAAGAATTGATCAAGAATGTAAAGTACCTCATAAAAGAGAAAACGCTTTACTGAAAAGGGGAAAAGAACAACATTCCTTCATTGACAGTGTGAAATTATGCGGCGACCTATGTGCAGGTCGATTTTTTTAATAATTTAGGAGGTTCAATATGACGAAGGTCCTTCAAATTATTTTGTATCCGATTTCCCTGATTTATGGTCTGGGTATGCAGATCAGAAATCTGCTATTTGACTTTCGGATTTTACCTTCCGTCCAGTTCCCAAAGCCTGTAATTTCAGTAGGAAACCTGAGTTATGGTGGAACGGGCAAGACTCCTCATATTGAGTACCTGATTAAACTATTACATCCCCACTTTTTTGTGGCCACGCTCAGCCGCGGATATGGACGAAAAAGCAATGGATTCATCATCGCATCAAAGCGTTCAAATGTGAAGTACATTGGAGACGAGCCCATGCAATTCCTGAAAAAATTTGAAAAAATCAAGGTGGCAGTGGATGAAAAACGCAAGCGTGGTATCCAGTTCCTTTATCAGAAATATCCTAATCTGGACGTGATCCTCCTGGACGACGCTTTTCAGCACCGGCATGTAAAACCGGGGATATCCATTCTTTTAACAGACTGCGGGCTGCTCTATACCGATGATTACGTATTACCTTCAGGAACCCTCAGGGAATTCAAATCCGGCGTTGCACGGGCCAACATTATCATCGTAACCAAAACTCCAAAAATATTCTCTCCGATAACCCGCAGGCGAATTCTGGAAGATATAAAACCATTGCGTCATCAACGTGTCTATTTTTCCTATATCAAATATGGAGATCCCCGGCCTGTTTTTGAAACGACCAGCCAGCAATTTCCGGCAAAAGTGACGAATATCCTTCTCTTTACAGGTATTGCAAACGATTATCCGTTAAGAGAACATCTTGCACGATTGTGTAGCGATCTTGTTGTTATTAAGTTTGCCGATCATCACGCCTATAAACCGAATGACATCGAGGAGGTTATAAAGAAGTATCATGATCTTCCCACCCAAAAGAAGGTGATGATTACCACCGAAAAAGACATGATGCGGCTGAAAACACCTGAACTGAGCACTAATCTGAAGAATCTGCCGTTATTTTATGTGCCGATCGAGATAGATTTTCACGGTACAGACAAGGAACTTTTTGACAATGAGATAATTGACTATGTTAAAAAAAATTAAAGAGACAACCGAATATCTTGAAAGCAGGATTTCACTTAAACCAGAAATTGGGATCATCCTCGGGACTGGATTAGGGGATCTTGTAAAAGAAATTGAAATACATCAGACCTTCCCCTATGAATTCATTCCCAATTTCCCTGTTTCGACTGTTGACGGACATCATGGGCAGTTGATTTTCGGGATCATGAATGGCAGAAATATCGTCGCCATGCAAGGGCGGTTCCATTATTATGAGGGATACACCATGCAGGAAATTACCTTTCCTGTCAGGGTCATGAAGTTCCTGGGTATTGAAATGCTCATACTATCCAATGCAAGCGGTGGAGTAAATCCCGACTTTGAAGTGGGCGACATCATGGTAATAGATGACCACATCAACCTGATGAAGGACAATCCACTGATTGGTAAAAATGAGAATGAGGTTGGTACACGTTTCCCGGATATGGGACAAGCCTATGACCATGAGTTGATTAAAAAGGCTTTTGATATTGCTGGGAAACAGAATCTAAAACTTCAAAGGGGTGTGTATGCTGCTGTTTCAGGACCGACCTACGAAACTCCCGCAGAATATAAATATATCCGCACCATTGGAGCTGACGCAGTTGGCATGTCCACTGTGCCTGAAGTTATCGCAGCCCGGCATATGGGGCTGAAGTGCTTCGCCGTTTCGATTATTTCGGACCTGGGCGTACCGGGGAAGATTATTGAAATCACGCATAAACATGTTATCAATGCAGCGAGTGCCGTCGAACCCATCATGACCCGTCTTATCCGTGAAATGATTGCCCGGTAACACCGGTATCAGTTTAATTGAGCATCCAGAATTTTTACCTTCCACCGGCCATCGGTCCTGCATCTTTTCTGCTGGAGGGAGATTGATATCAAACTGGCACCAAGGAATGAGCCTGAAATAATGAACATATCGGGTGTAAAAACCTGTTCGTTGTTGATGAGATGGTCGAATGCAATGATTGTAAAAATGGCCAGACTCCCGATTCCAACAATTCTTCCAAACTTTTTAGGAAAAGCAAACTGTTTGTAAACAGAATGGATTTCGGCGAGACGCACATCGAAAGGCCGGAGTTCAGCAACGGAGATAACACTGTCATGTATAGACCAGAGTTTGCCCTTTAGCAGTGTATCCTGACTGGAAACCCTGAGTTTCAGGTAGTCACCGGTATGGTAAAAATACCTTCTGGAAGTGCCAATTTTTTCTACAACCAATGTTTTCTGGGGAAAGAGGTGACCAGTGATCAAAAATAAAACAAGAAAGACAAGCAGCTTTTTCATTGTCAACATGATACTGTAAATTTAATAAAAATAGTATTTGATTACCTTTGTGACCAGAATGAAACATTGGATCGTATTAATTTTCTGTGTATTGATTTTCAGTCAATGTAACCATGTTGAAGAATCTCCTCCTTCCAGTACATCCATTCATAAGCAAAAATTTTCCCTGCCACGCGCTTCTCAGACAATGAGAAAAAGGCCGGTCAACATCACCAATACAAAACCAGCAAGCGGATTATTCAGTCATCAGAAAATTTCTAAAAAAAGAAAACACAGAATAAAAAAAGCACCCGTATCCCAACAAAAGTTCAGTGCTTCACGCAACGATTCACTGTTTGTAGCGCGATTGAATTATATAAGGTCGGGCAGAATTGAGATTGATCTTAATGAACCTGTGAATAACCAGTTCCTGGGTTCACCTGTTGAAAACCTGCCATTCCAGTCGATGATCACCCTGAGTCATGAGTCATTTCTGAAGATCAACTTTGACAATGACATCCTGGATTATACCGACCGATTTTATACCAATGGAATAAAAATCGATATTATTACTCCGGGTCTGCAAATGAATCCTTTATCAAAACTGATGGTTCCATATTGGTCTTCAGGCAAAAACTACTACGGACTTACCCTGGTCCAGAATATGTACACACCCTCCACCACCAAAACAGGTGGAATTTTATATGGCGACCGGCCTTATGCCGCATACCTTTATGTCGGAAGCTTTAAAATCACCAATGATCCTGAACATCACTTCAGGCAGACCAGTGAACTCGATCTTGGCATAATCGGGCCGAACTCATACGGTGAATGGGTTCAGCGATCCTTCCACAACACCGTTCCGACCAATAACGAACCGTTGGGATGGGAGTACCAGATACAGAACGACCTAGTACTCAATTATTCCATCATTTATGAAAAGGGGATCTTTTCAACCAAGCATCTTGATTTCAACGTTACTTCTATTGGAAATGTGGGGACCCTGTACACAAACTTCAGCGGGGGGATTCAGTTACGGGCCGGATGGCTGAATCCATATTTTGCAAACCTGGGCCTTGCCAAAAGATCGATCCTCAAGGAACAGGGATTAAGGAAATTCCAGTGCATTTTTTTCGTCAAGGGGGCAGGAAAACTGGTTGGTTATGATGCAACATTGGAGGGAGGACTCCTTAACAGGTCAAGTTCATATACTATTCCGGCGAGCGAGATATCCAGGGTGACATTTCAGGCAAGCGGAGGGATTTCAATTTCCTCGGGCGGTTTTCGTTTTGACGTGGAGCAATTTCTGTTAAGTCCTGATTTTCATGATGGTTGGTGGCATAAGTGGGTTCACCTGACCCTTACTTTTTGCCTTTAGTTGTTAATAAATAAAATTCAGAAGCACTGATTAATCAAACCGGATTAGCCCTACTTTTGAGCCATGGAAGAAAAGAGTACCAGAAAGCGGACCCGGCCAACCGGAGTGAGTGAAATTATTTTTGAACATGGAAAGATCCCACCACAGGCCCTGGATCTGGAGGCAGCGGTACTTGGGGCCATGATGCTTGAAAATGACCGCCTGGCCGAGGTTATTGAAGTACTCAAGCCGGCAGTCTTCTATAAAGAAAATCACCAGATTATCTTTTCAGCCATCCAGCACCTCTTTGCTCAAAATGAACCGGTGGATATTCTTACGGTGACTGAAGAGTTGAGAAAACGCGGCGAGCTCGATATTGCCGGCGGCCCTTACTTCATTACGATGCTTACAAACCGGATTGCGTCGGCTGCGAATATTGAATTTCACTCACGGATCATTTTACAAAAGTTTATCCAGCGTGAGCTGATCAGGGTATCTTCTGAAATCATTAAAGATGCCTACGAAGATACAACCGATGTATTCGATCTTTTGGATAAGGCTGAAACCGGGCTGTTTTCAATAAGCGAAAGCAGCATCGGCAAATCATATATGGATATGAAATCCATCATCAAGGAGGCCATCATTGAAATTGCAGCCGGAAGGAACCAGGAGGGCAAATTGCGCGGGGTGGGATCCGGATTTACAGAGTTGGACAGAATTACCTCAGGGTGGCAGAAATCAGACCTGGTCATCATTGCTTCTCGTCCGGGGATGGGTAAAAGTGCCTTCGCGCTGACCATGGCCCGAAATGCAGTCATCGATTTCAAGAAACCGGTTGCCATGTTCTCCCTAGAAATGTCATCGGTCCAGCTGGTAACCCGCCTCATGTCGAGTGAGACTGAAATTCCGCAGGAAAAACTGCGAAAAGGCTCGATGGAAGAACATGAATGGGCCCAGCTGAACACTAAAATTACCCCACTCATCGATGCACCTCTTTACATTGATGATACTGCGGCATTATCAGTTTTCGACCTCAGGGCAAAATGCCGCCGGTTAAAAGCCCATCATGATATCCAGATGGTCATCGTAGATTATCTTCAATTGATGCAGGGCAGCCAGGATACAAGAGGAAACCGCGAGCAGGAGATAAGCAGTATTTCAAGGGCACTCAAAACCCTGGCCAAGGAGCTGGATCTTCCCGTCATTGCCTTGTCACAGTTAAGCCGGGCCTCTGAGAAACGTTCACTGGCAGCTAAACCGATCCTTTCCGACCTGCGAGAATCAGGCTCAATTGAACAGGATGCTGATATGGTTTTGTTCATCTATCGCCCTGAATATTATAAAATTGACCAGGATGAAAATGGTGAATCCACCTCGGGAGTTACCGAAATCATCATTGCAAAAAACAGGAATGGTCCGTTGAAAGATGTCCGAATAAAGTTTGTTTCAAAGTACGCCAAATTTGTCGATGCCGAAATGGACTATACCCCTATGAAAATGATTCCTTCCAATGAATCTTTTGATGGTTCCATGAGGACCCGTAACGTGATGTCGAAAATGAATGACGATGATGCGCAGGATCCTCCATTCTGACCTGAAAAGGGGACTGATCATTCTATTATTTCTCTTCATAATCTTTCCCATTCGTGCAGCTTTTATGCTAATACCGATGGATGAAGCGCAGCAGAACCATCTGAAGGCCTATGGAATTGCCTTTTGGGTCCTGCAAAAGGAGGTGGAGGTGGATTGGCTGCTAAATTTCCGAGGAGGAAGCTTCATGTTCCAGTTCAGCAAAACCTTTGAATCGGAATGCACGATACGGGGGGTCACTTACCAAATTATTGCTGATGCACAGGCTTCAGCCATCCTTCAGGAAATTTCTGATCCTCAGGTCAACATGGAAAATATCAAGCTGCACAAAGTGCCCAAGGTCGCGGTTTATTCCCCAAAGAACAAGCTTCCGTGGGATGATGCGGTAACGCTTGTTCTCACTTATGCCGAAATTCCCTATGATATCCTGTATGACGAGGAGGTGATGAGCGGGGCCCTGCCCATGTATGACTGGCTGCATCTTCATCATGAGGATTTCACCGGGCAATACGGGAAATTCTGGGCAGCATACAAAAACTTCCCGTGGTACCGTGAGGATGTGATTGCCCAGGAGGAGAGTGCAAAAAAACTTGGATTCAGCAAGGTTTCGCTAATGAAACTGGCTGTGGCAAAAAGAATACGCGATTTTGTGGCGGGTGGCGGATATCTTTTCGCGATGTGTTCGGCACCCGACAGTTATGATGTTGTCTTGTCGGCAGATGGTGTCGATATTTGCGATGTCATGTTCGATGGGGACCCTCCGGATCCGGATGCGCAGTCGAAACTGAACTTTAATTATTGCTTTGCTTTTGAGAACTTCACCCTCAGTACAAATCCCTATGAATATGAGATTTCATCCATTGATGTGACCGAGACCCGGCCAAAAAACATCACCAGGGAAAACGACTTTTTCACCTTGTTTGATTTTTCAGCCAAATGGGACCCTATACCCAGTATGCTCTGCCAGGATCATGCTACCCTGATTCACGGCTTCATGGGGCAGACTACGGCTTTCAATAAAAAATATGTCAAATCCAATGTGATCGTCCTTGGCGAGACCAAATCGCTGAATGAAGCGCGATACATTCATGGAGATTTTGGAAAAGGAACATGGACATTCCTGGGCGGGCATGATCCTGAGGACTACCAGCACCTGGTAGGAGATCCTCCCACTGACCTAAACCTTCATCCTAATTCTCCCGGGTACAGACTCATTCTCAACAACATCCTTTTCCCTGCTGCAAAAAAGGAAAAGCGGAAGACTTAGGAAATTAAGATCAGGGATTACCGTTTCCGGTCATAAATTTCATTGGAGTAGGAGAAATCATTGGCCTCATCTGATGGAAAATCTTCCGTGGACAGAAGTGTCCAAATTGAAAAATCGATATCCGGGAAAAAGACATCGGCATCAAATGACTTGTGGACCCTTGTCAGATACAGCCGATCGGCGATCGGTAAAAACTGGCGATAGACAGAGGCACCTCCAATGACAAAGTTCTCCTCATCCGGATTGCATTTCGTCACTGCTTCTTCGATTGAATAGGCCATTTCACAACCTGCAATCTGCTCACCGGGAATATCGGTAATCACAATATTACGGCGGTTGGGCAAGGGGCGTCGCGGGAGGGATTCAAAAGTACGTTTCCCCATAATTACCGGGTGAGCGTTGGTAATTCGTTTAAATCTCTTCAAATCTTCAGAGATGTGCCAGAGCAGGTCATTATTTTTGCCGATACCCATGTTTTCGGCTATGGCGACAATGATAGATATCATTCTTTAACTTTTAAATTGCGATATCACCTTTGATATGTGGGTGAAACTGATAATTGACCAACTGAAAATCTTCAAACCGGAACCCGTCAATATCCTTTACTTCGTTGTTGATGATCATCTGAGGCAGGGGCAATGGCTCACGGGTCAGTTGAAGCTTCACCTGTTCCATATGGTTCAAATAAATATGCGCATCTCCCAGCGTATGGATAAATTCGCCCGGTTTCAAGCCGGTTGCCTGGGCCATCATCATAGTAAGCAGTGCATAGGAGGCAATATTGAAGGGAACCCCCAGAAAAATATCGCAACTACGCTGGTACATCTGGCAGGAAAGTTCTCCATTGGCTACATAAAACTGGAACAGGAGGTGACATGGCGGCAATGCCATCTGGTCCAGGTATCCGACATTCCAGGCGCTTACAATGTGCCTTCTTGAATCGGGATTGTTGCGGATTGAGTCAACCACCTGTTTTACCTGATCAACATGCGAACCATCAGGCTTCGGCCAGGAGCGCCATTGATACCCATAGACCGGTCCAAGGTTCCCATACTCATCAGCCCATTCATTCCAGATGGACACCTTGTTCTCGGTCAAATATTTAATATTGGTCGAGCCCTGAAGAAACCATAGCAACTCATGCAAAATTGAACGCAGGTGTAGTTTTTTGGTGGTCAGCAAAGGAAAATTCTCACGCAAATCAAACCGCATCTGATATCCAAAAACACTGATCGTACCGGTACCGGTGCGATCCTGCTTTTGAATCCCGGTATTCAGTACATGTTCGAGGAGTAAGAGGTATTGTTGCATAAGTACAATTAACGATATAGTGAAATAGTTAAATGGTGAAACGGTGAAATGGTGATATTAAGGTTTAATCGTTGAGGCATAGGTTTCCTTATTGTGTTTATGCCGGAAAAGGATGGCAAACAAAACAGCAACCACAAATGAATATGCAGCAAAAGCAAGCCAAATTCCCTTCCAATCACTGATGCCGTCATGTCTGAAAAAATTTTCTATTATCATACCACTGAGAACGCTTCCGAGGATAGCTCCAAAACCATTGGTCATCATCATAAACAAACCCTGGGCGCTGGCTTTAATTTCCGGCTTACTCTGCGTTTCCACAAAAAGAGAACCTGAGATATTGAAGAAATCGAAAGCCATACCATAAATAATGCATGAAAGAATGATCATCCAGAGTCCATCGGAAGGGTTGCCAAAAGCAAAAAGGCTAAACCTAAGCACCCAGGCAATCATGCTGAAAAGCATCACTTTTTTAATGCCGAATTGCTTCATAAAGAATGGGATAGTAAGGATAAACAGGGTCTCGGATATTTGGGATATTGACATAATTATTTCGGGATACTTTACAGAAACCAGGTTCTTGAATTGATCAAGTCGTGCAAAATCATCGAGGAAATTCGCCCCATACGCATTGGTTAGTTGGAGCGAAGCCCCTAACAGCATAGCAAAAATGAAAAACAATGCCATTTTGTAATTTCTAAAGAGAGAAAAGGCATTTAACCCGAGAGATTCAACAAATGAACTTTTGGGGCCTTTTCCCAGAGGGGGGCATTTGGGTAAAGTAAAGGCATAGACTCCGAGCACCAGTGATGCTGCAGAAGCAACGTAAAACTGCGAGGCCGATGCGCCCAATCCTGTAAGGCTGATGATCCATAGTGCAACGATAAAACCAATGGTTCCCCAAACACGAATGGGAGGGTAGTTTTTGATAATGTCCATTTTTTTTCCTTCAAGCGATGTATAGGCCACCGTTATGGACAATGAAATGGTTGGCATATAAAACATCATGTTCAACAACATTACCCAGAACATAACGGTCGGGTCTTTTATGACGGGTACCGTAAAAAGTATGATGGCGGCGATCAGGTGAAATATCCCATAAAGTCTCTCTGCGTTTATCCATCGATCGGCAATGATACCAGCCAGGGCAGGCATAAGCAGTGAGGCAATTCCCATTGTTGAAAAAATAGCGCCAAATTCAGTGTAGGACCAATGCATGGTATTATCGCAGTATTTGCCGACAGTGAGAAGCCAAGATCCCCAGATAAAAAACTGTAAAAAATTAAGGAGAATGAGTCGGTATTTTATCGTCATCAGAAATAGAGTTAATTCATATGTAAAGCGGGGAATTGTTATTTCCGTTTATTGAGTTCATCCCTGATCTTGGATGCTTTCTCATATTCTTCATTTTCAATGGCCTGCTGGAGCATTTGTTTCAGAACGGCCGAAGCTGCATCGGTATAATCCACTGCCTCTTCGGGTTCACTTTGCGGTTTTGGCTCTTCAGGTTTCATTAGTTCTGCCTCTTCCTCCATCAGGATGCCGGCAGCAACCATAATACTCTCATATGAAAAGATCGGACAATTAAATCGCAGTGCCAGTGCAATCGCATCGGAAGTGCGGGAATCGACCTCCTGTTCATTCTGTCCATCGGTACAAACCAGTTTGGCATAAAACACCCCTTCACTGAACTTGTTGATCACCACCTCCGAAATTTCAATATGGTAGACATCAGCGAATGATTTAAAAAGATCATGGGTCAGCGGGCGCGGCGTCCTGATTTTTTCAAGTTCGATTGCGATGGATTGTGCTTCAAACCCACCAATAATTATAGGCAAACGACGTTTCCCATCACGTTCACCAAGAATCAGGGCATAAGCCCCGCTTTGTGATTGGCTGTAGGACATCCCGATGATATCCAATCTGATTTTTTCCACAATAACATCCGGATTTTACTCCATACAAACCTACGGGAAATTTCCCTAACAGACAAAACATGTGGAAAAATTCTATTCATTCTCAAAATTCTTCCTATTTTTGTCAGCAGTCTAAATAAATAAATAGGTACATATGAAAAGAACCATTACGATTCTAACGGTTATGTTTTTGCCATTTTTAACGATGGCCAGTGAGGCGAATCTTGTGATTCCTGACGGGATCAGAAACCAATCAATATTATATTGGGGTTTCCTGATCACTTTTGCAGGTTTTATGTTTGGATTATTCCAATTTCTTAAAGTAAAAAAAATCGGTGCGCATAAATCCATGCTGGATGTGGCACAGGTAATTTTTGAGACGGCGAAGACCTATCTCGTTCAGCAGGGAAAATTTTTAATGATTCTTTTTCTCTTTATTGGCACTGCAGTAGCCTTCTATTTCGGATGGCTCTCAGATGCTCATTTTGGATTCGGCGGGGTTTTGATGATTCTGGGATGGACCATTATCGGTATCCTGGGGTCATACAGCGTAGCATGGTTCGGGATCAGGATGAATACACTGGCCAATGCACGTATGGCTTTTGCTTCACTTGAAAGAAAACCGATCAAACTTCTGAACATTCCTTTAAATGCCGGAATGAGTATCGGCGTGGTTCTGATTTCGCTCGAGTTAATCATGATGCTTATCATATTGATGTTTGTACCCGGGGAATATGCCGGTGCAAGTTTTATCGGGTTTGCCATTGGTGAATCACTTGGCGCCTCAGCGTTAAGAATTGCCGGAGGTATCTTTACTAAAATAGCTGACATCGGTTCCGACCTGATGAAGGTGATCTTCAAGATCGGAGAAGATGATCCCAGAAATCCAGGCACCATTGCCGATTGCGTTGGAGACAATGCAGGCGACAGTGTAGGCCCGACGGCCGATGGTTTTGAAACCTACGGTGTAACAGGTGTTGCACTGATCTCATTTATCATCCTGGCTGTTGCCGACGTGAATATTCAGGTTCAATTGCTTACCTGGATCTTTGTCATGAGAATCTTTATGATCATCACTTCTATCGTATCTTTCTGGATCAACAGTGCCATCAGCAAAGCCAAATACTCCAATGTTGATGATCTTGACTTTGAAAAACCTTTGACCGCACTCGTGTGGATCACCTCGATTCTTTCCATTCTTGTAACCTTTGCCATCAGTTATGTGACGATCAGTGATCTTCCCCACTACCTTTGGATCACCTTGTCGGTGATCATCTCGGCCGGCACTCTTGGTGCTGCGCTGATCCCGGAGTTCACGAAACTTTTCACCTCTCCCAAATCCACCCACGTAAAGGAGGTTGTAGTTGCATCGCAGGAGGGCGGCGCTTCCCTGAACATCCTGTCGGGGCTTGTTGCCGGAAATTTCAGTGCGTTCTGGCAAGGCATGGTGTTTTTCCTGCTGATGTTCATCGCCTATTTTGCAAGCACCTTTGGATTGAGCAATTTCATGATCTATCCCTCCATCTTTGCATTCGGCCTGGTTGCTTTTGGTATGCTCGGCATGGGACCTGTAACCATCGCTGTTGACAGTTATGGCCCGGTTACCGACAATGCACAATCCATTTATGAGCTTTCGCTGATCGAGGAAATTCCTGGAATTTCTGCCGAAATTGAACGAGATTTTGGTTTTAAACCTGATTTTGAAAAATCAAAGCATTATCTAGAGGCCAATGATGGCGCCGGCAACACCTTCAAGGCAACGGCAAAACCGGTGCTGATCGGGACTGCCGTAGTCGGGGCCACCACAATGATCTTCTCCCTTATCCTGGTCATAAAAAAATCGCTGGGCATTGAACCGGAACAGGTTCTGAACCTTTTAAATCCCTACACCATCCTTGGGTTTTTACTTGGCGGGGCAGTCATTTACTGGTTCAGCGGCGCTTCCATCCAGGCAGTCACCACCGGAGCAAGCAGGGCCGTTGCCTATATCAAGGACAACATCAACCTTGATCCAAATGCACCCAAAAAAGCCGACACAGCCAAATCAAAAGAGGTTGTTCAGATCTGCACGGTTTACGCTCAAAAGGGGATGCTCAATATCTTCATTGCCATTTTCTCCTTTGCTCTGGCGTTTGCTTTTCTCTCCTCCCCTGTTGGATTGACTGACTCAATGAGTCCTGCCGAAAAACTGAATTTCGCCCTGCCGGTCTCACTTTTTATCAGTTACCTGATCTCGATTGCCTTTTTCGGTTTATACCAGGCCATCTTTATGGCCAATGCCGGTGGGGCATGGGATAACGCAAAGAAGGTGATTGAAGTTGACATGAAGGAAAAGGGAACAGATCTCCATGCTGCCTCGGTTGTTGGTGATACTGTAGGTGATCCATTTAAAGATACCTCCTCGGTTGCAATGAATCCCATCATCAAGTTTACCACCTTGTTTGGATTACTGGCGATGGAAATTGCTTTATCGGCCGATTTCAGACCCATTGCTCATTACATCGGATTGGCGTTTTTTGCGGTAGCATTATATTTTGTTTACCGTTCATTTTATAAAATGCGCATTAGAGACTAACTTTCAACTACTTGCATTAAAGAGGCTGCGGGAATATTTCCTTCAGCCTCTTTTTTTATCAGAATCGAGACAACCTTTGGATTCATTCGTGTTATCTTTATGGATCATTGTTGATTTACGTGGAGGAACCCCTTTTAAAAAAAGCAATTGCAAGGGATGCAGGCGCCATTGAAGCGTTGTATGATCACTATGCTCCTTCGTTGTTAAGTGTTTGTTTCCGTTACTGCGGCAACCGGGAAGATGCAGAAGACATCCTGCATGATGGATTTATCAAAATTATCCAGAAAATCCATACGTTTAAGATGCGTAAAGATGGATCACTGGAAGCTTGGATGCGCCGTATTATGGTCAACACTGCCCTGAATTTTCTTCGAGACAGAATGAAAGAGAAAAATTTCGTGGATATTGACCCCATCCTTGAGAAACTTAACCATTATGATGAAGAGAAGATTGATGAGGAGGAGAAATACCTTAACATGGGACAGGAAAAGATCATGAATCTCATTTGTGAATTACCAGCTGGCTACCGGACCGTCTTCAATCTCTATGTGTTTGAGGAATATGGCCATAAGGAGATCGCAGAACTCCTCCAGTTCTCAGAAAATACATCCAAATCACAACTTTCAAAGGCCCGTGCAATGCTTCGGAAAAAATTGAATCAAATGGTCAACGTAAAAATATTACCGACCTATGAAAAAGTATAATCATCCTGTTGATGGGTACTTCAGGGAAAACCTGAAGGATCATCAGATAACGCCTTCGGATGCCGGTAAAAAGGCTTTCCTCAGCGATGCCATGCGGCTTCCCCGATCTGATAAAAAACGGAGAAAAGGAATAATCCTCCTTTGGGTCATTCTCATTGCACTCATTGGAGCCGGTATATTCATGTGGTCCATCAATTCTGACAAATCATCCCCAAATTCAGCCAACGGATCAAAACCATCTGTAAACAAATCATTAAGCTTAACCCATCAAACCAGCAGGGGTCTTTCAACCCAGGTTACCAAAGACCCGGTACATCTTCGTGCCACAAGTCAACCCGGGTTAGCTCAAAAATCTTCAGTTCCTGATGAAAAAGCAGCCGGGCAAAATAAGGCCGCTGCATTAAAACCTTTAGCACCGGAGACATCAGGTACGAATAGTCAGCTTGTGGATGAGGATCAAATAATACCCGTTGTTAACATCCAAAAGCCGAACTCCGATAGTTTAGATCCTCCCCGTTTTGCCGTGGTGTCAGAAAAGGGAACAACCAAATCGGCAGATTCCGGGATATCATTCATGAATAAAGAACCAGATAGCATTGCAAGTTCTGATACATTGCAAAATAATAACCTCTGGAGATCTGTTGAAAAGGACAGGAGTTGGATGCCCAACATTGGTTTCTATTATACTCCGGAATGGATGTTCAATACCGTAGAAGGGTCAAAATTTGTAAACAATTTCGGAATTGAGGGGACTTTTCATTTTGGCAGGTTCTCGGTCCGCACCGGTGCGGGGTTGTCTGTGGCAAAGGGGACTAATGAACTTTCTGTTGAATACAATGATTTCCTGGGAGCCTATAATAAACTGGATTCGATGAAATTTGCATGGAGCGATCCTTCACACCAATATATTCCAACCTATTACATGACGAGGCAAGATGTATGGGATAGCTTGTTAAAACTCGACTATCCGAAGGTTATAAAAAGATATACCTATATTCAGATCCCGATGATCATGGGATATGATTTCTGGCAATCGGAAAAAATCTCGCTTGGGATCAGGGTAGGACCTGTCATGTCGTTACTTCTTACTTCAAAACAATTATCTGAAGAATTTGATCCGGGGACAAAACGTATCGTAAGCATCAACAACATAGCACCTGGGCAGATAAACCTGAACTGGCAGATCATTGGCGGACTCAATGCGTCGATAAATTTAACCAGGAATCTGATTCTTGAAATTGAGCCCTGTGGAAGGTATTACTTCAATTCCGTTTACGAAAAACCTGTTAATAACACTAAACCCTGGTCTTTGGGCATCCGGACCGCATTCATTGTCAGTTTCAATTAATTCAATTTTACAGGCAACCTTTTAACATGACAGGGTTATTTTAACAGAAACAATTCAGAAACCGGTTCTGTTTAGTCAAATGAAATAATGAATCTCTAAATCCATTCGTGATGAAAAAACTAATCCTATTTTTCCTGTTGTGTTCCGGAGTGTCAGCCATGATGGCACAGACGACGTTACACATATCAGGCTATGTGCATGATTCAGCAACAGGTAGTCCGGTTGCCGGGCACTATGTAATCATTAGCGATGACTCTGTTGCCGGGGGGAATATATTCCACTATTACAGGTCCGTTCCTACTGATGTATTTGGCATGTACGCCGATACCATCCTATTACCTGCCGGTATTACTTCCTGGCCTTTTAACGTTTCGACCTATACTTATTGCAGCAATATAACATACACATACAACACAGCCTATCTCGGGGGAAGTACAACGTTTACCCATGATTTCAGCATTTGTGTTCCCGCAGGTACATCCTTGCCAACAATCATCACCGGAGTACATTCCGGAACAACCGAGACCAGCACCATCCTTCATGGTTTCGTAAATCCAAACGGTTCACAAACAACTGTTAACTTTGAGTTTGGAACGACTTCATCCTACGGGCACTTTTTATCCTGCGGACAATTTAACGGCGATTCTCTCGTACCGGTCACGCAGACACTGAATGGCCTTGCCCCGGGGACCCTTTATCATTACAGGCTGATGGGGAACAACTCAAATGGATATTCCTACGGCAATGATAGTACGTTCACCACCTTTCCTGCTGGCTCTCTTCCAATTGCCATCACTAACGGAGCCACGGATATTACCATCAGCGGAGGTACCCTTCATGGACTTTACAATCCCAACGGATACGCTTGTACGACAGTCCTCGAATGGGGACTGACTACTTCCTATGGAAGTTTTGAGTCAGGAAGTGCGACCGGTTATAATTACGTCTCTGACCAGATATCCATCTCCGGTTATCCGCCAAATACCACGATTCATTATAGGGCCTCCATCATATACTCAGGAGGAACTGTATATGGCTATGATACAACATTCACAACGCTTGGATCAACAGGCTGCCATGCTGATTTTGCGGTTTATCCCGACAGTAACGCGGTTAATTCCTATCATTTTATCGACCAATCCACAGGGAACATTGCAATACTTACATGGGATTTTGGCGATGGTGGTCAGATCATTACTAATCCAGGGAGTCCCAATGTTTACCACACCTATGCCTTGCCGGGCACCTATATGGTTTGCTTGTCGATCCAGGGAAATGACAGCAGTTGCTTTGACACACACTGTGACACCTTGTTTGTCGGAACTCCGACACCCTGCCATGCTGCATTCACTGCCATTGCTGACAGCATGAACACCTATCATTTCACAGATCAGTCAACCGGATCTCCTGTCATCATTTCCTGGAGCTGGAACTTTGGTGATCCCGCAAGCGGGGCCAACAATGTATCACAGGTACAAAATCCCACCCATGCCTTCAGCACACCAGGTTATTATGTGGTTTGCCTGACCATTTACGGATCAGGGAACTGTTCTGATGTCACCTGTGACACTATAGTTGTCGGAACCGGTCCCGGTTGCCAGGCCAATTTCTCTTATGCCATCAATCCCGGCCCGGGGAACAATATTGTAACATTCACCGACCTTTCTCAAGGGAGCGTGCTATCCTGGCTCTGGAATTTCGGGGATCCCCTGTCGGGCCCCAACAATAGCTCAACCTTGCAGAATCCAAGCCACACCTATACAACACCCGGCTATTATAACGTATGTCTCACCATAGCAGGGAATAACTGCACGAGTATCATTTGCAAAACTGTTGAGATCCAGGACAGTGTAAACTATCACCAGGTCTATGGTCAGGTATTTGCAGGAAATTTCCCGATCAACATGGGAATGGCCATGATTTTCTCGATAGATACTACCGGCAGTTATCAACCCTATATAGATGTTTTCCCCATCGATTCGAACGGGGTGTATTATTTTACCATGGTCCCCAACGGGAATTACTATATCCTGGCCATCCCATTCGATTCAGCAGCCTACCTGCCAACCTATTACGGGAATGCACTTACATGGCAGCAGGCCACGGTCATCAATCTGGGTACCGCCAATAATCCATATAACATCAACCTTTTGGCATCCGGCAATATGACAAACGGACCAGGATCAGCAACGGGACAGATCAACATGGATCAGCTGAAATCGACCTTCCTGGTAGATAAAGTCAGCATGATCCTGATGAATGCACAGGGAACCGCGATTGGATTCACAAATGTATCCATCACCGGTGAATTCGGCTTCCCAACCCTGGCCTATGGCACCTATTACCTGCATCCCGAAATGCCCGGCATTACAAGTGATAATGTTATGATCGAACTAACTCCTGAGAAACCAAATACCCAGGTGACCATGACATTTGTCGGGAACAGCATTCTTGGGATGAAAGAGGAGATATCCATGGTTTCTTCATGGAATGTGTATCCAAACCCGGTAAATGACAAGGTTTCGGTCGACCTGGATATAAAACAATCTTCTACGGTACAGGCTGATATATACGATCTTACCGGTCATTTGCTGGTCATGAAACAGTTCGCCCTGACGCATGGAGGGAACCACTTCGAGCTGGCTGTTTCATCACTTCCGACAGGAATATATTCCCTGAGAATCCATTCAGCAGAAGGAATGAACCTTGTTGTAAAACTAATAAAAACCAAATAGAAAACCCATTGGGAATAAAAAAGCCGCTCGGGAATCCAGGGCGGCTTTTTTATTGGAATTCTTTTGGTTTAGTTCCATCCTGACAGGGCAATATTTGTTTATTCTTTCACAAAGTTTTGATACTTTTGCTTCGTATTCGTTAATCCACCAAATCCTTCCATATGATCAGCAATAACTTTGCAAGAAGACACAACGGACCAGTCGGTGAAGAAATTACCGCGATGCTTGCTAAAATTGGAGTTAATTCCATCGATCAGCTTATTAATCAAACAGTTCCACCTTCAATACAGATGAAAGAGCCTCTCAATCTTCCGGATGGAATGAATGAGTACCAATACCTCAACCATATCAAATCCATCGGGGCGAAAAACAAGCTGTATAAAAGTTTTATCGGCCTGGGATATTACGATACAATTGTTCCCGCGGTTATTCTGCGCAACATTCTTGAGAATCCGGGATGGTATACTGCCTATACTCCTTACCAGGCTGAAATTTCACAAGGCCGGCTCGAGGCTTTGCTGAATTTTCAAACCATGGTTTGCGATTTAACGGCGATGCCGATTGCCAATGCATCGTTGCTGGATGAAGGCACAGCGGCATCGGAGGCCATGATCATGCTTTTCAACAGCCGGTCACGGGAAGCAGTCAAAAGAGGCGCAGACCAGTTCTTCGTATCGGAAGACCTGTTTCCACAGTCGATCGATGTTATCCGTACCCGTGCCGTTCCCCTGGGAATCCAATTGATCATCGGGAATCAGGATGAATTCAATTTCAGTGATATGGTTTTCGGATGTGTGATCCAGTATCCGAACCAATTTGGGGCCGTGTGCGATTATTCTGCAATTGTCAGCAAGGCGCATGAAGCAGGTGCCATGGTTGCGGTTGCGGCTGATCTCTTAAGCCTCACCCTGCTGACTCCTCCGGGCGAATGGGGTGCTGATATCGTATTCGGTTCCACCCAGCGTTTCGGTATCCCGATGGGTTATGGAGGACCTCATGCAGCCTTTTTTGCAACCCGTGATGAATATAAACGACAGATGCCGGGCCGGATCATCGGAATTTCAGTTGATGCCAATGGAAACAGGGCTTTACGCATGGCTCTCCAGACACGGGAGCAACATATCAAGCGCGAAAAAGCCACCTCAAACATCTGCACCTCCCAGGTTCTCCTGGCCGTAATGGCAGGAATGTACGCCGTGTACCATGGCCCAGCAGGAATCCGCCAGATTGCCCGTCACATTAACATTCTCACAGGAGTTTTATCGCAAGAGGTTCAAAAGTACGGCTACAAACAACTGAACAAATCGTTTTTCGATACTGTTTTGATTGAGCTACCAGCTGACGTTCAAATGGAGACAATCCGCAAGGCCGCCTTGGAACATCAGATGAATCTACGCTACATCGATGGCAAACATATTGGTGTCAGCATTGATGAAACCACCGCTCTATCGGATATCAACACCCTTGTTGAAATATTGGCGAAAGCCAATGGAAAAACCTATGTGGAATTCGTATGCAATCCCAAAGAATGCGAAATGATCACCACCCTTCCGCAGGAACTGACACGTACCACAGGGTACCTTAAACAAAAGGTATTTAATGCATATCATTCCGAGACGGAAATGATGCGCTACATAAAAAAACTGGAGATCAAAGATCTTTCATTGAACCGTTCAATGATCCCGCTGGGGTCATGCACCATGAAGCTGAATGCTGCATCGGAATTGTTCGCACTCAGCTATCCCGAATTTGGGGGAATCCATCCATTTGTTCCCAAGGAACAGGCTGAAGGGTACCAGTTTCTGATCGCTGAACTGGCAAAAGACCTGGCTACCATCACCGGTTTTGATAAAGTATCATTCATGCCTAATTCAGGTGCGGCAGGAGAATATGCCGGCCTGATGGTAATAAGGCAATATCATATCGCCCATGGCCAGGGTCACCGCAATGTTTGTATCATTCCCTCTTCGGCCCACGGCACCAACCCAGCCAGCGCTGCGATGGCCGGGATGAAGGTAGTGGTCGTTAAATGCGATGAAAAGGGCAACATTGATGTCAATGATCTTCGGGAAAAAGCAGTGCAGTTTAGGGATACCCTGTCAGCTCTGATGGTGACCTATCCCTCAACGCATGGTGTTTTCGAGGAGGAGATCCTTGACATTATCCACATCATTCATGAAAACGGAGGACAGGTGTACATGGATGGCGCCAACATGAATGCACAGGTCGGATTAACCAACCCTGGGATCATTAAAGCAGACGTTTGTCATCTGAATCTGCATAAAACATTTGCCATTCCTCATGGCGGCGGGGGGCCGGGCGAAGGTCCCATAGCTGTTGCAAAACATCTTTCTCCCTATCTGCCCAAACATGTCTGGGTAGAAACAGGCGGCAGTGACGGTATTACAGCCGTTGCCTCTGCTCCCTATGGCAGTGCGCTGATCCTGACTATTTCCTATGCCTACATCAAATTGATGGGTGGCGGCGGACTCACCGAGGCAACAAAAATGGCCATCCTGAATGCCAACTACCTTAAATCATGTCTTGAGCCCTATTACCCGATTCTGTATTCGGGCAAGAACGGACGATGCGCCCACGAGATGATCGTTGATTGCAACGGGATAACCAGACAGACCGGCATAGGCGCCATTGATATTGCCAAGCGGCTCATGGATTATGGGTTTCATGCTCCTACCGTAGCATTTCCTGTACATGGCACCCTGATGGTCGAACCCACGGAAAGCGAGCCATATTCTGAACTGAACCGGTTTATCGAAGCCATGGTGATGATCAAGGCCGAAATAGATGAAATTTCCTCTGGTAAAGCAGATAAATCAGTGAATGTGATCATGAAAGCGCCCCACACGGTACAGATGGTTTCGGCAGATGAATGGAATCTCCCCTATTCGCGGCAGAAAGCTGCATTTCCTGTTGACGCATTAAAAGAGGATAAATATTGGCCAACAGTGACCAGAATTGATGACGCTTTCGGGGACAGGAATCTTTGCTGTGTTGCCGGATAAGTGGAAAAAAGTTCTATCTTTATAGACTAAACCATTTTTTATGAAAACAAGTAAAATTTACTTCGGTCTTTTGGCAGTTGTTGCTGCCTTTGTGGTCACCTCCTGCACATCGCCAGTCACACTGACCAGCTGGAAGAATCCTGCTGACAACTCACAGATTTCTAAAGTTGTGGTCATGCCGTTATTCGAAAAACTCGAATACATGAAACCTTTTGAACAGGCCATGGATACCTATTTTAACTCCCAGGGCCTGAAGGCCATCGGGTCTCTTGATTTTCTGAATCCAAACATTAAATACGATATTTCTGATATCAAGAAAAAATGCGATAGCCTGGGCGCCGATGCCATTTTGGTATTTGTTTATAAAGGAACTGATAAATCAGAAAGCTACATTCCTCCAACAACTTATGTAACCGGCGGATTCGGTGGCTACTGGGGTGGTGGCTACTGGGGCGGCGGCTATTACGGTGGCTATTATGGTGGCTATAATGCTGGTGCGGTGACTACCGGTGGTTACTGGACAACCACATCTGTTATAAACCTGAAAGCAAGTGTTTATACAAAGGCAACCAAGGAACCTTTATGGACCGCTGATATTACCGTAACCGACCCGAATTATGTTGACCAGGCTGCAGCAAGCATTGCACAGAATATTTATGCTGACTGGAAACAGAACAACATGCTGAAATTTGCCCCGGTTAAAAAATAGCCTGGTCAGATACGTTCATTAAGCCATCCGGATATCTCTTCGATGGCGGTTTTGGCCTGTTTCAGGATTCCCAGATAGCTCAGGAAGCCATGGATCATTTCCTCATAAACAGAAAGCCTGACTTGTATTCCGGATTTCTTCAAACGATCAGCATAGGCGATTCCTTCATCACGTAATAGATCGAACCCTGAAACTATCACCAGTGCCGGCGGAAGACCTGAAAGATCAGGAGCCAGCAAGGGGGCAGCTTTGGGGTTCTTTGCATCCTCCTTTTTGTCGAGGTACATTTTCCAGAACCATTTCATGTCATCCATGGATAGATTATAACCGGCAGCAAATTCAGCATAAGACGGTTTTTCGGGTTCATAATAATCCGTGGCAGGATAGATGAGCACCTGGCCCCTTATGTCTGGTCCTCCTTCATTACGGATACGCATTGCCGTCACTGTAGCAAGGTTTCCACCTGCACTATCACCCGCCAAGAATATCCGGGATGGATCTCCATTCCATTCCCTGCAATGTTCGGCAGTCCACCGGGTTGCTTCAAGACAATCGTCCGTGGCGAGAGGGAATTTATACTCAGGAGAAAGACGATATTCGACTGAAACCACAATAAATCCCGACAATGCACAAATATGGCTGCAGATGGGATCGTAGGCATCCAGATGAAAGAACACCCATCCCCCTCCATGGAAGAAAACCATCACCGGAAAGGGTCCTTCACCCCGGGGAATATAAATTCTGAGATCGATCTTGCCGTCTGAAAAAGAAAAACTCCTGTTCTGGATGGAACCAACCTCCATTACCGGAATCCTCATTGCCGCATATCCCTTCTCTACCATCTCACGGGCGGCATCCAAGGGAATTGAATCGATGGAAGGTAAACCTGCAGCCGCAATAGCCGTTAGCAGTTCTTTTACTTTGGGGTCGAGCGCCATAGACATCACATTTTTTCAAGGCAACCCTTGATTTTTTGCCAGGTATAATCTATATCGTTGTCAAGGCCTACGGAAAAGCGGACAAGACCTTCAGACAACCCCATTTCACGCTGGATCTCCTCAGGGACCTCCGAGGAGGTACTCTTCCCTGAATTGCTGAAAAGGGTTTTAAAATAACCCAGGCTGACCGCAAGGTATCCAACGCCGGCTATCTCCATCAATTCCATCAGTTTGGAGGCACGGTCGGCCGTCACCATATCAATGGCGATCAATCCGCCAAAACCGAATTCGGGGACCATCATCTCCTTGAGTTTTTTATGGCCCTTATTGCCTGGAAGTCCGGGGTAGTTGATTTTTATACCGGATTCTTTGAATTTTTCCGCTAAATACATTGCATTACTCGAATGCTGCTTCATCCGGATGTGCAGTGTATGCAAGTTTTTAAGGATGCTCGACGATCGCAAAGGATCAAGTGCCGGACCAAGCAGCATGGCTGTGCCGTCATTGACATCGCTCAAAGAATTGATGAATTCATGGGATGCACAAATGGCGCCGGCAACACAATCATTTTTGCCATTGATGAACTTGGTCATGCTGTATACAACAACATGTGCTCCCAATTGATGCGGGGCAACGATCATCGGGGTGAAGGTATTGTCGACCACCAATTTGAGGTTGTGGCTGTCGGCGATTTTAGCCAGGGCTGGAATATCCGAGATCTGCAGCAAGGGATTGGTCATTGTTTCGGTGTAGATCACCTTCGTGTTGGGACGAATGGCCTGCTTCACCAGGTCAAGATTTGTAATATCCACGAAGGTTACATCGATGTTGAATTTCTTCACATAATTGAACAGGAAAGCAAAGGTGCCCCCATAGGTCGTGAGGCTGCAGACGATATGATCGCCACTGCTGCATATCTGCAGGATAGAACAGGTGATGGCAGCCATTCCGGAGGCGGTAACCCAGGCTGATTCCGTTCCTTCCATGGCGGCCAGGGCATCGGCAAGGTATTTATTGCTGGGGTTCCAGTGACGTGAGTAAAGGAAACATCCTTCGGATTCTCCATGAAAGGTATCCATCATGGTTTTAGCCTGCATGAAAGTAAATGTGGCCGAATCGCAAACTGATGGATTGACATCCCCGTATTCGCCGAATTGTAAAAGTTCGAAAATCTTTGTTGATGGATCTGTTTTCATACCAGGATGATTTGATTGGTTCCAGGTACAAATTTACTTTATTGTGGTGATAAATCCTTCAATAACTTTGATTTTTGGCAGGAGGTTCTGCATAAGTGTGAAGCGTTACGGCGTTGACTTTGTTCTCTGTTACTTGATAAGTTCTTCAAGCGTGGCATTTTCCAGGATTTCAAATGTAGCATCCCTGATCTCCTTGAATACTTTGCGAATGTTACAGGTATTTTCGTCTTTGCAGAACTCACAGGATTGATAGGCTCTTTCAGAAACGCAAGAGAGAAGTGCAATGGGTCCTTCAAACATGCGGACAATTTCGGCCAGATTGACATCTTTCGGGTGCTTCAACAGGAAATACCCACCCGATTTTCCAAGCTTACTTCCAAGGATCCCCTTTTTTTTTAATTCCAGTAAAATGTTTTCAAGAAAGCGTTGAGGAAGTTTTTCGCTTTTCGCCAGTTCACTGATCAACAAAGTCCCTTTCCCATATTCCCGGGCAAGCCTTGTCAGTGCAACCATTGCGTATCGTGTTTTTTGTGAGAGCATGGTACGCGATTATCCGTTTTTACTGATTTCCTTTAACTTGTTCAGATCCTTGATAATAATTTTTCTTCCTTCAAAACTGATCAGGCCCTCCTTGTTGTAGGTAGATAAAACCGAGATGACATTTTCGTGGGAACAGGCAGCAAATTCGGCAATCTCCTTTCGGGTCATCGTAAATTCATATTCCGAATTCCGATATACATTTTCCCATAGAAAAATCAGGATATCCGCAATCCGGCCATGCACATGATTGTGCGCCAGGCTGATGAAATTGAAAATGGACGATTGAAACATGTCTGACGACCGCTCAACCATGGTCAGAAGGAACTTACCATGATTCACCAGTGTGTCTATTACTTTCCGGCTTTCTAAAAAGCAGATATCACAATCCTCGACTGCAATGATCGAAAAAATATTTTTCTCCTTAAAGAATAAATTCGCCTGGCCGATCAGTTTTGGGCCAGAGACCACGGTCATGATATAATTTTTTTTTGCATCCTTCTGATAGGTAAATTTAACAATCCCCTTGTGAAGAAAACCAATGCTGGTTGAATTTGCACCCTGCTTTAAAATCACCTCTCCCTTCTTAAAATGCAACTGATTTGCACTGCCGCAAATATCACTGCGTTCACTTTCACTTAAATAAAAGCCTGTCAGCGTATTTAGGACGCAATTTTTGCAATTGAAAAGGTAGTCAATATTTTCAACTGTATCCATATTTTTTAATGTTCAGGTATAAAAAATTTAATATCCCAGTATTGAATGTTGTGGACAAATGTACACTAAATTGGTGTACATAGTGTATATTTTTGTAGGAAATTAAAATGACCATGGAAGTAAATAAAATTACCCTGTTCGGAGGCTTTGGTAAAGACGGTTCACCGGAGAAAGTAAAAGAATTCAGCATGGAAGTTGGTGATATTGTCAGCATTGTCGGGCCAACCGGGTGTGGAAAGACCACGCTGATCAATGACATTGAACTTTTTGCCAATCAGAATACCCCTTCAGGCAGACGGGTTTCAATCAATGATGAGCCAGTTCCGGAGGATTTTATCTTCGATCCTTCAAATCATCCCATTGCAATGATCTCACAGCATACCAATTTTCTGAGTGATTTACCTGTCGAGGAATTTCTGACCATTCACGCAACCGTAAGGGGAGCGAAAGATGTTGAATCCATCATCACGGAGACGCTGAACTTTGCCAATGAACTTACCGGGGAAGCCATTAAAAGGGACATCGGAATGACTGAATTGTCGGGCGGTCAAACCAGGTCATTGCTTATTGCAGATGCTGTTGTCATCGGCAACTCTCCAATTATATTGCTGGATGAGATCGAAAATGCAGGGATCCATCGTTCAAAGGCGCTTGAATTACTGAAGCGGTATAAAAAAATATTTGTCTTCGTCACGCACGACCCCTGTATAGCGCTTATGTCAGATTTCAGAATCGTCATGAAAAACGGGGCGATGCAACAACTGATCACCACCCGCCTGGAGGAGAAGAATGTTGCGACTAAAATGAAACAGATTGATGACATGATGCTTGATTTCAGGCAGATCATCCGGTCGGGCGATGAGCTTACCGAATCTGTGTTCAAGGATAGTTTTAAAGTGTTAACCTTTTAATATTACTATATGAAACTCGTGATTTTTGCCGGTCCTCCAACCTGTGGGAAAACCACTGTGATCAGGCAGATATTGAAGCGGATGGCTGCAAAACTGATTAAAACAGCCTATCTTAAAATCGATGTTCTTTATGCTGATGACGATACCCTCATTCAAAAAGAATTTGGTATTCCGGTCAAGAAAATCTACTCGGGTGAATTGTGTCCCGACCATTGTAATGTCGTCGTACTGGATGAAGCAGTTGAATGGGCTGAAAAATCCGGTGCAAGTTACCTTTTTGTCGAAACGGCTGGACTTTGCCTCCGGTGTTCTCCCTATGTTGAAAATTCACTGGGTGTCGTTGTCCTCGAAGCAACCAGCGGAATGAATCTTCCCAGGAAAATAGGCCCTATGCTTACGCTGGCCGACATCAGTGTCATTACAAAGATCGATCTCATTTCCCAGGCTGAACGTGAGGTGTTCCGGTATCGCGTCCTTGAATCGGCCAAAGGGATAACGGTCGTTGAAAGCAATGCTTTGTACGGAATCGGGATCGATCCCATTGTAAAACAAATCCTTAAAACCCCTGAAGTGGAGTTCCCCATGTTTCTCAGGGGAAACCCTCCCGTGGGAACATGCACCATCTGTGTTGGGAAAAAAGAGATCGGTGCGAAAAATCACTTCGGGGTTCTCCGCACGCTTGATCAGGAGCTCTTTTATGTTGGTGAATAATGAAAATATGCTGAAAAAAGGAATATATCTGGATAACGCAGCAACAACCTGTGTTGACGAAAGGGTGATCCAGTCTATGGTCCCAGGTTTCACCCAAATATATGGAAATGCCTCAAGTCTCCATCATTTTGGCACCCAGGCAAAGGAGTTAATGGAAAACTCCAGGGCAACAATTGCCCGTTGCATCGGGGCAGAAATCAACGAGGTATATTTCACCTCCAGCGGAACAGAATCCAATAACTGGGCGTTGAAAAGCATCGCCAAGGCTAACCGGCACAAAGGCAGGCACATCATAGTTTCAACTATTGAACATGACTGCATCCTGAATACCTGCAACTGGCTTACCGATGAGGGTTTTTTCGTGACATACCTGCCTGTGGATTCAGATGGAATGGTCGATATTTTTGCATTGAAACAGTCCATAAATCCAAAAACCATTCTCGTTTCGGTCATGCACGCCAATAATGAAATTGGCACCATCGAACCAATTATGGAGATCAGCCGTATCTGCAAAGAGAACCTGGTCTACTTTCATTCCGATGCCTGTCAGTCATTCGGAAAAATCCCTGTCGATGTGGACAATATGGGGATTGACCTGCTCACGATCAATTCCCACAAAATCTACGGCCCCAAAGGCATCGGGGCTTTATATATCAGGAAAGGAGTCAACATTGTTCCTCTTTTGCATGGAGGCGGTCAGGAAGCAGGTTTACGGTCATCCACCGAAAATATTCCGGCCATTGTGGGTTTTGCCAGGGCTGCTGAACTTTGCCTGCATGAAATGAATCATGAAGCGGCCCGATTAACCTTTCTCCGGGAAAAACTAGTCCAGGTTCTACAGTCGGAATATCAAAGCTTTTACATTAATGGACATCCCGAATTGCGGTTACCCGGTCATCTGAGTTTTAGTTTTCATGGCCTTGAAGGGGAAACCATCAGGTTGCTTCTTTTGCTCGATGAGATGGGCATTTGTGTTTCGGCAGGATCGGCTTGCTCCTCCAATGATAAGTCGCACAATACTTCACATGTACTGCAGGCCATTGGGCTCAATCCCCTGGAGGCAAGGGGGGCGATTAGGGTGAGTATGGGCCGGTTTACCACAGAAAATGATGTTGAGGTTTTCATTCACTCCCTGAGGGGTGTTTTAAACAGCCTGACCTCCATATTTTCTACAAATTCAAATTTTTGCGGTTAACAATGAAAAACGAAAATAAAAATGGAAACAGTAGTAAAAGAAAGTAAAACCTTTGATTTGTTACCGCAACTCAACTGCGGGGTATGTGGTTATAAAACCTGTGAGGAATTCGCTGAGGCAGTGGACAAGTCGGAAGCCAAGATGAAGCTGTGCATCCACATAAAGCATAACGGCTCGGAATCCAAAAGTGTCTCCAATTGCATTAGTTGCAAAGATGCTGGCCAGATGGGTGAAAAGATGAACTGGAAAGATCATCTGAAACGGGAATTTGATTTTATCCTTGATTCCTTCGACAATGAGCCAGGACCAAGGGAGACCATCCTGCCCTATAATCCGCAACTTATTAAGGAACTTGGTGTGAAGAAGGGAGACGTCATGATTGGTCGTCCGATGGGAATGTCGTGCGGATGCCCCATCACTCATTGCGGTGTCGTAACCGATTCTGATCCCAGGAACGGGGTAATCAACTGGTGTGTTACCGGGCCACTCAGGCCAAGGGCTGAAGGGTTTGTGGATATCGGCTATTATGTTGCCCAGGGCTATGAAGGGATCATTAAAGAATCGAAAGAGAAAATTGAGCTGGGCCGGCGCTACTGGTTCCTGCCCCGCCGGTGTATGTTACAATGGAGGCACAGTGGCCTGGTCAATGCCATCAGCCGCCTTCCCGATGGAAGTTATAAAGTAAGGATCGAAGGTTTGTTTATCGGATAGGGATCCTGCTTTGAAGAATGATCAACATCCCTTTGTCATATTTCCGGACTTCCCCATAAGATTTCTGCATAAAACCCCCTGCAAGGTATGTCAGGGGGTTTAATCCTTTTGTACCAACGATTAAAAACTGTTGAAAAGTCCCTTGCTTTTCCTATAACTGGCCAAGGTCCCAGGCATGGATCCATGTGATATTTTACTATCTTTGCGAATTCCAAAAATTCGTATTATGAATTACGATATCATAGTCATTGGCAGTGGTCCGGGCGGTTACGTTGCAGCCATCCGTTCCGCCCAACTGGGTTTCAAAACAGGCATTGTGGAACGCGCCGAACTTGGCGGAATTTGCCTGAACTGGGGCTGTATCCCTACAAAGGCCTTGTTGAAAAGCGCCGCTGTTTTCCAGTATTTTCAACACGCCTCCGAGTATGGGATCATTGCCGGTGAAGCCAAAGTTGATTTCCCTTCAATAATCAGCCGTAGTCGTGGCGTTGCTGATCAGATGAGCAAAGGGGTTCAGTTCCTCCTGAAAAAAAATAAGATAGACCATATCCAGGGATCAGGAAAGGTAAAGCCCGGCAAGATCGTTGAGGTAACTGATTCCACCGGAACAAAAACGGAATATACTGCAAATCATATCATTATTGCCACAGGGGCACGATCTCGTGAATTGCCAAACCTTAAACAGGATGGCAAAAAAGTGATCGGCTACCGTGAAGCAATGACATTGCCATCTCAACCTAAATCATTGGTTGTTATCGGTTCAGGCGCCATCGGATCTGAGTTCGCCTGGTTTTATCATTCACTGGGAACCAAAGTCACCCTTGTTGAGGTATTGCCGAATATTGTTCCGATAGAAGATGAGGAGGTGTCAAAAGCACTTGAACGTTCCTTCAAAAAAGCAGGGATGAAGGTACTTACCGGTGTCTCAGTTGAATCAGTCGACGCCACGGGTGAGGGATGCAGGGTTCTTATCAAGACCAAAAAGGGTGATGAGACCGTCGAGTGCGACATTGTATTATCCGCAGTAGGCATTGCCGCCAACATCGAAGGCATCGGCCTGGAAGATACAGGTATCAAAACAGAACGGGGTAAGGTGGTCGTCGATGATTATTACAAGACCAGTGAAGAAGGTTATTATGCCATTGGGGATATTGTTCATGGACCCGCCCTGGCGCATGTTGCCTCGCATGAAGGGATCATTTGCGTAGAAAAAATCGCTGGAAAATATGTTGAACCTCTCGACTATGGCAATATCCCGGGATGCACCTATACCCATCCTGAAATAGCCTCTGTAGGGATGACAGAGAAGGCAGCAAAAGATTCCGGCTATGAAATCCTGGTTGGGAAATTCCCATTCACCGCTTCCGGGAAGGCAACTGCTTCGGGGGCCAGGGATGGTTTCATCAAGGTGATCTTTGATGCAAAATACGGCGAATGGCTTGGCGCCCATATGATTGGCGACAATGTAACCGAAATGATCGCAGAGGTGGTAGTGGCGAGGAAACTGGAAACCACCGGAAAGGAGATCATAGAGGCTGTTCACCCGCATCCCACAATGTCGGAAGCAATAATGGAAGCTGTTACCCAGGCCTATGGGGAATGCATACATCTGTAAAATTTTGCAAACAATGCTGAAAATTCAAGGAAGTTATTTTTGATAATAATCTGAGTGTAAATGGAAATTATTACAACTCCGCTGGAAGGATTACTGATCATCAAACCGGATGTGTTTGAGGATGAACGTGGCTATTTTTTTGAATCTTTTAACCAGGAAAAATTTCTCAAGGCCGGTCTTGACATTAAATTCATGCAGGATAATGAGTCCAAGTCAAGGAAGGGTGTTTTGCGCGGGCTCCACTACCAGGCTCCTCCGTTTGCCCAGGGTAAGCTGGTTCGTGTCATGCGTGGTTCAGTGCTGGATGTGGCAGTGGATATCAGGAAACATTCTCCAACATACGGAAAGTGGGAATCCATCGTTCTATCCGGGCAAAATAAATGGATGTACTGGATTCCTCCAGGATTTGCCCATGGATTTGCCACACTGGAGGATGATACCATCTTTTTCTATAAATGCACAAATGTATACAGTAAGATTTCTGAGGGCAGTATTCTCTGGAATGATCCTGATATGAATATCAACTGGGAGGTGAATGATCCGACAATTTCTGACAAAGACTGGGTTTCGCCCCGATTTGCCGAGGTTGTAAGCCCGTTTTAAAAACGACCGGACTGCCATGGTGGCGCCGGAGCATAAATCCGAAAATAAAAGGATGGTTAAAATGACAAAAAAAACATATTATTATATTGCCGGCATCGGGCTGATTTTAGCATGCACAATGTCAGTTTGTGCCGTTTTTGAGGTGAAAAATCAGGAGAAGGAATACCAGGGTTTGTTTTTCCGGCACATGAAGATATTCTCTCCGGAAGCACCTCCAAAGGCCAGTTTTGCAGGCGAAGAGGTCCCCCAGGATTTGTATTATGTAAAGGAGGCCTTTGAGCGTGAAATTATGGCAACCACCTTCATGCATACTTCATCCCTGCTCATGTTCAAACGGACGAACAGATGGTTCCCGGTTATTGAACCTATCCTGAAAAAGAACGGGATCCCTGATGATTTCAAGTTCCTTGCCCTGGCCGAAAGCAACCTGGCCAATGTCGTTTCACCTGCTGGTGCTGAAGGCTACTGGCAATTCATCAAACCAACCGGACAGAAAATGGGGCTTGAAATCAATGACAATGTGGATGAACGGTATAACATGGAACTGGCAACCCAGGCTGCTTGTGACTATTTCAAAGATGCCTTCAGGAAATTCAACAACTGGACCCTCGTGGCTGCATCGTATAACCGTGGATTGGATGGCCTGGACAAGGCACTGGACAAACAGGGTGTAACGGATTATTATGACCTGTATCTCAATGATGAGACCGCCCGTTATATTTTTCGTATCATTGCCATGAAAGAGGTGTACAACCATCCGGTTCGTTATGGATTCTACCTTCTTCAGCAAGATTTTTACCCTGAAATACCCTATCGGATAGTATCTATCGACAGCACCATTAACAACATTCCTGCATTTGCAAAGCATCTTTCGGTTAACTACCGGATTCTTCGGGAAATGAATCCCTGGATACAGAATTATACATTGCCTAACAAATCCAGAAAAACCTACTCCTTCAAAATCCCGGCTGAGGGAGCCATGAATTATGAGACGCTGATGAAAAAAGTTCCAACGCATGATAACTTTTTTCATGAAACGCTTAAAATCAACGAAATTCACTAACAATACCGCTTTTCACTACTGCCTTGGAAGAACATTTAGAAGTATTCGGTGCCAGGGTCCACAACCTGAAAAACATCGACCTGGTCATTCCCCGGCATAAGCTGGTGGTCTTTACCGGTCTGAGTGGCAGCGGCAAGTCATCGCTCGCTTTCGATACAATCTATGCTGAAGGTCAGCGTCGTTACATGGAGACCTTTTCGGCCTATGCCCGCCAGTTTATCGGGAATCTCGAACGGCCCGATGTTGACAAAATCAACGGGTTAAGCCCCGTCATCTCGATCGAACAGAAATCGACAAACCGCAATCCGCGTTCGACCGTTGGGACTATCACGGAAATCTATGATTTCATGCGCCTGCTATTTGCCAGGGCAGCCGATGCGTATTCATTCGTCACCGGAGAACAGATGGTGAGATACAGTGAACAGCAAATCGTTGATTTGATCATTTCACATTATACCGGAAAAGATATCCTGATCCTGGCGCCTGTTGTCAAGGGCCGGAAAGGTCATTACCGGGAATTGTTTGAACAAATCCGGAAGCAGGGCTTCCTCAATGTAAGGATTGATGGGGAGGTTAAGGAGATCAGTCATGGGTTGCAACTAGACCGTTATAAAATTCATGATATAGAAATCCTCATTGATCAGATCACCATAAAACCTGAATCTAAATCAAGGCTTTCCGGGTCAGTGAGCCTGGCCATGCGTCACGGTAAGGATGTGCTGATGATCCATGATCAGGCCAGCGGCACAATACGCCATTTCAGCCGTTTGCTGATGTGTCCTACCTCCGGGATCTCTTACAGCGAACCTGAACCGAATTCCTTTTCATTCAATTCCCCCTATGGAGCCTGCCCAAACTGCAATGGTCTCGGAACAGTTTCAGAGATTGACCTGAACAAGATTATCCCCGATCGTTCAAAAAGCATTAAGAAGGGAGGGATTGTCCCGATCGGAGAATATAAAAATTCCTGGATCTTCAAACAGATTGAGGCCATCGGCGTGAAATATGGTTTCGACATCAACACGCCCATCTCTGAAATTTCCGAGAATGCCATTCATGTTATTTTAAATGGATCGGATGAGATTTTCAGGGTGAAAAACGAATACCTGGGCGTATCTTCAAGCTATTCATTAAATTTCGAAGGGATTGTCAGTTTCATCAACTCGCAGCATGCCGAGGCTGCCCCGGCCAGCATAATGAAATGGGTCAGCAGTTTTATGAATAAAAAGTCCTGTCCTGAATGCAATGGAGCAAGGCTGAAAAAGGAATCACTTTATTTCAGGATCGGGGGAAAAAACATTTCTGAACTTGCCGATACCGACCTGGTAAATCTTGCAACCTGGTTTGACCAGCTTCCTGCCCGGCTCGATGAACGGAAAAGAACAATTTCATACGAAATCATCCGTGAGATAAGAAACCGGATCCAGTTCCTGCTTGATGTTGGCATTGGATATTTAACATTGAATCGCACGGCGCGCAGTCTTTCAGGCGGAGAGAGCCAGCGAATCAGGCTGGCCACCCAGATTGGTTCTCAACTGGTCGGTGTTCTCTATATCCTGGACGAACCCAGCATTGGCCTGCACCAGCACGACAATCTGCGTTTGATCCATGCATTGAAAAGTCTGCGTGATGCCGGAAATTCAGTCATCGTGGTGGAACACGACCAGGAAACCATCTTGTCAGCCGATCATGTGATCGATATCGGTCCTGGAGCCGGAGTTCATGGAGGCAGGATCGTGGCCCAGGGGACACCGGAAGAAATAATGAAAAACGACCATCTCACCGGGCTTTACCTGAGCGGAAAACGGAAAATCAATATCCCCGGCGAACGCAGGCCAGGCAACGGTCAAATGTTAACATTGACAGGGGCCTCGGGGAATAACCTGAAGAACGTTGACCTGGAACTTCCACTTGGAAAACTCATTTGTGTTACCGGCCTTTCGGGGAGTGGAAAATCTTCTCTTATCAATGAAACCCTCTACCCCATCCTGAGTCAGCATTTTTATAAATCAGACCAAAAACCCCTCCCGTACAAATCAATCGACGGGTTAAAGCACATCGACAAAGTCATCGAGATCAACCAGTCACCCATCGGGCGGACTCCACGGTCAAACCCGGCAACCTATACGAAGGTATTTGATGATATCAGGAAACTATTTGCCGAGTTGCCGGAATCAAAAATGCGGGGGTATCTGCCAGGACGGTTTTCATTCAACGTGAAAGGCGGAAGGTGTGAGACCTGCAAGGGTGCCGGATTGCGCGTGATTGAGATGAATTTTTTACCCGATGTCTATGTCCCGTGTGAAACCTGTCACGGTCACCGGTATAACCGGGAAACACTGGAAGTTCGTTATAAAGGTAAATCCATCAATGATGTACTCAACATGACGATCGAACAGGCTGTTGATTTCTTTGAGAATATACCATTCATCGTCCATAAGATCAGCACACTGCATGAAGTCGGGTTGGGATATATCACCCTCGGACAACAATCAACCACCCTTTCGGGTGGGGAGGCTCAGCGGGTAAAACTGGCAACGGAGCTCTCAAAAAAAGACACGGGCAATACCATCTATATCATGGATGAACCCACCACCGGATTGCATTTCGAGGATGTAAAGGTATTGCTATGTGTACTAAACAAACTGGTTGCAAAAGGGAATACGGTGCTTGTGATCGAACACAACATGGAGGTGATTAAAGTTGCAGATCATGTCATCGACATGGGTCCGGAAGGCGGTGAACGCGGAGGCGAAGTTTTAACACAGGGGACCCCGGAGCAGGTTGCACAGCATCCAGCTAGTTTTACGGCCATTTATCTCAAACAAATCCTCGGCATAAACTGATTATTACGTACATTTGATACATCAATGTAACGATTCATGGAACTTGAAGATATTGAAAAGTTAAAAGAGTCGATCCAACCTAAAAACTGGTCGGAAACCATCAGTTATGATACCTGGGAAATTTTCAAGGTGATTTCGGAAATGGTGGAAGGGTTTGAAAAACTGAGCAGGATTGGCCCCTGTGTTTCCATTTTTGGCTCTGCACGCGTGAAAGAAAGCAACTCCTATTACAAACTCACGGAAGAGATCGCCTACCTGATGACGAAAGCCGGTTTTGGGATCATAACAGGCGGAGGACCTGGGATTATGGAGGCGGCGAACAAGGGTGCCCATTTTGCAGGAGGAAAATCTGTCGGATTGAACATCAACCTTCCCTTTGAACAGAACCCCAATCCCTTCATCGATCGCAATAAACTGATCAATTTTAATTTTTTTTATGTCCGGAAAACCATGTTCATGCGCTATTCCATGGGATTCATCGCACTACCCGGCGGCTTTGGCACGCTTGATGAACTCACCGAAGCCATTACACTCATTCAAACACACAAACTTGTGCGTTTCCCCATTGTTTTGGTTGGCCGTGAATATTGGCAGGGACTGATCGAATGGATTAAAACCACCGTTTTGCATGAAAAAAACATCAGCACAGAGGATCTTGATATTTTCAGACTTGTTGATACGGCGCAGGAAGCTGTAAGTTGCATCACCGATTTCTACAACACTTATGCGCTGAAACCCAACTTCTAAAACGATCCGTTATTTTGTTAATTTTGCATAATAAGTAATACTTCCTTCATGCCCCCGAGAAGAAAGAAAAAAGGACCCCGTGAGATTCTCATTGAGACCGTGGTGAAGGCGATGACCGACAAAATTGCCAAGAACCCCGTTATCATGGATTTTACTGCCATGAAAGGCACCGTTTGTGACGCCTTTATCATTTGTCATGGGAATTCACGGACCCAAACCGAAGCCATCGCAGATCATGTGATCGGGGAGGTCAAAAAACATGCTGGGGAAAATCCCTGGCATAAGGAGGGATTTGAAAATGCGGAATGGATATTGATTGATTATGGTGATGTTGTCATCCATATATTTCAGGAAGAGCGGCGCAGATTCTACAACATAGAACAATTATGGGCCGATGCTGTTGTTACTAAGGTTGACTCAAAACCAGAATAAGTCGTACATAATTATTGGAATCAGACAGAATGGCAGAAAAAGGAAAGAATTTCATACCTCCCAAAGGAAAAAGGCCGAAATTTAGTTTTTACTGGATTTATGCTATCCTGGCAATTGTATTTATTGCCATCCAGTACTTCAATTATTCAAATCCTGTTAAAGAGGTAACTTGGTCAAAGCTGGACGAGATGCTGAGGAAGCAGGATATCGATAAAATTGTAATCGTTAATAAGGAAAAGGCTGAGATCTACATAAAGAAGGAAAAACTCAAATCGGATACCGCATACAAGGATTTTCTCAAACGCAGTTTTGGCAGTTCCTCTTCAACCGGTCCGGAATACACCTATCAGGTTGGCACGGAGGAAATCTTTCATGGATTGCTGAAAGATACACGCGACAGTGTTGTTTCCAAAATGAGAAGGGACAGTATTCCGATCGCGCAAATCTCTGAATTTCAGAAACAATACCCCTATCCTCCTTCCACTGATACAAGAAAAGATATTTTCGGAGATATTTTCGGGTACCTTCTTCCGATTCTTCTTTTGGTTGGTGCATGGTTCCTTATCATGCGCTTCATGAGCAAAGGCGGCGGCGGTGGCGGACAGATCTTCAACATCGGGAAGTCAAAGGCCCAGCTTTTCGACAAAGATACCAGCGTGAGCATTACCTTTAATGATGTTGCCGGTCTTGAAGAGGCAAAAGTCGAGATCATGGAAATAGTGGATTTTCTTAAAAATCCATCAAAATATACCAATCTCGGCGGAAAAATACCTAAGGGAGCTTTACTTGTTGGTCCTCCGGGAACAGGTAAAACACTCCTGGCAAAAGCAGTTGCCGGTGAAGCCAAGGTGCCATTTTTCTCCATCTCGGGATCGGATTTCGTTGAAATGTTCGTTGGAGTGGGAGCTTCACGTGTGCGTGACCTCTTCCGCCAGGCCAAGGAAAAGGCACCCTGTATTATTTTTATTGATGAAATTGATGCCATTGGACGTGCCCGTGGCCGTAACGCCATAACCGGTGCCAACGACGAACGTGAAAATACACTGAACCAGTTGCTCACCGAAATGGATGGTTTCGGCACCAATGCCGGGGTAATCATTCTTGCCGCAACCAACCGGGCAGATATTCTTGACCGTGCCCTTATGCGGGCCGGTCGATTCGATCGCCAGATCAATGTTGAGCTTCCTGATCTTGAAGAGCGGAAAGCGATTTTCAAAGTCCATTTGAAACCATTGAAGCTTGATCCTGGTCTTGATGTCGATTTTCTTGCCAAACAGACTCCGGGATTTTCAGGAGCCGATATTGCCAATGTTTGCAATGAATCTGCCCTGATTGCTGCCCGAAAGAATAAAACAATCATCGAAAAACAGGATTTCCTGGATGCCATTGACCGCATCATCGGAGGATTGGAGAAGCGCAACAAAATCATCTCTGTTCACGAGAAAAAGGTTATTGCCTACCATGAATCAGGTCACGCCACAACCAGCTGGCTGCTTGAATATGCTCATCCACTGGTAAAGGTGACCATTGTGCCCCGTGGAAAAGCATTGGGTGCTGCATGGTATCTGCCCGAGGAAAGGCAAATCACCACCTTTGAACAAATGTTTGATGAAATAACCTCCGCCATGGGAGGACGTGCTTCTGAGGAGATCATTTTCGGCAAGGTTTCAACCGGAGCGCTGAATGATCTGGAAAAGGTCTCAAAACAGGCTTACGCCATGGTGGTTTACTTCGGGTTGAACAAGGAGATCGGGAATATAAGTTTTTATGATTCAAGCGGACAGAGTGAATATTCCTTTCAGAAACCATATAGTGAAAAAACTGCGGAGACCATTGATCAGGAGGTGCGAAAAATTGTAGAGTCTGCCTATGAAAGAGCTAAACAACTCCTAAGCGAAAACAGGGAAAAACTTGAAAAACTGGCATCGCTGTTACTTGAACGTGAAGTCATTTTCAGAGAAGACCTTGAAGAGATTTTCGGCAAACGCCCGTGGGATAAGGAAGAGGAAAAATTACCTTTACCAATCCTGTTAACCTAACCTCATCCCGATCAGTCTATGGAAGAGAGTACAGCGAGAGAAAAGATTCTGAAAAAAGTCAGGGATGCCCTGATAGAGAAGACAGAACCACCCTACCCTATCCTTGACCAGGAATCATCTGTTTACCGTGAGTTAACAGAACCCCTTGATGTCGCCTTTGCAGAAGAGCTTGTGCGGATAGGAGGAAAATTTGTTTATTGCGAAAGCGAAGATGAATTTATTTCGGTCCTTCAATCCTTCATAGTTGAAAAAGACTGGGGTGTGCTTTTTTGCCAGGATCCCAAACTTCATCATGTGCTCAAATCAGGAGGGATACCATACGAATCCCATACCGACCATATCCTTGATGCGCGGATTGGTTTGACACGATGCGAATATCTCATTGCAAGGTTAGGCAGTGTGATGGTTTCATCGCGACTGAGCCCTGGCCGTAAAATCACAGTTTATCCTGAAATTCACGTAGTTCTTGGATTTACTTCACAACTCGTTCCGGATTTAGAACAAGCGTTGACCAATTTGAAGAAAAAATACAGGGATGATTTCCCTTCCATGGTTTCGCTGATAAGCGGGCCAAGCCGAACTGCCGACATTGAAAAGACGCTGGTGATGGGAGCTCACGGGCCAAAGGAGCTCTTTGTTTTTTTAATTGATGACTCTATACCCTTAAACTAAACAGACCTAGGATGAGCAATTTCTGGGCCCGGACCATAACCGGTTTGTCAATGGTTTTCATCCTGCTTGTAGCCCTCTGGTTCAGCGGCTGGTTTTTCATGATTATTTTCCTGGTTATCACCATACTCGGGCTTTGGGAATTCTATGGTCTTGTCGCCAATGCTGAATGTCATCCTCAGAGGTATTATGGAATTGCAGCTGGCGTTTTGTTATACCTGGCGACTGCCGTTACCATCCTGTTTCCTCAAACAAATGCCGATCAAATCTGGTTCAGGTTTATTCCTTTCATCCTTCCTGTTCCACTGTTCTTTCTATCATTCATTATTGAAATTTACAGGAAGAAACCACATCCGCTGATCAACATCGCCATGACCACCCTTGGCTTTTACTATGTGGCATTGCCATTTTCCCTCCTGCTCTATTTCAACAAACCTGACCTACTTCATTTTTGGGGTATGCCGGTCATTCTTGTGGGTTATTTTATTTTAACCTGGCTTGATGACACTGCCGCTTACCTGTTTGGCAAACAGTTTGGAAAGCATAAGTTTTTCGAACGGATTTCACCGAAAAAAACCTGGGAAGGAACCATTTCAGGAATAATTGTCACTTTAATTTCGGCCATCGGTCTTCATTTTTTGATCAGCAATCTTCCTCTTATAGACTGGCTTGCACTGGCATGTATCGTCCTGTTCTTCGGCACCAATGGGGATCTCGTTGAATCTCTCATCAAACGGAGCCTGAACATTAAGGATTCCGGGAACATCCTTCCCGGACATGGCGGCATACTTGATCGTTTCGACACCATGCTTATTTCAGCGCCTTTTGTATTTTTGTATTTCTTTTTCAGACACATTATATAACATCCATGACCATCCACAAAGAGGGGTATAAGACCATCATCATTGCATTTTTATTCGTTGTCGCCGTTCTTTTGGCGTTTAATGATATCCTGACCAGTCAAACATGGTTCCATTTCGCCCTGTATGTGCTTGGCCTGTGGTTTTTCATAATGATCGTTCGTTTCTTCCGATCACCCAAACGGGAGACTAACGGAGGAGAAAAGGTAATCCTTTGCCCGGCAGACGGCAAAATTGTTGTCATCGAACGTACAATCGAACCGGAATATTTCAAGGACGAAAGGATCCAGGTTTCTATCTTCATGTCTGCTACCAACGTGCATGTGAATTGGTTTCCTGTTGCCGGTGAGATTATATATTACTACTATCACCCTGGCAAACACATGGTGGCATTCAATCCAAAAGCCTCACTTGAAAATGAGCGGGCAACTACGGTCATCCAAACCATGGATCATCGCAAAATTTTGGTTCGCCAGATTGCTGGAGCAATGGCCCGCAGGATCAAATGCTATCCAAAAGTCGGGGAACCAGTATTGCAGGGAGAAGAACTCGGATTTATCAAATTCGGTTCACGTGTTGATATGCTCTTACCTGTCGACACGAAACTTGAAGTTTCCCTGAATCAAAAGGTGATCGGCAAGCGAACCATCATCGGCCACCTCAGTTAAAAGAGTTTTATTCCTCGAGGGCCCGTTTAAGAAAAACATTCAACGGGTACATCGCTTTAAAAGCAATACCCGCCAGTTCAATAAAGTGATCGGCCCCGATCATTTCATCCCTAACCGGATAAGAAAGAATGTAGTGCCTGTACTTCAACAGATCGATATCGGTGAAATCTTTGGGAAAATCCTTAGGAGCCAGCTTTGCTTTATCCATATCTGCCAAGCCGTTGCTGTACTTTTTAAGGGTTTTATCACTCAGGATAGCCTTAAATTCCGTTAAATTGTAATAGATCTCCTGTCTGATCTTTTTAAGTTGATCGGGTTCAGGCATATATACTCCGGCTGAAAGGAAAGAACCTCCCGGCTGAAAATGCAGGTAATAGCCCGGCCCGGAGCTTTTCCGCCCAGCCCTTGAAATCCAGGCACCCATGTTGATCTTATAGGGAGACTTATCTTTCGCGAAACGCACATCCCTGAAGATTCGAAAAAGGCAATCCTTTGCTTCGACAAATTTTATAGAATCATCAAATTTGGCAATTTTCGGGATGATTGCGTTGACTGATAACTCAACCTCATTTTTGGCCTCTTCATAAAGTTTTTTATTTGCCTGAAACCATTCGCGGTTGTTATTTTCCCCCAGCTGGCCGAGGAATTCAAGCACCTGTTTTTTCATTTTTTTGTTCTTTACAGCAAAGGTACATGACATTTTGTTATTAACAAATATCTCCAAATCCGGTCACATTTTTCATTTTCCCCGATTAAGCAATAAATGGGATTATGAAACTCAAGGACTCACTTTTCCTGCTTTTCCTTTTCACTATAGTCAAAGGATTCGGCATCGGAGAACATTTGCCAGTAGGTGGACGGTCCATGGCCATGGGCGGGTGTTCCGTGGCGATTGCCGATTTCTGGTCGATCAGTAACAATCAGGCTGGAGGTGCATGGTTAAAGGGGATCAGTGCCGGGCTTTATGCTGAAAATAGTTTTTTACTTAAAGAGCTGATGTTCCAACAGGTTGGAGTTTGCCTTGGCATCAGGGCAGGAACGTTCGGCTTGATGGTAAATCGTTTTGGAGATAACCGTTACAATGAAATTAAAGCAGGTTTGAGTTATGCCCGCAAATTTGGAAAATATTTTTCCGTGGGCGTTCAAATGAGTTATCTCCGGATTAACGTAGCAGAGAATTACGGAAACAAGAATCTGCTCTCCTGCGAAATCGGTCTGATGTACCAGTCGCCAAATCACCTGGCTATCGGAGTCCATCTCCTTAATCCTATCCCGGTTAAAATCACCGATCATCCTGCAGAACTGCTACCCGTTATTGTGAGTGTGGGCCTCTCCTACCGGTTTTCAGAAATGTTCATAGCAACCCTGGAAGCTGAGAAGGATCTTGAGCACAAATTATTGTTCCGGGCAGGAGCCGAGTATCGCTTTGCTAAATCTATCTATGCCAGGCTTGGCATGGCGTCCAACCCGATGTCATTCACCTTTGGATTCGGACTTGAGTTTGGAAAAATAAAAGCGGACCTGGCTTCTGAGTATCATCAGTCATTGGGTTTCAGCCCGTCGGTTTCCATCGTTTATTCGATAAAAACAAAATAACCCGAAGATGTTTTCCAATCAAACTAAAATCCTTGTTCTGGCATTTCTGACCATTATCTCATCCGAAGCAACAGCGCAGGACGATAAGCTTGGTGAACAGATCGAGAAATCAGCTGAATTTATGGAAACAGATCAGGATTATACCGAGATATTTGATGATTTGATGGAATTGAGCAGAAACCCAGTCAATATTAATAAGACAGATGAAGAGGCCGTCAATACGATCCCATATCTGTCAGTGCAGCAGCGTAAAGGATTGCTTGAATTTATTAAAACTTATGGGGAGGTTCTGTCCATTTACGAACTTCAATCGATTCCAGGATTTGACTCAGTTTTAATAAAAAAAATCCAGCCATTCATCTCTATTTCCTCCCCGTCGAAAATACCAAAGCCAACACCCAATAACCTGGTCAGGTTCGGGCATCATGACCTGCTGTTGCGTTATGAGCAGTTATTTCCAAGATCCCAAGGTTTCCTTACCGATGATTCAGTAAAGGCGAATAAACCTGATGCCTGTTACCTGGGAAGCCCGCAGCGATATTATTTCAGATACACTTACAACTGGTTTGATAAAATAAATATCGGGATCGCCGGTGAAAAAGATCCGGGAGAACAGTTCTTTCTGGGCGCCCAGACATCGGGGATGGACTTTTATGCAGCATATTTGAGCTTAAATAACCTGGGGATCCTGAAAAAGCTTGTCATAGGCAACTTCCGGGTTTCCTGGGGCCAGGGACTCACCTTTGGCTCCGGTCTTTCACTGGGATCTGTCCCGGGTTTCCAAATGAACATCCCCATGGCAGCCGGGATACGTCCGAGACTTGGAATGAATGAGGGATCCTATCTGCGTGGACTCGCAGCGACATTGAAAATAAAGAAAGTTGAAATCAGCGGATTTGCATCATACCATCCACGTGACGCAACAACAGTCGTGACTGATACCATTTCATCCACAATGGACGAGATCAGCTCATTTGTTACAACAGGATACCACCGCAATGCCGCGGAGCTGGCAAAAAGGAACGCCCTTACTGAATTTATTTGCGGAGGAAATGTCAGCGTCTCAATGGCTTTGAGCCAGCAACTTGGTTTTAAAACAGGAATTACCGGTATCTACAGCAGATTTTCATCATCCATAACGCCAAAAACATATCCTTACAACCAGTTTGGCTTTCGCGGAAATGAAAACTTCAACCTTGGATTGGATTTTCAGCTGAGGTACAAGAGATTCTACCTGTTCAGCGAGGTGAGCCGTAGCAGGAATCGCGGCATGGCATGGCTTTCGGGCGTAACCATCACGCCTGATCCCAGGATTTGCATTACCTTGATTTATAGAAATTACCAACCCTCCTATCAGAACATGTTCTCGAATGCTTTCGGGCAGAACAGCCTGAATGCCAATGAACGTGGAGTTTATGCCTCCGTCAGTGCAGCCATCCACCCAAAAATTAACCTATTGGCCTATCTTGATCTCTTTACGTTTCCCTGGCTAAAATACCGGGTTGATTCTCCCAGCCAGGGCCAGGAATTCGGGGCAATGGTAACCTGGCAGGCTGCCAGTAGTGTAATGATCGGCCTCAGGTATTACCAAAAAAACGTGCGTGGCAATGGTCCTGAAACTGAGGATCAGCTCACAAGCAAGTTAACTGATTTCATCACCCGAAGCTTCCGTTTCAATATTGATTGGCTAATTGATTCCTGGCTTTCGCTAAAGACCCGGATCGAGGTGAAGGAGGCGGGTGAATCTGACCTGACGCACCGGTTTGGATATCTCGTTTACCAGGAGGCCAGTGTTAAATCGTTCAAATGGCTGGAGAACATCACGCTTCGTTTTGTTTTATTTGATATTCCTGATTATGCCTCACGAATCTATGTTTATGAGCCGGAGGTTCTTTACGGGTTCTCCGTTCCTGCTTATCAGGGAAAAGGCGTCAGAGGCTGTATGGTATTAAAATTCGGTATAACAAGGAAGATCGATCTGTGGGTAAAAGGAGGAATAAGTTTTTACACTGACCGGTCTGCAATTGGTACCGGTCTTGACCAGACTAATGGGAACGCACGCAGTGATCTGACCGTACAATTACTCTTGAAATTATAGGGGACCTATAAACAAAAGAGGTCTCAATGATTATGTTTGTTCAATTTATTCAGGCCTTCCATGCCCTTGATATTCATCCCCTTCGAAAGTTTTGAAACAGTTGAAAGATCGATATTCCCGGTCAGGCTAAGCACTGCAACTTCGTGTTTATCTTTCATCAGCATCACCATTTCAGTGATTTTGCCACCTGTATCCTGTTTGGTCATAAATTTTATGTTCTGGCGACCTTCATTTACTGTCATCAGTTCCTTGTATTGACTTGCCGGGAAGACACCTGCAAATTCATTGTATACAGTCACAGCTTTAACAATTTTGGTCGAATCGAAGGAAAAGGTCAGCACTTTAAGACCAGTTAGCTGATCCATCATTTTTTTGATCTCCACCATATTGGTATCCTTGACATCACCCTGCCCAATCTGCATCATCATCTGGAAGAGTTCCTTGGAGATATTTACCGTGGTAAAACCATCCTGGCCGGAGTATTTGTCAAACACCTTGTCGATTGGACTCTGGGCATTCGTGAGTGTTGGGATCATCAGGAATGTCGCAAAAACTAGAAATAACATTAACTTTTTCATGGCTATTTGGAATTAATGGACTTTTGTTGGATTTCGTCCGGGTTAATAATTATGGATTGATATTGATAAAATCTATTGAGGAGTTGTACATTTTTCATTGCTTTATCAACCGTCTGTAAACGGTCGACCTGTTTTAATCCGGCATTCAGGTTTGCAGATACAATCATCAGCGCTTCGCTGGCTTCGGCATAGGCCAGTTCCTGATTTGCATTAAGATGATTTGTTTTTTCACTTTTAAATACATCCTGGTTATAGGTAAAAAAAAGACCAATCATCAGTAAAATGGTTGCTGCAATGGCGGTGATGTAAACAAACCTGTTCCTGTGTGATATCGCTGATATGTTAATTGTTTTCGCTGGCTCATCAACCAGAAGGTCAGAGAGATTTTTTTCAAAAACAGGATTATTTAATTGTTCCACGCGCTGCTCAATAAAAAAGCCGAACATCTCCTGATATGATTTCAGATGGTCTGGTACATCCGCACTCCGGAAAAATTTCCTGAGGATATTTTCCTCCTGAAGGGTGGTATTCCCTTCAAAATATTTTTCAAGCAAAGCTTCAATTTCCCTGGTAGTCATATGCTTTTGTTTTTGTAAGCAATTCACGGATCCGTTTCCGTGCGCGCGACAATGCCACACGGATTGCATTCTCGTTCATCTCCACAATCTCCGCAATCTCCCCGAATTCCAATCCTTCTATATCTCGCAGTTGGATGATCATCTGCTGTTGTTCCGGCAATAATTTAATCGCCTGATGAATTCCATAGATCAGATCGGAATGATCTGCATTCAGTTCTTCCGGCATGTTTTCAATGAACCGGCGGTGATTGTCCATGTTCTCAACCGGATAGCGTCTCGCCTTAATCCTGTCGAGGCATAGATTTTTAGTTGTGATCATAGCCAGTGCTTCCACACTCCGGTATTCATCCAATTTATCGCGACGGTTCCATAGTTTTATAAACACCTCCTGAACAACATCCTCAGCCTCTTCAGTATGGTCCAGTATACGTTTTGCAAAGCGAAAGAGCTTGCTTTTCAGCGGGTAAATCTTTATTTTATATTCCTGGAGATCCATATGAGAAAGGAGACGATGTCCGGATAAAAACATTACACAATTTCAAAAAAAACTAAAACCTCTATTTGAAGGTGATGAATTTGTTCGGTATGCAAATTTGATTATTTTTGCAATAGTCATCCACGATAATCCAACCATTATTCACCAATAATTTACACATTATGTTTAAAGGACATCCTAAAGGACTTTATGTAGCATTCTTCGCCAATATGGGGGAACGGTTCGGCTTCTATACCATGATGGCAATCCTTGTCCTGTTCCTCCAGGCCAAGTTCAATCTGACGGCTGAAAATGCCGGTTACATTTATGCTATATTTTATTTTTCAATATATGCGATGGCATTATTGGGTGGTTTTATTGCCGACCGGTTGCAAAATTACAGAGGGACGATCATGGTCGGACAGGTCGTAATGTTCATGGGGTATATTTTAATGGCTATTCCCGGGATGGGTCTACCATTCACTCTGGTTGGTCTTTTAACAATTGCATTGGGAAATGGTTTGTTCAAAGGGAACCTGCAGGCATTGGTCGGACAGATGTATGATAATGAAAAATATGGTAAACTAAGGGATTCAGCATACAGTGTATTTTACATGGGAATCAACATCGGGGCATTTTTCGCACCCAGCGCTGCCAGCGGAGTAAGAAGCTGGTGGCTGCATTCTCATGGCTTAAATTATGATCCTGACCTGCCTGCACTTTGTCACCGCCTGATGGGTGGTACATTAACCGATACTTCCAAACTTCAGGAACTGGCAAACAAGGCCACAACATCCGGCACTCCTGTTGCAGACCTGACTTCTTTTGCACAGGAGTATGTCCAGGTTTTTTCTACCGGGTACAATTATGCTTTCGGGGTTGCAGCCATTGCAATGATAATTTCACTGGTCATTTACCTGATCTTCAAGAGTCATTTACCTGACAGGAAGGCCATGGTTAAAAAGGATGCCTCAATCATCCAGATGCCATGGGCTGAAGAAAAGAAACGCCTTATCGCACTTGGGCTGGTTTTTATTGTCTGCATTTTCTTCTGGATGTCATTTCACCAGAATGGATTGACCCTCACTCTTTTTGCCCGTGATTATACCGATAAACAGGTTGGACCTCTTACTTATATCTTTTTCTATTTGCCTGCTTTTCTATCCCTCATCGGAGCCATTTTTGGCATTATGATGATTACCAAAAAAGAAGTAAAGAAAATGACACGCTTTTTAGGTGGGGCTCTTCTGATTGCCGGAGCAGGATTGCTTTATTATTTCTATTCTACCTTTACTCTTGAAAACACAATCGAACCTGAGATCTTTCAACAGTTCAACCCCATCATGATTGTATTCCTGACGCCTGTAGTTGTTGGGTTGTTTGCATTTTTACGCAAACGTAATATTGAGCCTTCCAGCCCGCGGAAAATCGGAATCGGAATGATCCTGGCTGCTACTGGCTTTATGGTTATCATGTTCATCTCTTTTGGATTGGTTTCCCCGGCGGAATTACATGGAGATCCGTCTCCTGACAGGGTTTCACCATACTGGCTGATCAGTACTTACATGGTCCTCACCTTTGCCGAGCTTTTCCTGAGCCCGATGGGTCTCTCGTTTGTATCAAAGGTAGCGCCACCACGATTCCAGGGACTGATGCAGGGCGGATGGCTTGCCGCGACAGCTGTTGGCAATTCATTTCTTTTCATAGGTTCAATAGCCTATTCAAGGCTGGAATTATGGCAGGCCTGGCTTATCTTTGTGGTTTGTTGCCTGCTGGCTGCCGGATTCATCTTCTCTATCATGAAACGGCTTGAGGCTGTTACAAAGTAGAGGTTTGACATATTCCTTGTTATCTTTGTCCGGCGAAGCAAATCCTTCGCCGGATTTTTTTTATTGTCAAATAATGAACACCGGATTTTGAAGAACGAACGTTATCCCTGGGGACATAACCGTAGGTTCAATTCCTACACCGAGCATATCCGGAAGACCTTTGGAGGAAGGATGCAGAAGGTGGTGGTGGACGCAGGATTTACCTGCCCGAACCGCGACGGGACCAAATCCACCGGGGGATGTACCTATTGCAACAATGATGCATTTAATCCATCCTACTGCAGCCCTGTTGAACCATTGCACCTGCAGATTGAAAAGGGGATCCTGTTTCACCAGGTTCGTTACCGGAAGGCTACAAAATACCTGGTATATTTCCAGCCATACAGCAATACCTATGCTCCGTTGCCTAAATTAAAGGCGCTCTATGAAGAGGCGCTTGATTACCCGGGCGTGGCCGGACTGGTCATTGGCACCCGTCCCGACTGTATTGATGATGAAAAGCAAAAGTATCTTCAGGAATTATCAGAAAAAGTATATATCCAGGTAGAATACGGAGTTGAATCGTGCTTCGACAACACCCTGGAAAGGATTAACCGGCAGCATGGATTTGCGCTGAGCAAAGAGATCATCCTGAAGACACATGACCTTGGAATTAAAACCGGGGCACATTTCATTTTCGGGCTTCCGGGGGAGACAGAGGCTGACATGTTATCCTATGCTGACCTCATCTCCGGATTACCCCTTGATTCAGTAAAATTTCACCAGCTTCAAATCGTGAAGGGGACCCGTATGGAAAAGGAATTCAACGAGAAGCCTGGTGATTTTTTCCAATTTTCACTCCAGGGTTATATCGAATTTATTGTCCGGTTTACTGAGCGACTCAACCCGAATATCGTGATAGAACGGTTTTCGGGGGAGGTTCCACCACGATTCCTGCATCACAGTTCATGGGCGCTGATTCGTTATGATGCAGTGCTGCGACTGATTGAAAAGGAGCTTGAAAATCAAGATACCTGGCAGGGAAAATACTATAGGTGAATCGAAACGTTGGAGGCCATAATTGCCCGTGAGATGGCTGATTGCAACAATTTAATGACCGCTTCCGATTCGGTGTTCGGGGTTTTAAACTGGGCTATTTCATTTATCTTCCCCCGCATTTTCAGATAGTGAATATTGCCTCCGAAATTTTTTCTGACCATTTTGCAATTATTCATGACAACCAGTAGCATGATATCATGATCGGAAAGGACTTTATCGGAAACGATTTTTTCATAAATCTCTTCCTGAAGTTTCCGTTTCAGTTCAAGATTCACCAGGGGGAATTTTGTCTGGTAAAAAACCATCATCAGGCTGTACTCTTCTCTGGTGATGACATTGTCGTTGATCAGTTGCTTTAGAATTGTTTTTCGGAGCAATAGTTTTTTATAAACAATGCGCTGGATCCATGATCGGAGACTCCTTTGTTTTTTTGAAGATTTGATCAGGTTCAGTACCCGGTCAAGCACCACATTATCAGTCGATTTAGGATTGGAAATATAGACTTCATCATCCCGGAATCCGATCCGCTCCAATTTATACAATTCAAACAGAATGGCCCCAACCAATCCGAACTTGATCTTATGTTCAGAAGACCCGAACCATCCCTTATCATTCAGTGCAAGTAAAACAATTTTCTGAAGAAAGGTCAGTTCCATATTTTTTTCTGGCAAAGTCATTCAATAAAACAAGAATTATATCCAGCCGATAAAAATAATTAAAATTTCACTGTAAAATCAACTAATTAAATGTTCCGCCCAGGTAAAGTTTTGTTTTTTCCATCTTCGGATTTTCAAACACCTCCTCCACAGTTCCTTGTTCAACAACATCACCAAGATACATAAATACAACATTATCGGCAATCCGTTTAGCCTGCCGTAAAACGTGGGTTACCAATACAATCGTATATTCACTTTTCAGCTTGATGAAGGTCTCTTCGATGAACTGGCTGGAAATCGGGTCAAGTGCGGAAGTTGGCTCATCTGCCAGGATTATTTCAGGGTTAACTGCTAAACCACGCGCCAGGCAAAGGCGTTGTTGCTGGCCAATGGAAAGTCGCGATGCAGGTTCACGAAGCCGGTTTCTGATCTCATCCCATAAATTGGCCTGCTGAAGATAATGCATAACCAGTTTGTGCGTTTCCCGCCGGCTTTTTATTCCCCTGAGCTTCAATGCATAGGCAATATTGTTGTAAATGGTCATCGGAAGGGGATAGGGACGTTGTGATAACAACCCCATTTGCTGACGAAGTTTATAAATATCCTCCTTTGCAGCAAGGATATTGTAATTGTCAATCATGATCTTCCCGGTTACCTTCAGCTCGGGGTAGAGGTCAGTCAGCCGGTTAAGACATTTCAGGAGGGTTGTTTTGCCGCATCCGGAAGGCCCCAGAATGACCGTAATTTTATTCTTCGGAATATCGATATTGATATCCCGGAGAATCTGGGTTTTGCCCGTAAAGACATTCAGATTCCTGATCTCTATTTTTGGTTTATGATCCATCCCAGATTCCAACTAAAAATTGATTTTTGTTTTGTGATATCGTTTACCTATACCCCGGGAAAACAAACTTACGATTAATATAATTAATGTCAGCACCAATGCGGAGGCATAAGCCCGGTTTTGAACTTCAGGCACCGGCGAGGAGAGTTGAAAAAAGATTGACAAAGGCAGGGTGGCTACTGGTTCCAGCAAGCCATTAGGCAGGTGATCGGTATAACCGGCGGTGAATAATACAGCAGCGGCATCGCCGATTCCTCGGCCAAAAGAGAGCAACACCGCAGTTATAATTCCTGAAATTGACTGTCTTGTAAAAATTTTAAATGCGATTTCCGATTTATTTGACCCCAGCGAATAGGCAGCCTCCTGCAATCCGATCGGCACCGTTCGCAGGATCTCATCCATCGAGCGGATCATGATGGGGAGGATGAACAAGGTAACCGTGAGGATTCCAGCCAGCAAGGATGTTTGCAATCCAAAGAAGATCATCAGTGAAAAACCAAAGGCACCATACACGATTGAAGGGATCCCCCAAACCAGATCGAGCAGAAACCGGATAACGTCGACTACCTTTTTATGCCGGATCAGGAAGACATTAAGGTAAAGTGCCACGGGTAGCCCGATGATGAACGCCAGCACAGTGGCCCCCGAGGCAAGTGCCAATGAACCCAAAATGGCATTCAGAATACCTCCACCCTTTCCATAATAATACCCCCCCTGCGGAATTTGCGTCAGCATCTCCCATGAAATGGAGCGCAGCCCCTTTTCAAAAATGCTGTAGATGATAATCGCAAGAATGGCAAGGATGAAATAGGTCGAAAAGATCATCAACGACTTGAAAAATCTTTCTTCTATTTTCTGTCCTTTGGTCAATGGTTAATATTTATTATATCTGACAATAAAAAAATGCATCACCAGGTTAAAAAAAAGTGAAACCGCCAGCAGCAAAAGCGCTGCAAACATCAGTGCCGAATCGTACTTCGGAATGGAAAGCATTTCACCGTAATTGTTGGCAATCAGGGCCGGCAAGGTATATCCCGGATCAAAAACACTTTTTGGAAGCCTCACCACATTTCCCACCACCATTAAAACCGCCATGGTTTCGCCAAACGCCCTTGCCAATCCAAACCCAAAGGCTGCAATGATACCGGGGAGTGCTTTTTTCGCCAACACGTGTTTGATCGTTTGCCATTGTGTCGCACCCAGCGAAAGTGTTGCCTCTTTCAATTCCATGGGTATGGCCCTGAAAATCTCAATCAGGATATTCAGAACAAAGGGAATGATCATGATGGAAAGGACAAATGATGCAGCAAGAATGCTGTATCCCATAGTTTTAACCCCCATCCAGGGTCCGAGATACCGTGAAATAAATGGAACGACCACCAGGATACCCCATAATCCGTATACCACCGAGGGAATGCCGGCGAGAATATCGATGGCCGGATGCATGATTCGGAGAAAAGTTTTCTTGGTATATTGAGTAACATAGATGGCTGTAAGCAGACAAACAGGTGCCGTTATGAGCATCGCCAGGAGGGTTACCCAAACCGACCCGACAATGAAGGGGTAAAATCCGAATTGCCCTCTGGCGGGTTTCCAGGTTTTGGAAAAAATCAGGTCAGCCAGCGAATAGTCATGAATAAGCAGAAAAGATTTGAAGTATAAACCAATGAAAAGGAGAAACGGCAAAAATGCAACCAGGAGCAAACTGATGATCATCCACGTATAGTTCACAGCATGGCGCTGTTCCCGGTTGAGAAGGTACATTTCAGTTCAACTTTTTCAGTTCCGTTTCTACCTGCTCCGGTTTGATGGTCACGTAACCGGCTTCAGTGACAAATTTCTGTCCATCTGAAAGAATCCACTTCAGGAATGTTTTTACCAGGCTGTTTGAGGGCTTCCCACAGGAAATATAATACAGATCACGGGCTGGCGGCGAGGGATATTTTCCATCATTGATGGCTTTTAAAACATCGTCCAAATTTCCGTAAAAATTTTCATCTGCATCTATCAAGCCATTTTCATTGAGGTCGATGGGAATAACATCGAGCCCCTGGTAAATTTTCCTGGATTGCATTTCATAAATAAAACCAATGTTGTTAAAACCAATCCCTTCAACATTTCTCCTTACCGCATCAGCCACACCCGGGTCGCCATTGACACCCAATCCCAGCAAATCCTCCTGCTTCTTATTGTTCAGATATTTGGCCCACATGTCGGCAGCGCCGCAGGCATCTGAACGTGTAAATGGCTGAAGTTCGACCTTTGAGTTGCCACCGGTTGCCTGTCCCCATGTTTTTATCTTCCCCGAAATAAAAATATCGAAAAATTTCTGTTTAGTCAATCCCCTTTTCTTCAGATCGGCCAGTACAGGGTTATTGGCATTGATGGTCGGAATTACGGCATCTTTTGCTACGGCAATCCACCATGCACCCTTCGCCTGTTCTTCAGGGCTTACAGCTTTGGAGAACATTCCAAGATCAACCATTTTTGTAAGGGCATCGGTCATGCCCTTACCTGCTCCTCCGGCAGATACATTCACCGTGACCCGGGGATGAAGTTTCTGAAACTCCTCAGCCCATTTTACCGTGAGGGGATAAAGCGCAAAGGCCCCCGAAATGGATATTTTCCCTTTAATTGAGTTATTTGCCAACCCACCATTCGTGTTTGCCTGCTGATTACAGGCAGAGAGGAATGCCATTAAAGCAAAGACCGAAATAAAAAAACTAATATAAAAGTTATTTTTCAACTTCATAAGCTAATGATAAAAGGTGTTTGATAATATCTTCCACCCTGATTCCTTCTGCTTCCGCTTTATAATTTCGCACAATCCGGTGACGGAGCACGGAGGTGGCAACAGCTTTGACATCCTCAATATCGGGAGAGTATTTTCCATTCAGCACGGCATGGCATTTTGCACCCAGAATCAGGTATTGAGAAGCTCTTGGTCCCGCGCCCCAGGTAAGGTACTCATTGGCCCAACTGTTTGCGTTCTTCGTTTTGGGGCGTGTCATCGATACCAGGCGCACCGCATATTGGAAAACATTATCCGGAACAGGAATTTTACGCACCAGGTTTTGAAAAAAAAGGATCTCATCAGCGAGGAGAACGACAGAAGGAGTCACTGACTTGTCGGTGGTGGTTGCTTTTACAATAAGAATTTCCTCTTCGAAGGAAGGATAATCGAGCCAGATATTGAACATAAACCGATCGAGTTGCGCTTCAGGCAAAGGATAAGTTCCCTCCTGTTCGATTGGATTTTGGGTGGCCAGGACGAAAAAAGGTTCATCGAGATGGTAGCTGGTCCCTGCAACTGTTACGGCTTTTTCCTGCATGGCCTCCAGAAGGGCCGACTGGGTTTTTGGGGGCGTCCGGTTGATCTCATCAGCCAGGATGATGTTGGCGAACACCGGGCCCTTGATGAAACGAAAATGACGGGATTCATCCAGGATTTCTGTACCAATGATATCAGAGGGCATAAGGTCGGGGGTAAATTGAATACGGTTGTAACTCAGGCCGAGGGCCTTCGACAATGTATTAACCATCATTGTTTTGGCCAATCCGGGGACCCCAACAAGCAGACAATGCCCTTTACAGAATATTGCAATGAGCAGGTTCATGACTACTTCATCCTGCCCGATGATTACCTTTGATATTTCTGCTTTTAAAAGATGATATTTTTTTACAAGTGCATCAACTGCTTCAACGTCTGAAGAAAACTGCATGATGGTTCGATTTAATGTTTAATCCATTTCCGTTGAAAGGGACAATTGCGATAATCGCCAAGGATTGAAATATAGGTTGTATTCATTTTATTGGTAATCCACCCATTAATTACGTCCATCTTTTTCTTATCCAGTGCGATCATCTGGATACGAGCATAATCTTCTTCCAGATTTGCCTTATGGGGATTTGTCCTCGATTTCAAATAATAGATGCGATAGTCCTGTTTGCCGCGTTCGTTGGTCAGCACCGGAGTAGAGACTTCACCCACTTTGAGTTTGTCTATAACAAAGAAAATTTTCGGATCAACCTGACTGGACTCAAATTTACTATTCCCGCTTGCCTGGTTGATCATCAATCCTCCGCTCAGCCTGGTTGGGTCATCCGAATATTTGATCACGGCCTGTTCAAAGGTTATTTTCTTTTTTTCAATCAGTGATGCAACGCTGTCGAGGGATAATTTTGCTTTGGCCAGGTTAACCGGGGAAACTTTAGGCTGGAGAAGAATGTGGCGTACATTGATATATTCACCCCGGCGCTCGACCATCTGGATCAGGTGAAATCCATCTTCTGTTTCCACAATGTCGGAGATCTCACCAGGTTTAAGCTTGAAAGCTGCAGCTTCAAACTCAGGGCGCATTTCACCACGTTTGAACATCCCCAGTTCACCCCCCTGCTTTGAAGAGCCCGGATCTTCGGAGTACAAGACAGCAAGGGTACTGAAATCATCACCTTTGGCGAACCGTTCTTTAAACCCCTTAAGCTTATCTTTCACTGCCTGTTTTTCTTCATCCCCAATAGCGGGTTGGCGTACAATCATTCCGATCTCAAGTTCCGAGTTGACCAAAGGGATGCTGTCCTTGGGAAGTTTCCTATAGAAAACTTTCACTTCAGCCGGGGTAATGGTCACATCCTTCGATATTTTCTGCTGTTCCTGATCGGTCAACATCGATTCCCTAATCACTTCGCGGAGTTCATTTTTAATCTCCAGCAATGATTTACCAAAATGCTCTTCCAGTCGCTCCGGCGTTCCGGCCTGTGAGACGAAATAACGCATCCTGCGGTCCATTTCAAGTTCAACCTGATCATCGGTCACTTTGATACTGTCAACCTGTGCCTGGTGCAACAAAAGCTTTTGAAAAAGCAGGTTTTCGAAAATCTGGCATTTAAGTGCGGGTGCCGTCCCCTTAATATTTCCCTGACTACGAATCTGCATGTACTGGTTTTCAATATCAGAAATCAGGATCACATTCCCGCCAACGACACCTACAATACCATCGACAATTGAATCCCTTGCTGACTGGGCATTCAACGTTGAGGCGGAAAGTACCATCAGGGGAATGATGATGAATATTTTACAGAGGATTTTCATGATTGGGCATTTCGGGAATAATTTTTCATTCATAGATCTCAATAATATTTTTTTTCCGTGCATTGGAGTATAAATCATCCTGCATGCGGTTGATGAGGTCAATCTTCCGCTTGTTAATGATAATGTCACGGATCCGTTGCTTTTCGAAGCTCAACGGGGAGACACTCTCCTTGATTTTAAAATCTTTAAACCGCACCAGATATACAAACAAGGAATCCTGGTATTCAAGGTCCCGGTGATTTTTCAGGAAATCCTCCTGATTGTAGGTTTTTATCGGAATCTGCTTTAATAGATCATTGAACAACAGCCAATTTTGATCATCTAAAAAATAATCGGCCGCCTGTTTTTCACAAAGATCCGACAGGGTGTTTTTATCCTCCTGGTTGTTCGACGACAGCAATTTTTTAAACTGTTTCAAATTGCCGGTCTTCAAAGGAAGCTTCACATACTGGATCTGGATGATGTTGTCTTTGAGGAGGAAATTCTGCTGATTCCCATCGTAATAATTCTGGATTTCTTCGTCGGTTATCAGGGTATCAAGGTTCTGCCGCACCAGTGCATTCTCATACTCATAGATGATCAATGAATTTTTATAATTTTCAAGTTGCCTTGTAAAGTCCATCTGCTCATTCGAGAGATTTTTCTCAGCCTGATGAATAATGAGCTTTTGCTGCACCCAGTTTTCAATGAAACTTTTTGTTATGGCCAGGCTGTCCTTTTGAACCATCCCGGGAGTAAAGATCCCTTTCAGATCTGATTCATAAAGATATTCATCATGCACTCTGGCCAACACCCGCTCACTTTTTTTTTTGAAAAATGCTGTACAGGAGGTTAGAAAAATCAATAAAAAGACAATCGATTTGTTCAAGGGTTTCTAATTAATTTTTGCCAGGACATCCTTCTTCACTTCCACAGGGTATTTGGTCCGTAAGGCGACTATCCATTCTTTTTCCAGGTAGTTCTGATAGTCAGCCGTGACCAGGCCCCGGGCTTCAGCAAGTTCTTTTGGCTCAGGTTTCACAACCTTGCGAACATTAATAAAAACGACAGAACCATTGGAAACTATGACTTTCGAAAATCCAGGAACCCATGCAACCGAGTCTATTAAGGCATTATCCTTTCTTGAGAATTTCGCACTTTCGATGGTCAGAATTTTCAGGGAGTCGGTATTCATCTCTTTTAGCAGATCGGCATCCGACAGGCCGGATTTAATAAAGTTCTTCACTTTTTGAACCTGGCTGGGGTCTTTCAATGTACAGATGCTTGCATCAAGCCGGGTTTCCCACATATAATTGTTCCGGTTTTTTTTATAGAATTCCTTCAAACCAACCGTATCCTTCACTGCTTTCGACCATACTTTCTGGTCGGTAAGGTCAAAGAGGAGAATGCCATCGCGGTATTCTGACATAAGGGCTTTAAACTCAGGATACTTTTGCTCCAACCTTGTATTTTCATATTTCATCATGCTTTCATCAAGGAAGGCGTTATATTTTTTATCCACATAGACCGGAATGCTTTGCCTTTCCTGCTTGCGTTGTGTGGTAGCCAGGTAATCGGCCAATTCTTTCTGCCTTACTGTCATGTTCCCTATTTTGAAAATCATCTTGGTCAGATCATTCGTCTGTGGTTCTTTCCATTTTCCGATAAAAATGCTATCTGTTACCAGCGGGATTATCTCCTTGACCGCTTCATGATTCTCCGTTACTCCGTAATCAGCACGAATACGGTCAAGTACCACCTTACGTGACAATTCCACGCGGTTATCTTTTAAAACCTTCTGCTTCAATTCGGCTTTCTCTTCATCGAACGGCTTGACGGTTTTCTTCTCGATCAATTTGACGATGTGCCATCCGTAAGGAGTCAGGATGGGTTTGGTATAATCGCCAATATTCTTAAGCGAATAAATTGCATCAATAAATTCGGGGACCATGCGGTTCACACCAAATGCAGGAAGAACTCCCCCTTTTGCGGCAGAACCTTTATCATCGGAATAGGTCTTGACAAGCTCTTCAAAAGCAACCCCTGAAGTAAGGCGGTTATACACTGAATCGATGCGTTTCTGAACCCGGGCTGAATCAACAGCAGTAGCATTTTTAGGAATACTCAGGAAAATATGGGCAACCGTTACTTTTCCCAACGCGGGACGACGGGCAGTTACCTTGATGAGGTGAAAGCCATATTCAGTATGAACCGGCAGGGAAACATTCCCCACTTCGGTATCGTATGCACCATTTTCAAAAGGATAAACCATATCGAATACAGTAAAAAATCCAAGATCGCCGCGGTTCCCTTTAAGGAAAGGATGCTGCTGGGTTGCTTCCCGGTCTTTGGCTGACGGATCTTCGGAAAACTCAAGGGCAATGCTTTCAAAGGATTCGCCCTTCATTAGTTTTTCCCTGACGGTTTTGGCTTTGTTAAAAGCGGCGAGTGTATCCTCGGGAGTTGGATCGGGCATAAGCCGGAAAAAGATATGGCTGGCCCGAAGATCAATGGCTTCACGGTCATAAGCTTCCCTCACAAGACGATCGATGGTAGCCTCATCCGTAAAGTAGGGTTTGGCAAGCTGTTCGCGGTATCCATTCAGTTCATTGATGAAAGAGGTCATGGTATCGAGCCCCAAATCTTCAGCCTGCCTGACCTTCAGCTTGAAATTAATGAACAGATCAAGATATTCGTTCAAAGATTTTTTATCGACGTTTTCGCCTTTGACATTATTTTTCTGATAGATGTTCATGAATTCACTGACATTCACCGGCTTTCCTGCAATTGTCATGAGCACTTCGTCATTATTAACCTGAGCTGTTACTGTAATGAAGGAGATAAATGCAAAGACGGATAATAAAATTTTACATTTCAAGCTGTTCATATTTCCCGATATTAATTTGATTAATGATAACGTTTGAACCTATTATTAATTGCTGGCCAAGGTGAGTTTTAACGACTATAATTTGGCGCTTCGCTGATGATGGTCACATCATGCGGATGACTTTCAGTAACCCCGGCGGAGGTGATTTTTATAAATTTTGCTTTTTGAAGAATATCAATGGTTTGGGAGCCTGTATACCCCATTCCTGCCTTGAGCCCACCTACCATCTGGTAAATGACCTCGGACAATGAGCCTTTGTAAGGTACCCTGCCAACGATTCCTTCCGGAACAAGCTTTCGGACATCGTCTTCCACATCCTGAAAATAGCGGTCTTTTGAGCCCTGTTGCATTGCTTCAATCGACCCCATTCCGCGGTAGGTTTTAAATTTCCGTCCTTCGAAAATGACTGTTTCTCCGGGTGATTCATCAACACCTGCAAACAATGATCCTGCCATGATGGAATGTGCCCCGGCAGCGAGTGCTTTGACGATATCACCGGTATACCTGATACCACCGTCGGCTATTGCAGGAACCCCGCTTCCTTTCAGGGCACTTGTTACATCATAGATGGCAGACAATTGCGGAACGCCGATTCCGGCGATGATGCGGGTCGTACAAATGGAACCAGGTCCTATACCGATTTTCACCCCATCAACACCGAGTTTGGCCAGGTCACGGGCGGCTTCGCCGGTACCAATGTTGCCAATGATCAGGTCGACCTCAGGATAAGCATTCTTTACCCGTTTTGCCATCTCCATCACACCCTTTGAATGGCCATGTGCCGTATCGATCACAATGGCGTCAACATTTTCGCGCACCAGTGCAGCTACTCGTTCAAGGGTATCGGAAGTAACTCCTACCCCTGCAGCAACACGCAATCTTCCAAGACTGTCTTTGCAGGCATTTGGACGGGCCTTGACCTTTAAAATATCCTTATAGGTGATCAGGCCGATCAGTTTGTTGTTTTTATCAACTACCGGCAACTTTTCGATCTTATGCTCCTGGAGGATGGCTTCAGCCTGCTCAAAATTGGTGAATTCGCTGATGGTGATAACTCTTTTGGTCATCACCTGGGTGACCGGACGCGCATGGTCACGTTCAAACCGCAGGTCGCGGTTTGTCACAATCCCGACCAACTCGTTCTGTGCATTGACAACAGGGATCCCGCCGATGCTGAATTCTTTCATGATCGCCAGGGCATCGCCAACCAGCGAATGTTCCATCAAAGTTATGGGCTGGAGGATCATCCCGTTTTCGGCACGTTTGACTTTGCGAACCTGCAATGCCTGGTCCTCAATGGACATATTCTTATGCAGAACACCAATTCCCCCCTCCTGTGCCATGGCAATGGCCATTCGCGACTCCGTCACGGTATCCATGGCTGCCGATACAACAGGAATGTTAAGTTTAATGTTTCTTGAAAAAAGAGTTGAAACATCTACTTCCCTCGGAAGTACTTCAGAATAGGCAGGCACAAGCAACACATCATCATACGTCAGCCCCTCACCCCGGAATTTATCTGAATTTAGGAACATATGCTTCAAAATTAAGTGTGCAAATGTACAAAAAAATATTATTTAAAATCATTATAACCTAAATCCGGGATGATTTATTGTTACTGGGAAAAAGAAAGAAAGAAAGAGCCGATCAGGGGTACAATTCCCTGTGGCATTCAGTGCAGAAATAGTTCTTCCATTTGTCTTTAATATCAATGGGGTGTTGAAACTCCATTATGGTATCGATCGTGGAATATTTTACCTTTCCCTTGGGGCCCTCCGCGATGATCGTATGACACATATTGCAGTCCTTGGAGATCACCTTGCCTTTTTCGCTTTTGTGACGAGCGGAATGACAACGGAAGCATCCATCCGATTCAAGATGACCGATGTGATTCAGGTATTTGTTTGACGAAGCCCGCATAAATGGGAAGACATTCAGTGAAAATGCTTCCTGAATCCCGTTAATGGCCTTTTCTATCAATGATTTTTGGGTTTTGTAGATTGACGGATAGCCGGACTTGTAGAAATTGGTTATGCTGTCGCGGATGTACATGAATGCGGAATCCTTGTTTGTAAAGGAACCTTTAAGTACATTCATTGCAACCTTTTTAATGAAGGGGAGCTCTTTGGGAACATCTCCGGAGATCATGGCATTGTCAACATATACCATCGGAGATTTATACGAATGAGAGGGCCGGTTATGGCAATCCATGCAGTCCATGACACGATGCGGCAGCGTATCAAGCGCTTTCTTATCCAGCATATTATCCGTATCCTGGAATATCTGTACATCCCCGGTTTTCAGATTGGTGAATTTCACCCAGGGAATAGTTTCCCGATCCTTGGTAGAAGCAACATATTCGATGCGCATATCTTTGTTTATATGCCAGTGAATGCCTTCAGTAAGCCCCATCGGGCTATAATTCGGTCCAATCCGCATGAGCAGCGAATAATTGAATTCGGTGTTGAGTGAATCAGTAACATAGACCCTGTTACTGCGGAGTTTGCGTGCATAGAATTTTTGAGGCCAATGGCACCGTTCGCAGGTTTCACGGGCCGGGCGTAAATTCTGAATGGGTGTTTCGATGGGCTGGGGAAATTTATGGAAGACAACAGAATAGACCTGATAAAGACCCGAGAGTTTGGATCGTACATACCAGCCGGCACCTTCACCTACATGACATTCGACACAGGCCACGCGGGCATGTGGTGAATGCAGATAGGTGACATATTCGGGTTCCATCACCTTATGACATAGTTTACCACAAAAATCGACTGATTCAGTATAATTGAAAGCTTCATAGCTGCCCATGGCTGAAACAATGAGAAACAAGAAAGTGAAGACTGAAACCAACACCAGCTTCTGGCGTTGCCTTGGAACATTCATGTCCAACACCGGCCAGCGTTTATCAGGATCATGCGTTTTTTTACGGTTGATCAGCATGCCAACCGGAATCATCACCAAGCCGATAATCATGATGGCTGGAAGAATGATGTAGGTAAAAATACCAGTATAAGGATTCTGATGTTCCGTTACCAAATCTTGGATAAATGACACAAGAATTAAAATAAAACTATTGACTGTGATAATAAAGCCTGTGATACTGATCCAGTTGGAAATGGATTTTGGTAGTTTCATGTTTTTTTTTGATTTGAAGTGATACTAAATTCTGATGGGAAATGACCAGATAAAATTAGTTATTATTCTAACAATTCCTACTGCCTGTCTTCATTTCCAAAAAAAATCAGGATGAAAACGTTCATTTTGTATTTTTGGCTTGTCTTTCAACCGGAAAAGAAACTTAAAACCAGTTCACTTTGTTCGTTTCAATGATTATCGTTTTTATCCTGGGTTACGTTCTGATCGCCCTGGAGCATCCGCTGAAAGTAAATAAATCGGCCACAGCCCTGCTCCTGGCAGTAATCATGTGGATCCTTTATGTTTTCAGGGAAGATTCCATCCGTTTCGATGCCGAACTCATGAAGCATTTGGCGGACATCTCGGCCATCCTGTTTTTTCTTCTGGGAGCCATGACCATTGTTGAATTAATTGATTCCCATGAAGGATTCCGGATCATCACCAACAAAATTAAAACGACCCACAAAGTCAAATTGCTTTGGATAATCAGCCTGATCACCTTTTTTCTTTCGTCGATACTTGACAATCTCACAACAGCCATTGTGATGGTTGCCCTGCTGCGTGAACTGATCGGGGATAAAAAAGAGCGCTGGTTCTTTGCCGGGATGGTCATCATAGCGGCCAACAGCGGTGGCGCTTTCAGCCCGATCGGTGATGTTACGACCATCATGCTCTGGATCGGTGGATATGTCACCACACTGAACATCATTTTACAGACTTTTATACCCAGTGCCTTGTCGATGGTTATTCCCCTGGCGCTGTTGTCCATCACATTAAAGGGTGATATAAAGAAACCGGTAAGGTCAGTTGCAGAACACAGGAATTCAACAACTCCATCGGAGCGGAATATCGTTTTTTTTCTAGGGATCGGATTATTGCTCTTCGTTCCTGTTTTTAAAACACTGACAGGATTGCCGCCATATATGGGCATGTTACTCGGACTCGGTACTTTATGGGCTGTGACTGAAATCATGCACAAGTCAAAAAATGACGCCTGTCGCCCGATGGTCACTGTTGCCGGGGTAATACGCAGGGTTGATACTCCAAGTATTCTTTTTTTCCTGGGTATTTTGTTAGCAGTAGCAGCCCTTCAATCGGCCGGACATCTTACGATGCTTGCAAACAGCCTGGACAAATACATCGGGAACCCATACCTGATCACTGTCATGATCGGGTTGCTTTCATCGGTGGTCGATAACGTTCCGTTGGTGGCCGGTGCAATCGGAATGTATCAGAACACCTACCCAACCGACCATTATTTCTGGGAGATGCTGGCCTATTGCGCCGGGACAGGGGGAAGCATTTTAATTATCGGCTCAGCAGCCGGTGTTGCTGTAATGGGAATGGAAAAAATTGACTTTATCTGGTATTTCAGGAAAATTTCATTCTGGGCACTCATCGGGTTCCTGGCGGGATCGATCGCCTACTGGGCGATGAGGGTGATCGTCTTTAACGCGTGACGAAAAATCGTGACACGTGACGCGTGACGCGTGACGATAAATTCAATGATCACTTCGAGGAATAGGAGGTTTTCACGGTGATGTAGCCGGGGTAGGTGCGCGGTTTCGCTCCAACGATGAGGGTCGGTTTTAATTTGATTTTAAAACGGGTCGGGACGTTCCCCAAGCCGTTGAGGTTCATGCAGAAATTCAAAATTACATTCGCAGATTTTCCAGACAGGACCTGTTTCAGATCGAGTCCGATCTGAACCGGAATGACGGAGGTGCCATTTGAGGGAATGATAAAGGGTTTTTCCAGGGTCCCGGAGGTCATTTGAATATCATCAATGAAAAGGATCCATTCAAGGCGATTCAATCCGGCTTCCCTTTTATTTGGATTATGACCTTCGAGGTTGAGCTGAAGTGCCAAAGGGAATACAGGACTGGCCAGGCCTGCCATAATGCGAGCCACATCACTGAAATTGAGATCATTGACTGATTTGATGTTTTGGATCATCACCCCATCCATATTCACATTTTCAACTGATAAAATCCTGAAATCACAACCGGCAAGATCAGAAACCTGTTGGGCCTGTTTGGTAACCTCGCAGCCTGTAAAAGTCAGTATAAGGAAAGCAGTGATCAGGAACGAGATGAAAAGTTTCAGGAGAAAGGTCATGACAGAATTTTCGGATTGCTAAATTAGGTAATTTTGGGCAGCATGAAGAAGAGGTTGGTTTTCGCGGCATTTTGTATTTCGATCTGCCTGATATCCGCAAGAATTGTCGCAGGTTTTCACGGGGGTGCCAAGGATCCGAAAAAGGGATTGAAGTCCAACATCATCCTGATCATGGCAGATGATCTGGGTTATGGCGAAACAGGATGTTACGGGCAAAAGATTATTCAAACCCTGAATATTGATCTTCTGGCCCGTGAAGGAATGCGGTTCACTGATTTTTATGCTGCCAGCCCGGTTTGCGCCCCATCCCGTTGCGGCATCATGACAGGCCAACACACCGGTCATGCCTATATCAGGGACAATGTGGAGGTGGGAGAATGGGATTCCTTTATGGGGCAGATGCCATTGAAAGAAAACACATTTACACTGGGAACCCTGATGCAGAAGGCTGGCTTTAAGACTGCCTTCATCGGGAAATGGGGTTTGGGAGGATCTGGCTCGCCGGGGATACCCACCAAACAGGGGTTCGACTACTTCTATGGTTATCTTTGTCAAAGACAGGCCCACAACTATTACCCTGATTATCTGTGGAGGAATGAAACGAAAATAAGACTGGCAAATCCCTCTTTTTCAGCGCATCAAAAATTCAAGGGAGATCCTGCCCGTGAGGAATCCTATAAAAAATACCAGGGGGAAATTTATTCCCAGGAACTGATCACTGATGAAGCATCACGTTTTATCAAGGAACATCGTGACTCCTCCTTCTTTCTGTTCCTTAGTTACAGTTTGCCGCACCTGGCGCTGCAGGTTCCGGAAAAATACCTCGATCTGTACAAGGGAAAATTGAACGACCAGCCCTATAGCGGATTCAGCGGGTACCTTCCCTGCCAGTATCCGCGTGCAACGTATGCAGCCATGATCTCGGCGCTGGACGATTATGTAGGCAAAATCGTTGGCAGTTTGCAGGATGCCGGAATCGATTCGAACACCCTGGTCCTTTTAACCAGTGATAATGGAGCCACCTTTGAAGTGGGTGGTGCTGATCCCTATTTCTTCCGCAGCAATGGTTCGCTCAAGGCCGGAAAAGGTTCGCTGTTTGAAGGAGGTATCAGGGTGCCGATGATTGCCCGGTGGCCAGGCGTTATAAAAGCTCACAAGGTGTCAGGATTGGTTTGCGCATCGTGGGATTTCATGGTTACTTTTGCTGACATGACAGGGATTGCCCTATCACCAGGGCAGGATGGATTATCACTGGTGCCTGAACTCCTTGGCAGGAAGGGGCAGAAAAAACATAGTTTTCTTTACTGGGAATTCCCCGGAAGAGGAGGTTCGATGGCGGTGAGAATGGGCGACTGGAAAGGAATATGGAAAAATTTAATCAAGGAGCCCTATCGGCGGGTTGAACTGTACAACCTGAAAACAGATACCGGTGAGCAGTACAACGTCGCAAAAGACCACCCTGAACAGGTAAGGCAGATCATGGAATACATGAGCAAACGCACTCCTTCGGAAAAACAGGAATGGAATGTAATCGGCAACAAGACGATCAAAAAGATGATCTCAGGAAAACCGGGACCTTAATATTCGTCCCAGCTCTTGATCTCTATTTCACCCGGTTTGATTTTACAGAAGGCCATGATAAAAGCCGCCGCCAGGTTTGGATTGGTGATAAGCGGAATATTAAAATCGACGGCCGACCTGCGGATTGAATAATCATTATCCAGCTCGTGTTTTGAAAGGTTTTTAGGAATGTTAACAACCAGGTCGATCCGCCTGTTCTTCAAATATTCCAGCACATTCGGTTCGGCCGCCTCATCGGGCCAGTGTAGCACGGTTGAGGGGATGCCGTTGGACAACAGAAATGCTGATGTTCCCCGGGTTGCAAAGATGGCATAGTTTTTCTGATGCAATTGGTGGCAGCATTCGAGGAGCACTGTTTTCGACCTCGTTGGACCGGACGAAATCATAATATTCTTCTCCGGTATCCTGTAACCCACCGACAGCATGGCCTTGAGGATGGCTTCGTAAAAGGAATCGCCGATGCAGCCTACTTCACCGGTTGAAGCCATGTCGACACCCAGCACCGGGTCGGCTTTTTGCAGGCGGGAAAAGGAAAATTGCGGTGCCTTAATTCCGATGTAATCAATATCGAACATTGACTTGTCGGGCTTGGTAAAAGGAATCCCCAGCATGATGCGGGTGGCAATGTCGATAAAATTAATCTTCAGCACTTTCGAGACAAAAGGGAAACTCCGCGAGGCCCTGAGGTTGCATTCAATCACTTTGATGTCGTTATCCTTGGCCAGGAACTGAATGTTGAATGGTCCTGAAATATTAAGAGAACCGGCTATTTCCCTGGCAACCCGCTTGATTTTGCGGATGGTCTCGACATAAATTTTCTGCGGCGGGAATACAATGGTGGCATCACCTGAATGTACACCCGCAAATTCAACATGTTCGGAGATGGCATAGGCAACCATTTCACCATCTCTCGCCACGGCATCAATCTCAACTTCCTTGGCCTCCTGGATGAATTCGGAGACCACCACCGGATGCTCTTTGGAGACATTGGCTGCCAGTGTTAAAAAATATTCAAGTTCCGTATTATTCGATACCACATTCATGGCGGCGCCGGAGAGGACGTATGAAGGACGTATCAGCAGCGGAAATCCGACCTGGGAGGCAAAATCATAAATCTCTTCCAGATTTGTCATCTCCTTCCATCGGGGCTGGTCAATTCCAAGCTTGTCAAGCATGGAGGAAAACTTATGGCGGTCTTCGGCATTGTCGATGGCCACCGGAGATGTTCCGAGTACAGGGACATGCTGCTTGTACAAGCGCATAGCCAGATTGTTCGGAATCTGCCCGCCCATGGATACAACAACTCCTTTCGGATGTTCCAGCTCAACAATATCCATCACCCGTTCAAAGGACAGTTCATCAAAATAGAGCCGGTCGCAAACATCGTAATCGGTACTGACGGTTTCGGGGTTATAGTTGATCATGACCGACCTGAAACCCGCTGATTTCACTGTATTCAGCGTATTCACACTACACCAGTCAAACTCTACGGAACTGCCAATACGGTAGGCGCCTGATCCCAGGACAATCACCGATAACTGGTCGTCGGGGAAGGTCACGTCATGTTCATCTCCGTTGTAGGTAAGATAGAGGTAATTGGTCTGGGCAGGATATTCTGCAGCGAGGGTATCGATGCTTTTAACGCTGGGCAGGATCCCCAGTTTTTTACGGTACGACCGAACCATCAGCATGTCCTGCTCAATTTCGCCCTTCTGATGTTTCGCTACCAACCGTGCCAGCTGAAAGTCAGAAAATCCCTGACGTTTGGCATCCCTAAACAAATCGGGCGGAATGGAGGACAGCTCATTGATGGCAGCCAGTTCCAGCCCCATGTCATAAATATTTTTCAAATGGTAAAGAAACCATTTATCGATACGGGTAAGTTCCCAGATTCGGTCGACCGAATAGCCTTCGGCAAATGCCTGGGCAATGACAAAAATGCGGGTATCTGTCGGAAAGGCAAGCTCCTGTTCAATATTTTCAACGCGGAGTTCCTTATTTCCAATGAATCCATGCATGCCCTGGCCGATCATTCTTAAACCCTTCTGAATTGCCTCTTCGAAGGTGCGGCCAATGGACATGATCTCTCCGACACTCTTCATACTGGAACCAATCAGTTTGGACACCCCAGTGAATTTACTCAAATCCCACCTGGGGATCTTGCAAACTATATAATCAAGGGAGGGTTCGAAGCAGGCAGTGGTCACTTTGGTCACCGAATTCTTCAGCTCATGCAATCCATATCCCAGACCAAGTTTGGCTGCAACGAAGGCCAGAGGATAACCCGATGCCTTGGAGGCAAGCGCCGATGATCTGGACAAACGGGCGTTGACTTCAATCACCCGGTAATCCTCCGAATCGGGATTGAGGGCATATTGAATGTTGCATTCACCAATGATTCCCAGGTGACGGATGACTTTTATCGAAAGCTCACGGAGTTTATAATATTCAAGGTTGGTCAAGGTTTGCGAGGGTGCCACCACAATGCTCTCGCCTGTGTGGATTCCCAGTGGATCAAAATTTTCCATGTTGCAAACTGTAATACAGTTGTCATAACGGTCGCGCAGAACTTCGTATTCAATCTCTTTCCATCCCTTCAATGATTCCTCAACCAGGATCTGGCCTGAATATGAAAAAGCATTGGATGCCAGAATCTCAAGCTCTGATTCATTGGAACAGAATCCGCTTCCCTGCCCTCCAAGCGTATACGCCGCCCTGATGATTACAGGGTAACCGATCGCTGAGGCAGCCGTTCTTGCTGTTTCAAGGCTGGTCACCGCAAAGCTCTTGGGAGTTCTCACATCGATGGCATGGAGCATCCTGGAAAAGAGATCGCGGTCTTCTGTCTGGATGATCGTATCCACCGGCGTACCAAGTACTTTTACTTCATATTTTTCCAGGATTCGTGATGTATAAAGGGCTACCCCGCAATTAAGGGCTGTTTGCCCCCCGAAGGCCAGTAAGATTCCATCGGGCCGTTCTTTTTCGATCACCTTTTCAACAAACTGGGGGGTGACCGGAAGAAAATACACCTTATCGGCTATCTCCTCAGAGGTTTGAATGGTAGCGATGTTGGGATTGATCAGAATTGTAAAGATCCCCTCTTCCTTCAAGGCTTTCAAAGCCTGTGAACCCGAATAGTCAAATTCGCCAGCTTCACCGATCTTCAGGGCGCCGGAGCCCAGAACAAGTACTTTATTTACCTTGTTGATCATTGGGAATTCCGGATTTAAAGGTTCTGACCATGTCTATAAAATCGTTAAATAAAAACCGGGTGTCTGTCGGACCTCCGGAGGCCTCAGGATGGAACTGGGTAGAAAAAAATGGTTTGGTTTTGTGACGGATTCCCTCATTAGTTTGGTCGTTGAGATTAACAAATAACGTCTCCCAATGTGCTCCAAGGGTCCGATCATCCACGGCAAATCCATGATTCTGGGATGTGATGTAAGCCCTGTTGGTTCCCACCTGCAGTACAGGTTGGTTATATCCCCGGTGTCCGTATTTCAATTTATAGGTGTTTGCACCACCGGCCAGCGAGAGCAACTGGTTCCCAAGGCATATCCCGAAAATAGGCCGGTCCTGTTGGATGGCACTCTTCAGGTGATGGATGGTTGCTCCACATTGTTGGGGATTACCGGGCCCGTTTGAAATCACCAGTCCGTCATAATCATCCCCGGGAAAATCATAATCCCATGGCACCCTGATCACTGTAACCCCGAGGCCGAGCAAACAGCGGATTATATTGTTCTTCACTCCGCAATCAACCAGCATGATCCGGATGTTGCCTGATTCAGATTCATCTCTGAATCGCTGAATTGCCGGTGCTCCTGATATGATCGTTGTTCCGGAATATACAAGTGGTTCCTTGCAGCTGACCTGATCAACCAGATTTTGTGTATTGGGATCATACATTTCAATCTCTGCCGGATCATGCTGCACGAGTTTACCCAGCATGGTTCCCCGTTCACGAAGCAACTTCGTCAGCGCACGGGTATCAATCCCGCAGATACCCGGCACCCTGAGTTCTTTCAACCAGTCGGACAGGCTGTCAAGCGCATTCCAGTGACTATATTCGGCAGAATAGCTGGCCACAACCAGACCTGCAATGTGAACCCGGTCGGATTCAAAATATTTTGAAAGGTGCTCTTTGATCGCACGGCCCGGAACACCATAGTTTCCGATCAGCGGATAGGTCAGCACCAAAATCTGGCCTTTATAGGAGGGATCGGTAAGACTTTCGGGGTAACCTGTCATGGCCGTGTTAAAGACCACCTCGCCCGCAGCGGCTTCCTGCGCCCCGAAAGATTGACCCATAAACCGGGTCCCGTCATCCAATATCAGTTGCGGCATTCATCATTTTTTTATTCGGTTTTCAACACAGATAACGGTAATTTGATCACAAACCTGCTTCCTTTTCCAGGTTCACTGGTCATCTCAACAGTTCCACCATTCATTTCCACATATTCTTTGGCAAGGATCAGCCCCAAACCAGTCCCCTTTTCCCCTGCGGTCCCTTTAGAGGAATAATTTTCCTCCATCCTGAATAATTTTTCAACTTGTTCCTGCGTCATTCCAACCCCATTATCCTCAATGGCGATCATGATGTCATGATCGCTGATGGTGGTGTATACCCCGATTTTTCCTCCCGGCATGGTAAATTTCACCGCGTTGGAAACAATGTTCCTGATCGCAGCAGATATCATATTATGATCTGCATTCACCATCGGAGACTGATCTGAAATAAATTCAACCGAAATGTTTTTGAGCGTTGCAGCAGCCTCCACAAGCAAGACAATCTCACTGACAATAATCTGCACATCGCATGGTTGAAAATTGGGTGTTACCATACCAGACTCAAGCCGGGACCATTCAAGCAAACGCTCAAGAAGTTGAAAAGTTGACCTGCTTGACGAATGCAAATGATCAATGACTACATCACGGTCTTCCTCAGTAAGTTCCTTATCTTTTTTCAAAATTTCGGAAAACCCAAGAATGGAGTTGAACGGCGACCTGAGATCGTGGGCCAGAATGGAGATAAACTTGCGGAGTACTTTATTTGTCTGATCAAGCATGGTAATCATTTGCATTTTTCTCTTCTTCTGGCGCTGCTGATAGAAGACAAACGCGATCGATGAAAATAAAATGACCGACAGCAATATGGTCAGAATGACGACTATCTGAAGACGATCTTTAGTTACCTTTTGCTCATCTTCCAACAATTTACGCTCGTCCTCCTTGGAATCAAGTTCGATCCGGTAGTTAAAATCCTGGACCTCGATCATGATCTGCTGTTTCAATAATTGGATTTCTACCTTTTGATATTTTTCGTGGTACAGTAAAGCCTTTTCATAATCTCTTTGTGATTTATATAATTCATATAAATTCAGATAGGATAATTTGAGATATTGCGGAATATCATATTTTAAAGCCAGGTTCATGGCCTTCAGGTTGAGTTCTTCAGATTTTTGATATTGCTTCAAACTCTTATATATACCTGCAAGATTATCCAGGATCAATGCGTCGTCCCCATTGGCGGTGACCAGGGCAATTGGAAGTGCTTTGTTAAAGTAAGCGATTGCCTGAGGATAATTTGAACGTTTTGTTTCAATGGCACCGAGGATGTTCAGGTTCGAATATATCTTGTCAGGTAAACGGAGTTTCTGAGCAATCAGGAGTGATTTTTTCGCGTAGGTCGAGGAACTGTCAAGTGAATATTGACTGTCTTCGAAATAATTTGCCGCTATATTATTATAGACTGCAGCGTATTGCGCACTATCTCCTGATCCTGCCAGCAGTTTTAAAGCCCTGGCAAAATAGATCCGGCTCTGATCATAGAACCCGTTCCCGCGTAAAATGTCGCCGATGCGGTTCACAATATCAATGGATTTCTTTTTCTGATCATGCTGATCATAATACCTTAATGCTTTCAATGCATATTTCATGGACAAATCGACGTTTCCACGGCAGGTAAGATAATCGGAAACCTTTACCAGGGCAGCAATGACCATATCATCCTGATAATTCAGTGAATCGGCATACTTCACGGCAAGCTGAAAAAGTGATATCTCTTCGTGTTGATTGACCGGGTGAATTTTTACCCCTTCGCGAATTAGATTGTGGATGTAAACGCTGTCATGTGGTTTTTCAATTGCCCTGGCAATATTTACAGAAAACAGAACAATTAAAAAGAGAAGATTCCTGGCAATTGACATTGTTTGTTTGCTGGGTTGAACCAAATTGGCGACAAAATTACTTTTTTTTTAAAACCCACTTGATTTTCATTGATCTATTTCAATCCTTCTCCTTTAATGGAACAGCCATTCCTTTGGTAAGCGCAAGGGCTCCCTTCAGGTGAACCGCAATTACACTATTCATCGAGTCGGGCTGAGTCGATGGCAGCGAGATTATAAGTGCACCTTTTTCACGTTTGATTTTCAAGGCTTTCCTGCCGGGGTCAGCAAGAAGAAAGGCATTTTCAGGTGAATTCATTACCCCTGGGAGGATCAGCTTCCCGTTTACAGGCCAGTCAAAAACATGAAGGTAAAGTACAGATCCGCTGATGTCCTTTTTTTGTGTGCACCGGCCCCAGGACAAATGACTGAACGGACTTGGCATTGTTCCGTAGATCGATTCACTGTTCACCTTCATCCAGTTGCCGATTGAGGCCAGCCGTTCAACGCTTTCAGGGGGAATCAATCCTTCTGCGGTAGGACCAACATTCAGCAGATAGTTCCCTCCTTTCGAGGCAATGTCTGCCAGCATCCTGATCATTTCTTTCGTGGATTTAAAATTTTTATCTGCCTTGTTGTAACCCCAGTGGTCGTTCATGGTCATACAGGTTTCCCAATCAACACCCGGAAGACCCGTGGCCGGGATTTGCTGTTCAGGGGTTCCGAAATCCCCTCCAAAGGCCCCGTCCTTCGTGAGGCCTTGCATATCAAGCCTGCCAGCCCCCACCCGGTTATTAACAATCACCGATGGCTGGAGCATCCTGACATAGTCATAAATCTCTTGCCCATGGTTTTCATTCCAGGTACTTTCCCATTCCCCGTCGAACCACAAAACACCTATGTCGCCGTAATTTGTAAGCAATTCCTTCAACTGAGCCTTCATGTACGCCACATACCTGTTAAAATCGGCTCCCCCGGCCGAACGGTTTTTTTCCCATCCCCGGCGTGGCAGATAATCGGGATGGTGCCAATCCATGATAGAATAGTAAAAGCAGAATTTCAATCCATGTTTTTTACATGCTGCCGCCAGCTCCTTCATCGGGTCACGACTGAAGGGGGTGGTCATAATGTTGAAGTCGGTCTGCCTGGTATCAAACATGCAGAAACCATCATGGTGTTTGGATGTGATCACGATGTATTTCATTCCGGCATCCTTTGCCATTTTCACCCAGGCATCGGCATCAAACTGAACAGGGTTAAACTTCGGGCGGAACTGATCATACACCTCCAACGGGATCTCGGCCGATGTCCTGATCCATTCGCCATATCCTGTTTTGCCATTCCATTCGCCCGCTGGAACCGCGTACAACCCCCAATGAATGAACATCCCGAACCGGGCATCACGCCACCAGGCCATGCGGGCATCGCGCTGTTCAGCATTTCCCGTCGGTTTCATAACTTCAATCGTTTGCAGGTTGTTTACTGCTGATTGGGAAAAGGTGCAAGGAATTCCGCTCAGGAATCCTAAAAAAACACCAATAAGCAAGTGGGTGCCGGACATATCAATAAATATATTCAGGTGGAAATAAAACCAAAACCAAACCGTGAGATCAGGAGATTACGGATGAGCAAAAATTAATAGGGTAATCTGAAGTTAACCAACCACAACCAGTTCAAACGAGATGGTGTCATCCATCGCATTGAAATTAAAAGTTTCAAACTGGTCAAGAACAGGATCTCCAACCCGCCAGCCAAGAGGTCTCATTAACCAGATAGTGCCTGAAGGTGGTTTTTTCTTTGGAGCCAACAGGGCAACCTTTTTAATAACATCAATAGGCGAATGCTGATCCAGAACAATTCCAGGAACTCTCAGATCAGTCTGCGATTGCGCAATTTTTACATTTAATGTGACCATGTTGCCTGATTTTAATGATTGCTAAACACGAATAAACCAATTTCAATTCATGGTACTAAATTAAATAAAATCGTGAAAAAAATAATTTATATATTTGATAGGGTTAAATTGATTTTTCATGAGATGTAAAACAGATTTTTTCCTTTGTATCTTGCTTTCATTGGTTTTTCCATTGAATTCAGGAGCTCAGACAATTGTGGACCAGACAAATTCCGGGCAGTACAATATCCGGAAATGGAACTCCAATAACGGTTTAATATCAAATATCTATTCCTTGGCGCAAACACCGGATGGTTTTCTCTGGATGGGATATGAATCCGGAATTATCAGGTTTGACGGGACAGATATTTTCTGGTTCCACAGTCAGAACACCAAAGAGATGACTGAAAATTTTTGCCGGGTACTTTATCTCGCGCGCGATACGACCCTGTATTGCGGGATGGACAATGGTCAGGTGTATCGGTTAAAAAAAAATCATTTTAAACCTCTTGGAACCAGGGACTCCTTTTATGGAAAGTCCATCAACGCCATCTGTGAAGATGGTGACGGGAACATCTGGATTGCCCCCAAAGGAATGGGGCTTGTAAAATATTCAAAAGACGGGTTTTTTAAACTCAATCGTGATAACGGACTTCCATCGAATGATGTCAATGCAATAACCCGGGGACTGAACAATGAGATCTGGATCGGTACCGATGCAGGAATCTGTTGTATTAAGGATAAAAATGTGGTCTTCGCCTTTAACCTTCAAAACGGTCTTTTATCCAACCATATCACTGCCATGTGCATGTCGGGGGACACACTGTGGGCAGGGAGTACCGATGGGCAACTCATGCTGCTGGTTAACGGGAAAGTATCTAAAATAATGAATGGCCACCCGGAAAACGGGAGATTGGTCAGTTCGATCATTGTCGGGCCCGATAAAAAGATAAGTATCGGGACCAAGGGTGATGGATTATTTTTCTATGACCCTGCTTCGAAGCAATTTGAAAACGTCACAACTGAGGATGGCTTGTCGTCCAATATGGTAACAGCCGTTATCACCAATGCTGAAGGCGATCTCATGGCGGGTACCCAGGGGAATGGGCTGAACAGAATACGGAAAAAAGCGGTGCGCTCCTATTCAAAGCGGGATGGAATGGCTGAAGATTACTGCATGAGTGTATGTAAACTGAAAAACGGGAGTATCATGGTCGGTCACCGGGAGGGAGGGATCTCGCTGTATATGAACGGGAAATTCAGTGATATATCATCAAAAACAGGCATTGATGGGCTTCCCGTATTTTCAATTGCTGAAGATTCGGAAAATAAAATTCATGTTGCCACTGAAGGGGCGATCATTTCCTGGGACGGAAAACACAAAAACATATTCAAAGCCCATTCCGGACTCGACAATTCCCTTTTTCATGCCGTTTATTTTGATCGGAAAGGAACAATGTGGGCTGGCACAAATGCAGGGATTTATCTTTTCAAGGGGCAGGAAATGAAAACAATGTCTACCGAAAACGGACTATCCGACAACAGGGTTCTATGTTTCCTGGAAGATCGCCAGGGAAAGATGTGGGTGGGCACCATGGGTGGGATTACCATCATCGACAACAATAAAATTTCTGTCATGACGAAAAAAAATGGCCTTGCAGATAACATCATCATGTCAATGTACGAAGATTCTGATGGCACAATATGGATCGGGACTTTCAGCCACGGATTAAACCGGATTGATGGAAAAACAGGAACGATCAGCCTGCTCGACAGTCTTAACCTGCAACAGAAAACGATTTGCCAGATAATGGAAGACAAGGCGCATCATCTGTGGTTTGGAACAGAAGACGGGATCTATGCCATAAATAGAAAAGATCTGGATGGATATATTAAGGGACTTAACAAACTACCTAGCTTAACATATCTGGGAGTGGAGGAAGGAGTCCCGGGCGATTGTGTCGGTGCTGTTTTCCCGGCCGGATGTGTAACCCCGGATGATAAACTCTGGTTCCCGACAAATGAAGGTATCGCAGAAATAGATCCTTTGACCTGTTCAATGCAAGCGAGTTCCCCTGTGGCATTGATCGATTCTATTAAAGTGAACAATAAGACAGTGGAAGGCAATGGTGTTTTTGATCTTCCTGCCGGGGTGATTCACATGGAAATCGGCTATACCTCCCCAAGTTATATCGCCCCGGAAAAATTAACATACAGATACAAGCTGGAGGGATATGATCATGAATGGACAGAAGCCGGAGACCGAAAGTTTGCCATATACACCAAGGTTCCTGAAGGACATTACACATTCAGGGTGGAAGTCAGGAATAACCAGGGAATTTTAAGTGCACAACAAGCCACCGCCAGAATTTATGTTCAGCCATTTTTCTACCAGACATGGTGGTTCCGCATCCTCTGCCTTGTATTTGTCCTGGTGGCTGTTTATGGTGTTTTCGTTTTCCGGATCCGCCAGATAAAAACCAAAGAACTGGAGATCCTTGTTTTAAAGCGAACCGATGAAATAAGGAAACTGAATGAAAGCCTTGAACAGAAGGTGACGGACCGCACAACACAACTTGCCGCGACCAATACGGAACTTGAAGCCTTTTCCTATTCTGTTTCCCATGATCTCAAAGCACCGGTGAGGAGGATCGAGGGATTAATCCAGGCACTGATTGAAGACTATGGGGAGCAACTTGATGAAAATGCAAAGGATTTCCTAGTAAAGATCAGGGAATCGATAGTTTCCATGAATATTCTGATTGAGGAATTGTTAAAATTATCCCGCATTGCAAGGCAAGAACTGGATATTACGGAAGTCAATCTTGGTGGAATGGCTGTCGGAATAAATGAGAACCTCAAAAGAGCACATCCTGACCGGGTGGTGAATGTCATAATCCAGCCCGACATGGTTGTTGAGGCCGATGCAAGGCTGACTCAGATCGCTTTGCAGAATCTTTTCGACAATGCATGGAAATATACCGGCATGGAGCCTGAAGCAAAAATAGAGTTCGGCCTCACCGAAAAGGATGGGAAACAGCTTATTTTTATCCGGGACAACGGAGTCGGATTCGACATGGGACATTATGAAAAGTTATTCACTCCCTTTCAGCGTCTCCACAGTGATGATCAGTTTATAGGCACGGGGATCGGACTGGCCACAGTAAAAAGGATTATCCTGAAGCACGGAGGATGGATCAGCGCCGAGAGTGAACCCGGAAAAGGGGCTACCTTCTATTTTACCTTGTCCTGATTGAAATTCATCTTAGTATAACAGTCAAAAAACAAAACTCATGACGAAACTAAAACTCTTACTCGTTGAGGATAATGATACTGATGCCTTGCTTGTTGTCCGGCAACTTAAAAAGGAGGGTTTCGAAGTGGATCATCTCCAGGTAAAAACGCGGGAAGAGATGGAGGCAGGTCTTGCCCAGGGCGGATGGGATATTGTAATATCCGATTACTCTCTCCCCGGATTTGGGGGCGGGGAGGCGCTGGAACTGTTCCAGTCTAAAAAACCAGACATCCCCTTCATCCTGGTTTCCGGAACAGTTGGAGAGGACATTGCAGTTACCATTATGAAGGGTGGGGCAAATGATTATCTCATGAAAACCCACCTGAACCGACTTGGCCCGGCCGTGAAAAGGGAGCTGAACGAAACTTCAATGAAGCGTGAAAAAATGCATATTGAATCAGTTCTTTCACAAACGGAGAAACGTTTTCAGCGACTGATCCAAGATCTGCTGGATGTCGTCTGGCTTGCCAATATGGACATGACGAGGTTGTATATTGTGAACGCTGCTTTTGAGAAGATTTTCGGGATTCCTGTTGATGATAAACAGGCTAATCCGGAACACTGGATCGATTATGTATTGGAAGAGGATAAACAGCTTTACAGGAAATTTCTCCAGGATCTTCCGGTGCGTGGAGTGCATTTCTGTGAATACCGGATCGTGAAACCGGATGGATCATTCCGGTGGATCTTTGATCAGAGGTATATTGTCCACGGAGAGGGGAATGAGGAGGAAATGGTTGGTGGAATATTAACCGACATCTCAGAAGACAAGCGGGCTGAGCAGGAACTAATCCTGGCAAAGCATGCTGCGGAAGAATCAAGCCGGCTCAAATCGGCCATGCTCCAGAATATGAGCCATGAATTCAGGACGCCCATGAACGGGATTCTCGGGTTCTCTGAATTGTTAAATAATGAATTATCCAATCAGCCTACCCAGGTCATGGCCAAACACATCCTTACTTCTGGAAAACGGCTTCAGAATACCCTGGATGCAATCATGCTTTTTGCCCAGTTGGAAGGGGGAATGAAATTGAACCTGTCGAATGTGAACCTGACCTCCCTCGTTTCCAAAGCAGGTGAAACCTTCAGGGAACAAATCACCGCCAAAGGATTGAAACTTGAAATTGAGGCAGAATATCAATTGTTCCTGCATACCGACGAAACCCTCCTGCGAACGACCCTGTTGAAAATTATTGAAAATGCTGTTAAGTTTACAATCAAGGGGGTCATCCATCTCTCGGCCAATTATACGGATGAAAATAAAAAAACCATACAGATTACGATCCGTGACACAGGTATCGGCATTCCGAAGGAGAAACAAAGCGTCATATTCGAGGAGTTCAGGCAGGCAGAAGAGGGGTACAACCGCCCTTATGAAGGAAGCGGACTTGGTTTATCCATTGCCCGTAAAACAGTAGAGATGCTTCATGGAACAATCAGGGTCGAAAGCGAACCAGGCTCAGGCACTGAGGTGATCCTCACATTGCCTATGGGGCTTCAGGTCGAAAGAACCATTCCTAAGGTAAAACCGGGCGATGCCGGGGAAGAATCTCCTGTTACAAAAACCCCGACCGAACCCCCGATGATCCTCCTGGTTGAGGACAACGATGCCAATATCGCCCTGGTTCGGATGTATCTTAAAAAGGATTTCAGGCTCGATGTAGCTATGAATGGAGAGAGTTCACTGGAGATGGCAAGAAAGACCGTCTACCAGGCTATCCTGATGGACATCAACCTGGGACCGGGAATGGATGGGATCGATGCCATTACGGAAATCCGGAAAATTCCTGAATACGCGAACACACCAATTATTGCTTTGACAGGATATACTTTTCAGAATGAGAAGGAATACATTTTTTCGAAAGGGGCAAACTATTACCTTGAAAAGCCATTCCTGAAACAGGTACTGCTGGATTTATTGAAAGGGATTTTATCGAAACAGGGTTACGGTTCCTTTGTTGGTAACCTTTGATTTATTCGAGGTTTCATAATAGACCACCCACACATACACCCCATCGGGACATTGATCAACGCCACTGTTATTGAGGGTTCCATCCCAAGGATCAAGGATGTCGTCCGAGGTGAAAACCATTTGTCCCCAACGGTTATAAATCTTGATATTATACATGGTAATGTAATCTGCAGGCAGTCCCTTAATATTAAATTTCGCGTTCTCCGGGTGAATGCTGTTGGGGGCGAATGCATTGGGTATCTGGGGTTCAACAGTTACCGTAACCGTTTCAGAGAATTTCTCCCCATTGCAAATTGTCGCAGTGACAAGATAGGTCGTGGTTTCGTTGGGCACAACGACCACCGTTTGATCCCACGAAAATGGTTCGGTGCCGGAACCTTCATACCACCGATATTCAATTTTATCGCCGGGGGTGATTGGTACAATATTATAAGGTATTGAGGTAACCGAATAGGTGGTGAGTGAGGTAGGAACAAACCTCCAGCCTTCCTGGCTCGCACTCCATGAGGTGGAATTCCGCCTTTTATTTGGGAGGGTGTCGCACAAATAACCTGTAAGATCCTGTATCCCCATGGTACATTTGTTATCCCAGTTGGTGCAGACCGGTTTGCTTGAAATATGTGTTTCAATAGTGTCGCCCTCTTTCAACACAATCTGAAAAGTAACGGGGGTTGAAAGGCACCCAACCATAGGGCACTGACACCACATGACAACAAGGCTTCTGTGCGGGGCCTGGCCTACGGTTTGGTAAAAAATAAATGGCCCGCCCTCCTGGCCCGGATCATAATCCTCCATTGCCCCAAGGATACAGTTTTTCGGACTGGTGGCTGCTGCACTTGGAAGACGGATATTTCGCGTTGCTCCCCAATTGATATCATGGGTAAAACTTATCCAGCCATTATCTCCAATTGAAAATTTTGTATAAACATTGCCATAAAAAGTGAACGGGAAACCAATGTTAAAGGGGCCTTCCACCCTGTTGTCCACCGTGGCCACTCCATTGGCAATCATGCCATAGTTGGCCGTTAGTGTTACCGGAACCCCGGGATTAATTGTAACGGGTAAAAAAGGGTCAATACCACTGAGGGAAGCATTTGATTCTGCAGCATCTTTTCTCAAGTTAACAGTGACATTCCTGGTCACATCCTGCTGGGCGGAAAGAACGGAAGGGAGGAGGAGGAAAAGCAGAAGGGATAATTGACGAATGACGAATGACGAATGACGAGTGACAATTGACATTTTAAATCGATTAAACCGGGTACTTATCATGCTGGCATCAGAACCACTTCTGACAATTCCCAGCAAATATCCCAATTTTATCTGAAATAATTTTACTTTTGTTCTTCCGAACGACTTTAATCATTCAACGATATTTTATCCCCAAAATTTTAACCTGTATGAAAAAAGATAGTGCGATTTTCAGGGTCATCAAAAATGAACTGCATCGGCAAACCAGTGGACTGGAGTTGATTGCTTCAGAAAATTTTGTCAGTGACCAGGTGTTGAAGGCCATGGGTTCCTGTTTGACCAACAAGTATGCAGAGGGTTATCCCGGTAAACGTTATTATGGTGGCTGTCAGAATGTTGACGAATCTGAACAACTGGCGATTGACCGTGCAAAGACCCTTTTTAACGCTGAATGGGTCAATGTTCAACCGCATTCAGGGGCACAGGCCAATATGGCGGTCCTGATGACGTGTCTCAAACCGGGCGACACATTTATGGGGCTGGATCTTTCACATGGCGGTCATCTTTCGCATGGCTCCCCGGTAAATTCATCCGGAATCCTGTATAAAGCAGTGGCCTACCAGGTTGAACAGGATTCGGGAGTTATTGATTATGACAAAATGGAAGAAAAGGCGCTGGCAATCAAGCCCAAGCTCATCATTGCCGGCGCCTCAGCCTATTCCCGTGACTGGGATTACCGGAGAATGCGAAAAATCGCCGACAGCATCGGAGCACTGCTTATGGCGGATATCGCGCATCCGGCAGGATTGATTGCACGCGGGCTGCTTAACGATCCCCTGCCCTATTGCCATATTGTAACCACAACCACCCATAAGACCCTGCGTGGACCCCGGGGAGGAATGATCCTGATGGGGAAGGATTTTGAAAATCCATGGAAACTCACCACCCCGAAAGGTGAAATAAAAATGATGTCGCAACTGCTCGATTCGGCCGTATTCCCCGGAATTCAGGGCGGACCGCTGGAGCATGTGATCGCTGCCAAAGCCGTTTCATTTTACGAAGCCCTTACGGATGAATACATGGACTATGTTCTCCAGGTTAAGAAAAATGCCACAGCCATGGCCAAAGCATTTATTGACAAGGGGTATCATGTTATTTCAGGAGGGACAGATAACCATCTGATGCTGATCGACCTGAGAACAAAATTCCCCAACATAACAGGGAAACAGGTTGAAAACACCCTGGTGAGGGCCGATATTACCGTTAACAAGAACATGGTTCCCTTCGACAGCCGGTCGCCATTCCAGACATCGGGTTTGCGGGTCGGCACTCCAGCCATTACCACCAGGGGATTGAAGGAAAAACATATGCCTAAAATCGTCACCCTGATCGACGAAGTTATCAGCGATATTGAAAATGAAGCCAAAATCGCGAAGGTGGGCAAAAAGGTCAACGAGATGATGGCTGAATTCCCCTTATTTGCTTATTGATGAAAACATTGTATTTAGTTCGTCATGCCAAGGCCTCCTGGGATGAACCTGGAGTGTCGGATGCCGACCGGCCGCTGATCCCCAAGGGGGTCAAAAAGACCATGCTCATTGTGGATTTTCTTCAGAAGAGAGGAACATCCATTGATCTTATTATCTCGAGTCCGGCCGTTCGCGCTTTCGAAACTGCAAAAATTGTGGCCACCGGGTTGAATTACCCGCTAAATAAAATCAAGACCGACCGGAAAATTTATGACGGATATTATGACCGGATCCTTGATATCATTTACGGCACATCCGAGGAGATTGACTCCCTGATGATCTTTGGTCACAACCCGACGATCACCAACCTGGCGAACCTTTTTCTGCACCCTGGGATTGAAGCCATGCCCACATCCTGCTGTGTTTGTCTTTCGTTCCAAATAGACGGTTGGTATGAAATTCCCTCGAATGAGGCCATCCGAGAATTCGTTGTATTTCCAAAGATGCTGACACAATGACTGTAACAAAGAAAATTCCCATCCTCAACCGCGACCTTAACTGGCTCTATTTTAATGGCCGTGTTTTGCAGGAAGCTGCTGATTCACGCAATCCTTTGCTGGAGCGCCTGAAATTCCTGGGAATTTTCTCCAATAACCGGGATGAATTTTTCCGGGTTCGCGTCGCCACACTGAACCGCATGCTCAAGGTTGAACGGTTTCATTACGATACCCCGGTGAACCCAAAAAAAGCGCTGAAAGAGATTGGAGAACTGGTTCAGACACAGGAGCGTGAATTTATGCAGGTTTACGAAAAAATCGTGACCGACCTGGCGCTTCACAACATTTTCATTATCAACGAAACGCAACTTTCGGAATCCCAGGGAATATTTGTACGGAAATATTTCAGGGAGCAGGTTCGCGGTGTATTGTTCCCGATCATGGTGAGCAGCCTGCGGGATATCTCATCCCTGCGTGATAAATCAATCTACCTGGCTGCAACCATCGGCCGACAGGACAAGGCGCTTAAAGATGACTATGCGCTGATCGAACTTCCCACGAAAACCATCTCCAGGTTCCTGATCCTGCCCACGGAGGGAGATAAACGTTACATCATACTGCTCGATGACATCATCCGGTATTGTCTTTCTGAAATATTTTCCATTTTTGGTTACGATACTTTTTCAGCATATACTGTGAAGATTACCCGTGATGCAGAAATCGACATTGACACGGATGTTTCAAAGAGTTTCCTCGAGGTGATGACTGAAAGCCTGAAGCAGCGTAAACGCGGGATACCGGTTAGATTTGTTTATGACAAATCGATCCCGCAGGATTTGCTGAAGATCATTACCAAGCGCCTGGAAATCACCAAAGACGATCCCATCAGGGGTGGCGGAAGATATCACAACTTCAAGGATTTCATGGGATTTCCAAACCTCGGGCATAAAGAGCTGGAATATGAGCCGCTCGTCCCGCTGATGCATCAGGATTTGCCCATAAACAGGAGCATTCTATCCTCTATCAGGCAAAAAGATATCCTTCTTCAATATCCCTATCAGTCCTTCCAGTACATCATTGACCTCTTGCGTGAAGCCTCCATCGATCCAAAGGTACGTTCGATAAAAATGACGATTTACCGGGCAGCGAAAAATTCAAGTGTCATCAATGCCCTGATCAATGCCGCCAGGAATGGTAAATATGTTACTGTTTTTATGGAACTTCAGGCGCGGTTTGATGAAGAGGCCAATATTTTCTGGACTGAAAGACTGCGCGAGGAGGGTGTAAAGGTCATTCACAGCATTCCGGGGTTTAAAGTCCACAGCAAACTCATTCTGATCCGCCGGAAAGAGAACAACAACAACTTCTTTTTCGCTTTCATCGGAACCGGGAATTTCAACGAAGACACGGCAAAAATCTACTCCGATGTAAGTTTGCTTACAGCCAACCAGACCATATGCACCGATGTGGTCAATGCCTTTCACCTTATTGAAGAGAGTTACCGTCCGTTCAAGTTTAAAGCCCTGGTTGTGGCACCTGTGAACATGAGGAACTTCTATATCAAGATGATTCATAATGAAATGCATCATGCTGCGGCGGGCAGGGAGGCATGGGTCATTATTAAACTGAACAGCCTTGTGGATGGAGCCATGGTGAAAAAGCTTTACAAAGCCAGCCAGGCCGGCGTAAAGATCAAGCTCATCATCCGGGGAATATGCACCCTGGTGCCAGGGATACCGGGACTGAGCGATAACATTGAAGCCATCAGCATTGTGGACCGGTTCCTCGAGCATGCGCGCATTGTGGTTTTCTGTAATGGCGGCGACAACCAGTACTACATTACCTCAGCTGACTGGATGGTCCGGAATTTTGACAACCGCATCGAGGTGGCCACCCCGATCTTTGATCGCGGGATCCAGGGACAAATCAAAAAGATGCTTGATATTCAGTTGTCGGACAATGTAAAGGCCAGAATTATTGGTCCGGAAGTGCAGAACCAATATAAAAAAACCGGCGGCCCGGCTATCCGCTCACAAGTAGAGATCTATAATTACCTTAAGGAACAGGTATAGCAAATTTATGGCAATGATCGCAATGCAGAAAAAATTCGTAAATCGTAATTCGTAAATCCAATTGTCTGTCCTGAAATTTATCTTCCGTATTCTCCTCAATAAATACTTCGTTACCACGGTTGCATTTATTGTATGGATGGTATTCTTCGACAGTAACAACCTCCTGACGAGGAATCGTTTGCAGGAAAAACTGGATGGGCTCAATGTTGAAAAACAGTTCTATCTGAAGGAAATAAAAAAAGATTCGACCCTCACCTCCCAGTTGTTAAATGATAGTCTGCAGCTTGAAAAATTTGCACGGGAACGCTACCTGATGAAAAAGGAGAAAGAGGACGTTTTTCTCGTGATTGACACTACTGCGGATCGACGTCCATAATCACCTTCACCGACCTGAAACCGGGGTTTTGCTGAAATTTTTCAATCTCTTCAACCATCCTGATCTTCATTGATCCTGTTGTGGAGCTGCGTTCGATCTTAAAAAGGATCTGCTTGATATAATAATTCATGATCCTGGATACTACCGGGAATTCAGGCCCCAGAATTCGTTTCCCGAATACCTTCCGAAGCGAGGCGGCGAGGTTATCTGCTGCCTTATTCAGTAAATCAGGATCCTTGTGTTTAAGTTTCAGCATAACCAGGCGGGTGTATGGTGGGTATTTGAATTTCTGTCTTTCAGCCAATTGCTGCATGAACATCGCCTTAAAGTCATGTTTCACCACGAAACGGATGACAAGGTGATCGGGGTTATAGGTTTGGATAATCACCTTTCCCTGTTTATTCTTTCTGCCTGAACGGCCGCCGACCTGCGCCATGAGCTGAAAACTGCGTTCCACTGCCCTGAAGTCAGGGTAACTCAGCATGTTGTCGGCATTCAGAACACATACCAGGCTGACATGGTCGAAATCGAGCCCTTTGGTCACCATCTGGGTCCCTACCAGTATATCAATTTTCTTTGATTCAAAATCGCCAATGATTTGCTGGAGGGAGTGCTTGCTCCGGGTCGTATCCAGATCCATTCGCACAATCCTGGCTTTCGGGAAGATCAATCCCAACTCCTCCTCCACCTTTTCGGTTCCAAAGCCCCGCATTTTAATGTTGATTCCATGACATTCAGGGCATCTGCCGGGAATCGGGGCCACGTAACCACAGTAATGACAACGGAGCTGGTTGCTTTTCTTGTGGTACACGAGGGACACGTCACAATTTTTGCATGAAGGCATCCAATGACAAATATCACATTCAAGCCGAAGTGAAAATCCCCGCCGGTTCTGGAAAAGAATGGCCTGTTCCCCGTTGGCAAGCACTGATTCAAGCTGGACCAGGAGTTCGGAAGAAAAATGGCTCTTCATCAATCCCTGCCGGAGGGATTCCTTGATGTTGACCACCTGGATCAATGGCATCTCCATGTTGGCATACCGCTCAGATAATTCCACAAGCCCGTATTTCCCCTGCACTGCATTGAAATAACTTTCGACAGAGGGTGTAGCCGAACCCAGCAGGGTTTTTGCACCATGCAGCTGAGCAAGGACAATGGCTGCATCCCGGCCATTGTACCGGGGGGCAGGATCCATCTGCTTGAAGGAGGGATCATGTTCTTCGTCCACTACCACAAGTCCGAGATTTGAATAAGGGAGAAACACCGCTGAGCGGGCCCCAAGGATGATGTCATATCGCCTGTTGACCGACTGCCGAAGGCTGTATTCAAGCACACCATTCCAGATCTCCACCCGCTCGTGTTCGTTGAAGCGCGAATGATAAACCCCAACCCTGTCACCGAAATATTTTCGTAACCTGCTGATTATTTGCGTTGTCAGGGCGATCTCAGGCAACATGAACAGCACCTGTTTTCCCTGGTCAATGATCTCCCTGATCAGTTTAATATAAATTTCGGTCTTCCCGCTGGAGGTGACGCCGTGCAGTAAAACAACCTCTTTGGTTTTAAACGATTCATTGATGCTGGTAAAAGCTTCTTTCTGGCCATCGGTCAGTTCGATCCTCTCTGTTGAAGACTCCTGCCCCGACAAACCGAACCTGCTGATGAGCTTTTCGTATGTTTCAAAGATTCCCTTGCTGATGAGAATTTCAAGCTGGGATGCGCTTCCTTTTGACTGTTTAAGCAGATCGGATCGTTTTACCTCCTTCAGTGTTCCAAAACCATATTGCGAGATCCTGATGAAGGTCATGAGTATTTCAAGTTGCTTTTTAGCCCGCTTTTCAAGCTGGTCAAACAGCCTCTTTATGGCCTCTTCATCCTCGGCATATTCAGGCATCAGCCTCACAAAAGTTTCATGTTTCGGTTTGTAGGGATCATTCAGCTCCTCTTCAGGAAGAATGATACCCTTCTCGATCAGGGTTTTGATCACCGGGATGGTTTTCTGCTGATCCAGGATTTGAGCGACCTCTGATATGGCAATGGTTTTGCGGTTGTGAAGCGCTTCAACCAGCAGCAGCTCCTTTTCGTTCAACCCTGAAAGATCGTCAGGGAGCACCGGATTCAGTGCAATTTTTGATTCACTGGCCAGTTTCAGCGCCGAGGGTAAAGCGGCATTCATCACTTCGCCACGGTGGCAGAGGTAGTAATCAGCCAGCCAGTTCCAGAATCTGAATTGAACCGGTGAAAGGATCGGAAGTTCGTCCAGAACAGACAAAATATATTTTGGGATGCGGTCTTTGGGGACCTCTTCATGGATCCTTGTGACCAGGGCTGTATAAATTTTCCTGGCGCCAAACTGAACTACCACCCTGATTCCCTCCTTCATTTGTGGATTCATGTCAAAGGGGATACGATAGGTAAATGTGGCGCCTACCGGGAGTGGCAATAAAACATCAGCAAACAGGGTAATCCGTTCCAATGAAAAAAAGCGTTAATGCTTTACAGGGCCAGAATGCGTGACATTTCCAGCATATCCTTGTTAATATCCTTATGATGTTTGATGGCTTTTTCAAACGGGGTAAAAACCACCTCTTTGTTAACAATTCCGGTCATCTCCCCGCGGTGACCCTCCAACAGGCCTTTCACGGCAAGGAATCCCAGGGAACTTGCCAGAACACGATCGAACTGACTAGGCGACCCGCCGCGTTGAATATGTCCGAGAATGGTTACCCGGGCATCCATCTCGGGAAGTTTTTCCTTTACTTTTCTTGCAACTTCATAGGCTCCGCCCGAGTCGTCGCCCTCTGCAACAATCACAATTCCTGAGGTCTTGCTTCTGCGCCAGTCGTGTTTCAGGAGGCGTGCCAGGTTGTCAATATAAGTGGTGGTTTCCGGCACCAGGATGAACTCTGCGCCGCAGGCTATTCCGCTACGAAGGGCAATGAAACCGGCATCGCGTCCCATCACTTCGATAAAAAACAGTCGTTCATGGGAGTTGGCGGTGTCGCGGATCTTATCAGCCGCCTCCACGACTGTATTTACTGCTGTATCATATCCTATCGTTGCATCGGTTCCGTACAGATCATTGTCGATCGTTCCGGGCAAACCAATGATGGGAAAATTAAATTCCTTGTCAAAAATGGATGCCCCGGTAAATGTACCATTCCCGCCAATGGCCACAAGGGCGTCAATACGGTGTTCCCTGAGATTATTGTAAGCCTGTAACCGGCCATTGTATTCCATGAAGCGTTTGCTTCGTGCGGTTTTCAGTATGGTTCCGCCCCGCTGGATGATGTTGGACACAGAATTGCTGTACATCTGCTCAATCTGGTTATCAATCAAGCCTTCATAGCCCCGGTAGATACCAAAAACATCCAAACCGCAGAAAATAGAGGTACGAACTACCGCCCTGATGGCAGCATTCATTCCGGGAGAATCGCCCCCGGAGGTCAATACACCGATTCGTGTTATTTGTGACATATAGTATTCATATTAATCGTTAAATTTTTTGTTGGATGATAAGGTCAACTCAATTACAAAAGTACAAAAATAGGCTGGTCAATCATGATATCACAACCTTCATTTAATCCACATCATCCTTTTCATTAATAGTTCATTAAATTTTACATTTAACAAGTTTCCACTTATCATCTACACCATCACTCTTAACAAGGAAATATGCATCACCTTTGTAAATTTCAATTTTTTCAGGGAAGGGAAATGGTAATACGGTTCCATTATTCAACCTCCCAGTTTTGAGATCAACCCTTTGGACTTTAACCATCCCATTTTTAAGAAACGTTGTATAAACTTCGTGGGAATAATCATCAATTGTCACTGTACTTCCCCAACGCCAATCAGAATTTGATAATTTAATGGAATTGGTCGAGTCTGCTGTAGAGATGTTTTTTTTATGAAATATAATCGGATATGATTGAAGTATATTCCCATCCTTAGTCAAAACCTCGATAGTATCGCATACAAAATTAAAGAAGGCAATTTCATCATTTCCAATGTTTAAAACAGGGTAAATCATTTTGTAAAATTCAAACTGATGGGCACGGGTTTCGTTCTCTTCAAATCGTTTACTGCTTTGGAACCCCTTTGAAAAATTAAATTCTGCGGGTTCATTGTTCTCAGATGGCTTTGAGAAGTAGTTTTCTTCACCAATATTTCCGTTCCATTTCTGATAAAAATTTTGATCATCCCATTGTTCCATGATTTTTTTCTCATTGAGGACATGCCTAATATATTTTTTTCCTGTTCCCTTTTCATAAAATCCAAATGCAGTGCCATATCCAGATGCAATTTTCTCCTGAAAATACAACCTTTCATCTATTTTGAATATGAAACGTTGTACAAATGATTGAAGTGAATCAACCGTGGTTTTAGGAAAAAATTCAATTCTCGTATTCTGTTCATTATAAATGCATTGGTAAGAATTATCCGCCTTTGAAAAATAATGAAGATTGGCAAGGAAGTCTTTATAAAGTGAGGCTGGAGGAAGCTCAGGTAATGTTGAGATAGCCAACGTATCTCCACTTCTGTTTAGCAAAACGAGTTCAGATTGTTTTAACTGATATCGGAAAACAAGTAAAAGGATTTTATCATCCATTAACTCATAATCAAGAACTGAATAGTCCTTGTCTTTAAACAGGAAGGAGTATTTTTTTGATGAAATATCTACTTCCTGAAGCATATAAGATTTTGGACGGAGTAAAAATTCAATAGTTTTTCCTGAATTTTTGGTGATTTCAAAAGTTGCCGTTTCATAACCAATACAGGTAAATACTAATTCAGCAGGAATTTTGTTAAATGTCAGTGTAAAACTTCCGGCTTTATCGGTTGACGTTCCTTTTGTTGTCCCATACACTTTAATATTGACATCCTGAATGGGCCTTAATGTTAGTTCATCAACTATATTTCCTTTAAAAAGATATGTTTGAGAAAATGCAATTATTTGAATTGTAAAAAAGAAGAATGTAAGGTATGTTAACCTCATGATTACTATTAGGTTGATTAGTTTCGGTTTATCTTGTAGTTTTTGGGGACTATTTGAGTTTTACTGACAAACCATTTTTCATTCGGTTTGATGATCCTTCTGATACCCCTTTTTCCCGGCAAACAAATCAAATTTCAAAAATCTGCATTCCAGCGGGCCATTGAAAACCGGGATCCGGCGTGAAGGACGCAACCCGATGAATTTGACCGATTCAAGGTCGGAGGATATCATCCAGGCGGTATAACCGGCATATCTCTGTTTCAGGGTGTCGCCGATCATTTTATAAAATCCGAGTGAATCCTCTATTTGCAGCCGTTCATCGTAGGGCGGATTGGAAATGATGAACCCCTTTTCGAAGGGAGGTTTTGAATCTTCAAACGCCTTAACTTCCAGGGTGATCTCCTCATACAGGTTTGTAAACCGAAGGTTTTCGCGGGCCGAATCAATGGCACGGTCAGACCTGTCGGATCCATGAATTTTCAATTTTTCAGTCGTGATGAGCTGATCGCAATCACTTTTTACCTTCTCCCAGATTCCATCATTAAAATCCTTCCATTTCATAAATCCCCATTGTTCACGAAAGAAACCGGCTGGCATGTTTTTCGCCAGCATGGCTGCCTCAATCAGCAGGGTGCCGGATCCGCACATCGGGTCGAACAAGGGTGTGGCGTGATCCCATTCCGATAGTTTCACAAGGCCGGCAGCCAGTACTTCATTGATCGGGGCAGGGCCCGTACTCTTTCGGTATCCGCGCCGGTGTAACGATTGTCCGGATGAATCAAGTGCCACGGTACAGGAATCCTTAAACAGATGCACGTTTATTTTGAGATCTGGATTCTCAAGGTCAACAGATGGACGCTTGCCTGATTTTTCCCTCAGCCTGTCCACGATGGCATCTTTTGACTTCTGGGCAACAAACTGCGAATTTGTGAATACCGTATATGAAATCACCGCATCAATGGCCAGCGATTGTACAGCATTCAAATAGTCCTCCCAGGGAAAATCATGAATTTTTTCATACAGATCCTTTTGTTCCAGGATCTCAAAATGAAACAACGGTTTAAGGATCCTCAGGGCGGTCCGCGAGGTATAATTGATCCTGTACATCATTTCGGTATCTCCGGTAAATGAAACGGCACGGTTCAGTTTCAATACATCGTTGGCCCCCAGATCGGTCAATTCACGGGCAAGGACCTCTTCGAGTCCGGATATTGTCTTCGCAATTAAAGGGAACGTCATCTTGTCTTCCAGGGCTAATTTTCCGGAAAGTTACGATTATTTTAAATTGCTATCTTTGAAAAAACATCTTCCATGATGCGTCGCCTCTTGACCTTGCTCCTCTTTACAGTATTCATGTCCACAAGGTGCCTTTCCCAGGACGCATACACCGTTACCGGAAGAGTGATCGATTCCAGGACAAGGGAATCCCTGGCCTTTGTCAATATTGTCATTAATAACAGCAACATCGGCGGAACTACTGACATCGACGGCAAATTCAACCTCCGGTCGTCAAAACCGGTTGAAACGATCAGACTGTCGTACGTTGGTTATGAGTCCAGGGAGGTCACGATTGGCAGCCGGACCCGCGATCTGCTCATACAAATGAGCCAGAAGGATATTGATCTGCAGGAGGTGGAAATCCTGCCTGGCATCAATCCTGCGCATCGCATCATCCGGAATGTGGTCGATCACCGTGACATCAACGACCCGGAAAAGGTAAACACCTTCTCCTATACTGCCTATGATAAAACTGTATTCACCGTTGACCTTGATACAACACTGAAAAATGATTTTTCAGCCCTTGTTGACACTTCGATGATGCAGAATGTCAAAGGAATGGAGGTTGGTTTTTCCATCAGCCCCGATTCAGTGAAAATGGACTCTGCCATGAAGGATTCGGCCACCCGGTTAATTCAAAAACTGATCAGCAATCAGTACCTCTTCCTGATGGAAAATGTGACCAAGCGGAAATTCATGGCGCCCGACAAGAATTATAACAAAGTGATTGCCACCAAGATGTCGGGATTCAAAGATCCCATCCTGGTTTTCCTTGCTACCCAGATCCAGTCGTTTTCCTTTTACAAACCCTTCATTTCGATCATGATGAAGGATTATGTCAACCCGATCGGGAGCGGTAGTTTCAGCAAATATTTCTTTAAAATTGAAGATACCACCTACTCGGAAAAGGACACTGTTTACATTTTATCCTTCAGGCCGAGAAAAGGAACGAATTTCGATGGCCTGAAAGGGGTCATTTCCATCAATACCCACAACTGGGCGATTCAGAATGTAATGGCAGAACCCTATCCCAATACCGGTGGGTTCATGATCAGGATCCACCAGCTTTATGAACTGATCGACGGGGTACAGTGGTTCCCGGTGCAACTCAATACCGACGTGGCGTTCAACAATATGCGGATCGGCAAGTACAAGCCGGTGGGCAGCGGCCGCAGCTACATCCGCGACATTGTGCTCAACCCGGAACTGGTAAGGCGCGAATTCAACCACCTGGATGTGGAGGTTGATAAAGACGCCACAGCCCGCAGTGAACCTTTCTGGGATCAATACCGTGTTGACAGCCTGACCCGAAAGGACCGGCAAACCTACAAAGTGCTGGACAGCGTCGGGAAGGCCAACAATTTTGATAAAATGGCGAAATCGCTGCAGACGCTCCTCACCGGCCGGATCCCGTGGGGGCCGATTGATATCGACCTCAGGAGGCTGGTCAATTACAACACCTATGAAGGGCTGGTGCTGGGAGCCGGCATCCACACCAACGACCGTTTGTCGCAATGGTTCAAAATCGGCGGATTTTATCAATACGCCTTCGGAATTTCAACATCAAAGTATGGAGGGGATGCAAGTTTCCTGATAAGCCGTCGTCACGATATCACCCTGGCTGCTGCCGGTTCTTTTGATCTGTTTGAATCAGGCGGTTTAAGTTATCCTGCAGATCAGGAGTCAATTCTGTCGGGCAACTTCAGGCCATTGCTGCTTAAAAAACTTGACCGGACCGAGAACTTCAACTTCAGCGTGGGATTCAGAGCGATGAAATATGTGCTTTTTAACATTGGAATCTCCAGTGATTTCAAGAAAACCACCACCTACGACCTTGCCACGCAGGAAGGGAATGTTTTGCTTTTACAGGATCAGTTCAGGTTCACCACCATAACGGCCGGATTCAAATGGGCCTATGGTGAGAAGTTCATCCAGACCATCAATAATAAGATCTCTCTCGGTACAAAATACCCGATGGTATGGTTTGAATATACCCGGGGCCTGAAAAATTTTCTTGGCGGTGAATTTGATTATGACCGTTTTGATCTGAAAATCCGTAAAACGTTTAACATTAAATATCTTGGCAAGCTTACCATTCAGCTCAACGGAGGTCTTGTTGACCAGCCAATTCCGGCCTGCAACCTTTATTACGCTCCGGCAAGTTACCGGCTGGTGACGCTTTACGCACCCAACAGCTTTGGGACCATGCGAAGCAATGAATTTCTTTCGAACAAATATGCCTCCTTATACCTCTATCATGACTTCGGCTACCTGCTTTTCAAAGGGAAGAAATGGTTTCATCCTGAATTTGCCCTGTCACAAAACATAGGATTCGGCTGGCTGGACCATCCGGAAAGATACGCTGCCAACAGCATAAACCCTAAAGAGATGAACCTCGGTTATTATGAGTCAGGACTTCTGATCAACAACCTGGTCAACCTGCAGATCTATACGATTGGAATCGGGGCATTTTACCGCTGGGGGCCCTACTCATTCGACAATGTCGGGGATAACTTTGCCTACAAGATCTCCATGATATTTCCTTTTTAGTATGAATATTTATTTACTTTTGCGCATATTAATTCAGACAAGAACTAAATTATGGAAGAAAATAATTCCTCCCATTCACAAAACGAATCAGAAGATCCAAAAGGTTCCACACGAAGAAACTTTCTGAAGAACATTGGTCTGGCCGGGGTTGGTGTGGCAACCGGAGCAGCGGCACTCTATTCGGGTCATATTTTTGAAGCCAAGAAGGAGGTTTCCGGTGATCAAAAGGTACTGCTCACGCAGGATGGCAAGCTGGTTCAGGTTGACTCGCTTGAAATTAAAGCAATGGAAAAAACCGGCGAAGAACTCAGCGAATCCCTGTGGCGTGAAGGAATTCCCGGCCGCCGCTGGGTGATGGTGACAGACCTTTCGAAATGCCGGAATGCCCGTAAATGTATCAGCGCCTGCCAGGAAGCCCATCAGCTGCGACCTGAGCAATATCATATGAATACCCTTCAGATGCAGGATATGCCTGTGACAGCGCCATTCAATATGCCAAAAAACTGCCAGCATTGCGATAACCCGCCCTGTGTAGCTGTTTGCCCGGTTGATGCTACTTACAAGCGTCCGGATGGCATCGTACTTATTGAGAATGACCGGTGCATCGGTTGCCGCTTCTGTATGGCCGCCTGCCCCTATTCAGCCCGTATTTTCAACTGGATCGAACCAAAAGATGCAGCCAATCACCTGGGCCAGGAATACAATGCAGAACTCAATGTCCCCCAAAAACTGGGGACTGTTTCAAAGTGTCTGTTCAGCGCCGACCGCCTGCGGGAAGGGAAATTGCCGTACTGCGTCGAAGCCTGTCCAAATGGCGTCTATTATTTTGGTGACGAAAACGAAGATGCGGTGACCAATGGCACCTCGAAAGAAACGGTGAGACTGAGCAAGCTCCTGCGCGACAATGCCGGTTATCAGCTCATGCCTGAACTGGGAACGAAACCACGGGTCTATTACCTTCCGCCCAAAAACCGACTGTTCCCATTTGAAGAAGCCAAGGATCAAACACCCGAAAACGTATAATGAATATGGATGACAACAAATTTACCATCGACAAAATCACCAGCGATCTCACACATCATATCAGGATCAACAAAGGGTTCCTGATCTGGATGGGAGTTCTTACTGCATCTCTGCTGGTTTGCCTTTATGCCTATTCCCTCCAGCTTCGCAACGGGTTGGGTGTGGCCGGCATCCGTGATTACGTTACCTGGGGGCTTTATCTTTCCAACTTTGTATTTTTTGTGGCAGCCAGCCTGATCGGGATGCTCATCAGTGCAGTACTTGGGTTGATCGGAATGAAATGGCTTACCCCGATTACCCGGATCGCTGAAACCATTGCCGTGGCTTTTGCAGCTGTGGCGGGACTGGTCATCGTTTCAGACATGGGGCGCCCCGAAAGGCTTTTATACGTCTTTTTTTACGGAAGGCCTCAGTCACCGATCCTCTGGGATGTTACAGTCATTATTACCTACTTTACCCTGAGCCTATTGTTGATGTTTCTTCCGTTAATTGCCGATATGGCCATCATTCATCGCAGGGTGGCATCTCTGCCATCATGGCTCAAACCTGTCTACAAAGTATTATCGCTGAATTTCACCGACCAGCCGGCGCAAAATAGAATTATCAACCGTGCTACCCGCATCCTGCTGATCCTGCTCATTCCGGCAGCGTTATCAATCCACACCGTCACCTCGTGGCTTTTTGCCGTTACCTCAAGGGCTGGGTGGGACAGTACCATTTTTGGACCCTACTTCGTTTCGGGTGCTTTTGTTGCCGGTTCGGCTGCCGTTGTCATCGCCATGTTCTTTTTCCGCAGGAATTACAAACTCCAGGATTACCTCACCGATTTACATTTCGATAACATGGGAAAAGTGCTCGCCACGGTTTCCCTGGTTTATCTCTATTTTAACATCAATGAGTTTCTGGTGCCCGGATATAAATTGAAACGTGGTGATGCCATTCACCTTCAGGAACTTTTTGCGGGCAAGGATGCCCTGATGTTCTGGACCGTGCAGGTGGGCGGGCTTATACTGCCCATTCTGTTCCTGCTTTTCCGGCGATTCAGGAAACCGCTGCCCATCCTGATCATCTCGGTGGTGGTTCTGATCGCGGCCTGGTTCAAGAGGTATCTCATTGTCATTCCAACCCAGGAGCATCCCTTTCTTCCGATCCAGCATGTTCCGCAAAACTTTGTCCATTATTCACCCACACTGATTGAGACCCTGATTTCGATCGCACCCTTCATCCTGGTTCTCATGATCATTACCCTGATTTCGAAGTTTTTCCCGGTAATTCCCCTTCATGAAACCGCAAGGGAAAAAGGCATTGACCACATTCAATTCGATTAATCCAGAAAACCTCAAGGAACTATGCGTTTCAACAAACTACTTCCAATCATCCTGATTTTTTTCATCGGAACGGGAATTTCGGCTCAGACCTGGGTTGTTCCTGACGATCAGAAAGCGGTGGTGGCCCCCTTCAAATTTACACCCGACAGGCAAAAACAGGGAGAACAGCTCTACCTGAAAAACTGTCAGTCGTGCCACGGCATTCCGACGAAGGACAACTGGGCAAAACTTACGCCTCCCCCGGGCGACCTGGCAAAGGATAAAGCTCAGAAGCAGACTGACGGAGAGTTATTTTACCGGATTACCACCGGGAAGGTACCCATGCCGGAATTCCGGAATATTCTGCCTGAAGATGACCGTTGGTGGGTGATCGCTTATCTCCGCTCTTTCAATCCTGGATATATCCAGCCCAACCCGGTTGGAAAAGCTGCATTTACCGGCAGGATAGTGACCTTGATAATGGATTATAGCACCCCGATGCATAAAATCGTTGTTACGGCAAACGAACAGATAAAAGATGATAAGACCAGGCTTGCAGCGGGCATTGAAGTGATGCTTTTTGTAAGGCGGTATTTTGGAAAAATGCAGGTGGAAGATATAAAAACAACCAATGCCAACGGGCAGGCCTTGTTTGAATTTCCTGCCGATCTTCCCGGGAATGCCGATGGCTATGTTGAAGTTTCGGCCATGGTGAACGATCCGAAAAGTCTGATGAAGACCACCCCGGCCACCGGAAACTTTGCGATCGGTGTTCCCGCGAATAAACCTGGTTTGACTGAAACCCGTGCGTGGTGGTCAACGCGGGGAAAAGCTCCGGTTTGGGTCCTGCTTGCCTATTCCCTTACTGTCCTGACCGTATGGGGGTTTATACTTTATATTGTGTTTTCAATGTCAAGGATCAGGAAACTTGGCAAAAAGAGTGCTTTATAAAATGAACAAATACCGGATGAAAAATTAACCATAGATATTTTAACATGAAACAACTATCACTCATTGGTAGGATCCTGTTTGCCATGCCCTTTGGCATTCTTGGACTGAACCACTTTTTCATGTATAATTATTATGTGGGGATGGTGAGTTCATTCATCCCGGGTGGTGGTTTCACGGTAATCATCACCGGCCTGGCACTGATTGCAGCCTGCATCGCCATCATTTCAAAAAAGTTCATTCAGATTGCCTGTCTCCTGCTGGCATTGCTGTTGCTGATTTTTATCTTTACCATTCATATTCCCGGTCTGTTCGAACCGGCTGCAGCCAATATGGCGCTGATCGAATTGCTGAAAGATACAGCCCTGATGGGCGGATCGCTGTTGATCGCAGGGATTTACAAGGAAGATCATTCTGATTGATGTTCAGATTTGAAAATTTGAGGATTATGAAAAAGAAGATTTTGTATTTTGGAATAATGGCCCTGATCGGCGCAGGAAGCTGGTCATTCCCTGTGAATGCACAGGTACCGTCGGCTGAGGATGAAGTTGGCATAGTTGAGCATCTCGACACCATCATTCCGGCGAATATAACCTTCAACAATGAGCATGGGCAACCTGTTCAGCTTAAATCGCTCATCACCAAACCCACCATCCTTTCGCTGGTCTATTATGATTGCCCGGGAATTTGCCCGATGTTGTTAAGCGGTGTCTCTGATGTTATTGAAAAAATGGGGCTTGAACTTGGCAAAGATTACCAGGTGATCACAGTCAGTTTCAATGATGATGACACTCCTGCAGCATCGGTGGAGAAAAAAAGGAACTTTCTGCGCGCACACAGCAAGCCACGGGCAGAATACTGGCAATTCCTTACCGGCGACAGCGCCAACATCTACTCACTGACAAACGCCCTGGGTTACAATTTTACGCGGACTGGAAATGATTTCATGCATCCAGCCTGTATTTTGGTTCTCAGTCCGGAGGGGAAGGTGACCAGGTACCTTTATGGCACCTCGTACCTGCCGTTTGATGTAAAAATGGCTATCATCGAGGCGCAAAAGGGACAATCGCGGCCTACCATCAACCGGGTACTGGAGTACTGTTTCAGTTACGACCCTGAGGGAAGGAGATATACCCTGCAGGTAACCAAAATTTCTGCAACCATCATTATTTTTTTCGCGGTGGTGTTATTGATCATTCTCATTACCCGGTCATCCCGGAAGAAAACAAAAACGCAAAATCCTTAATATGACAGAAGAAATAACTCATCACCCCGAGCCAAGTTACCTTGTTGATACTGGTAAAAGGAAAGGCCTGATGGCCTGGCTTACCTCAACCGATCACAAGCGTATCGGGCTGATGTACCTTTTCGCCATTATGGTTTTCTTTGTTATTGGCGTGATTCTTGGCGAAATGATGCGGCTGGAGTTATTCTGGCCGGGCCAGCAGTTTTACGGTCCGCAGACTTACAACGGGCTATTCACCATTCACGGGATCATCATGATCTTCACCGTTGTTATACCCGGACTGTCGGTGGTTTTTGGCAATTTTTTCCTACCGATCCTTATCGGGGCCAAGGATGTAGCTTTTCCCCGGCTTAACCTTTTTTCCTTTTACCTTTTTATCCTGGGCGCGGCCATTGCAGTCTCCTCCCAGTTCATGGGAAACGGGCCTCCCGATACCGGATGGACCTTTTATGCTCCGTACAGCATCAGGACCCATACCAATGTGGTGGCCGCTGTTTTCGGGGCATTTGTGCTCGGTTTTTCCTCCATCCTCACCGGACTGAATTTCATCGTCACTATCCACAGGATGCGTGCCCGCGGCATGACATTTTTCAAAATGCCGCTCTTTCCATGGGCCGTTTATGCAACTTCCTGGATCCAGGTACTTGCAACTCCGATTGTCGGGATCACCCTGCTGATGATCATAGCCGAGCGCTGGCTGCGCATCGGTTTTTTCGATCCTGCCCTGGGCGGCGATCCGATACTTTACCAGCACCTCTTCTGGATCTATTCCCACCCGGCTGTTTACATCATGATCCTGCCTGCTATGGGCGTTATCACCGAGATCATTCCAACCTTTGCCCAGCGCAATGTTTTCGGATATAAAGCCATCGCATTTTCAAGCCTGGCCATTGCCGGGGTCGGATATTTCGTTTGGGCACATCATATGTTCACCTCCGGGATGAGTGTCTCAGCACGATGGATATTTTCATTGCTCACCTTTCTGGTCGCTATTCCAAGCGCGATCAAGGTATTCAACTGGGTAACCACGATGTATAAAGGATCGATCGATGTAAAACCACCCCTGCTTTTTGCACTGGGGTTTATCTGGCTCTTCATGATCGGGGGTATGACGGGACTCACCCTTGGTTCTCTCGCAATCAATGTCCATGTTCATGATACGGCTTATGTGGTAGCTCACTTTCATTACATCGTATTCGGCGGGGTCGGTTTTGCTTTTTTTGCCGCAGTTCATTACTGGTATCCGAAAATGTTTGGAAGGATGTATAATTTTAAACGGGCGAACTGGGCCTTTGTCTTCTTATTTGTCGGATTTAACCTCCTTTATTTCCCGCAGTTCATCATTGGCTACATGGGAATGCCGCGCAGGTATTTTGATTACCTTCCCCAGTATACCTTCGGGCATCAGCTGTCGGGCCTCGGAGGATTGCTGCTTGGCATAGGCGTAATTATCATGCTGCAAAACCTTTTCAGTAAAAAGGGAGCAAAGGCCCCGGATAATCCGTGGGGAGGAAACACCTTTGAATGGAGAATTGCTTCACCTCCAACCGTTGAGAATTTTGATGAATTACCGGAGATGGGCGAAAATGATCGTCCATATGACTATAAATAGCGAAGTGGAGAAATAGTGAACTGGCGAAAAAATCGTAAATCGTAAATCCTAAATTGACATATGGAACATCGGGACGACATTGGAGCAAAGCTGGGTATGTGGGTCTTTATTTTTACAGAGATTCTTCTTTTTGGCGGGTTATTTCTGGTATATGCTGTGATGCGCAGCCGTTATTCAACTGATTTTCACCATGCAGCCCATCACCTGAATGCATTCATCGGCGCCATCAATACGGTTGTCCTGCTCGTGAGCAGCGCCACTGTGGCCATGTCGATCACGGCCGTGCAAAAGGGAAATACAAAGCTGGCAGTGAATCTGCTCCTCCTGACACTCCTTTGTGCAGCGGTGTTCATGGTTAACAAATATTTTGAATGGGGTCATAAAATTCACATTGGCCTGTACCCGGGATCTGATCTTATGATAACCCTGAACCATGGCGAGGTGATGTTTTTCAGTCTCTATTTTTTCATGACCGGCCTGCACATGCTCCATCTCATCATTGGCGGTATCATCCTGACCATCGTTCTGGTGAAGGTCAGGAGCGGGACCATCAATGCGAACCGGTATGTCCTGATGGAAAATGGAGGTCTTTACTGGCACCTGGTCGACCTGATCTGGATTTTTTTATTCCCGTTGCTATACCTTATCACATAAACACTGATAAAACGGTCAATTCAAAATTTAATTAATCATCATCAAACCGAAAATACAACAGACATGCATACCGAAACTGTTCATATAACCCCTTACCGGACCCTTGCATGGGTGCTGATCACCCTGCTGACGCTCACATTTATCACCATCACCGTGACCTGGATTGATTTGTCGGCGATTACTGTGCTGGTGGCCATGCTGATCGCTTCGGTAAAAGCTTATATCGTACTCACATACTTCATGCATCTGAAATTCGAATCATCCCTGTTCCGTGCCCTGGTTATTATGGTCCTTGCCATTTATGCCCTGGTCATCATCGGGACTTTTGTTGATTATTTATTAAGATGACAAGTTAATTAGGAAATCGCAAATCGTAAATCAAACATATGGGTGCTTCTAATTTTGTTGAAGGAGTTGATCTGGCCTTTAAGGTCATTTTTGGAATCAGCTTGTTTTTCCTGGTCGGGATTACCACGGTCATGCTCTATTTCGTTTTCCATTATAACCGGAAACGGCATCCACAGGCAGTTCAGATAAAAGACAACAACATCCTGGAAATTACCTGGATCACCATTCCGATCATCCTCGTCCTGCTCATGTTCTATTATGGCTACGTTGCCTTCAGCCCGATGCGCACTGCTCCCAAAGATGCCATCCCTGTCACGGTTATTGCCAGGATGTGGAACTGGACTTTTGAATACGAGGGCGGTAAGCAATCTCCCGACCTGGTCGTTCCCTTGAATAAGGCGGTCAGGCTGAACCTGCATTCCGAAGATGTCATCCACAGTCTGTACATTCCGGCTTTCCGCATCAAGGAAGATGTGGTTCCCGGAAAAAATAATTTTATGTGGTTCATTGCCCAGCAACCGGGTGAATACGATATCCTTTGCACCGTGTATTGCGGATTGCGGCACTCTTACATGGAAGCCAAGGCGAAGGTGGTTCCGGAGGCGGATTACCTTGCCTGGCTAAAGGCCTTGCCGGCGAAATCCAGCGAACCGGAGGGGCTGACCATTCTGAAGAAAAACGCCTGCACAGGTTGTCATTCAATTGACGGGACTAAAATTGTGAGCGCCTCGTTCAAGGGATTATATGGCACGACTGAGAAGGTTGTCACCAATGGAAAAGAGCGATCGGTGATGGTTGATGATGCATATATCAAAACCTCGGTGTATGATCCTGATAATGATATTGTCGTAGGCTATCAGAAAGGGATCATGAAAACTTACAAAGGCATCGTGTCGGATGATGACCTGAAGAAGATCACAGAATATTTACAATCGATTAAATAGTATAGCCCCCTCTTTCAATAAATTTTCAGTCTTTGCATACCTCAAGCTTCAGAGATATCATCACTTTGACACGTTTTCCGGTGTCACTGGCTGTCACCTTTTCCGCTTTCACAGCCATGATCCTGGCTGCAGGTGATCTCCAGACGGCCATGATATGGCCGGTTGCAGGCATATTCCTGCTGGCGTCCGGTGCTTCGGCATTTAATCAATACCAGGAATGGCCTTACGACGAGCGGATGGCACGCACACGCAGACGCCCCATTCCTTCACGGAGAATCAGCCCTGCGGAGGGGTTGCGCATTGCCATGATCGGAATAGTGGGCGGGTTGGTGATCCTGATGTACGAATCAAACTGGATATGCTTCTCCCTCGGGGTGATCAACCTGATCTGGTATAATGGACTCTACACCTGGCTGAAGAGAAAAACAGCCTTTGCTGTTGTCCCGGGAGCCTTCACCGGTGTCATTCCCATCCTGATGGGGTGGAGCGCCATGGGAGGCGACCTGATGGCGCCCAGGATCCTGTTTCTTGGTTTCTTCCTGTTCATCTGGCAAATGCCCCATTTCTGGATGCTGACCCTGAAATATGGCCATGAATACCGCAATGCAGGGTTCCCGGTACTCAATGACCTGTTCAGCGACATCAGGATCAAAGTCATTGTGATGATCTGGATGGTGGCATCTTCAGGTGCTTCCATCATGTTCGTCTTTTTCAGAATCGTTCAGCACCCGGCCATCGGCTATGGGATTTTAACCATCAACATCGCAATGCTGATTATTGTGGGCTACCAGCTTTTCCTGGCCTCTCCCATGCGTTTCCGGCTGATATTCATCGCAGCCAACTTGTTTATGCTCCTGGTCATGATCGCCCTGATCGCCGACCGTATGATAATTTCCTGATCTGATAAAAAAAACTTAGGTTTGTAGTTAAAACCATCTTCCATGCGTGACCTTTATCAGAAAAACAAGCTCTTTTTCCTAATTGTCATAACAGCTGCTGCAGGATTCCTGGTGTGGTACTTTGCCAACATAGTTATCTTCATTATTGTAGCCGGCGTCATATCGATAGTTGGAGGACCCCTGGTTGAATTTCTTGACCGGATCAAGATCGGCCGTTTCAGTTTCCCGCATGTGCTCAGTGTCACCTTAGCCCTCCTTCTTCTTCTCCTGCTGTTTATCGGGATGTTCAGTCTTTTCATACCCCTGGTTGTCAATGAGGCAAATATGATCAGCAACATCGATGGGAAGCAACTCGTCAGCTACTACCATGATGATATTTCGTGGCTTCAGTCCATGCTGGTTCGTTATGGAATCATGCCCCGCGGAGCCACGATTGAATCGGTTGCCAAACAGGCAATCCTGAAAATCATCGATTTCGGAATGTTTTCAAATGTACTCACCTCGGTCATCTCCTTTACAGGGACCTTCTTTTTCAACCTCTTCTCCATTGTGTTCCTCTCCTTTTTCTTTTTAAAGGATAATAAAATGCTTCCCCGTTTCATCCTGCTCATCACACCTGAGAAATATGACGCACAGATCAGGAATGTGATGTCAAAAAGCAGGGATTTACTTTCACGGTATTTCATTGGCCTGATCATTCAGATCATGGCAAACATCGTAACCTATTCGCTTGCCCTGTATATTGTCGGCGTTAAAAGCCCGCTTGTGATCGGGTTTTTCACCGGGATCATCATCATTGTCCCATATCTTGGGGGCATCATCTCCATGATCATGGGGGTGATCCTCGGTGTGACCGGGGTGATCAGCACCGGTGATTATGCCATGATCATGCCCATGGTGATCAGGATCCTTGTTGCCATGTTTATTGTTCAAACCATTGATAACAATGTGTTTGCCCCGCTTATCCAGGGGAAGAGCGTGAAGGCCCATCCGGTGGAGATTTTCCTGGTGGTTATAGCCGCAGCAAGTTTTGGCGGAATTTTAGGGATGATCGTAGCCGTGCCTGCTTATGGATTTATCAAGATTGTCGCCCGTGAATTCCTGAGCAATTTCAGGGTCATACGACATATATGAAAAAAGAACTAACTTTACGATATTAATTATTACAAAATATCTTCAAAATGGCAAAAACAGGTTCAAAATTGTTACTGGCTGCAGCAGTAGGGCTTGCCGCCGGTATAGGACTGGGGATGCTCATTGCTCCGGCAAAGGGTAAAAAAACACGTAAACGGCTGAAAAAGCGGATCATGGGCATTGCCGACCTCATGCAGGATGACCTTTCTGAAAAACTGAATGCCTTCAAGTCAGCCTTTTCTCCTGAGGAAAAAAAGGAAAACATGGTGGATGCAACAATAATCGAAGATGAGGAGGGTAAGTGATGGCACCAGGAAAAATTTCCGACAATGTTTCAATGCTCACTGAGAATGTCAAGGACTATGTGAATCTTCGCATTGATCTTGCAAAACTTATCCTCACCGAGAAGATTGCAAAATTATCTGCCTTCTTCCTGCTGGCCGTCATCTTCTTTATCCTGGCGATGTTTCTCCTGCTGTTTCTCTCCATATTTTTTGTGTTCTGGTTTGGTGATGAGTTCGGGCCCACCTGGGTTGGGGCACTTCTGGTCACTGCATTTTATATCATCAGCGGTTTGTTCATCTATTACCGCAGGCACCAACTCTTCATCAATCCATTGGTGTCGCATTTAACAAATATTCTAATGGAGGACAAGGATGAAAACGAGTAAAAGATATAAGGTAAAACCAGAGAAAATTCATTCACTGAATGATATCAGTCTCGAAAAACAACGGTTGCGATTTGAAATCATGAAGGCGGAGGAAAATATACACTCCGGCTACCGTAATATTCTGGAGGCATTTACGCTAAAAAACCTTGTTTCAACAGTAGCAAGTGATCTGTCGGTCACCTCTTCGGTAGTGTCGAAGGCTTTTGCTTTCGGTAAATCATTCATGTCAAAGCATAAGAAAAAAAAGCATGACAAGACGAAGGAAAACAGCGGCGATCCTGAGTCATGATCATTGAAGCCTGTGTAAATTCTGCAATCTCGGCCATCGAAGCCCAAAAGGGCCGGGCCGACAGGGTGGAACTCTGCGAAAACCATCATGATGGAGGAACCACACCCAGCGCCGGATCCATTCAGTTTGCACGGAATAATCTTCAAATTGGTCTGTTTGTGATGATCCGTCCCCGTGGCGGGGATTTCCTCTATTCCGATGATGAATTTGAGATCCTGAAGGAGGATATCAGGATGGCGAAAAACCTCGGCGCTGATGGCGTCGTTTTCGGGATCCTGCTTCCTGATGGTAGCATAGACATAAAGCGCATGAAGGAGCTTGTAACCTTGTCCCGGCCACTGGGCGTCACCTGTCACCGAGCCTTCGACATGACCTCCGATCCATTTAAAGCCATGGAAGACCTGATATCACTTGGTATTGACCGGATCCTTACTTCAGGTCAGCAGCCAACAGCGCCCCAGGGTGCAGGGTTGATCAGAGAGTTGATTGCCCGGTCAAAGGGCCGGATCATCATCATGCCTGGCAGCGGGGTTAAGGAACACAATGTCGTTGAACTGATCAGGGTAACCGGGGCAAAAGAGGTGCACCTCCATCTCGAAAAGCAGGAACCCAGCCGGATGATCTTTGAAGAGCACAGTGTCTTTATGGGGAAAACGGATCAACCTGAATATGAACATACCATCACCGATTCCGAAAGATTCAGGAAGATCAGGTTGGTTGTTGATGATACTTTCCCGTAGATCGAATAAAAATCCCGAATAAAAATCCGAAGCCATGTTACCCTCCATTCGATTAACCACACAGCAGATAACTCAAATCATGTTCGGTTTGAAAAATCTTTTTAGCCGCTTCTCCATTCCATTTCTTCTGGTATCTCTCATTGTTCCCACATCAGGATACTCCCAGGCAAATCAACCTCCCGACTGGGAAAATCCAGAGCTTACAGGCATCAACAATGAACCGGCCCATGCAACGTTCCTTCCTTACGACAATGAGGCACAAGCCCTCAGGAACGACTGGTCTGCCTCCCCCTGGTCTCTTTTACTTAATGGAACCTGGAAATTTAACTGGTCGGAAAATCCGGATAATCGTCCGGTGAATTTTTATGAAGATACCTACGATGTGAGCGGCTGGAAAGATATCAGTGTGCCTTCCACCATTGAAATCCAGGGATACGGATACCCGATCTATGTCAACCAGCCTTATGAGTTCAAGCATCTCATGAAACCTGATCCCCCCAGGGTTCCCCATGATTACAACCCTGTGGGGAGCTACTGCCGCGCGTTTGAGATTCCCGATTCATGGGGTGACCGCGAAGTTTTCCTGAGGTTTGGTGCGGTGAAATCATTTTGTTACGTCTATCTGAACGGTGAACGGATCGGCATGGGAAAAGATGCGAAAACTCCCATCGAATTCAATATTACGAAGTACCTGCGCCCGGGAAAAAACAGGCTGGGAGTTGAGGTTTTCAGATGGTCGGATGGATCCTACCTGGAATGCCAGGATATGTGGCGGATGAGTGGGATCAACCGGGATGTCTACATTTATTCTACTCCAAAGATCAGGATCCGTGATTTTTTTGTGGTGGGTGACCTTTTTTCAAACTACAATCATGGAATTTTAAAGGTAACCACGATCATTCAAAACCTGAAAGACTTCCCGGGAGGAAAATCAGGGGAATCAACACCCGGGCAGGGAAAATGGTCACTTGAGATCGCCCTTTTTGAGTCCGTAAATTCGAAAATGGCTGAGTTTCGCGATTCGGTGAGTTTTCCGCTCAAAGATCGTCCTGAAGATACCTTGCTGTTCGAGAAATTCATTCCCTATCCAAAAAAATGGAGTGCGGAGATGCCTAACCTTTACCATCTGGTCCTGACCCTGAAAGACGGACAGGGCCGGATCATTGAATCGACCGGATGCCGCGTAGGTTTCAGATCTTCGGAGGTAAAAAACGGTCAATTTCTTGTCAACGGGAAACCAATCCTTGTGAAGGGTGTGAACCGGCATGAGCATGATCCGCTGACCGGACACGTTATTTCGCATGAAATGATGCTGAAGGATGTCAAACTGATGAAGGAGGCCAACATAAATACAGTGCGAACCTGCCATTATCCTGATGATCCCTACTGGTATGAGCTGTGCGATGAATACGGTTTATACGTGATTGATGAAGCCAATATTGAATCGCATGGCATGGGCTATGACCCTGACCGGACGCTTGGGAATAACCCGGCCTGGATGAAGGCTCACCTCGATCGGACGGAGCGCATGGTAGAGCGTGACAAAAACCACCCCTGTGTCATTATCTGGTCACTGGGAAATGAGGCTGGAAACGGATGTAATTTTGAAGCCACGTACGATTGGATTAAACACCGCGATCAGAGCAGGCCGGTATGGTATGAACGGGCTGAGCAAGGGGCCAATACGGATATTTTCTGCCCAATGTACTGGACCCCTTCAGATCTGAAATGGTATGGATATTCCCGCCAGCTGCGGCCGCTCATCATGTGTGAATATGCGCATGCCATGGGCAACAGTACCGGGAATTTCCAGGATTACTGGGAAGTAATTGAAAAATATCCGCAACTCCAGGGTGGATGCATCTGGGATTGGGTTGACCAGGGACTGTATGCAAAGGATGAGAAGGGAAGGGAATATTGGAAATATGGTGGCGACTATGGGCCTAAAGGTGTTCCCAGCGACGGGAACTTCATGTGCAACGGCATTGTTTTTCCCGACCGGAAGCCCCATCCGGGATACTGGGAGGTCAAAAAGGTCTACCAGAACGTTAAATTCAAATTGAAAAATCAATCCGGATCATCTTTTGAAGTTTACAACAAGTACGATTTCTATGACCTCGGGAACACAGTAATTTCATGGGAATTATCAGCGAACGGGACTATCGTTCAAACCGGGAAAGCAGCTCCATTCAAACTTCTGCCAAATGAATCCAGGGAGATCTCAGTTCCACTGCCTGAATTGAACCCTGCCGTACCTACAGAATATTTTCTCAATGTCTGTCTTAAAACCACTTCACCCTGGGGTTTGCTTCCGTTAGGACATATCCTGGCATGCGAACAGTTTTTTTTGCAAGGAAAGGGAAAGGAGCCTGCAGCAGCCATGGCGGATAAAAAACTGCTGAAAGTATCGGAAAACAGCGATTCTGTCTTTGTCACCGGGGATCATTTTTCCATTGGATTCGATAAAAGATCCGGGACATTGACCTCATACAAATTTCATGATACCGAACTGCTGGTGCGCGGGCCGTTCCCAAATTTCCTACGGGCTCCTACGGATAACGATATCGGGAATGGGATGCCGAAGCGCTGCAAAGAATGGTTTGACGCCTCTGAAAAACGCAGGGTATCAAAGGTCGGTGTATCTGAACCTTCAGACAATGAAGTGGATATTCTGGTAAATTTCGTTCTGGCCGATGATATTGCAACTGAGACGATTGCCTATAAAGTTTTCAGCAACGGAAAAACCAATGTGACGGCAACCATGAAATTGATGAAAGACCAACTGCCTGAGTTGCCCCGTTTTGGTCTTAACATGCGCATAAACCCCGGTTTTGGTAAAGTGGAATATTTTGGGCGCGGCCCATGGGAGAATTACCGGGACCGGAATACCGCTTCGTTTGTAGGTTTGTATCAAAGTACCATTGATGAACAGTATACGCCTTATGTGCGGCCACAGGAAAATGGCTATAAAACCGACGTCCGCTGGGTAACCCTATCAGGGATCAATGACATTTCACTGAAGTTTTCAGGTGAACCTCTGATCTGCTTCAGTTCACTCCCGTTCACGTATGATGACATGAAGGGGTTCAGGCAGGGCGGCAAGCACCTGAATGACCTGGAAAAGGAGGCGTTTACAGATCTGAATATTGATTTCAGGCAGATGGGAGTGGGTGGCGATGACAGTTGGGGAGCCAGAACCCATGCAGAATATACCCTGCCGGCGAAGGAGTACACCTATTCCTTTACCATGGAACCTTTTATAAATGGTGATACACCAAACAAAAACGTAAAGGTGAAAAAATAAAATGAGCTGCCTGAGAATTCTCAGTCAGTTTTGTTTTTTGGAACCAGGAAATGGTTGTAAAGGAGCAATCCGATGATGGTAAAAACCCCGATCATGCTGAAGGTGAGCCACAAGAGGGATGGCTGATTCATCTTTTCGACAAATTTCACGTAAAGTGCGGCTCCCAGGATGCCCCCTACCCCGCTTCCGATCACACCATACATAAATGACCAGCCCTGGTAAAGCGCTTTCTTATCCTGTGGGGCAATCAACCCGACATAGGCAATAAATTTCGGGTGTGCAATCATCTCCCCAAGCGTGAAAATAAACATGGAGGCCATGAAGATCCACCCGTTTGGAGAAATGGCCAGCATTCCCATTCCGATGGAGCCCAGTGAAATTCCAAAAATCATGGTGGGAAGCGCTTTGGTATTGCGTACCAGGCTTGAAACAAGCAACTGAAGTACGATAATCGCACCGGCATTCATCACCGTGACATGTTCGGCATCGAATTTCCAGGAGGGGTTATTTACAAAATAGGAGAGCAATCCGTTGATCAGGTTGTTGAACCCGGTCATATCGACCTTCTCCTTCAGATACCACAACACCGAATCATATACCTGGAAATACATGATCCAAAACCCTGAATAGATCACGATCATCAGGATAAAACGGAAGTCGCGCAACACAGTGAGCATCTCCGTGAAGACCTGCCCCAGTGGTTTCGCCGCCCGAGCTCCGGTAGGTTCCTTATAGACGAAATAGTTTAAGAACAACAACCAGCCTGTCCCGACAGCGGCCATGAAAAAAATGTAATTGTAGGAGATCGATTTCAGGTATGGCACCAGGACAAGCGGGAAAAGAAAGGCTCCCAGGTTGATCGACCAGTAAAATATCCCGAATCCCAGCGAAGAATTTGATTCATCGGTGACCCGCGCAATAGTTCCCAATATCATCGGTTTAAAAAACCCGGCGCCCAATGCTACCATTATCAGGCTACTGAATACGGCAAAGTAGGTGGTCGAAAAACCTGCAAACAAATATCCAAGGCTCATGGTAAAGAAGGCGAAGAAGAGTACTTTCCGGTATCCAAACCGGTCGCCGATGGCCCCCGACAAGATGGGGAGGAAATAGAGCAGTGGTGTAATGGTGCTTTTAATCACGCCTACACTCTCCTTTGAAAACCCAAGGCCTCCCTCGCTTTTCGTCAAAACGAGGTATACCGATAGAACCGACATAACGCCATAATAGGAACCGCGTTCGAAAAACTCCATCGAAATGGCGGTCCAGAAGTTCTTGGGAAAGGATGAAATGGGGTTCGTACCGGCAGATTTTGACATATCAGAGATTCATAGATTCGCAGCGAAAATACCGAAAAAATTCTTTGTATTTTTGACCGGGGGAAAGAACCTGGATTTCTATTTCTGCCAGTTATTCGGAATGGTTTAAGAAGGCATGAATGAACGACCTGATCAATATCGTAAACCTATTTGAAACTGACGGGATAGTCACTTCAGTCGAACCTTTCGGCTCAGGTCATATCAATGATTCCTACCTGGTAACGACTTCTCCCGAACCGGCAACCAACTATGTGCTTCAGCGGATCAATCACAGCATTTTCACGAATGTCCCTGAACTTACCAATAACATCCTCCGGATCACGCGTCATTTGAAGGAAGCTCTGCTCACCAGGAGTTCAGCATTTGGTTATTTCCAGGTAATCCAGCTGACGCAGGCCCGCGCGGGGAATTATTTCATCCAGGACCGGGAGGGAAATTACTGGCGCCTATATAACCATGTGAAAGGCAGCAGGAGTTTCGACCTTGTTCAAAAACCTGAACAGGCTTATGAGGCCGGAAAGGCCTATGGAGTTTTTCAATACCTGGCAAGTGAATTTGATGCCAAAGCCTTGTATGAAGTACTGCCAGATTTTCACAACGTAGCATCGCGCCTGGCGAGCTTTAGGGAAACTGTAAGGCTTGATCCGGCAGGACGGGTGAACAAAGTAAAGGATGAAATCGCATTCATTGAGGCCAGGTCAGCGGAGATGCACACAATTCTGAAGCTGGGTCAACACGGCCAGATTCCTTTGCGTGTCACCCACAACGATACAAAGTTCAACAATGTTTTGTTTAACGAGGGCAACAAGGCCATCTCTGTCGTTGATCTCGACACGGTAATGCCAGGCTACATTTTATTTGATTTCGGAGATGCGATCCGCACGGGAGCCAGCACGGGAGCGGAAGATGAAAAAGATCTTTCGAAAGTGAACATTGACCTGGACCTGTTTGAAGCTTATTCGACCGGGTATCTTGAAATCGCACGGCATTTTCTGAATGCCGTTGAAACCGATCACCTTGCATTTTCCGCAAAATTCATGACCTACCTTATCGGGCTTCGGTTTCTAACCGACCATATCGACGGGGACCGGTATTTCAAAACAGGATTCCCCGGCCATAACCTGCAGCGGGCCAGGGCGCAATTCAGGCTGCTAGAGCGTATGGAACAAAATTTCCCATCCATGCGCGAAATCATTGGTAAAGCAATGAAAGGATGAAAAATCGTTTTTTATTCCGTATTTTGCACACCCAATAACCCGGAAAATCTGACTCAATATGCATAAAGCATTCTTCTCCCTGATTTTGCTGTTCGTATTCTTTTTCACTACAGGAGCAGCCGATCATTCAACCATCTCCAAACCATCCATCGTGCCTCAACCGGCAAAGATGAAGGTAATGACAGGCAAGTTTACCATTGATCGTAAAACACGCCTGGTCATTGTGGGTGATGATTCAAACCTGGTTCACGTCGCCAATTTTTTTGCCGATCAGTTGCATTTTGCCGGAGGACCGGTATTGAAGGCAGAAAAGGTTCCCGCAGCCGGAAAGACAGAGAAATCCATTATCTTTAAACTGATAAAAGAAAAATCCGGTATCCCGGCCGAGGGCTATGAGCTGGTGGTTTCACACAAAAAGATCACCCTCACCGCTTCGGGGGGCGCGGGTTTATTTTATGGCGTCCAGTCGCTCATGCAGCTTATGCCAGCTGAGATCTGCCAGCCGGTTAACCCGGTTCAGGACAAAACCTGGGATGTCCCCTGTGTTGAGATCAGGGATCATCCAAGATATCCATACCGCGGAATGCACCTTGATGTGTCGCGTCATTTTTTCCCGAAAGATTTCGTTAAGCGATATATCAACCTGCTTTCAATGTACAAGATGAATACCTTCCACTGGCACCTGACCGATGACAATGGCTGGCGTGTTGAGATCAGGAAATACCCGAAATTGACGCAGGTCTCCGCCTGGCGTGTTGATCACGAGGATAAACCCTGGGGTGAACGGCCTGCCCAGCAGCCTGGTGAAAAGGCAACGTATGGCGGCTATTACACCCAGGATGAAATCAGGGAGGTGGTCAGGTATGCAGCCGACCGGTATGTGACGATAATTCCTGAAATAGAAATGCCCGCTCATGCAGTTGAAGTTCTTGCAGCCTATCCCCGGTTATCATGCACCGGAGGCCCGTTTACGGTTCCACCGGGAAGCTACTGGCCAAACTATGATATCTACTGTGCAGGAAATGATTCGGTATTTACCTTTTTAGAAGATGTTTTAACTGAGGTCATGGAGTTGTTCCCTTCAAAATGCATTCATGTGGGAGGGGACGAGGCAGATAAAACCAACTGGAAAAAATGTCCGAAATGCCAGAGCCGCATGGCAACGGAGGGATTAAAGGACGAGAAGGAGCTGCAAAGTTATTTCATCAAGCGGATTGAAAAATTCATTGTATCAAAAAACCGTAAGTTGATCGGGTGGGATGAGATCCTTGAGGGTGGCTTGGCACCTGAAGCCACTGTGATGTCGTGGCGGGGCGTTGAAGGTGGAATCGCTGCAGCACGGCTGGGACATGATGCCATCATGACGCCACAGCCTTATTGCTATCTTGACCATTACCAGGCTGATCCGGTCTCAGAACCCAAAGCCATCGGCGGATTTACCTCCCTGAAAAAAGTATATTCGCTTGAACCAACACCGGCTGAATTGACTGCAGCCCAGGCCAAACACATTCTCGGGGCGCAAGGCAATGTGTGGACCGAATTCATCCCAACGCCGGATCATGTGGAATACATGGCTCTTCCCCGCATGCTGGCAATAGCTGAAGTGGACTGGTCACCAAAAAACCTGAGGAACTGGAGCGATTTTCAACGGCGGATGGTCAACCAGTATAAACGGCTCGGCTACATGAAGGTCAATTACAGCAAAGGATCATATAAAGTCGATGTTAACACGATGCATGATAAAAGATCGGGAACGATAAAGGTTGTACTTCAATCGGAACAGTTCGAAACTCCGATCCAGTACACCCTCAATGGCGACGATGTAAAACCAACTTCTCCGGTTTATTCCGGACCAGTTGAAGTGAAGGCCAACGGGGTGATCAAGGCAGGAATTTTTGTTGATGGGAAACTGAAGGAAAATTCCACGGCCATGCCACTTATATTTCACCTGGCCATCGGTAAGCCGGTGAAGTATTTCACGGACTATTCCTATCGCTATCCTGCTGCCGGCAAAGAGGCTCTCACCGATGGGCTCCGCGGGTCGGTAAATCACCGTGACGGGCTCTGGCAGGGGTTTATGGGAAATAACCTGGACCTGATCATTGACCTTGGGAAGGAGATGCCGGTTAATTCGGTTCAAATGAACTTTCTTCAGAATCAACGCAGCTGGATCTTCCTGCCGGTCGTTGTTGAATATTCCTTATCCTCGGATGGGAAAAAATATCACTCATTCAACGAGGTTCCAAATAAAATTTCGCCCAAGGAGGAGAGGGCGATCATTCAACCTTTCAATTTCCAATTCATGGAAAATACAAAAGCAAGATATATCAGGGTGAAGGCAAAAAACCTGGGTGTATGCCCCTCGTGGCATGAAGGTGCAGGTCAGGAATGCTGGATGTTTACAGATGAGGTTGTCGTTTTTTAATATTATATCCTTCGCTGCCAGGCAGGTTAAACCGTCATAATATCCTTCTCTTTTACTTCAAGGATTTTATCCACCTTGGAGATATATTCATCCGTAAGTTTTTGAATATCCGCCTCAAGTTTATCAATTTCATCCTCAGGAACTCCCTCTTTTTTCAATTTCTTGGCTGTTTCATTGGCAATCCGCCGGATATTCCGGATACTGATCTTTCCGTTTTCAGCTTCGGTTTTGGCTTTCTTAACCAGGTCACGACGGCGTTCCTCGGTCAAGGGCGGAACAGTTATCCTCAGGATCTCTCCCTCATTTTTAGGATTAAAGCCCAGGTTGGCCGCCTGAATGGCCTTATCAATCAAACCAAGAACACTTTTATCCCATGGCTGGACGATGATCTGCCTTGCGTCAGGCGTGCTGATGTTGGCTGTCTGATCAATGGGGGTCATTACACCATAGTAATCGATCCTCACACCATCAAGCATCTGGGCGCTGGCCTTCCCGGCCCGCAGCTTTTGTAACTCTTTCTCAAGATGCTGGAGTGCCAGATACATACCCTCATTGGTTTCATCCAGGGTAAATTCTATCTCTTCATTCATACATCGTATTATTTTTCAGTTTATCAGTATTGTCAGCATTGTTTTCATCGGGAGTTTAACTCACAATGGTTCCAATGGCCTCGCCTTTTATGAGTTTAAGCAAATTACCCGGCTGATTCATGTTGAAAACCACGATGGGCATGTTGTTTTCACGGCAAAGCGTAAAAGCCGTCAGATCCATGATCTTTAATCCCTTTTCATAAGCTTCTTCATAGGACAGGGTGTCATATTTTGCGGCAGACGGGTCTTTTTCCGGATCAGAAGTATAAACACCATCCACCCGGGTACCCTTCAGGATGGCGTCGGCCTTGATCTCCACAGCACGCAACGCAGAGGCGCTGTCGGTAGTAAAGTAAGGATTGCCGGTACCTGCGGCAATGATCACAACCTGCCCCTTTTCAAGGTGGCTGATGGCCTTACGCCGGCTCATGGCTTCACACACCGGTTCGATGGCTAATCCTGAAAGGAGTTTGGACTGCACCCCCAGTTTTTCGAGGGCAGCCTGGATCGCCATGCTGTTTATAACCGTGGCCAGCATACCCATATAATCACCCTGAACGCGATCCATTCCGTCGGTGGTTCCTGCCAATCCCCTGAAAATATTCCCTCCACCGATCACGATGGCAACCTGAACTCCTTCGGCAACAACCGACTTGATCTCGGCAGCATAATCGGCCAGGCGACCAGGATCAATGCCGTAACCCTGGTTCCCTTCCAATGCTTCACCTGAAAGCTTTAACAGAATTCTTTTGAATTTTTTCATACTGTTTTATTTTATTCACTGATTCCATGGCAATTCTTATACTTTTTACCACTTCCGCATGGACAGGGATCATTGCGGCCAACCTTCTTTTCAACCTTAACCGGCTGAGGGCGCGATTGTTCCTGAGTTTTTGAATTTGACTGCGACAAAAGGTCAGACCGTTCTTCCTTCATGCGGGCCCGGTCCATTTTACGCGGGGCCTGGGCTTCTTTTACATTTTCGACCTGGATCGGCACATCAGCTTTGATCAGGAAAGAGGTGATCTCTTTGTTGGTACGCTGAACCATGGTCTTGAACAACTCGAAAGATTCAAACTTGTAAATCAGCAAGGGATCTTTCTGCTCGTAGGCTGCATTCTGAACCGATTGTTTCAGATCATCCATCTCGCGCAGATGCTCCTTCCAGGCATTGTCGATCATCCCGAGTACAATCCCCTTTTCGATGCTGAGCACAACTTCCTTGCCTTTGTCTTCATAAGCTTTCTTCAGGTTTGCCACAGCCTGCATGGTTTTCAGACCATCGGTCACAGGTATCGCAATGTTCTCGTAGCGTGTGTCATTCAGGAACACATCACGGATAACCGGGAAGGTTTTCTGGGCAATATGTTCACATTTTGATTTATACCGTTTGTAAATATAACCATACAATTTATCGCCCAGCTCATCAATATTCAATGATCCGAAATCCGACTCGGAGATGGGCGAATCTGCAGCAAATTCCTTGAGCAGGTCGAGGTTAAAACTATGAAAATCCCTCTTTTCCTGGGAGTCCAATACAATGGTTTCGCAAACGTCATAGATCATGTTTGAAATATCCACAGCCAGGCGATCGCCAAACAGGGCATGGTGACGTTTCTTATAAATGGCTTCACGCTGAATATTCATCACGTCGTCATATTCGAGGAGTCGCTTACGAACGCCAAAGTTGTTCTCCTCCACTTTTTTCTGAGCCCGTTCAATGGATTTGGTGATCATCGAATGCTGGATCACTTCACCATCCTTGATACCCATGCGGTCCATGATTTTTGCAATCCGGTCAGACCCAAACATACGCATCAGGTCATCGTCAAGGGAGACAAAGAACTGCGAACTTCCCGGGTCACCCTGACGGCCTGCCCGGCCACGTAACTGTCGGTCAACGCGGCGCGACTCGTGACGCTCGGTTCCGATGATTGCCAGACCGCCTGCATCCTTTACACCCGGTCCCAGTTTGATGTCGGTACCACGACCTGCCATGTTGGTGGCGATGGTGACGGTGCCGGCACGGCCTGCTTCGGCAACAATATCTGCCTCCCTTGCATGCAACTTGGCGTTCAATACATTGTGTGCAATATTTTTCCGCTTAAGCATGCGGCTGAGCAATTCCGACGTCTCCACCGAGGTTGTTCCCACCAGGCACGGACGCCCTCCCTGGACCAGCTTTTCGATTTCATCAATGACTGCATTGAATTTCTCCCGCTTGGTCTTGAATACCATATCTTCACGGTCGTCACGAACAACCTTCTTGTTGGTCGGTATGACCACAACATCCAGTTTGTAGATATCCCACAACTCCCCTGCTTCCGTTTCAGCAGTACCGGTCATCCCCGCCAGTTTCTTGTACATGCGGAAATAGTTCTGGAGTGTTACCGTAGCGTATGTTTGCGTGGCTGCTTCGATTTTCACATTTTCCTTTGCCTCAATTGCCTGGTGCAATCCATCGGAATAGCGCCGACCTTCAAGAATACGGCCAGTCTGTTCATCCACGATCTTCACCTTGTTGTCCATAACCACGTATTCAACATCCTTCTCAAACAAAGCATAAGCTTTGATAAGCTGGTTGACGGTATGGACACGTTCGGTTTTGATGGAGTAATCGCGCATCAGCTCATCCTTCTTCTCCAGTTTTTCAATATCAGAAATATTTTTCTTCTCGAGATCCGCAATCACCGAACCAATGTCGGGAAGAATATAGAAGGTCGGATCTTCATATGACTCAGTTAACAGGTCGATGCCCTTATCTCGCAATTCGATCGTATTATTTTTCTCATCAATGACAAAATAGAGTTCATCATCGATGACGGGCATGTTCTTCGACTGTTCGGCGAGGTAAAAATTCTCGGTCTTTAGCATCAGGGCCTTCATCCCCGATTCGCTGAGAAATTTAATCAGGGCCTTGTTCTTTGGCAATCCATGATGGGCGCGAAGCAACTGTTCTCCCGCCTTTTTCATATTCTCATCATTCTTCGGATCTTCTGACAAGGCTTTAGCATCCGAAAGCAGTTTGGTCACTAGATTTCTTTGCGCATTGTATAGCTTGGTAACATTGGATTTGAGATCATCAAACAATTGGTTCTCTCCCTTTGGTGTGGGGCCGGAGATGATGAGCGGTGTCCGGGCATCATCAATCAGAACGGAGTCAACCTCATCCACAATGGCATAATTGTGCGGGCGCTGCACCAGCTCTTCAGGATTGCTGGTCATATTGTCACGCAGGTAATCGAAACCAAACTCGTTGTTGGTCCCATAGGTAATATCAGCAAGGTAAGCGTCGCGTCTTGCCTGAGAATTAGGCTCATGACGGTCGATACAGTCAACCTTCAGCCCGTGAAATTCAAACAGGGTCCCCATCCATTCAGAGTCACGTTTGGCCAGGTAATCGTTTACGGTCACAATGTGTACCCCTTTACCAGGCAAGGCATTCAGAAACATCGGGAGGGTAGCGACCAGTGTTTTTCCTTCCCCTGTAGCCATTTCAGCGATTTTCCCCTCGTGCAGCACCACCCCGCCAATTAACTGGCAGTCGTAATGAACCATATCCCAGGTAATCATGTTCCCCCCGGCCGTCCAGCTGTTCCTGAACCGGGCGATATCGCCGTCAATTTCCACAATTGCCTTTTTGGCGGCCAGGTCGCGGTCATTCTGGGTTGCAGTTACCTCAATAAATTCATTTTCGAAAAATCTCCTTGCAGTATCCTTCATCACCGAAAAAGCTTCCGGCAGAATTTCACGCAGGATCTCCTGGGTCAGCTCATACGATTCCTTCTCGAGCCCGTCGAGAACACCATATAACTTTTCCTTTTCATCGATTTCAAGTTCATCAGAATTGATCTGTTCTTTCAAATCAGCAATTTCCTTCTGCTTCACCGAAATGTATTCGCTGATCCTGCGTTTAAAATCAAGGGTACGGGCACGAAGTTCATCATTTGAAAGAGTTTTGATATCCTCGTATACCTTCAGGGCTTGGTCAACCATCGGGTTGATTTCCCGGATATCACGCTGGGACTTACTTCCCAACATTTTTTTAAAAAAATCTATCATGATTCTGTTTACTCCTCTGATATTTTTTGTAATTCGGCTTCCAATCCGTTACTCGGTTGTGCGGCCGGATATTTATAAATTTTTCCCTCTTTATCAATCAGGACAAACAATGGATAAGTACTCACATCATAGTCTTTCAGCACCTCAACATGATCACCGATATGCACAAATGTCCAGATGAAATTTTTCTTCAGTTTAATAAAAAAAAGCATTTTTGTGAATGATTTATCAGCCGAAACGCTGACAAACTGAACTTTATCCTTATAGGAATCATACAATGGCCTGATCAATTCCATCTCCGACAAACATTCATCACAATAGGTTGTCCAGAAACACAAAACCACCGGTTTCCCGCGCAGGCTCTTCAATGACACCTCTTTTTGCTCGCGGTTTATCAGGTTGAAATCAGGCGCCAGGGTTCCTGGTTTCAGTTTTGTCAGAAGGCTGATCATGTTCTCAGCCACTTCACGGTTCTCAGCGAAAGGTGATTTTTCGCTGGCGCGTTTGATAACAGAAAGAACTTCAGCCTGGTCATAACCCGGAGTACTGTAAAGTTCCATCATACCCTTCAGCATGACCAGCTCCCGCAAACGGTTATTTTTCAGCATGGTATCTGCTGTCATGCTCTTTAGCACTCCGGTATAAGGATCGGCAGATTTCAGAACAGGATGCCAATCAATCTTTCTGAGGACATTTGATGTGGCCGTAAGATACTTGGAGAAATAATTGTTAAAAAAATCCATGTACTCCAGGTTATTATACAATACCGGTTTGTCTGAAAAATATTTTTTTGCAAGCTGTGCCTGGTTATAATATTGGGTTAGTTGCTCCAGGGAGGCTATTTTATAAGAAATATGGTTAATAAAGTATGGATTTTTCACATTTCCGAACCGTTGGTTTATCTGGATCCGAAACGTATCAAGCAATACTTTGTTGCGGTCGCGGTAAAGCGCATTGAAATTCTTCGTCAGAAAATCACTGTAAAGGGAATCAAATTCGCCAACCAGGTTATTGAGCTCAGAAGAATCGGCATTTGTGATGGTGCAATTCAGACTTTGTGATTCCACCAGCGGGTCTACCTCCGTATATACATCATCATCCGGCGGGTAAATCCTGAGTTCATATTTCTTTGATGGTTCAAGGATCAATTCAGACCGATGGAAGTCGATAAAGACTGACGCTACCGTAATTTTATCTAGTGCTGCATAGATGCTGAAGTGACCGGTTGAATCAACCCTGGCCGATCCCAGCGGCTTTTCCCAGAAGGTAATCAGGTCACCGGGGGCACTTACCCTGATCAATTTTCGTTCAGCACCCGGGGCGGTTCCGCTGATGATGGTTTTTTGGGACAATACCAGATCATGGCAGAATAAAACAGCCCCTAAAATAAAAAAGTACCTCAATGTCCTATGCACAACTACCCGGTTTAACCGGCAAAGGTAAGAAAAAGGGAGGGATTAGCCGTCAATGGTTGAGAAAGCTAATTTTTCACAATTTTCCGGAATTCAAAAGATTTCCCGTTCTCAAATTTGATCATGTAAAGTCCGGGGGTAAAACCGGTTGTTTTTACAACGGTTCTGTCCGACAGGGTACCTTTGAAGACAATCTTTCCGGTTGAACTCATAATTTCAAAGCTGGTATTCTGTAAATTCCCGGTGATATCAATCATTAATTCATCTGATACCGGATTCGGGAAAACATTGATTTTTCCATGGTTTTCGACAGAGCCAATACCTACATTGGTGATCGTGATGATGTTGGATGGTTCCGAACTGCATACATCCAGAGTAACGATCACATGGAAATCTCCGTTGGCGGTAACGGTATAATTCTGGTTCGTTTCCCCGGCAATCAACCCGTTTTGATCATACCACTGATTCCCTGCGGGAGCATCGGAATGCAATATAAAACCGTTTTGTGTTATAGCAGGTGTCGGGGGTGTTATGGGCTGCGCATTGATCACGACATCGGCCGATGCAACTGATGTGCATCCCTCTGCGTTGGTGACCGTAAAGTTGTATGATCCGGTGATTAGTCCTGATATTGTTATCTCTGTTCCTGATCCTGTGATACTGCCCGGGTAAATGATCCATGTTCCGGATGATGGCAAACCAGTCAGTACAACACTTCCCGTTGGAGTGGAGCAGGAAGGCTGAATGATCGTTCCCGCGACAGGAGCCAATGGCGTAACAGGCTGTGCATTGATCACCACATTTTCTGATGGTAAGGAGGTGCAACTTTCAGCATTGGTTACCGTGAAATTATAAGTTCCTTCGGCAAGTCCGGCGATCGTCGTGCTTGTCCCCGTGCCGTTAATCCCCCCAGGATTTATGATCCATGAACCTGAAGCGGGTAAACCCTCCAAAACAACACTCCCGGTTGCTTCGGTACAGGTGGGCTGTGTGATGTTCCCAACCACCGGGGCAGATGGAGCAGTACAGGAATAGTAAACAGGCGTTTCCCAAAGTCCCCTGCCGAAAGTAGCTGCCCTTAAAATACTGTTCTGCGGGCTGGAGGCATAGTAAATTTCCACCTCTCCAATTTTAACATTCGGTAAGCCTGTACTGTAGGCCACCCAATTGTCAGAACCCTTTTTAAAGTAAACGCCGAGTTCGGTACCAACATACAGCTGGACTTCCGAGGCCGACTGTTTATTCTGCACAACAGCATAGGCAGGAATCTGGGGAAGCCCGGTTGAAATATTTATCCAGGAAGTACCGCCATCAGCTGATTGGTATACGTTGTTATTGTTGTATCCGCCCAACGTGACCCATATCGTATTTTCGTCATCTTCTTTTACAGTAACATAGGTGATACTTCCTGAACTCACTGGTAAAGTGCCGGTAATATTTGTCCAGTCAGTTCCGCCATTGATGGTTTTCCATACCGTTGCCTGGTTTGCAACATACAGAACCTGGGTATTTGAATGAGCAATGGCCATGGAACGGATTTTATTCGAGGTGTTCATCGTCGAGATTTTCACCCAACTCGTTCCCCTGTTCGTTGTTTTCCATATGTCGGCATAACCCGCATACAGGGTCTGTGAATTGTCAGGATCAATGATATAGGGTGTAACCCATGCACCATCACCGGCTCCCGAAGGCTGAATGGCATTTGCCGTTGCCCAGTGATTTGTAGTCCGGTCGATTTGGCCATATACGTACGTACCATACTGAACATTGACATTGGTATAATCTATCAGGCACTCCATGCCATCACCGCCTTTTACATCATCCCATGATCCGCCTGATAAAAGTTTGGTCCCGTTGTCCTGCAAACCGGTAATGACTTCATTGGAAACCGTTGCTGAAACGCTGAGTTTATACATCTGACTGATCACCATGCCATTGGTTATATCCGTCCACCCAGTTCCATTATTAGTTGAAAAATAGACACCTCCGTCATTGGTCTCAAATAAATCGCCATTGCTGCGGAATGATAAATTATGTTTATCTGCATGCACGGCCGGAACACCGTCGCCCCACCAATGATTGACAATTGACCACGATGCCCCGCCTGAAAGTGAACGCCAGGTGTTTACGCCCCCTACCAGCAGAATATTCGCGTTGGAGGGTGAAACCGCAAGGCTTAAATCGTACCAGCCCTGACCGCCTGAATCACCGCCGTTGGAACTCCATCCCAGTAAATTGAGTGTTGTACCCGAGAACACCTGTGTGTAAGCTGCACCACTGTTGGTTGATTTGTATATTCCATACAATCCGCTGCCTGAATTTACGGCTATAGCATATACCCAGGTGGGCTGATTTGGTGAAACTGCCAGTTCAATCCTGTAGGCGCTTGAATTAGTGAAAGCTTGGGTCCAGGTTCCTCCCCCATTGACAGAGAGATAAATCTGACCGGTTTTTGTTGATCCGTAAAGTGTATTAAAATCACCTGGCTTAAATTCCATATCAATAAAATCCGTCGTTGTCAACTGGGTATTCCAGGTTGTGCCTCCATTTGTTGTTTTATATACTCCGTTTGATGTAGCGGCGATAAGGACCTGATTGTCATTCGGATCCGGCAAAATCCTGTTGACCATTTTTCCGTCTGAAATGGCAAAAGTGATCCCTGTTGCATTCCAGGTTGAGCCGCCATCTGTCGACTTCAGCACGCCAATGCTGCGGTTATCCCAGTGGTCTTTATCTCCGGTGGCGATATAAATTGTATTTGACGTGGCATAATCTGCCGGAATGACAATGTCACTGACAGCGAGCACGCCATTGTTATTGGTCAGACAACTCCAAGATGAACCGTTATTTGCGGTAACCCACAATCCGCCCGCGGCTGTTCCGACCCAATAGGTGTTGATATTGGCAGGATGAAAGGCAATGCAGTTTATCCGGCCAATCCCGTTATACCCGCCAATCGAAGTGTCTGGTCCCAATTGGGTCCAGTTAGCCGAAACCGGTGATTTTAACTGAGGATGTGTTTTTAAATATGCTTCGAAAATTTCTTCTGCAGTTTTTTTTGGAAATTCACCTGTTGTTGGATTAATCTTACCTTCCATTTCATACTCCCACCGCTTGAACTGTTTCCAGCCCACGGCTTTTTTCTTCACACCATTTTCGAGATAAAACCCCTTGTCAACATTATATGGAGCCCAATAGGTTTCAAAAGCATTCCTGTAGTCAAAAAAAGTTAATTCTCCTTTGGCTATGTCCGATGGTAAATTTCTTACCCAGGCCTGTGAAAACGAAGCCGATGCGAACAGCATGAAAAACAAGAAAAAATAGATCTTTTTCATAAAAATTATTTATTGTGTATGAAAATAATCAGGTGGGTCACAGGCTGATGCCGGCAGGAACGAACTGGGCGACATCTCCTCCGTTGCGGATAATATCCCTGACGATGGAGGAACTCAGTGAAGCATATTCCGGTTCACAAAGCAGGAACACTGTTTCGATACCCGGGAACATCAGTTTGTTCATCTGTCCTATTCCGCGTTCGAATTCGAAATCGGACGATGTACGAAGCCCGCGAAGGATAAAGCCAGCCTTGTTTTTCCGGCAAAAATCAACTGTCATGCCCGAATAACAATCAATTTCAATGCGCGGGTCGCCTGCAAAAATTTTATTCAGCCAGGCCAATCTTTTTTCAAGCGGGAATAATGATTTTTTTTCTCCGTTGTCGCCAATGGCAATGATCATCCTGTCGAACAGCGGAAGGGCCCGCCGGATGATTGATTCATGTCCCTTTGTCACCGGGTCGAAGGAGCCGGGGAACACGGCAATTCTTTCCATTCAATGTATATTTGACCCGACAAAGATAATCATTAGGAAATGATTGAAGGATTATTCGAATGTAAAGGAGAGCTGGAAAATTTTCGAACTGAGTTTATCTATGGATTCCGTATAGATATTATTTTCCCGGTTAAGCACATCGGTAAAACCATACATCATTTTGAGTTCGACCCCGAATTTGAACCATTCATTGTAAAAATCAAATCCGACGCCGGCTTCGGCATAGAAATCATTCTGGTTGAATTTTACAATTTTTTCACTGCTGTTTTTCTCCCGCTTCTTTGCCTGGGAAGCAAGGTCGAGAGAATACTGCGCACCAACCAACACGTAGGGTCTGAAATTATTATACCTTAAAGCTTTATACCTGACTTCCAGCGGGAAGTTGATATAGGTTGAAGGAACTTTTTTGCTGATGAGCAGATTGTCGACCTTAGGCTTTTCAGCGCCATCCAGGGTGGTATATGTTTCAATGTTGTAGATCAAAGTACGGTCACCAAAGGAAAGTGAGGGGAGGAACCGGAGATCAAGATGGTCTCCCATCCGCATGTTTGCCAGGATACTGATAACAAATCCCGGGATGGGTGAAGAATTGATGGACAGAACACGGGCAGAATCAGGTAAAGGGAGAATGTCGGGAATATATTCAGCGCTGAACATGTGGGTATTGAGGTCAGCGATGGGCCGGAGGGTGGCAAAACTCTGGTTGATGCCAAGCACAAATCCAAAGTGGAATCTATCCTGATCAAAGGTAGGCATATTGAGCACCGTCATCCTCTGGCTCTTCGCGACAAAGGGATGAGCCATGATAAGAAAAAGCAGGATTAAAGCGCTAAACCGTTGAATCTTCAATGAAGTACTGTGAGAAATATGTGATATTAACGTTGGTTTATGGGATTTATTTTTCAGCCAGGTAGATCGATGCTATTCCTGAACTAAGACTCCTCTTCCTGGCATTGGTTAATCCCAGCCCGGAGAGAATGTCCACAAACTTTTGTCCTGATGGAAAGGCGGCAACTGATTCCGGAAGATAGGTGTAGGCTTTGCGGTTACCTGAGATTAACCGGCCCATCACCGGAATAACAAAGCGGGAATATATCCTATAGAGCTGTTTCATCGGGAACGAGGAAGGATGGGAAAATTCAAGGATCAGCATGACCCCGCCTGGCCGAAGTACTCTGATCATCTCCTTTAGCCCCAACTCGAGGTTTTCGAAATTTCGAACCCCGAAAGCTACCGTAATTGCTTCGAAGGTATTATCGGAAAAGGGAATTTTTTCGGCATCAGCCCGGCGCAGGGCGATTACCTGGTCCAAACCTTTTTCATTGATTTTCTGCCGGCCGATCTCCAACATTTTCTCGGAAATGTCGATCCCGACGATTTTTTGTGGTTTGATGTGTTCAATCGCAATAGCAAGGTCTCCTGTCCCGGTAGCTACATCGAGTACTGAATTCGGTTTATAGGTTTTCAGGATTCCAACAAGTGTTTTACGCCAGCGGTAATCAATTCCAAAAGAAAGAAAATGATTGAGAAAGTCATACTTTGGTGAGATGTCGTCAAACATCACACGCACTGCCTCCTTTTTGGATACTTCAATCATAATTTAAGGTTACAGAGTAAAAGGTAACAGGGTAACAGGGTAAAAAGTGCATTGTTTGCATTCACTGCATTATTTGCATTGGTGAATTAAAACAAAAAGGGATTACCCAAGTTTTCAGATAATCCCTTTTCATTTTAAAAAAAACTATGATCCGAGTTGAAGACGTTTAAAATCGGTCACAGCCAGATCCTTATCATTGTCAGCGATATACTGGCGGACAGTTTTTTTGGAATCCTTGATAAAATCCTGGTTCAGCAGGGTCATCTCTCTGAAGAACTTGCCAAGTTTACCCTGGGCAATCTTTTCCAGCATATCTTCCGGTTTTCCTTCCTGGCGTGCCTGGTCTTTGCCGATCTCGATCTCGCGGTCAATTACTTCCCGGGCCACGTTTTCCTTATCAACGGCAACAGGACTCATGGCAGCAACCTGCATGGCCAGTTCGTGCCCGATCTCTGCAACATTCTTTGCATCTTTTTTACTCATGCCGATGACCGTGGCAAGACGGTTTCCGAAATGGTTGTAAGCAAACACAACAGGTGCCTCAACCACCTCGAAGTGGGCGATCTGAATTTTCTCTCCGGTTTTGCCAAGCAATTCATCCAGTTTCTGAACTACGGTAGTCGATCCGATTGACATGGGCATTAATTCGTCAACCGAATGAAAGCGGTTTGCAACGCCAAGGTCAAGCAGGTTTTTTGAAAATTGGATAAACTCTTCGGTCTTTCCAACGAAATCGGTTTCACAATTGACCATGATGACAGCACCAAAAGTCTGGTCATCAGATGTCTTTGCAATAACAAAACCCTGGTTAGCATCGCGATCAGCCCGTTTTCCGGCAACTTTCTGTCCCTTTTTACGGAGGTAATCAATGGCTTTATCAAAATCACCTTCTGTTTCCTGCAGGGCCTTTTTACAATCCATCATCCCCGCACCCGACATCTGGCGCAATTTATTTACATCAGCAGCTGTAATATTCATAATGAAAATAGGTTATTTGGTTTTGAAATAAATCTGAAACAGCAAAGCACCGAAGAAGCGAAACAACAAATTCGTAATTCGTAATTCGTCATTTGTAATTATTTTTTATTGCTTCTTCCGGCGGGTTTGCTGATACGCTTGCGGGCCGGCTTGTTTTTATCTTCCGGTGCGGGTTCCATGGCTTTCATCTTTGCCACTTTCGTATCAACGAAATCCTTCTTTACGATTTTGATGCCATCTTCGTCCACTTCATCCTCGTCAGAATCGAGGATGTTGGATTGAAGTCTGCTTTCGAATTCGTCGCCTTCGCCACGTTCATCGCTGGCCTCTTTTTTATCGCGCTCAAGTTTGCGCTCCACGAGTCCCTCTTCAATGGCCCTGACCATGGTATCCACGATAAGGGAGATTGATTTGGAGGCATCATCGTTGGCCGGAATGGGGAAATCCACGGTTCTCGGATCGGAATTGGTATCCACGATGGCGAAGGTTGGGATATTCAGCTTCTTGGCTTCTGCAAGGGCGATGTGCTCTTTCAGGATGTCGACGATGAAGATAGCAGCAGGCAGACGGTTCAAGTCGGCGATTGAACCAAGGTTCTTTTCCAGTTTGGCCCGTTCGCGTGTGATCGTAAGGCGCTCCTTTTTTGAAAGGTTGGTGTACGAAGGACTGCTCATCAGTTTGTCGATGGAGATCATCTTACGCACGGCTTTACGGATGGTGGCAAAGTTGGTGAGCATACCGCCCGGCCATCTTTCTGTCACATAGGGCATGTTTATGCGCTTGATGTGCTCGGCCACGATTTCCTTGGCCTGTTTTTTTGTAGCAACAAAAAGCACTTTTTTCCCTGCCTTGGCAATTTGCTTCAACGCTGCAGCTGCCTCGTCAACTTTTGCCATTGTTTTATACAGGTCGATGATATGGATCCCATTGCGCTCCATAAAGATATAGGGAGCCATGGCAGGATTCCATTTGCGGCGCAAGTGACCAAAATGGACACCTGCATCCAATAATGCATCAAAATTCGTTCTTGACATATAATTGTTCTATGAATTCTAAAATACTAACGTTTACTAAACTGGAATCTCTTACGGGCTTTTTTCTGTCCGAATTTTTTACGTTCCACCATACGCGGGTCTCGCATCATCAAACCTTTTGCTTTCAAAGGTGGACGGTGTTCCGGATTTATTTCGCACAGAGCGCGCGCGATAGCAAGGGCAAGTGCCTCAGCCTGGCCGCGGATTCCGCCACCGGCAAGGGTTACCTTTACATCATATTTTCCCTGGTTATTGGTCACCTCAAAAGGTTCGGTAACCTTGAACTGAAGAATCGGAGTTGGAAAATAGTTCTTGAAATCACGGCCATTCACCGTAATGATACCCTGGCCATCCTTCAGATATACTCTTGCAACGGCAGTTTTCCTTCTGCCGAGGGTGTTGATAACTTCCATATTACTTGATTGAGGTTAATTTCATTGGTGTAGGTTGCTGTGCTTGGTGAAGATGCTCGGGGCCCGCGTAAACATAAAGATTACGGAAAAGGTCACGACCAAGGCGGTTCTTGGGGAGCATACCCTTTATCGCTTTCTCTACAACGGCTGTCGGTTTTTTGGCGAGCAGTTTGCTGGGGGTCACCTCTTTCTGCCCACCCGGATAACCTGAGTGGGTTAAATAGATTTTATCCTCCATCTTGTCACCGGTAAGCCGGATCTTTTCGGCATTGATGATGACAACATTGTCGCCGCAATCGACGTGCGGTGTGTAGTTTACTTTCGTTTTGCCTTTCAGCAACATGGCCACTTTGGCTGCCAAACGCCCCAGAACCTGGTCTTCGGCATCGATAAGCACCCAGTTTTTGGTCACGGTGGCCGCATTGGCGCTTATGGTTTTGTAACTTAACGTATTCATGCTTTCTTCCTGATTTTAAAATGAACCTTTTTCTTCCAAAAAGGGGTGCAAAGATAGAACTATATTTCTTTACTACAATGCAATTCAACCTTGATTTTTACAAATATTTCACTTATCCTTTATTATCTGACATTTTTTTGTAATTTTATCCTTTATTATCTGACATCTATGATCCAAAGAACCTACTGGAAAAAACTATCCTCACGCACTGCATCAGCCACACGCTTTCCCCTACTCCTCCTGGGAGCCAGAGGAACAGGCAAACAAACGCTGGCTCGGCAGTTTTCTACATTATTCAGCGACCTGATCTGGATTGATCTGGAAACAGGGTCCGACAGCAGGATATTCACAAGCGGCGAAAATTTCGACAACACCCTGAAGTCGATCTTTTTCCTGAAGAACAAGGACTTAAGACATAAACGCACCCTCATTTTCCTTCATGAAATTCAAAACTGCCCTGAGGCCATTCGATGGTTCACTGATTCCGGGCAGGCCGGATTATCTTACCACATCCTGGCTTCATCCTCTTTGATGACCCCGATGGTTAAATCTTTAATAGATAACCCCGGAAAAAAGATGGATGTCCTCCAGGTCTATCCGTTCACCTTCGAAGAATTCCTCCAATCGGTAAATGACCAGGCAGCGCTGGAAGCCTACCAGGAGGTTCCAGTCCCTGTTTATGCCTATGAGAAACTCCTGCACTATTTTCACATCTATACCCTGATTGGCGGCATGCCCGAAATCAACGCCAGCTATGCGCAGGACCAGCATCTGAACAGCCTCCGCCCCATTTATGAACGATTGCTTAAATTGATGGTCGCCGAAATCAACCGGCACACCAGGGGGGAAAAACAGCGTTCAGTTGTGGAGGAAACCTTGCTGAATTCTTTTCCGTTTGCCGCCACCAGGATTAAATTTAACCGGTTCGGAAATTCTGAATATCGCACCCGGGAAATGAGAGAAGCCTTCAGGAGGCTGGAACAGCAAATGCTTATTCATCTTATTTATCCTACCACTTCGACGCGCTATGCAATGAGTACCACGGCTGCTCGCAACGGAGATCCTATTCTTCAGCCCGGGAAAAAATATCAACCGGAAAATATCACGAAAGAAATTCCTGGCCCCACCGTGCAGCGGCTCCTGATTGACCAGGCAAAATCTCCGCGGCTGCAACTCCTGGATACCGGACTTGTCAATTATTTCTCGGGGATTCAGAAACCCCTGTTTCAATCACATGACATGAATGCGATTTTCGAAGGACAGATCGCGCGACAGGTTGTGGGGCAGGAGATCCTGGCGGCAGAAAGCCTCGGAGCCTGGGATGGCATTGCCGGAGTAACACCGGATGTTTTAAACCAGGCTACGGGCCGACGGCCTGACCTGCACTTTTGGGTCAGGGACAAGGCCCAATCAACGGCCGAGGTCGATTTTATCATTCCCTTCAACGACCTCCTCATTCCTGTGGTGGTGAAATCAGGGGAACCTGGCCGGCTCCGTTCACTGCACCAGTTTATTGATGCAGCTCCGCATGCTTTTGCAGTTAGGCTGTATGCAGGCAAACTCGGGGTTCGGCAAGCCCAGACCTTAAGGGGTAAAAAGTTCTATCTCCTGAACCTTCCCTATTTCCTGGCAGGAAAGATCAAGGATCATCTGAAAGGATTTATAAGGCTGACAAACGGATAGTTTTATGAAAGGTTCGCTGATCAGTTACTGGCAGAGAACAAGATTAGGGGATAAATAGTGCGAGGTGCCCCTGCATACGTCGTTTTTCTCTACCTTTGCAGACCCTTTTCAATTATTACGGATTATGTCGATTATTGTAAGCAACATCACCAAAATCTATGGCACCCAAAAAGCGCTGGAAGGTGTCACACTTGAAATAAAACCTGGTGGGATTACCGGGCTGCTCGGCCCCAACGGAGCCGGGAAGAGCACCCTGATGAAGATCCTCACCTGTTTTATCCCGCCCACTTCAGGCACGGCAACGGTGTGCGGATTCGACATTTTCGACCAGACCATTGAAGTAAGAAAAAAAATCGGTTATCTCCCGGAGAACAACCCGCTTTATCTTGATCTGTATGTCAGGGAATTCCTTGGCTTTATTGCGGGGACCCATCAAATGAAAGGGAACATTGCAAATAGGGTGGCCGAAATGATTGAAATGACTGGGCTTGAGACTGAACAGCATAAAAAAATAGGAGCCCTCTCTAAGGGATACCGTCAACGTGTGGGGCTTGCCCAGGCAATGATCCACGATCCCGAAGTCCTAATCCTGGATGAACCGACTTCAGGACTTGATCCGAATCAGTTGCTCGAAATCCGCCACCTGATCACCGAGGTAGGGAAAACCAAAACCGTCATGATGTCAACCCACATCATGCAGGAGGTCGAGGCCATCTGCAACCGATCGATCATCATCCACCAGGGCCGCATCGTTGCTGATGATTCCACCGGAAACCTGCAGCAGGTTGTCACTTCAAAAACCATAATAAAAATCGAATTTGGTGCAGCGGTCAGGCGTGAGGTTTTGATGCACGTCCAGGGTGTGACTGAAGTGATCCATCCCGATGAATTTGTGGAACAGCATACCACCCGGGCAAAACAAAAAACATCAACCCCGGGTAAGGAGTCTTTGATATGGTACCTGGTTTCACAAACGGGAGAAGATATCCGTGCAGCTGTTTTTCAATTTGCGGTTGACCATAAATATACCGTGCTTTCTCTCCAGAAGGAAGAACAAAAACTTGAAGAGGTTTTCCAGGAATTGACCAGGGACTATGTCATTCCTGATTCGGCTTGACTTTCACAGTCATCGTTTGAAAATTCTTAGGCCATTATTTGAGCATTTAATTTTTTTATTAATTTTGCGGCCAGAATAGTGGACAGATTTGATTGATTGCAACCACTGGAAAAAAATGCTAAAAACAATATTTCCTCTCTTCAATCAAAAATCAAATCCTTTCTTATTATTCACATCCTGATATTTTGTTAATTGGTGATAAGGTAAAAAGGTAACAGGGTAACAGGGTGAAAAATCATAATTCGTAAATCGTAATTCTAAAATTTAAAAAATGGGATATTTATTTACATCGGAGTCTGTATCAGAGGGACATCCGGATAAGGTGGCCGATCAGATTTCGGATGCATTGTTAGATGAATTCATGAAATGGGACCCTGAGTCCAAAGTTGCCTGTGAAACGTTCGTTACCACCGGGCTGGTTGTTTGCGGCGGTGAAGTGAGAACCCAGGGATGGGTGGATGTTCAGGAAACTGCGCGCCGTGTGGTTCGTCAAATAGGTTATACCAAAGCTGAATATCGTTTCGATTGCGATTCCTGCGGTGTGATATCTACGATTCATGAGCAATCACCCGATATCAACCAGGGTGTTGTTCGCGAAAAGAAAGAGGATCAGGGCGCCGGTGACCAGGGAATGATGTTCGGTTATGCCTGCAATGAAATGGATAACCTGATGCCTATGTCAATTGAGCTGGCGCACATTATGCTCCAGGAACTGGCCGAAATTCGCCGTGAAGGCAAACAGATGAAATATCTCAGGCCCGACAGCAAATCGCAGGTAACCATTGAGTATGATGATAACGGGAAACCGGTTCGCATCGATACCATTGTAGTCAGTACCCAGCATGACGATTTCGTGAAACCAAAGGATAAATCAGCCAAGGCTGAAAAAGCGGCGGAAAAACAAATGCAGGATAAGATCAGGGAAGATGTTCAGAAGATCCTGATCCCCCGGGTGAAAAAAACCCTGCCTGCGCGCATCCAAAAGTTATTCCAGGATGATTTTAAACTGCATGTGAATCCGACCGGAAAGTTTGTGATTGGAGGACCTCACGGCGATACCGGTCTCACCGGCCGCAAAATCATCGTTGATACCTATGGCGGTCACGGCGCTCATGGAGGCGGAGCCTTCTCAGGAAAAGATCCTTCAAAGGTTGACCGTTCGGCTGCCTATGCAGCACGTCATATAGCCAAGAACATGGTAGCTGCAGGAGTTGCCGACCAGGCACTCATCCAGGTTGCCTATGCCATTGGTGTTGCCCAGCCTGTAGGTTTGTATGTGAACACTTTTGGCACTGCAAAGGTCAAGGATAAGAAAGGCAAAACCCTTTCAGACGGCGTGATTGCTGAAAAGATCAGCAAAATATTTGACATGCGTCCCTATTCGATCGTTGAACGATTCGGACTTAAGAATCCGATATACCAGCCGACCGCTTCCTATGGTCATTTTGGCCGTGATTATTATACCAGGGAGGTGGAGGTTTTTTACCCGGTAAAAGGTTCAAAACCTACGAAGGTCAACGGGAACGGGAAACAGGTCTATTTGAAAAAGGTGGATTTCTTTGCCTGGGAAAAACTTGACTTTGTCCCCCGCGTTAAAAAAGAATTTGGTCTTTAATCCTAAAGGTTTCTGCCGCCACGCATTAAAACAGATTAAATTGCGTTTTAAATGCAAAGTTGTTGCAATGAACCACAGGCATCTCTTCATCCTGGTTAGCTTCTCCCTGCTTACTTTGGCAGCAGGGGCGCAGATCAATATCAAAACCTATACAACCGCCACCGACACCTTTTATTGGAAGCGGTATGTTCATATTCCAAAACCGGATAAAATCAACCTGAAACGATTCATGGTTTCACATCCGGGAACAATCATCGACGCGTTCCTGGCAAAGCACCTCGATGAGTTTCCTCAATTCACGGTGGATTCAAACCGGCATTTAAACATCAAGGATTTAAGAAAGTGTCTGTTGCCGGTTGACATCAACGGCGACCAGCTCCCCGATATGATATTCAGCGGATCAAGTGGCGGTGAATCGGATATTGTGCAGATTTACCTGAACCGCAAAGACATCTTTGAGATGGTATTCGAGGATTACCAGTATATCTCGCGGTTCATTATGGAAAATGGCCGTCTCACACAAATGCAAACAGGGGATGCAGGGTGTTGTGACAATTATCTTTATTTCACCCGGAGTTATGATGTTAAACCGGAAAACGGGATTCCCATGTTTATCAGGGGCAAACAGGTGGTCGCCTACAAGTACACCGAGGAGCCACGCACCTACTATCCCAGGCCCGTACCCTTCATAAGCCGGACCGACACCATGCTGCTACGGGCTTCGGCGGCTCAGCTGAATGAACCGTTTAATCCATATCTTGAAACGTTTGGCAACATCATCGCCAAATACCGGACCCGGTCAAAAGGCAACATCCTGGCTATGAAATCCTATGGGAAAGGGGATGAATGGTACTTTGTGGAAATTTACCCGGATTCTTCCCCGTCAGCCTCCATCCTCTATGACGTTGAAAAAATCCCGACATTCATCAGGGGATGGGTATCGGGACTGGCCATTACACCCAAACCGGAATAAAGGGAACCATCCGGTTTAGTGTTTCACAATCAGCTTCTTTGTCTGGCATAATTTCCCGTCAACCATCAGTGAATAGAAATAGATGCCATCACTCAGGTTTGTCGTGCTGATGATAAATTTACCTGTTGAAGATTGAAGTTGTTCCGCCTGGATGGTTGACCCGATCACATTCCGTAAAGTGAAGGTTCCGACTGATCCTGCAGGAATTGAATAGGTAAAACCGGCACTTGCTCCGGCAGGGTTTGGAAAGGCATTGGATAGCATCGTTTGTGCAGCTGCTGCATCATCAATGCCCAAAGGATAGGATGTATATTTAATGGTCACACTGTTAGAGTCGTTTACATTGGCCTCATCGAAAAACACCCAGCGAACAAAACTTTCACCTGGTTTAAAATGGTTAAAAGCAATCTGAACATAACGACCGTCAAAATCGGTGACGATCTCACCCACTGCGATGGTCCTGGAATTTGGTGAAATATTTACGTTAGACGGATAACAGCTGCCCGCCCAGCACATGGTTGTTTCGGTTGAATCCAGCATGGTCAGCTGGGATTTTTTACACAACACATTGATCTCTTTAGTCCCGATATTTTTCACATGAATATAGGTGATCAGTTCGGCACTGTCGGGAGATCCCTCCTGAATGATGGTAGAATTCGGCGTTATAACTCCATTTTTATTAGAAAGTTCCAGGCTTTGTGTATAAGCCGTCACAGTTATAGCTGAAAGCAGAAAAAGGGAAAGTATATATCTTTTCATATGCCGATAAAGTTTGATTATAATTCGCAAAGTTAAGGAATTTAAAAACACAAAATCATCCCACCCTGATATTTCCTTTTTATGTTAGGTGAGGGGGAACTACCTGTTGTGAGGAATCCTGACCTCCAGGGCCCCAACTCCAAATTTTGCCATCGGGGCATCGAAAAATTCGTAACCCTGTTCCTTTTCAAGCAGCTCGATCATGCTCTTCCGCAAAATCCCATTTCCCACGCCATGAATGAAAATTATCTTGTGGAAATGGCCGGCAACAGCACTGTCGATGCATTTCATGAAAAAGTTCTTTTGAAACTCAAGGATTTCGGATTTCTCGAGGTTCGAAGGATCATCCACAAGTTCATGGATATGAAGATCTACAACGGCTTCACCCTGCGCCACCTGGTATTTTGCAATCAATGAATCCCATGCCCCGGATGTTTGGCCCTGGGTAGCGGGTTCAGGTGACGCAGAAGGCTCTTCGGGCTGAAAATGAGCAGTGAGGGATAAAACTTTCACGACAATGCCCTTTTCATGCACCATGGAATGCTCGCGGTAATTTCCCTCCTTGAAAAATTTCTTACCCTCTATCCTGAATTCCGAATTGAAGGGTGGCAGTACAGATCCCGATTGCTGTTTATGGAAAAGGAACTGCATGGTTCCTTCCGTCCAGTGCGAAAGCTGCTCACGGTTGATGGTGTCCAGAAGCAGTTTCGAGTCGGGGAAAATACTGCCGTAGTCAACACCTTCAAAATGTCCCAGCGGAGTTTTGCTGAAGATGTTATATAATATATCATACGAACTGTTGTTGATCAGAAATACATCCAGGGGACCAGTGATGAGCCACTTCTGATCATGCGGAACGAAAGCCAGGTAAATATCCTCCGTTTTACGGTCGGAAGTCAGGTGAGCCGGAAGATGACTCAGCCTGTCATCCTGGGGCTCTTCATATGGTGTTTCTTCATCAGGCAGTTCAATCTTGTAATGCTCTTCGAAAAAACGACCGGCTGGATCCTTCGGATCTATCTTTATCAGCTCACTGATCATGGTAGGAATCTCAAATCCCTCTTCGATCATGATGCTGACCATGCGACTGTCAATTATTTTAGCCACAATTCCTCCTCCGGATGTGTTAAGAAATTTTACTTTATCGCCAACTTTTAACTCACTCATTTTGAAGAAACTATTTGATTCAAGATTCATTAATTTGCCTGCAAAGGTAGTTGATAATTCATGATGTTAGGTCGATACCCTAAATATGAAAGATGTTGTATGTTAAAATATTTAGTAAATTGCGCCCAGTATTAACCAAAAAAATGTAATTATGAGGAGATTTACGTCCTTGCTGTTATTCTCATGTTTAGCAGCGACCACTGCATTTGGCGGTGGGTACCAGGTAAGCTTACATTCCGTGCGGAATATCGGCATGGGGCTTATCGGAACATCACTCAGCTACGATGCGAGCAGTTTATTTTACAACCCGGGTGGCGCTGCGTTTGTAAATGAGAAATGGAGTTTTTCCGGTGGTGTCAGTTTATTGATGGCACGTACCACGTTCCAGTCTTTGAATGTTGCTGAACAGGCCCATTTGGAGCATAAAATGAACACTCCGCTTTATTTTTATGCAGCGTTTAAACCCACGACCAATCTGAGCGTGGGTCTGGCTGTAAATACTCCATACGGCAACGGTCTTTCATGGGGAGAGAACTGGCAGGGCCGGTACCTGATCCAGAACCTGACTTTCAGGGCATTTACCTTTCAGCCAACTGTATCTTATAAGTTCAAGGATATCGTTGGAATTGGTGTGGGTCTTGTTTATGCTACCGGAAGTGTTGACTTGAACAAAGCAATTCCTTTGCAGGGAGCAACAGGTGATGGAACATTAAATATAAAAGGTAATGCCAGCAATTTCGGATTCAATGCCGGGATCATGGTTCATCCCATTAAAGGATTGAGCCTTGGCGTTGATTACCGTTCAAAGGTTGAAATGAAGGTGAAGGGTGGAGATGCCACTTTTACTGTTCCTCAGTCACTCGGACAATCTTTCCCAAATACCAAAGTGGATGCAATGCTTCCCTTAGCTGCCAACCTTGATTTTGGTGCCTCTTATGAATTTGGTGATAAGAAGCAATGGCTGGTTGGGATTAACCTCTGTTATGTTTTCTGGGGCACCTATGATTCCCTGGTTTTTACTTTCGAAAAAGTCACGGCCACGCAGGCCATTACCCGTTCAGCCTCCCCTGCCTTATACGTAAACAAGCTGATCCCTCGCATTGGTGCACAATATAAAATGAGCGACCTGCTGACCCTTCGTGTTGGTGGTTACTATGACCCATCTCCGGTACCGGATGATTATCTCAATCCCCAAACCCCGAGTATGAACCAGATCGGATTGACCTGCGGAATTTCCGTTTACCCCACCAAAGGGCTCAGCATCGATGCTGCATTCCTTTATATCATGGGTATGCAACGAAGCGGCACCTTCAGTCCGGATAATTTTGCTGGCACATACAGTACGGCTGTTTATGTCCCCGGAATTGGTTTAACCTACAATTTTTAACTATTAACACCTGAAAGTTATGAAGAAAATTCTTTTCATTATATTGTCTCTTTCCATGCTCACTGCGTGTGAACGAAAGATCGATGAATTCCCTGCCTCTGCCAACGGCCTCGACTTTTCAAAATTTGTTGCTGTTGGAAATTCGATGGTGGCCGGTTATGCAGATGGCGCATTGTACCTGAGTGGCCAGGAAAACTCGATTCCGAACATCATGGCCGAACAATTCCAGACTGTAGGTCCCTGCGATTTCAAGCAACCTCTCATTGGCACTGAAGCCGGTGTTGGATTTCAGCCAATTCCAGGCGACATCTATTGTTTTACCAAAATGGTTCTCAAGATTGTTCCTGACAAGGACTGTGCTGGCAATCCGGTTGGAACCGCTTCGCTGAAACCAGGGTTTGTTTCCAATCCCGACCAGGCTACTTTGAAACAACAACTGTTTGCCCCGCCCACCGTAACCGGACCATACAACAATATGGGCGTTCCCGGATTATCACTCCAGGCAGCCTTTTTTCCCGGTTACGCTGCTTACAACCCGTTTTATGCCCGAATGGCAACCGCCCCTGCTTCCTCTTCGATCATAGGAGATGCCATGGCCCAGCAGCCAACCTTTTTCATGATGTGGCTTGGCGACAATGATGCGCTGACCTCTGCATTGGCTGGCACTGATCAGTTGCTTACACCCGCCGATACCTTTGCCAAATATTATCCCATGGCAACAGGCGCCCTCCTTGCTTCAGGCAAGAGTCCGAAAGGCGTTGTAGCTACCATCCCCGATGTTACCACGATCCCGTTTTTTACAACGATTTCAAAAGCACTTCCCTGGAACGGCGTAACACTTGATGCAACGCAGGCTGCAGGTTTGAACCAGCTGTATTTCATGTATCACCATTCTGAAATTGTATGGAAAGAGGGACAGAATCCTTTTGTTTATATAAAGAATGACGGGAGTTGGGCGCAGATGCAGGCAGGCGATCTGTTTTTGCTGACCCTCCCGACTGATTCAGTCAAATGCAAGGGAATGGGCATTGCCGATCAATCTATCACACCGATTCCCCGCCCCTACCCGATACCGGCAAAATTTGTACTCGACGGTGCTGAACAGGCTAACATCAAAGCCCGTATTGCACAATACAACGTTGTTATCAAGGCCACCGCCGCCGCCCAGAATTTAGCACTTGCCGATATGAACACCTATCTGAAGTCCTTTGAAAGCGGTATGGTTTTCGATGGCGTCAAGGTAAGTACGACCTTTGTCACCGGAGGACTGTTTTCAACCGACGGGGTCCATCTGAACCCAAGAGGATGCTCCATTGCAGCAAATTATTTGATCCAGTCCATCAATGCCAAATTCGGAAGCAACATTCCTCAGGCAAATATTACCAGCTACCAGGGATTGATTTTCCCGTAGATAAATACTATAATCTAATTCAAAAAAAAGTCGTTTTCTAAATTCTTTGAAAACGACTTTTTCGTTTTCCTTTAACTCATTGTAAATTACTGTTGTTTCAGGAACCGAACCATTTTTAACACCGCCTTACCCCGGTGGCTTATTCCATTTTTCAGGTACGGGGGCATTTCAGCGAAGGTTTGCTTGTGGCCCTCAGGAAGAAAAACCGGGTCATAACCGAAGCCATCTGTGCCCGTCCTTGACAAAGTGATGGTGCCATCAACCCGGCCTTCAAAAACATGCTCCATGTTATTTATGATCAGGCAGATGACACAGCGAAAACAGGCTTTCCGGTTTTCAATACCCGTCAACTCCGCGAGAATTTTGTCGATGTTGTCATCAAATGAACATCCCTCGCCGGCATATCTCGCCGAATAAACTCCCGGGCGGCCCTCCAGGGAATCAATCTCCAGACCGGTATCATCAGCAAAACAGTCCATCCCTGTCTGATCGTGGATAAACCTGGCCTTCTGAACCGCATTCCCCTCAATGGTCTCCTGGGTTTCAGGAATTTCAACATCCAGGCTGATATCCTTCAGACTCAGAATCCTGAAATCATTTCCGAGGATTTCCTGAATTTCAAGGAGCTTATGGCTGTTGTTTGTGGCAAAAAGAAGGTCGGACATGGGAATGAGGAATTACGAATGACAAATGACCAATGACCAATGGCTAATGGCTAATGGCTAATGGCTAATGGCTAATGGCTAATGGCTAATGGCTTTTTATTCAGCTCCTCCCGGATTAACCTTGTTATCAGCTCGGTGAAGCTCCATCCGTGTGCAACCGACATCTTAGGCACAATGCTGGCGGCACTCATTCCGGGCACCGTATTCACCTCGAGGAAAAAAAACACCTTCCCGGTGAAAATATAATCAAAACGAACTACTCCCTTGCAATTCAGCTTTTCGTATAGCAATCGTGAGATTTCCTGGCATTTTTCAAAATCCTTCAGGGGAACGTCTGCTGGTACAACTTCATCGGCCATTCCCTTTTTATATTTTGCCTCAAAGTCAAAATACTCCTTCTTCGGAATAATCTCGGTTATGGGGAATGTGATGATCTTCCCTTTGGTCCTGATCACCCCGCAGGTCAGTTCACGGCCCTTGACAAATTCTTCAACAAGAATCTCGGAATCTTCCTTAAAAGCCTTGACCAAAGCAGGTTTTAACTCATTTTTCAGGTTCACCTTCGACATCCCCACACTGGATCCGCCATTGTTGGGTTTGACAAATACCGGGAGGGATAATTTCTGCAGGATCTGCACTGCGGTAAAATTGCCTCCCTTGAAGAGGTGCATTGATTTTGCCGTACTGATCCCGGCTGAAGCAATGACCTCCTTACAAAAACCCTTGTTAAAGGTAAGGGCCGAGGTTGTTACATCGCATGAGGTATAAGGAATGCCCAGCATATCGAGATATCCCTGCAGCCTGCCATTTTCTCCCGGGGTTCCATGAATGGCGTTGAAAACGATATCAAAACGAATCTTTCGCTTACCGATCGTCAGGGTGAAATCATTTTTATCGACGGGAAAGTTTTTCCGGCCGATCCTGTAATTCCAATTTTTCCCTTTGATCTCGATCAGGTAAGGCGTAAACAGATCACGATTCATATTTAATTCAACCTGTTTCCCGCTTTTGATAGAAATCCCGTATTCCCCGGAATCACCGCCAGCAACAATGGCAACATTCAACATACCGCACAATTTTTAGAGCCACAAAATTAGCACAAAAATTTTGCTCCTTGCGCAAAATTCAATTTTTCCGTAAGTTTGTTGCTTCTTAACGAAAATACAATAAAACAGTCGATTTCAGGTTATTTATTTAAACCGTTGATGGATTTTTTACACTTCCTGTTTTCAAAGAAATTTCTAAAGCATCTCCTCATCGCGATCGGGATTACGATCGTTCTGGTCTGGATTACCCTGCAGTCGCTGTCGTGGTACACCAAACACAACGATTACCTCATTGTTCCCGATTTCCGGGGATTGTATATCCAGGAGGTTCTTGGAAATCCTGACAACAAAAATTACCAGTTCTCAGTGGTCGATTCGATCTTTGATGCAAATAAGCCCAATGGATCTATCCTGTCCCAGGATCCCTATCCCGGTTCCAAGGTAAAGAAAAACCGTATGCTCTACCTGACCATCACCACGATCGTTCCGGAAAAAACTACCATGCCTGAACTGCGAGATCTCACGCTGCGCCAGGCACAGACCATGCTTGAGTCGTCGGGACTTAAACTGGGAAGGTTGTTGTATATCAGATCCTTTGATGAAGATGCCGTACAGAACCAGCTTTTTCATGGAAAGTCCATCCTGGCCGGAACAGCGATTGATAAAGGGTCAGTCATTGATTTAACTGTCGGGATGGGAGCAAAAGCCGCTGAGGCCATGCTTGATTCAATTGGACATGACAACCTGCAGTGACAGCAGGGAAAATAAATGCAGGTAATTCAAACTTTGTAAATGTTTTTTATGCGTTTTTTCTTCATTATATTCCTCTTTCTGTTCACCGGGCTTGTCGGAATTTCCCAGGAAATATTGACAGGGTTGCAAACTAATCCTATGGTGAAGGCCAAAGCGATGGAGTTGAGCCGCATGAAAGCTGCAGCCGGTTATGACCTCCAATCCGGCGATGAATACCTGAAGGCCGCCTCAGATACCATGCCGGTCTCCATGCCATTTTTTGACGATTTTTCTGCAAACGGGGTTTTCCCCTCCTCCCTGCGGTGGATCGATCGTTTTGCTTTTGAAAATGACGACCTGCCCGTTTACCCGGTCAATATGGGCGCCATGACACTGGATGCCATCAACGACTCTGGCAATATGTATTCGCAGGCTGTCCCCGGCCCTGATTTTTTTATCGCAGATTATCTGACCTCCCGTTATATCAGGCTTGATTCCTCTTTTACCCCTGTTCCAAGGGCCCTTTCACCTGCCGATTCCGTCTACCTCAGCTTTTTCTACCAGCCCCAGGGAAGAGGGAAACCACCCCAGAAAGCTGATTCACTGATTTTGCAATTCCTGGCTGTTCCTGCCCATGACAGCCTGATCCCCGGAGGATCCATTCCTGTTCCTGACCTGTGGGCTAAAACCTGGTTTGCCAACGGAATGTCGCTTGACACCTTTTACCTGAACAACAACAAATGGTTTGTCATGGTGATGATCCCTGTGACCGACCCACGATACTTCACCAATAAATTCCGGTTCCGGTTTTTTAACTACGTAAGCCTGGCAAGTTCTGCCGAACCGAGCTGGCAGAGCAATACCGACCAGTGGAATCTTGACAATGTATATCTCAATGCCGGTCGCACCCTCAATGATACCATCTATCCGGAGCTTCGTTTTATTTACCGTCCTCCTTCATTGCTGACAAGATATGAATCCATGCCATATCCGCAATACAGTGATGATCCGACCAATGAAATGCGCGATACGATCGATATCCTGATAAGTAACCGGGATATCATACCGCACATGTCCTCTTACAATTATTATGTGACACAACCCGGGGGAAGTTTTTCAAAATCCTACAGCGGGGGGAATTACAATATTCAACCCTACACCGTTTCTCCCTATGTGACCTTTCAGAAGTTTGCCCATCCGGAGGTGCCATTCCTGATACCGATAAACCAGACCGACAGTGCCATATTCCTTGTTAAACACATAGTGAAAGATATTACCCCCGGTTCGGTGATGGGAGATACAATGCAATCGTACCAGAAATTTCTGAACTATTATGCATACGATGACGGAACACCGGAAGCCAGCTATGGACTGACACCAGCCGGTTCGAAACTTGCCTATGGATTCAGGCTGAATAAATCGCCTGACACGCTCCGTGCAGTCAGAATGTACTTTAACAAAACCCTTGGCAATACGAGCAACCAGTTTTTTTACCTCTGCGTATGGAATGACAACGCGGGGAAACCTGGCGATACAGTCTATTCTGACCTGGTTATGCCACGTTATGCCGACAGTATGAACAAGTTTGTGACCTATCACATATTCCCACCATTGCGTATCACAGGAACTTTTTACGTGGGCTGGATCCAGACTACCAATGATAACCTCTCGATCGGGTTTGATCGTTACACCAACAGCCAGAGTCAGATTTTTTATAATTCCACAGGAGTGTGGAATAATACGGCCTATACAGGCTCACTGATGATCCGGCCGGTGGTTGGGAAGCCCATTCCGCTTGAAGTCGGGGATATCCTGCCCCGGAATATGAAACTCACCCTCTTTCCAAATCCTTGTTCAGAAAGCAAAATAAATGTCCGGATCGCGGATAATTTGCAGAACACCGCCGATTCAGAGCGGGCTACGCTCGTCGTCTCGGATATTGTTGGCCGGGTGCGGATGACAACCTCCTTTAGAAATGAACTGGATGTCACTGCCTTACGGAATGGCCTGTACTTTCTTGAACTCAGAGATCAATCGGGTACACGCCTTGGCTTTGCGAAGTTTATCATTTCACGGTAATTTTCTAAACAACCGTGTATTATGGGAACTTCATCTGTAAATCCTCCAAATAAGAAAACCGTCAAAGAACAGGCATCGCCTGCTGCCGGGGAGAATACGCCCATCGAAAAAACTGAGATTACCGAGGAATCCAATGATCTGTTTGAGCATTTCCGGTTTGTGGTAGACAAAAAGCAGAGCCAGCTGAGGATTGACAAGTACCTGATGGCCAAGATTGAAAATGCTTCCAGGAACAGGATCCAGAGTTCGGCTCATGCGGGGAATATCCTTGTGAACGGAATGGTGATCAAACCCAATTACAAGGTCAAACCCCTCGATGTCATCTCTATAGTACTGGCTTTTCCCCCGCGCGACACGGAGGTATATCCTGAAAATATCCCGATTTCCATAGTGTATGAAGATAAAGACCTCATTGTTGTAAATAAAGCTCCGGGCATGGTTGTGCACCCAGGGCACGGGAACTTCACCGGAACTCTTCAGAATGCGCTGTTGTATCACCTGCAGCAAAATAACCCGGATGACCCCGAAGCCAAGCCCTACCTTGTTCACAGGATAGATAAAGATACAAGCGGAATTATCCTGATCGCCAAAAACGAACTGGCCCAAACCAAAATAGCCAAACAGTTTTTCGACCACACCATCGACCGTACCTATATTGCTCTTGTGTGGGGAAACATTGACCATGACGAAGGCACCATTGATGCGAGCATTGGCCGCGATGTCAGGAACAGACTCATACAGGCTGTATATGATGATCCGGAGAAGGGCCGTCATGCAGTAACCCATTACCATGTTCTGGAGCGGTTCGGATATGTGACCCTTGTGGAGTGCAGGCTCGAGACTGGCCGGACCCACCAGATCCGCGTTCATTTCAAGCATATCGGGCACCCGCTGTTCAATGATGAAAGTTATGGAGGTTCCGAAATTCTGAAAGGAACAACCTTTACCAAATACAAGCAATTTGTATTGAACAGTTTTAAAATGCTGCCACGGCAGGCGCTGCATGCCAAATCGCTTGGATTTATTCACCCTTCAACCAGGGAGTTCATTCATTTCGATTCATCCTACCCGGAGGACCTGCAATCGGTCATTGAAAAATGGCGGCAGTATTGCAGTTATAAAAACCTGGATGAATCACTAATTCCGGATTTATGAAAACACTGCTCCGTTACCTGGCTTCCATCTATTTCTGGGTCGAACTTTACCTGGTGTCTGCGGCCCTGTTCCCCGTTATGATCCTGGTGTTCCTGCTGACCTTCCCATTTGATAAACGACTATTTATCCTGCATAAATGTACCTGTCTTTGGTCATTCATCGTTTTGAATATCAACCCGATGTGGAGAATCAAAGTTACGGGTCGTGAAAAAATAGATCATCACCAGACCTATGTCATGGTATCCAATCACCAATCGGGGGCTGACATTATCGTACTTTTCCTGTTATGGGCGCATTTCAAATGGGTTGCAAAAACCTCCCTTTTCTATTATCCCTTTATCGGCTGGACCATGTGGCTGAACCGGTACATCGCGCTCGATCGGGTTAAGGGCAGCAGCATGCGAAAGATGATTTCAGATGCGGCAAAAAAACTTCAGGAAGGAAATTCCGTCATGATCTTTCCTGAAGGAACACGCTCAAAAGACGGGAACATCCAGCATTTTAAAACAGGGGCATTTCACATTGCCCTTAATTCCCGGGTCCCCATTCTTCCCATTGCCATAAAGGGGACATCACAGGCGGTCCGTAAAGGCGGATTTCTCGTCAATAAGAATTACGATATCCAGGCCAAGGTACTTGATCCGCTCCCCTATGATTCTTTCAAGGAGATGGATTCAAAACAGGTGGCCCTGAAAGTTCAGGAGATCATCGGTAGAGAACTTTGAGAAAGCACCAATGCAGGCGATGAAGCCGATGCATATAATGCGGGGAATTCAGGGAGGGGACTATAATTTCAGCTTTGTTTTTCCCGATAGAAGGAATCACGCTCTACCGGTTCCCGCCTGGCCTCTGTAATCAATGAAATCATTTGTGATACAGTCATCACGGGATTCTGATCTTCAGCGCCGGCAAGGGAATAAATCTGGGTGGAATCATTGATGGTGCCATCCATATCATCTACCCCAAACGACATGGAAATCTGTGCAAGCTTTCGCCCAACTGCAGGCCAGTATGCCTTCAGATGAGGGAAATTGTCAAGGTAAATCCGGGCCACCGCATACATCTTCATATCTTCAACCACCGAAACTTCAGGGATATCTGACATCTCATTGTTGATGTTCCTGAATTTCAAAGGGATGAATGAATTGAAACCGCCGGTGCGGTCCTGGAGCTGCCTCAACCGTTCCAGGTGATCGATCCGGTGAAGATTCGATTCAAGATGTCCGTAGAGCATGGTGGCATTGGATGGGATGCCGAGAAGATGAGCCGTTTCATGAATTTTGAGCCATGTTTCGGAAGTAGACTTCATCCCACAAATATTCTTCCTGATGGTCTCATCAAATATTTCAGCACCGCCTCCGGGTATTGAATCGAGTCCGCACAATTTCAGGTATTCCAGTCCCTCACGGATCGTTATTCCTGATTTTTCGATCATATAATCCAGTTCAACTGCCGAATAGGCCTTTACGTGCAGGTTTGGCCGGACTGATTTAACTTTCCTCAGGATTTCCCCATAATAGTGAATGTCACGGTCAGGATGAACTGCCCCGGTGATGTGAACCTCCGAAACGTTTTCATCCGACTGGGCCACTTTTCCGATTATCTCATCAACGCTGAGTTCCCATTGATCCGGGCTGAAATGATGGGAATAGGAGCAGAATTTGCATTTATTGATACAGATATTGGTAGGCTCGATATGAAAATTCCGGATATAAAAGGCCTTGTTCCCGTTTTTCCTTGTCCGGACCAGATCAGCCAAAAGCCCGAGGAGACCCAGTTCAGCCTGTTCAAAAAGGATTACCCCTTCTGCCGGAGAGATCCGCTCTTCCAGAGACACTTTGTTCGCAATCCCTTTCAGGGCATCCGAAACATTTGTAAAATCAAGAATATTTTGTTTGCATTCGCTCATTACTCCTTGATAACCTTCCTGATTACCTTATGATCCCCATCCCCGATGCTGATCAGGTACATTCCTTTTGTTAACCCTGAAAGGTCCAGCTGATTTTCGGAATTCTGCAATGCATTTATTTCCGTGATCAGTACTGAACGGCCCCATAAATCACAAAGGACCACCTGAAGTTTCCTGACATTTTCCCTTTTGGTCCTAATATACAGACGATCGCGCGCAGGATTCGGATAGATGGTCAGCCATTCATCCAATTCAGGTTCATTGACTCCAACGGCCCAACCATTTAAAGCCATGACCCCTGAATTGATCGGGTCAAGCCACGGTGCAAGCTGTTTGCTGGAATCGGTGCCGTTTTTATCCCAATGGTAGGAAAACATTCCATAATAATCTGCTAGCCCAAGTGCAGTTGAATCGCAAGACGAGTCACCGCCGGTAAGCGTACCGATCAGCCTTCCTCCCGAATCATAAATAGGAGAACCCGATGAACCACCTTCCGTTGTTCCATATCCGTGGAGTGTGGCTGACCAGAATACCTTCCAGTGCGCCTGATCCGGATTCCCCGGGTAGTTTGCGGCTTGTAGCGGAGTGACATAGGTTGAAATTTTTTTGATATCTCCCTGCGGATGATGAATGCTGACACCAGAAGAACTTGATGTTCCCTCCCGGCTCCATCCATTGTAGTAAACACTAAATGAATCGGGGATGGCTGAATTCAGAAGTACCATGTAAAAGTCTGATCCAATGCTCCCGCTGCCTCCACTGTGCGATATGAGCGATGCTCCTGTCATTGATTTCAGGGCAGGTTCCATGGTTGGATTAGGGCAAGCGGCACTCTGATAGTCGAAATAAAAAATCCATTTGCTGAGATCCGCTGGTGTTGCTGAACTCCCGCAATGATCAGCAGTAAGAATATATGGTTTCCCGTCATTCAGTGAATTGTTTACCAGTGATCCGGTACACCAGACACTGTTGGAACCTCGCTTTATTTCGATCCTTGTTACCCCCCGTTTCTGGTTTCCCCACTGATCGCCTTCGCTGCAGTTAACATTGACCATGCATTTCCCGGCAGAGCCGAAACCTGTTTTCAGGTTAGAATATTCAGCGACACCCCTGTATGCATAAGCTACTTCGGAGATATGAATTTCCGGGTCCTCCTGATTATCAGGTGCATTGTATTCAAGGGTCAGCTGATCCCCGAAGATCAGTCCCGTGCTGAAAGTCGATAAGTTGTTGTTATTCAACGAAGTGAAAGCACCAAGACATTGGGTCCGGCCTGGATTATACACGAAGAGTTTTCCTCCTTCGGGCATATGAAACTGATCAAAATAGAGGGTCAATGCCAGGGCCCCGGGTGATTTTATATTCAGCCGCCAGACCGAACTGCCATCTGCAGCCTTCTCCCACCGACCTGCGGCAGCTATCCCAAAATCAACAGGCAGATTGACTGCAAACCGGTACGGAAGCGGGTTTTGCTCATCCTCCATTTGCAATGCCGCCACTTCAGGGGGATTCACTATGACTACATTACATTCCTCAGGGGGTAGGGATAAGGCAAAGCTGCGCGGGATTCCATGCTGGCTTAACTGGGCAGATGCCATCCAGGGAAACAGGATTACCGGAACCAGGATCAAAAACAATACGGGGCGGAAGCATGGTTTCATATCAGTTTGATTTGGTTATTTAACGACTGAAACTTTATAGGAGACAACTTCAGTTCCGTTATCTGTCCTGAGAACATACATCCCCCTCGGGATATCGTGGATATCAAGCGATACTGTTTCTGAAAATACCAGATTATTCCATCTCCTGATCTCTACGCCTTGTGCGTTGATCAGTTTGATTCGCATCTCCTGTGGCTTTGATTCCCTGAATTTAAGGTTAATCTGATCTGTGGCCGGGTTCGGGAAAATGACCGGTTGATCAGAAAGCAGCTTTTCACCAATCCCCACCGTCGATTCTATAATGATATCATCGATGAGAAGGATAAATCCATTGTCGGTGATACACTGGATGCCGATGTAGACATCCTGGTTGGTGTAGGCCGACAGGTCGTAGCTGCGCTTTGTCCAGGCAGCGGGGGCACTCTCAGGGGTTGCATTCACAGCAACAAAGCTTGATGGCTTCTGGTCGCTTCCCGAAACGGCAACATTGTATTTCTCATCGCCATATAACGGATTGTATGTTTGCACCCAGAATTCGATCCGGGGGTTGATTCCAAGGCCCATCCTGGGCGTAATCAGCCATTTGTCGTTGGGATTGAAGGGAGGAACGGATGAAAAACTACAGCCAAGTTTTTGTCCGGTGTGGGGCAGCAGGTTGGTCATGGGTGGCGTGGTGGCGGAGGGGTTAAAGCAGATATAGGCCATCGGCTCATTTGCATGCGGGAATGCGTAGGGCAGTCCGCTCGGCTGGTTAATTCCATAGGTGTTGCCGCCTTTCACATCCAACACATTCCATGGGCTGAAGGCCAGGCTAAAGTCACTGACCGATTCAAAATCAAGCGATATGGAGGAGGGGTAACTGGTTACTGTGATGAAGGCTTCTTTTGTGATTGAATCTGCTGAGGTCCCGTTGCTGACCTTAAGTTTAACAGGATAGGTCCCCGGAGCAGAATATTTGATCGCAGATGGATTTTGTTGTGTGGAGGTGGCAGGGGTTGCCCCGGTGAATGCCCATAACCAGGATGTGGGGTTGCCCGATGACTGGTCGATAAAACCGACGCTCTCCCCGACATTCACGGTGGTTTTATCAGAAGAAAAATCGGCCGTAACATTCGATGATGCTTCCGGCTTTACTTCCAGGTCATCAATCATCATCAGGAAATGATCGTTTGAAACACAATGTATCGCCACATAGACCTGCTGATTGTTATAATTAACCAGGCTGAAGGTCTTTTTCACCCAGGCAGTTGTGGTATGGAGGGTGTCTGTCCCTGTAACGGAGATAAAACTTGCAGGACTGTTATCGGTTGTTGAAACAGCCACCTGGTAATCATCCACCAGGTAGGTATCGTTGTATGATTTTATCCAGAATGAAAAGCTGCCATTTGCGCCAAGTTGAATTTTCGGTGATATGAACCAGTCGTTGTTCGATGGCGGGTTCGAGGAAAAACAAGCGCCGAAACGCAATCCTGAGTGAGGTTGTATAGCCTGGTCGGATGCCATGGATGGGGTGACCAGGGCGGGATTGAAGCAGAGAAATGCCATGGGTTCGGACTGGTGAGGAAAGGTATGGTTAGTAATCCCGTATGTATCATGTTTATCAACATCATTTACCGTCCAGTCACTGAATGTAAGCGAAAAATCCTGGATATTCTCAAAGTCCATGGTATAGCTGGTGGCAGTAATATTTGACGGGGCCTGACCGGAAACAGCCTGGCGGGCCTGTAAATGACCAGGTACAGGAGCAACCCGGCTATCTTGACTCCTCATCGCTTTTCCGGAAGCAGGGATCTCCTGGCCTGAAATCATGAAAGGGAAAAACAGAAAGGTGATTGCTGAGAGTAAAAGTAGCCTGGTTTTCATTTGATCATATTTTTTATTCCAGAAAGTTCAATTTACGGATTTGAATTTACAAAGGTAATGCTTTCGGGTATTGTAAAAAAAGCTACTTTTATGGACAACTTTTCAAAACGCCTCTCATACAATTAACCACCTATGAATCAAACGTTAACAGTGAAAAAAGATCCGCCTGCAGTGCTGAGATGGATCGTCCTGGTCTTTATCAGTCTGGCCATGTTTGGCAATTATTACATTTACGATTGCATCAGCCCGCTAGCAGATGTCCTGAAAACGCAACTTCACTTCACCGATAAAAATCTTGGTCTTCTCCAGGGAATATACAGCATTCCAAACATATTCATGGTTCTCATCGGCGGGATTATCATCGATAAGATCGGGACAAAAAAGGCGGCCCTGATTTTTGCCTGCCTGGTATTCCTGGGGGCCCTGTTCACCACCATCAAAGGCGACATCGTCTTCATGGCGACCGGGAGGTTGATTTTCGGACTTGGCGCTGAATCCATGATCGTTGCCATCACCACCATCCTTGCCAGGTGGTTCAAGGGGAAGGAATTGTCATTTGCATTTGGGCTGAATCTCAGTATTGCCCGTTTGGGATCATTCCTTGCCCTGAATTCTCCCACCTGGGGAAAATCGCTGTTCGCACACTGGCAAGATCCTTTATGGGTTGCCGTCGGGGCGGGTGTTATCGCTGTTGCTACCCTGGGGATATATTACCTGATAGATATCTATTCGGAAAACAAGTATGCACTTCAGAAGGAGGGTAATCAGGATAAGGTCGTCCTTAAAGACCTGTTCAAATTCGGGAAATCATTCTGGTTCATCACCCTGTTGTGCATCACTTTTTATTCAGCCATGTTCCCATTCCAGACCTTCGCCGTGAAATTTTTCAAAGATGTTCAGCTCGCAGGTCTTCCGGATGACGTTGCCCGTGGAATGGGCGGATTCCTTTCCAGCCTGCTCACGCTTTCTGCCATGATCCTCACCCCGATCTTCGGTTTATTATCTGACAAAATCGGCAAACGTTCCTTACTGATGATGTTCGGATCGCTGCTGATCATCCCGGTTTATCTTGTAATGGGTTATGTTGTGCGCACCGTGGCCCTGCCACCATCGGTCATCAGCATTTTTTCTTCGGCTGATCAAAGCACAGGGTTTATCGATGGCGTGGTCTATTTCGGAACCTTGATCGGCACCCTGTTCACTTACTTCCCAAATATTGTCATCCCGATGGTCGTCATGGGAATCGCCTTTTCGCTGATCCCGGCCATCATGTGGCCTTCAGTTGCCCTGATAGTCGATAATTCAAAACTTGGAACGGCCTATGGGATGATGACCATGATCCAGAATATCGGGCTTGCCGGCTTCAACCTGATGATCGGATGGGCCAATGACTATTCGGGAGCCAGCGCAACCAATCCTGGCGGTTACCACCTGGGCATGTGGATTTTCAGCAGTCTTGGCTTCTTTGGGCTGTTCTTCGCTTTCATGCTGCGAAGAAATGAAAAAGGTCCCAATTCGCACGGCCTTGAATACGGAACTAAATATAATAAAAGGCCCCAATAATGAACTTTCTCCTTGTTTCGGCAACAGTAATGGAGATCAGACCCTTCCTTGATGGGTTACCCCTGATTGAAAAGCAAAGTGAGCAGCTTTCGCGTTACCAACACAAAAAAAGCATTATTGATATACTTATTCCTGGTGTTGGGATGGTCCCGACTGCCTATTTTTTAGGGAAGCAACTTGCCCTGGAGCAATACGACCTGGTAGTGAATGCGGGGATTGCAGGAACTTTTAGCAAATCGCTTCCCCTCGGGGCGGTTGTTCATGTCGTTGAAGACTGCGTGCCGGAACTGGGCGCCGAGGATGGAGACCAATTCCTGTCGGTCTTTGAACTTGGCCTGGCTGACCCCGATGCCATACCCTATACCAACGGCAGACTGATCAATGATATTTTGGATAAAAAAAACCCGGTCAACCTTGAAATTATCCGGAAGCTCCCAAAGGTTACCGGAATAACATCAAACACCATCCGTGGCAACGCAGAAAGCATTGCCAGGATCAGGCGCGTTGCAAAGGCTGACCTGGAAAGCATGGAAGGGGCTGCATTTTTCTACGCATGTTTTTCTGAGGGTGTTCCATGTATTCAGATCCGGGCTATTTCAAACCTGGTGGAAGAGCGGGACAAATCAAGATGGGAACTCAGCCTTGCTTTAAAAAACCTGAACAGGATGCTGTTGGATTTTCTTAATGTTCACTGAGATATAAGGTTTATCAATGAATCTCCCATGTTAAAACTTGCAATTTCCCCCTGCCCCAACGATACCTTCATTTTTGATGCGATCTTTCACAAAAGGATTGATCTGGAAGGGTTGGAATTTGATTTCGGGTTTCATGATGTTGAAACACTCAACCGGATGGCCATGTCGGGCGATGCGGACATGATCAAGGTCAGTTTCTTTACCTACCTGCAGCTCAGGCAGAAATTTGATCTGCTCGAATCAGGATGCGCCATGGGATTCGGCAGTGGCCCATTGCTCATCAGCAAAAATAACTATTCCATTGATGACCTTCCCCGCCTCAAAGTGGCCATTCCCGGGCAAAATACCACGGCACACCTGCTGTTCCAGGTTTTCTCACCCGGATCGGGGCGTAAGGAATTCATGACTTTTTCAAACATTGAGAATGCAATCCTCCGGGGTGAAGTTGATGCCGGTGTGATCATCCATGAAAATAGATTTACCTACGAAAAAAGAGGATTAAAAAAAATTGCTGACCTGGGAAGCAGTTGGGAAAAACTGACCGGATTACCCATTCCGCTGGGAGGGATCATTGCAGGGAAAGAATTGGGGAATGAGGTTATCGGGAAACTTAACCGGATCATGTCCCGCAGTGTCAGATTTGCCATGGATCATCCCGATGTGTCTATGCCCTTTGTGAAACAACATGCCCAGGAGATGGACGAAGAGGTGATGATAAAACATATCCGGCTTTACGTCAATGAAAAGACTTTGATGACAGGACCTGATGGATTGGCGGCGATTGAAAAACTGCAGAGGGTTGCAGAGGAAACCGGCCTGATGAGGCAACCGGGTCTGAATGCAGGATCGATCGGGAAAACGCTGCGATCGGCCATTGCAAAAGACCTGATCCGTCAGGAGGATACCGCAGTGATTTTTTATGATCTTTCGTTTCTTGAAAAGCGGCTCAACTACCTTACTTCCTGTTTTCCTCCGAACACCTTACACGGGTTAGCGATCAAGGCCAATCCCCTGTTAAAAATCATGAAGACGGTTCAGGAAATTTCTCCAAACATCGGTGTTGAAGCGGCATCGGTGGGCGAAGTTTCCATGGCATTAAAAGCAGGATACAAGGCTGATCAGATTGTTTACGATTCACCTGTAAAAACCGTCTCCGACCTTGAATTTGCCCTGAAATCAGGCATTCATGTCAATATTGATAACCTTTCAGAACTTGAACGGGTAAACAAGATTCTCAAAGATGCTGAACCTGTTCAATCCGGGCACAATCACCTGGCGGGAGGACATCCTTCCGTCGGGCTCAGGATCAACCCCCAGGTTGGTGTGGGAACAATCAAGGAGTCGAGCGTAGCAGGCGAATATTCAAAATTTGGTGTGGCCATCAACAACCATCGTCAGGCACTGGAACATGCCTTCGTGACCTATCCGTGGCTTAGGGGAGTTCACCTGCATGTCGGCTCACAGGGATGCCCGCTGAAAATGCTGGTTGATGGAATTGGCATTCTATATGATTTTGCCATGAAGATGAATGAAAGCCGCATTGAAAATGGACTTCCTCCCATTGTCATTTTCGATATCGGCGGCGGACTCCCCATTGCCTATCATTCAGATTCAGTCGCCCCCTTGATGGAGGATTACGTTACCGAGATTGCAAAACGGGCGCCCCGATTGTTCGAATCTTTCAGGATCATCACTGAGTTTGGGAGATGGGCCTATACCAATTCAGGATGGACCGCCAGTCGTGTTGAATATGTAAAACACGACCCGGGGATGAACACGGCCATGCTGCATGTTGGAGCCGATCTGTTCGTCAGGGAATGCCTGAATCCCAATGACTGGCAGCATGAATACAGTGTGTTTGACAGCGAGGGCAGCCTGAAGTGCGGCCATGATGAACATCCCTATAACCTGGCGGGTCCGCTTTGTTTTTCAGGTGATATTATTGCCAAAGGGGTTACCCTGCCGGCGATCAATGAGGGTGATATCCTGGTAATCCACGACAGTGGCGGATATACCTTCAGTATGTGGTCGCGGTATAACAGCCGGCAAACGCCCAGAATCTTAGGTTATTACAACGATGGGGAACGCTTTGATATCCTGAAAGAGCGGGAAACCCTGGAGGAACTTCACCGGTTCTGGGAGTAAGAGGGGTATTCTCAGCTTCCCTTTTCTCCGGCAAACTGATCGTCTTTATTCTTGAAGAGCACGTTGAAGGTGGTGAGACTTCCATAGATCCGGGTGATGTATTGCTGCATGTCAACTTTCTCCTGGTCGGTAAGTTCACTGGCGTTCAGTTTTTGCTCCAGAACCCTGAGCCGGTCACGAACCATCACGATTTTATGGAAAAAGGCTTCCATCGGGACCTCCTTCTCCTTTAGCCCGGGATCGCTCGGATACATAACCAGGCGCCCACCTGTCCATTTGGCGCCCAGTGGCACGGTTTCCTGGATGTCACTGAAACGCTGAAGCACCCGGATAAGTCCCTTTTCGATTTTTTCATAGGTAACCAATTCTGAGGGGGTCTCACACGCTTCAATGGTCTCCATTCCCTCGTAATCGCGCATGATGATGCGGGTACCATGATCAATAAAGGTGATCTCGTATGCGTCGGACCTGATCTGAATAATGACCCCTTTGCCAAACTGCGGATGTTTAACCCTGGAACCTACTCCAAGCATTTTTTCTGCCATATCAAGATGTTTAAAGATTGAAAGATCAAGCGGTAAAAATAAGTAAAATGGATCAATTATTATGATTGCACCGGGTCATTATGTACATTTGCGATCAGAATTAACTGAAGAATTATGATTGTAGTCACAGGCGCTGCAGGGTTCATCGGGAGCTGCATGGTAAGCAAGCTGAATAACAAAGGGCTGAAGGATATTGTAATGGTGGATGATTTTTCGAAAACAGAAAAACTTCCGAATATCGCCCATAAAAGTTATGTGGAAATGGTCGACCGACGTCAGTTCTTTCCATGGCTCAGGAATCATGCTGCAAAGGTGGAGTTCATTTTCCACATTGGCGCGCGCACCGATACAACCGAGTTTAACAAAGCGATCTTTGATGAACTGAATGTGAATTACACCAAGGAGGTATGGAAATCCTGCTGCGAATTTGGGATCCCGATGGTCTATGCATCATCGGCGGCCACCTATGGCGATGGCATCCTGGGATATGACGATGAAGATCAGTCGCTTAGTTTCCAGTTGCAGCCGCTCAATCCATACGGAATCTCCAAAAATGAATTTGACAAATGGGCATTGCAGCAAACCCTGACTCCTCCACGGTGGTATGGGTTGAAGTTCTTCAATGTTTTCGGCCCAAACGAGTACCATAAGGGAAGGATGGCTTCCGTGGTTTTCCATGCCTTTAACCAGGTCGCCGGAAGAGCCGGTAAAAAGGCAGAAAATCAGGGAAGCGGGCAATCAGGGAAACAGGAAGGGGGGACGGTAAGGTTATTCAGGTCGCATAATCCTGCTTACCCGGATGGAGGTCAGTTGCGGGATTTCATTTACGTGAAAGATGTGGTGGATGTGATGTACTTTCTGATGAACCACACCGGTGATTCGGGTATTTACAACCTTGGCACGGGAAAAGCAAGAACATTCCTGGACCTGGCCAATGCCGTCTTTACTGCGCTCAACCTTCCGGCTTCCATTGAATTTATTGACACGCCCTTTGATATTCGTGACAAGTACCAGTATTTTACCGAAGCCCGCATGCATAAACTCCGCTCGGCCGGATATAGTAAACCATTTTTTACACTCGAAGATGCAGTTGAAGAGTATGTTCAGGGATACCTTCAGGATGGGACAACCTTTTAATCACTCCGGAATTAATGACTTTGCATTGATGGGAAGGTTAAAGATTAAGATACTGATCCTGACAATTATTACACTTTGCTTTACATTCTCCGGGAGCGCCCAATATTACTCCACCGGGCAGGATCCTGCCTCGAATCACTGGCGGCAAATTAAAACAGACCGGTTTAAGCTGATCTTTCCAGAGCCATTCGAAAAAAAGGCGCAATACCTTGCCAACATCATGGATATCATCTGCCGGAATGAAACAGCTACGTTATCATCCAAAGTTCCCAGGATCCCTGTGATCATACATACCCAGTCAGCTACTTCGAATGGACTGACGGTGTGGGCCCCGAAGCGAATTGAACTTTATTCGTGTCCCCCACAGCAAACCTATGCAGAGGAGTGGCTTGAACAGCTTGCTATCCACGAATACCGTCATGCGATACAAATCAGCAAGATAAACCGGGGTTTTTCAAAGGCGCTTTATTATATTTTCGGAGAACAGATCACTGGCGGGATCCTTGGTTTGTATGTTCCATCATGGTTCCTGGAAGGCGACGCAACGGTTACTGAAACTGCCATGAGCAAAACCGGCCGCGGGCGATCAGCCCTTTTTGAAAGCACACTGAGGGCCCAGATCGTTGAAAAAGGTCCCTATTCGTATGATAAAGCGACACTGGGATCATACAAAACATTTACTCCCGACCCCTATTCCCTGGGATATTACCTTGTTGGTCAGGCTCGCGCCAGGTATGGTTATGATCTTTGGAATTCCGCATTGGACCGGGTCGCCAAATATCCCTTTATGGTGGTCCCGTTCAACAGCGGGATCAGGAAGGTTACCGGGATGTGGAAGACCAAACTCTACAAACAATCGCTGGCGGAACTTGACAGTGCCTGGCAATTGCAGCTTAAAGCCACTGATCATCCCGCCATGCGTTCCATCACCAGGCCTGATACCAAAAACCACCCGGTATATAACCATCCGATTTTCGTGAATGACTCTACCATCCTTGCCGACAAATCGAGTATGGACGATGTCTCCAGATTTGTTCTTGTCGACCGGAAAACCGGCCGCGAAAAAATTCTACTGACCCCGGGTTACCATATTGGCGGCACAACCTCTATCGGCGGTGATTGGCTTGTATGGTCGGAACTGGAGAAAGATACCCGATGGTCGAACCGCGAATTTGCCGAGATCAGGATGTATAATTTTAAAACCAGAAAACAGCACGAACTGACGCATGAGTCCAGGTATTTCTCTCCCGTTGTCTCTCCCGATGGCACCCAGGTTGCAGCGGTTTATGTCTCTCAAGAGAATCAATGTTCCATCGATATCCTCAATATTCCTGCAGGACGGGTTACGAGGCGATACACCATACCGGAATATGGCCAGGCGATGACACCCAACTGGTCACCGGATGCGACAAAGATCATCTTTACTTTATTGAATGAAAAGGGAGAAACTGTGGCAACCCTCGATACCACGACCGGGAAAATCAGGAATCTCATTCACGAATCGTTCAATGAATTCTCAGGTCCGGCATTCTTTTTCAAACATTACATCATATACAGTGTTGATCATTCAGGCTCCGAGGATGTCTATGCCCTGGATACGGTGAACCAGGCCATTTATAAAATCACAGCCGGCAAGTTCGCCAACTTCGATCCCGATTTTACATCCGACAAAAAATCCATGATTTGTTCCGACTATACATCAGATGGGCTGAGAATAGTTGAATTGCCCATCGATACTGCAACATGGACACCGCTGCAACAGGTTAAGAACTGTGCCTACAAGTTGTACGAAACCATTGCAAAGCAGGAAACTGCGAACATCCAGGATAGCGTGATCGACCGGAAAATATTTAAAATGAATACATCCGACATCGCCGATCCACTGAAAGATACCATTGACGGAAAACTTTATCCAACCCGGAAATATTCTAAAATCCTCAATCTCTTTAACCCGCACAGCTGGGCGCCCGCATCGTTCGACATCAACAACCTGAACTTTGCCCCCGGGGTGATGCTGCTCTCACAGAATGCGCTGAGTACCATGGTTGCCGGAGCCGGCTGGCAGTATGATGTCAATGAACAGACAGGCAAATTCTATACAACCTTAAGCTATCAGGGATTGTACCCGGTATTTAACCTTCAGTTTGATATTGGCAACCGCGCTGGTTATGCAAGGATCCATCCAGGAACAGAGACCTTCAGGTTTACCTGGCAGGAAACCAATTTCAAAGCCTATATGAGCATCCCCTGGAATTTTTCACATGGAAGGTATTTCCGTCATCTTGAACCCTCTATCGGAACCACACTGATCGGAATCAAGCACAATTCCTCGACACCGGAAAAGTTTACTTCCGGCTGGATCCAGACCATGGATTATCGTTTAACCGCCTCTCAGTCTCAACGTTCAAATCAGAAAGATATGTATCCCCGCTTTGGACAATACCTCGATATAAGATATCGGAATACACCCTTCGGAAGCAACAACCTGGGTTCAATCTTTGCAGTATCAGGCAATTTTTACTTCCCGGGGATAATACGGCACCAGGGCCTCGGGCTTTATGCCGGGTACCAGCAGCGACACGATAAAGAGCAGTTATCCTATTCTTTTCCCAATATTATTTATTATCCAAGAGGCTATACCGGGTCGTATGATGATGATTTGCTGAGTTTGAGCATTAATTACATACTACCGTTATGGTATCCTGATTTCAGTTTTGGCTCCGTCATATACCTGAAACGTCTTAAAATAAACCTCTATTATGATTGGGCCAACGGGAAAAATCCGGGGTATATAAACCAGTACCAGTCGATGGGCTGCGAACTTACGGCCGATTTTCACCTGCTTCGGTTCGTGGGTCCCATCGAAATGGGAGTCCGGAGTATTTACTACCCGTTATCCGGTGAATGGGGATTTGAATTTCTTTATTCCATTTCCTATTGATACCCTTGATGAGCGTCAAGGCAGAACCCTTTCGGCGTAGGCAAAAAAGGTTACATTTGCATCCATATGGGCCCAAAATCATTTGCCGGTAGACTTCTGATCTGGCGGTTGCGCCACATAAAGCAACGGGAATTCGTTCTGATTCTCAGTGTATTGGTTGGAATTGGCAGCGGACTTGCCGCCGTTATTCTGAAAAACACCCTTTACTACACCAACTATTTCCTTACCAATGGGTTCAGCTATCACGGCATCTATTACCTGTATCTAGCCTTTCCGGTGATCGGGATCATTCTTACGATCCTGTTTATCCGGTATATTGTAAAAGACAATATAAGTCATGGTGTAAGCAAGGTTCTCTACGCAATTTCCAAAAATGACAGCCAGATCAAACCACACAACACCTTCTCTTCGCTGATAGCCTGTACGCTGACCCTGGGATTCGGCGGGTCGGTCGGCCCGGAAGCACCCATTGTACTGACAGGTTCGGCCATCGGATCAAATCTTGCCCGTCTGTTCAGGCTCGATTACAGGACCACCACACTTATGATCGGCTGTGGCGCAGCCGGTGGTATTGCCGGTATTTTCGAAGCACCGATTGCAGGAGCCATATTCGTCATTGAGATCCTGATGCTTGATCTTACCCTGACCACCCTCATCCCATTGCTGATCACGACAGTTACAGCCTCGCTGGTTTCTTACCTTCTCATGGGAAATGAAGTGCTCTTTTCCTTTACACTCAACAGTCCGTTCTTTCTTCGCCACATCCCGTTTTACCTGATGCTGGGCGTCTTCACAGGATTGGTCTCTGTATTTTTTATCCGTGGAAGTATCGGCATCGAAGGGGTTTTAAAAAAGGTTACGCCTGTTTTGAGAACTGGAATTGCCGGCATCGTACTTGCCATGCTAATTTTCGCCTATCCTTCGCTGTTCGGCGAGGGTTATACCGTTTTAAAATCGGTGATCAATGGGAACGGGGAGATTATAGGCAACTCAAGCCTCTTTGGAATTCTAAAGGAAAACAACTGGTCATTCCTGGTGATCATCTTCGGATTGATCATCCTCAAGGTTGTCGCCATGGCTCTGACCCAGGGCAGCGGCGGCATCGGAGGCACCTTTGCCCCTGCTATCTTTGTGGGTGCCATTTGCGGCTATTTCTTTGCAAACCTGCTACACACCGTGTTTGGTCTCAATATCTCCTATACTAATTTTGCGCTGGTCGGAATGGCCGGAGTCATGGCCGGGGTGATGCATGCCCCGCTCACTGCGATTTTCCTCATCGCCGAAATTACAGGGGGGTACCTGCTGCTCACTCCCCTTATTATCGTGTCGGCCATTGCCTACATAACTTCCAGCTTCTTTGAAAGTCATTCCATTTATACACGTCAGCTTGCCGCCCGGAAAGAGCTGATCACCCATGATAAGGACAAAGCCGTCCTTTCCTTTATGTCACCACGGCAACTGATCGAAACCAATTTTGCAAAGGTTGATCCGGAAGCTACCCTGGGCCAGCTGGTAAAAATTGTCGCTACCGCTTCGCGCAATATTTTTCCGGTGGTAGATCATGATGGTAAATTCTATGGGGTGGTGATGCTTGATAACATCCGCCAGATCATGTTCGACCAGTCCATTTATGAGGTCACCTTTGTAAATGATCTCCTCTTTATGCCCGATTACACGATCAATCCCGATGATTCAATGGATAGGGTAATCCAGCTCTTCCAGCAGAGTGACCGGTATAATTTACCGGTACTTGAAAATGGGAAATACCTTGGATTTATCTCCCGCGCAAATGTGTTCTCCCAATACAGGATGCTGCTGAAGAAATTCTCCTCCGACTAATACCCGAATACATCCTTTAAACCGAGCGATTTCACTGGTCCGTAGGTCGATAAGGTTTTTATATCCAGCTCCGTGTTTTTGCCGAGTACCAGGATCGTGAAATTCCTGTCCTTAAGGTACTTCGTCTGAAAAGCTTTCAGGTCGGCAAAGGTCATTTTTGGGATCTTTTCAAAGACATCCTTCCGGATATCATAGGTAAGCCCGAATTTCTGCGCGTTGAGGTAGTTGAACAACACCTGCGATTTGGTGATACGTTCAGTGCGGATCTTGTTGATAATCGCTTCGCGGGCCGAATTCATGGCCTTTTCGCTTTCGGGCATGTTGTTGAACAATCCAACCATAGCCTTCATAGCTTCGGGCAACTTATCAATCTGGGTCCCGATGTAGGAGAAAAGGTAAAAATTCTGGTAGGGCTGCTGGGGAGCACGGTATCCCGCCCATGCACTGTATGCAAGTCCTTTTGATTCACGGATCTCCTGAAAAACAATCGAATTCATGCTGCCGCCAAAATATTCATTGAACAGGCGAACGACAGGGACAATCGTCTTATCATATTTGCCTGATTTTGACAGCATTATGATCTCAGCCTGTTTCATATCATAATCAACCGTATAGACTTTATAAGCGTCGGTGGGCACTTGCTCGAATTTCTTTGCTGCGGGAACCGGTTTCAGGGTGGCAGGCACATGGTGTTCCTTGTTCAGCAAAACCGTGAGGCTGCTTGTTTTGTCAGGACCATAATAGAGCACCTTATGCTGAAAACCATTCAAACCTTTGATCAGTGATATCAGATCTTCAGCTTTCAGTGCATCGAGTTCCGATGCCGATAAAATGTTCGTGTAGGGTGAGGTTGGGCCATACACGCCGTAGTTATACATCGCCTGCCAGAGAATGGTTTGCTTTGAAAGTTTATCATCCACCCTGCGCTTTTTTATATCGGCCACCAGGTTGTCCAGGGCTGGTTTGTTGGGATGTGCATCAGAAAGGAGCTGTTCAAACACCGACATGGCCCTGGCCATATTTTCACTTAAGCCGCTGAGCGACACCCACACCTCCATATCAGAGCTACTCACACTAAATGAACATCCCAGTTTGTAAAATTCCTCCTGGATTTGTTTGGGTGAATATTTCGAGGTTCCCAGATATTTCAGGTAATCAAGAGCAATACCCAATTCACGGTTGTTGTTGGTCCCCATCTCAAAGAAATAATAGAGGGAGAAGGTTCCATTTTCTGTATTTTCTTTGTACAGAACGGGAATGTTGTCTTTAATGTTGAACTTTTTAATGTCATTGGCATAATCAAGAAAAACCGGTTCGATCATCTTCCCGGGTTCAGCCACGATCTTTTTCAGGAAAGCCGATTCTTCATCACGGTTCATCGTAACCGGTGTGATCTGGGGTTTCACCACTTTGGCCACTTCCGGAGTTTTTCCTGTGCGCTTGTATACAATCACGTAATTATTCCCATAATTGGCATTGGCGAAATCGACAATGTCCTTTTTCGTTATTTTCGAAAGCCGGTCAATGTTGTGAACAATATCGGCATGGGGAAGTTCCTTAACAAACTCATCCACCATCTCCATGGTACGACCGTAATTTGATTCGTACTTCTTGATTTCACCTAATTTGAGATCACTGATGATGGCCGGGATCAGCCAGTCGGGGAATTCACCCTTCCTGACCATTTCAATCTGTGCCATGATAAGGTCTTTCACCTCTTCGAGCGACTGGCCCTCTTTTGCTTTTCCGGAAAAGATGTTGACGGAATAATCCTTGAGCGTGTATGAGAATGCGCTTGCCTCAAGCACCTTCTGTGCCTGGTTCAGGTTAAGGTCCATTAAACCGGCCTTGCTGTTGCTCAACACCATATTGCAAATGGTTACCAGGTCGGCATCCCTGGTATCAGCTCCACCCAGCCGGTAACCAATGGTCACCGATTCGGCATCAGGTCCTACGACCTCCTTCACGATCGGGCTTGTAATCGGGGTTTCCAGGGCAGGGATGTAATGGGTGACCGGTTTGGAGGGTATTTGCCCAAAGGTCTCATCCACCATTCTGATCACCTCGTCGGGATTAAAATCGCCCGAAAGCACAACCGCCATATTATTGGGTACATAACGTGCGGTAAAATAATTTTTCAGGGAGGTGAGCGACGGATTTTTCAGATGTTCAACCGTTCCGATGGTTGTTTGGGTTCCATAGGTATTCTTCTGAAATAACCCGGAAAACAGTTCTTCAAAAATCTTGTCATCGTCACTGTCAAGGCTCATGTTCTTTTCCTCATAGACGGTCTCCAGTTCCGTATGAAATAACCGGAAAATCGGATCCTGAAAACGCTCCCGCTCAATCTGAAGCCACTGGGTGATCTTGTTCGATGGAATATCGTTTATATAAACTGTCTCCTCAAAGGAGGTAAAGGCGTTGGTTCCCTTCGCCCCGATCACTGAAAGCAATTTATCGTATTCATTGGCAATGGCATAGGTTGATGCCACACCCGAAAGGCTGTCGATTTCGTGGTATATCTTTTTGCGCTGAAGGGTATCCAGCGTTTTTCTGTATACTTCAAATTTATATTCGATCTGATCAAGATATTTCTTCTCAATGGTGAAATCCTTTGTTCCAAATTCATCGGTACCCTTGAACATCATATGTTCGAGGTAATGGGACATCCCGGTATTGTCGGCAGGATCATTTTTACTGCCGGTACGCACTGCAATGGCTGTCTGAATACGGGGAGCATCCTTGTAAACGGTAAGATAGACCTTCAGGCCATTGTCCAGGGTGTAGATCCTGGCTTTCAGGGGATCACCGGGAACAGTGTCGTACTTGTATTGTTTCTGACCAGCGTTGGCGTTGAAGCTGATTACCAGTACAAACAACAGTGAAATAATTGCATATTTCATAATCCTTGTTTTCATTTGAATATTTGCTAATGGTGAAAAAAATTTAGTTCTTCTTTTATTATTTATTTATGGAACTTTCTGATAAAATCCTCCACCTCCGGCACTCCGCCCTGGTAAATCAGGTAACCGTTGTATGGTTCACGTGGTGTAATTTCGCTGTTGATGGGGGTAAGCATGATCTCCTTCACTTTTGCCAGGTCGGAGGTCTGACCCAGCGCCCAGCTTAGTTTGATAAACGCAGTTTCAGGGAGCATATTTTCGGCGGGAATAATTCCCTTGGCCATGAGGTCGCGCCCCGTATCATAAACAAACATATGCACATATCCCCACAGGGTTTGCACCGTCATATAAATGGCAACACCCTTGGCAATGGCACGTTCAATGGCGGGATAGATCGGCTTGTTGACATGTCCAAGCCCCGTGCCGATGATGATGATCCCTTTATACCCTGCATCGACCAATGCATCAATTACATCGGGTTGCATGTTGGTATAATAATAGAGCATCGTTACTTTTTCCTCATAGTAGGGCATGATCGTCACATTCCGGTCCTTGCGCCTGCGATGGTAATCCTGCTTGATGGGCGTGACTCCCTGCCGGGTTACGGTGGCCAGAGGGGTATCGCCGATCGTGCGAAAGGTAGACCTGTATGAAGAGTGCATCTTCCTTACCCTGGTGCCTTTGTGCAGGAACCCATATTCATCAGAGGTAGGGCCGAACATACAAACCATGACCTCGGCAATGTCGCCGTGTGCTGCAGCCGTGGCCGCATGCATCAGGTTCAGTGCGGCGTCTGAGCTAGGCCGGTCGGACGAACGCTGGGAGCCGACCAAAACAATGGGGACCGGTGAATTCTGCACCATGAAGGTCAGCGCAGCCGAAGTATAATGCAAGGTATCCGTTCCATGGCCGATGATGATGCCGTCGATTCCCTTTTCAATTTCATTTCCAATGGCAATGGCCAGTTTTTTATACTGATCGGGACCCATGTTTTCACTGAATACAGCAAATAATTTCTCTGTTGTCAGGTTGCAGATATCGGCTAACTCAGGAACAGCACCATACAGTTCCCCCGGTGAAAAGGCGGGAATCACGGCCCCTGTTCGATAATCAAGCCGGGAGGCGATGGTACCGCCCGTTCCCAGTAATTTTACGTTGGGTTTATCCTTTGAGTAAGGAAATTCCTTTTCAGGGATCTTGTAGACCGCTTTCTTGTATCCAAGTTCTTCAATGCCGGTAATGCCATCGATATCCACGCCAATGTTATATCCGGTGAAAATCTTCAGAACGATGTGCTTGTCATCGGTGTTTTCGGCCCGGGGTAAAATCGTCCCTTCAAAAACGCCCCTGCTGCTGTCGACCCTGACTTTTGCCCAAACCCTGGCTGTGTATTTCTGCAGTACTTCGAGTGCGCGGCCTTTGTATCCCTGGAAAATATCTTCGCTCATATGTAGAGATTGAGTTGTTGAGTGGTTAAAAAACGTGACGCGTTGATCAGAAAGTGATTCCCTTGCTAAGCTCTCTCAGGGAGATATTCCCGGTGGCCAGTTTATTGAGATTTCCCATCACCCATCGCAATCCGGCCGCATCATCGGGAGAAGTTCTAATCTCCTTGTATTTCTTGATGAGATATGGCACTTTCGTATAAATGTCCTCCCTGGTGACCTGTTTAAAATTCAGGGTGATCAGGATGGAATCAAAATCCATCTTCGGATGCTGATAAAGATGCAACAGCATCCGTTTGGCTATGGCCAGATCCATTTTCCTGTCGACCAGATACTTCAGCAATTCAAACACTTTTCTATAGGTAAATTCAGGCAAAGCAGGATATTTTCCCTGGATATGCTTGAGCGTATGAGCCAGTAAGGAGGATGTAAAGCGGGCCGGAACTCCTAATTCCACCTGGGCATTTTCCATCATGGGGACCAAATTGTTCTTCAGGATGTAGGTATGCGTGTCTTCAGGTACATTCCATTCCACAAGTTGCTGAATGCGTTCGCAAACCAGCTTCGGAAGACGCTCCATGGCGGAGTCGATCGTTGCATCTTCCAATGGAATGGGTGCTGAGTCCGTATCAGGATACATGCGGTCGGCGCCAGGCAATACCCGTTCAAAGATCGTGGTGCCATCTTCAAATGATTTACGGGTTTCGTTCGGTACACCCGCAAAGGCCAGTTTGCAGCGTTCCTCGATGGTTTCGAGGGCGGTCTTGATGTCATCTTCAGGTCCCCAGAAGATCAGCTGGGCATCGCCGTCCCTGCTTCCGAGTATAGAGCGTACCTTCGTCCAGGCTTTCTCTCCAACGGCATCCTCAAACATCTCTGAATGGGCCAAATTGGGTTTTTCAATACAGGCGATGACCTTCAGGCGGTCAGAAAAATCATCGGCAAACATTTTGCCCGGCTGGGTGAAGAAAGATAAGATCCCCTGAAATTGAGGAAGATTGACGACATATACTTTCAGGGATGTGTTTTTAGGCACCCCAAGATTTTCCAGTTTGAAATCCTTGGCTTTGACCTCCCTGTATGATATTTTCCAGTTGGCCGTATCCTTGATCCTTTTATTCAAATCTTCCCGTATCGCGAGCAAAGCCCACTGCCGGAATGCTTCATTGTGGGTAAGTTCAGGCATCCAGCCCGTGTGGGCCACTCCTTTGATCTCCACGCGGGTGCCGCCTTTGCAGCTGACATTCACGTCGGCCCTGGTGGAACCAATGCCACTGCGAACTTTACCGGTACTGCGATTCAGGAAACGGATGTAATCAGCACCCTCTTTAACCTCATCCGGGTTTTTAAAATCAGGATAGGTCACAGTTTCGATCAGGGGCATCCCCAAACGGTCGGTGCGGTAAATGCGAACATGCCCGATATCAGAGACTTCGCGGCATGAATCCTCTTCAAGGCTAAGCTGGATCAGCCTGACTTTCTTGTGCTTCAACTGTATTTCGCCCTCGATTCCAATGATGGCGGTCCGCTGAAAACCTGTCGGGATGGAACCATCGAGATACTGTTTGCGGGTGATGTGAACCTCACCAACCACCTTGAGTTTCGACAGAAGCGAAATGTCAATTGCCTGGAGAAGGGCTTCCTGGTTCAAAGGGAAAGGAGGCGTGTCATCTACATCATAGGTGCAGGCGGTTTCATTTTTTATCCGGTAAATAATATTTTTCCGGGTTCTGAATTCCATCAGTGCGGTACCGTCGTATTCACCAAGTTCACTCAAAGTGGGCCGCATGTGACGGATCAGTTCGGCATCATAATCATCTGCACCCTGGAAAATTCCGGCAGGACAATGGCAGAAAAGTTTTTCTTTTGTTTTCAGTTGTTGATGGACTTCCAGTCCCGACATAAAACCGATGCGGTCGTAATCAGCCTGGGTGGCTTTTTCGCGTGGAATATATCCTGTTTTTTGCTGGGTTTCGGCATAGTTGCGCCTTGCGTCAAAAGTTTGTTTCATTGGTTCAGCAGAATAGTGAAAAGAGAGTCCAAAATTACCTATTTTGCGGATATCCTGAAGGAAATGTTCATATATTTTGGTAACAATCTTTAGTATCTTTGCGCCACCATTTCCCTGTTTATGACCCGTATTCTGTTTATTTTTTCCTTGTTTTTTCTGCTTTGCAATCCTGACCTGTTTTCCCAGGAGGAGTCTGCTCCAACCAAGATCCAATATTCAGGAACGACCTGGCAATTCAACAAGGATATTTACCCTGATGGCCCCCGGATCATCGGCAATGTTGTTATGAACCATGACAGCGCTTTTCTTTATTGCGACAGTGCCTATGTGAATGAAGCTTCAAATAAAGTCATTGCTTACGGCAATGTGCGTGTTAAACTCAGCGATACGCTCAACCTTTACAGCGATTCGCTCCGTTACGATGGAAACACAAAAGTCGCCCATGCAAACAGCAATGTCAGCCTGGTCGACAACCAAACCACCCTGACGACCGACACCCTGGTCTACAACCGGAAAACACAGATTGCCCAATATGATTACTGGGGAAAAATTGTCAATGACAACAATTACCTGGTGAGCCACCATGGTTATTATTACACCGACAAAAAGCAATTTTTCTTCAAGGATAAAGTGATCCTGATCAACCCGGAATACACCATGAATTCCGACACGCTGATGTATAACACCCTGACAAAAACTGCCTTCTTTTTCGGGCCTTCGCATATCATCAGCAAAGACAAGGTGGATTCGATCTATTGTGAAAACGGATGGTATAATACACACCTTGATATTGCCCGTTTCCGGAACAGGGCACGTCTTTACCATGAGCGGACCTTCCTTACCGGCGACAGCATGTATTATGAGAAAAAAAATGGATTCGGCCAGGTTTTTCGCAAGGCCTTGCTGATCGATACAAAACAGAACATACTATTATTGGGCAATTACGGGGAAATGCAGCGCAAAGAGGGGAAAGCCTTTATGACGGACAGCGCCGTTGGCGTGATTGCTGAAAAGAAGGACTCGCTGTTCATGCATTCGGATACCCTTCGTGCCACGTTTGATTCAGCTCAGAATATTAAGTCGGTACTTTGCTTTTATAAAGTAAAGTTTTTCCGCCGCGATTTGCAGGGGATGTGTGATTCGCTCGCTTATCTCAGCCACGATTCGGCGATGACCATGTACCATGATCCGATCATATGGTCAGATTCGAACCAACTTTCGGCCGATTCGATCAGACTGACCATGAAGAACGGGGAGGCCGATTCGCTCAAACTGTTCAATTCCGCATTTATCATTTCAAAAGATGATACCGGCAGCTATAACCAGATCAAGGGGCGTAATGTACTGGCCAAATTCAGTAACAACGAACTTTACAAGATCAATGTGCTGGGCAATGCGCAGACAATCTATTATTCACGGGAGGAGGACCGGAGTCTCATCGGGATCAACGTTGCCTTCTCAAGCGACATGCTGATATTCCTGGATAAAAATCAGATACACAGCATCACCTATATCCTCAAAGTTGAATCCCATCTTTATCCTGAAAAAGATGTCCCTCAGAACGAACGAAAATTAAAAAATTTCAGGTGGGAAGAAAAAAGAAGACCGCTGAAAAAGTCTGATATTTTTGTCTGGTAGAAAACCCTGGCAAATTACCAATGACCAATGACCAATTTTTTCGTCACGCATCACGCGTCACGTGTCACGACCTCTTACCCTGTTACCCTGTCACTTCATTAAAACACCGAAACCTTCACATATTTGCCTGGGTTCAGCTTAATATCTTCAAGCAGTAAATTAAGGTCACGGGCAGCTTTTTCAACCTCTTTGTACAGCTGTTCGTTGGTAAGCAATTGTCCAATTGTTCCCTCTCCTTTGTTGATTTTCTGAAGAACCAGGTCCAGGTCGACAATGGCTTTGTTCAACTGGGCAATGGTGTATGGGATGCGTGCTTTTGCAAGGGAATCACTTATGCTGGAGAAGTTTGTGATCACATTGGTTATTTTCTCGTTATTCTGCTTCAGGTTGCTGCTGATCGACTCAACATTGGAAATGATCCTGGAAAGATTATTGCGTTGCGACCCCATTAAAGTGTCGAGATTCTGCGTGGTGTGTGCAATGTTTCCAAGGGTCTGTTTCACATGTTCGATGGCTTCAACCAGATTATCCCGTGTGTTTTTATTAAGCACCTGCTGAACGATTATCGCGATGGTATCAATGGAACTGATCAGGTTTTCGGCTTTAGTCTTCAATGGAAGCAACTGCTTGTTAACCTCCTGCCCGAGTGTTGCTTCAATCGACGATGAAAGCGTATCGCCTGATTTCGCCAATACTTTCGAGTCACCCGGAATGATCTCGACTTCCGGGGAGCCTAACAAGCTAGAACTGAAAATGCGTGCGCTTGAGTTTTTTGGAATGGGATAATCCCCGAGAACATAAAGTTCAACAATGATATTTTTGGGGTTATTCTTGTCAAAATAGAGTTGCTTTACCTGGCCAACCTTCAATCCCTTGATGGAGATCGGGTTTGCAGCCACCAGGCCGTTTACCTGATCGTAGGCTGCATAAAAGGTACGGCTGGTTTTAAGCAATTCAAGACCCTTCAGGTACATCAGACCCCAGATAAGTATTGCCGTTGCTACTATAAATGTAATCCCGACTTTAATCTCTTTTCTGATTTTCACTGGTTCTGTTTTGTGCAAACTTACAAATAATAATATTTACTTCCCAAGGATACGGTTCGCCTCATCCTGAGGGATTCGTTCTCCATTTCTGAAAATGACAATGAATGCATCCTTTATTCCCTTGGCTCTCACCTGGTCAAGTAACTTTTGAACTTCATGCAGGGAGCTTTCATCCCCGACAGTATATTTGTACATTCCGCCATGCCGGTATACCATGACCTGGCTGAAACGGGAAAATTCGGGTGAATTAACACCGATATCCTGAGTCGTCACGGCAATCTGAACCCTGAAGGATAATTCGCCCCGCTTACTTGTTTCCTGCGGTTTTGTGCGATCTTTTGGGGGCTGGGCAACTACCGGGTCGTCCACATAAAGTTTGGCAGTGATGGTTTCACGGGCGGGGATATAGGTTTTTACCTCTGGGGTCCTGGTTTCCGATGGATTTACAGCGGAGGTCCTGAAGTTTTTCAGTGCCCTGAAAATGGCGGATGCAATATACTCCTGTCCTTTGTCTGAGACCAGGAACTTTTCTTCGGTAGAATTGCTCAGGTAACCAACTTCAACCAATACGCTTGGCATGGTTGTTTTATACAATACCATGAAACCGGCCTGCCTCACTCCCCGGTTGTTCATTCCAACCCGTTCCTCCATCTGATCCTGAATACCAGCTGCAAAATCGGTACTCTGTTCAAGATTTGAGTTCTGGTTTAATGAAAAAACAATGTAAGATTCGTCGGCATTCGGATCAAACCCATTATAGGTTGACTGGTAATTGGATTCCAGCAAAATGGATGCATTTTCAAACTTGGCAACCTCCAGGTTTGCCTGTGATTTATGCAACCCCATGACATAGGTTTCTGCCCCTTTCAGTGAATGGTTATCATTGGCATTGCAATGGATCGAAATAAACAGATCAGCCTTTTTTTCATTGGCTATCTCCGCTCTGCGATAGAGTTCAACAAAATAGTCGCGGTCGCGGGTATAAATCACCCTGACATCCTTCATGTTCCGCTGAATCAGGTTGCCGAGTTTAAGTGCAATGGCCAGGTTGATGTTTTTCTCCCTCGCCAGCTTGCCTATCGCTCCCGGGTCATGCCCACCATGCCCTGCATCAATCACCACTGTCCGGATTGCGCTCTGCTGCTGGGCATCTAAAACGCAAGGCATCACCGTAAAAATAAAGACAGGTAAAAGCCAAATAAATCGGGCCATCCGGGATGTTGGATTGTTAAAGTATCTTAAAAAAGGAGCGAGTTTCAATAATTTTGATTAGTTTTGAAACCCTAAGAATAACGGTCTTCAACGCCTTTTTATTCTGAATTTTTAATAAAACAAAGATAGAACTTTAACCTCAGAATTCAGAAAAGAAGTTGTTAACGAAATTATTAACAGGGTCTTTCCCTAATATTTTTTTTATCCTTCTTTCCTTCTTTCCATTCCCGGGGGTGATCGCCCAGGATACAATCGGTCAGAAAAAAGGAGATTATCGTGTCGTGCCAGACAGTCAGGTCGGGTTGACCGGAATTGACTCAGTCCGCAAAATTTACAACCTCAATGATACCCTCCGGAAAGATTCATTGCACAGTATAATCATCCGGAAGGATTCCTTAACTGCCGACTCCATCAAGGCAGACAGTATCCTCAAAAAAACAACCAAAAAAAACAGGCTGGAATCAAAGGTCGATTACACGGCCCAGGACTCACTTCGTTTTGAAATCAAAGGGCAAAAGGTTTTTCTTTACCTGGACGCAGATATAAAGTACCAGGATATCAGCCTGAAAGCGGCCTATGTGGAAATTGATTTTCCAAAAAATACGGTTCATGCTACAGGGGTACCTGATTCAACCGGTACCATGGTTGGGCTTCCTGATTTCACACAGGGAACGCAGAATTTCAAAGCGAAGGTGATCGATTACAATTACACAACGAAACGCGGTTTCATCAAGAAGGTTTTTACAAAACAGGATGAGGGGTATCTGCACGGAACTGTTGTAAAAAAAATGGAAAATGACGTCACCTACATGAAGTCTGGCGCATATACCACCTGTGACCGGCAGGATGATCCCCATTTTTCATTTCAATTCAGCAAAGGAAAGGTTATCCCCGGAAAACGGGTAATCACCGGGCCTGCCTATATGGAAATTGCCAATGTTGCCACACCTCTGTTTATTCCTTTTGGATATTTTCCCAGTAAATCGGGGCAACGCTCGGGCATTTTACTTCCCACCTATGGCGAATCTGCCGACAGGGGATTTTATTTTGAAAATTTCGGATATTACTGGGCCATGAGCCAGTATTTTGACCTCCAGGTCCAGGCCGATATCTATACCCACGGGAGCTGGGCTATAAAACCAACCCTGAGATACAACAAGCGCTATCATTACAACGGTTCCTTCAATTTCAGCTATGCCTTGAACATTCTGGGGGCAGCGGATTCACCAACCTATCAGAAGTCAAAGGATTTCCAGATCCGCTGGGTGCACAGCCAGGACGCGAAAGCCCGTCCCCGAAGCAGTTTCTCTGCCAACGTGAACATTGTCAGCAATACATTCAACAAATATAACCTTGCCTCCAGCGCACAGTCATACCTCTCCAACACCTTTCAATCCAGCGTCAACTACGCTACCAACTTTGGAGGAAAATATTATCTGAATCTAAACTTTAACCACAGTCAAAACACCCTCAATAAAACCATCAACATCACTTTGCCCCAGCTCTCTTTTTCCGTCAACCAGTTTTATCCATTCCGCCGGCAGAAACCCGTGGGGAAGATACGCTGGTATGAACAAATCAGCATGAAATACAACCTGGATGCTGAAAACCGGTATAACACCGTTGATTCAAATTTCATGAAGGGGCAATGGGCTGATTCCATGCAGAATGGCATGCGTCACAGTTTTCCCATCAACGCGACCTTCAGGATCCTGAAATATATCAACTGGTCGAATTCGATGAATATCAGCGACAAAATGTATTTAAAAACCATCAGGAAATACTACCAGGCCGACACCCTCATCGAAGCAGGCGACACCATCCTGCCAGGTTATAAAACCAGGAATGTTTCCGGTTTTGCCAATGCATTTGATTTCAGCGTTTCTTCGTCCGTGAATGCAAGGATATATGGCATGTACCAGTTAAAGGGAGGTCCGATTAAAGCGATCCGGCACATGGTAACACCATCGGTTTCCTTTTCCTATACACCCAACTGGGGAGCACCCGGATTGGGTTATTACCAATACATCGAAAATGACACCAATGTAAATCCTACCAGATATTCTATTTTTGAACGATCGATCTATGGTGGCCCCCCCGGCCAGAAATCGGGAATGATCACCTTCGCCATCAGCAATAACCTGGAAATGAAGGTCAGGAACCGGAAAGATACCTTGACCGGAGAGAAAAAAATTCCGCTCATCGACGACCTGACCATCCGGTGTTCCTATGATATTGCGCGTGATTCGCTTAACTGGTCTCCAATTACCATCGGGGGCCGCAGTACCATCATCAAAGGATTAACCCTGCAATACTCCAGCAGTTGGGATATCTATTCACGCGATTCACTCGGAAGGCGTATCAACACAACCGAATGGAAAGCAAACCACAGGCTGATCCGGCTTGACAATACAACATGGGATGCCGGATTTAACTATACGCTTTCGTCAGAGAAGGTCAAGGGAAAGAAATCGACTGATAAAGGAACTCCGGGGGAACGGCAGGACATTATAGACTATTACGACTATTATGTCGATTTTGATATTCCCTGGAGTTTTTCGGTAAATTATAATTTCCATTATGGAAAGACCTGGGACAACACCAATCAGACACGCGTTGCGAAGATCACGCAGACACTGGGCTTCAGCGGTCAGCTCAACATCACCCCAAAATGGAAAATTTCACTTACAACCGGGTGGGATTTTGTGGCCAACCAGTTATCCTATACTTCGATCGATGTTTACCGTGACCTCCATTGCTGGGAGATGCGGTTCGGATGGATTCCAAAAGGCGGTCAACAAAGCTGGAACTTCTCTATCAATGTGAAAGCCTCCATCCTGCAGGACCTGAAACTGAATAAAAAACGTGATTTCCGGGATTATGCAAATTAAGGTAGTGAAGGAACAGGTTAGCAAATCAGAATTTAAATTGAAAATATGAAAAGGATCATCTCCACCCCGCATGCACCTAAGGCCATTGGCCCATACAGTCAGGCCATCGAAGTGAACGGAATGCTGTTCATCTCCGGGCAGATTCCCATTAATCCCGAAACGGGAAAAATGGTGGAAGGCGGCATCACCGAACAGGCCGAACAGGTCATGCAAAATATCGGAGCTATTTTAAAGGAGGCCGGATATGGATTCAGTGATGTCGTAAAATCAACCTGCCTGCTCAGCGACATGGACAACTTTGCAGCGATGAATGCGGTTTATGGAAAATATTATCAGGAAAATCCACCTGCCAGGGCAGCCTATGCTGTTGTGAAATTGCCCCTTGGTGCCCTGATCGAAATTGAAACGATCGCAGTCAGGTAAACTGTAATTATTTTCCATTCACTTTTTCTCCCTAACCCCGCCGCAAGCATCGGGGAATGCGCTCGCGGGGATTCATTTTGCAGTTAACACATAAGGGGCCCATATGGTTGGCAAGGCTGTTTCGGGCCGATTTATCATCTGTAGTTTGACCTCCCTCAAAGCCTGTCCGTATGTTTTCCCGGAGAGCCATAAACGATAAAAATTAATCATAAAATCACCGGCCAGGCGATCGGTTACATTCCACAACGTTGAAAGGATGTTTCTCGCTCCTGCCTTCAGAAAAATGGCCGGCAGGGATTGCCATCCCCCTTCAGGATCAGGTTTCACGGTCCCCGACCCGCATGCATTCAGAACGATCAGGTCGGCATGTAAATGAAGTCGGTTAATTTCCCTGATTGTAAGGACTCCTTCATTCCTGTTACTCTTTGAAAGCGAAGGGTTATAACCATAGAAAATTAATCCTCCCCCATCCTGATTCATGGATTCCTGTATATAATGGGTTGAAAGATGAACTATTTTACCCCTGTTTGCGACGGTTTTGAAATATTCCTTCTCTGAATATTCCCTGTATACCAGCCAGGAGGTGAGGCCTTTCTGCCTGAAAAGCGAACCAATTTCAGCAATTTCATCTTTTGAGTCAGGAAGTTCTGAAAGACCGGCATGATTGTGAAATACCGGGGAAAATCCCATAAAAGCAAATTGAGCGGCCTCCGGAACCTGTGAATTGTTATCCTCTTTTGCCAAAGCAACATCCTCCCTGAGACCCTGCACACATTGATAAATGATCTCAAAATCCTGGACCAGGTAATGAATGGCAGATCCAGGACAGCCGGGATTTCCATCATCAGGCAGGATCAGTGCTTCAAATGGCAGTTCTGACAACCTTTTGTCTGCTTTTATGATCAGCCGCTTCTTTCCGGTGATAAAATTCCGAATTGGTTTGATCAGGTAGAGATAGAGGATTTGTCCGGGAATTGTAATTCCACCTGGATCTGCAGATTTTATTTTCTTTCCGAACGACTGATGTGCCAGCCAGAATAATGGATTAAGTGACTGGCAGGCCAGAAGTGTTGAATCACCTGAGATTGCATACACAATGGCCGAGGAATCAGTAACAGCATATTCAATCATGGCCTCGTCGGGCTTCAGGTATTCCTTGATTTTACCGGAGTCACCCGCCGTAATACCGGACTGTGCTTCAATCACTCCCGGAATGATTGGGATCATTATCGAAGGCAGGATAATGGTCATCCATGAAAACATCTTTATCATATCAAAGCAATTAATGGTTTAAAACAGTATAATCTTCCCCATGCAGATCATCTCCTCATCGGTAATAATTTTCCAGTAATAAATTCCTCCGGGCCAGTATTTCGTAACCAATTTGTAGGAATCATCCAGCAGTATCAGCGTCTCAAAAACACGTCTCCCCCTGTTGTCGTAAACCACTATGTTGACCGGAACCTTCTTGTCCTGATAAACCCATTTAAATTTCACCGGGATGCCTTGCTGAATGTTCAGGATGGCGATCGGGGAACGTAACTCAATCCGGGCTGACCGGGTAACAGACCCCACAAGCAACTCATAATCAGGCAACGGTATATAATTCATTGCCAGGTAAAGGTTGTGAGAATTTTCATTCCATGTTTGAGGTCGCAGATTCTTAACAGCGGCAGGATTTTTCTGAAAAACCTCTGATACTATTTTTGCGGCCGGAGAATTTCCGGGTTCATCCCTGTGTGATTGTCCTTTCGCTACAATATCTTCCTGATCAATCACCACCATTTTCAGAATTACTCCCAAAACGATGAGGTACAACAAAGATGCTGCAATTAATAAATAGCTGAACCTTCCATCCCGCCGGTCAGGTTTTTGCTGTGCCATATGGATTTTTTTCATCAGATCCATCGTGCCTTCATCCTGATACAGTCTGTTCAGGCATTCATCGATGAGGACCTCTGTGCGTAAAAGCGGATTGAGTTCCATTCGTTTTATAAAGAAGGCCTTTTCTTCTTCATTCAACTCATTCTCATTGTAACGGTCAATCCAATCGTTTGTGATTTCCATATCGTTCATATTCAAAATATTGATAATACTCAGGATCATTCATGATTTTTTTTCTCAATAAACCTTTGCAGTGATATTTGCGTGCCTTCACAGCCAAGTCATCTGCAAACTTCAGGAGTTTTGCAATCTCCTTATACGGGACCTTTAAAAAGTGAAGTTCCAGGAGGTGCTGACAATCCACCGGCAGGCTCTGAATATTCTTGTACATCAGGCGCCGTTTCACGTTGTTATCTTCGTTGATCTCAGCTTCTTCAAAACTATAGGCCTCCTGGGGCTCCCTGACTTCAAAGTCGGCCTGGAAAAGCAACCGGTATTTGTTGTCGAGCCGCTGTAACCAGAGATTTTTACAAATTGAAATGAAAAATGTCTTTAAGCTGCACTTCAATTCAAATGGCTGCTTGAGGATCCGCTTATACAGGACAATCATGGCATCCTGGACCAGGTCATCAACATCACACTGATTGCCTGAGTTTTGTTTGACGAAATGCCTTACTACCGGAGTGAATTCCTGGTAGAGATAATCAATATGACGCTGCTTCCTTTGTCGCAGGCCATTGATAAGGACTTCATCAGAATAACGTAGAATCATAGTCGGGATATATATTGGTTAATCAGGGATAGTTTAAAAGGTGACATGGTTGTTCATAACTTTTTCCGGGCCAGGCGACGTGAACAATATAAGGACAATGTAATGTTGCAAAAGGTTGCAACTGAAAAAAAATATTTTTCGGATTTTTAACTGCCTGTCTTCAATATTTAAAGTAAATTTATCGCCCTCACCGGATATATTCATTACAATACCCAGCTGAATGGAGAAAAAGACTAAAAGCGTTACGATCGCGCAATTTGACTATGTAATCAGGAATGTCAACGATGAAGAACTTGACATCCAGGGGCACCCAAACCATTACACGGAGTTTGACCTTGAAGGGCGACCTTTGATGGAGATCAGGTACAGCAGGTTCGGGGATTTCGAAGAGAAAATTGAATATGGTTACGACACCAAAGGCCATCTCATCCGTGAATCCTACTATTCCGAAGAGAATGTTCTGGCTGAGGAGAAAACATTTGAGCTTAATGACGCTGGCCGGTTAATACGTGCCTTTCAACACTACCAGGATGGATCGGTCGACACCATTGACTTTGAATACAATGCGTCGAATCAGTTGATTAAAAAAACCACAACCACCGACGAGGGAGAAATCGAACAGGTGGAGTCCTTTGAATGGGAAAATGATAAAATTGTAGACCTTAAGATCCTTGATGGGGATGGTGAGGATATGGGCGAGCGATACGAAATCCCTATTAAACCTAACGAAACCCGTTATACCTATAACGAGAAGGAGCAGGTAATAACCGAGGAGGAATTGGATGAGCATGGTGATGTCTACATGACCGTTCATCGCACCTACAACGAAGATGGCCAGCCTGATGAGGTGGAAGTGTTCATCGATGGCCGAGGGAATGCCTTAAGCAGGCATTATTTTCTCAAATATGCCTACAGCTACTTTGAATAATCGCCAAGTACAGCTTCGTTGACCAGGTTGGGTAAGGTCACATTCAACCTGGGTTCCTGCTCCATTGCACGCTTTATGGCAAAGATGGCTTCTTCATTGCGGGCCCAGGCGCGACGGGCAATTCCATTGTTCACATCCCAATGAAGCATCATTTTTAATTTCCGGGCGGCATCTGCAGTCCCATCGAGTAACATACCAAAACCTCCGTTGATCACCTCTCCCCAGCCAACGCCTCCCCCATTGTGAATGGAAACCCAGGTAGCACCCCTGAATCCATCACCAATTACGTTCTGGATGGCCATGTCGGCAGTGTAAGCTGACCCGTCATAAATATTTGATGTCTCACGATAGGGGGAGTCGGTACCTGATACATCATGGTGATCGCGTCCCAGGACAACTGGTGCTGAAATCCGCCCCGAAGCAATGGCTTCATTAAATGCGGTGGCGATTTTCGTTCTGCCTTCACAATCTGCATAAAGTATGCGTGCCTGAGAACCTACAACCAGCTTGTTTTTTCCTGCTTCACGGATCCAATGAACGTTATCGCGCATCTGCATTTCAATTTCCCGGGGCGAAGTCATGGCAATCTCTTCAAGAACGGTTGCCGCAATCAGGTCTGTAACCCCCAGGTCCTCCGGACGTCCTGAAGTACAAACCCACCTGAAGGGACCAAAGCCGTAATCAAAAAAAAGTGGTCCCATGATATCCTGAACATAGGATGGATAAATAAAAGTTCCATCTGCTTTCATTACATCGGCCCCGGCGCGGGATGCTTCAAGCAGGAACGCATTTCCGTAATCCCAGAAATACATTCCATTCTCAGACATAACATTGACAGCTGTCACCTGTCGCCGCAAAGATGCCTGTACGGCGAGTCTGAATTTTTCCGGGTCTTTCACCATCAGTTCATTCGATTCTTCAAAGGTGAGTCCGACGGGATAATATCCGCCAGACCATGGATTATGCAAAGATGTTTGATCAGAGCCCAGCTCAATTTTCTGCCTTTGTTCAGCAAGATACTCCCACAAATCAACCACATTACCCTGGTAGGCCAGTGAAACTGCCTCCTTATTGGAAACAGCAAGCAACAACCGTTGAACCAGGTCATGAAGGTTGGTAAACACTTCATCCACCCAGCCTTGCTGATGTCGTTTTTTCACCACGGCCGGATTGATTTCTGCCACAACAGCAATGGCCCCGGCAATTACAGCTGCTTTAGCCTGTGCTCCTGACATCCCTCCCAATCCCGAAGTAACGAAAACTGTCCCTGCTATGGCATTGTCGGTCACCTTTCGTGCCGCATTTAAAATGGTGATCGTTGTTCCATGCACAATCCCTTGCGGACCAATGTACATATACGAACCTGCCGTCATTTGTCCATACTGGGTGACCCCGAGCGCATTGAAGCGCTCCCAGTCATCAGGTTTGGAGTAGTTGGGGATCATCATCCCGTTGGTAACCACCACGCGTGGTGAATCAGGATTTGAAGGAAAAAGTCCCATCGGGTGGCCGGAATACATCACAAGGGTCTGCTCATCAGTCATGGTGGCCAGGTATTTCATAGTCAGCAGGTATTGCGCCCAGTTTTGAAAAACTGCCCCATTTCCGCCATAGGTGATAAGTTCGTAAGGATGCTGTGCCACTGCTGGATCCAGGTTATTCTGAATCATAAGCATGATCGCAGCGGCGTGGATTGAACGATGGGGATATTCAAGTATGTTTCTTGCATACATCTTGTAAACCGGCCTGAAACGGAACATATAGATCCGGCCGTACCTCTTCAGCTCATCTGCAAATTCAGGTGCCAGCTTTGCATGATGCTTCGGATCAAAATAGCGCAGGGCATTTTTTAAAGCAAGTTTTTTTTCTTCGGGTGAAAGGATATCTTTCCGCACCGGGGCGTGGTTTGCCAGTGAATCATAGGGAGGCATATCAGGCAATCCATCAGGGATCCCCTGGAGGATGGTTTGTTTGAAATCGTTTGAATTCATATTTTTTCCTGTGAAGTTCGTAATATCTGATAGAGAAATTCCCTTGCCCTGAACAGCTGTGCTTTCACGGTGCCCAGGGGCAGGTCCAGTTCTGTGGCGATCTCTTCATAAGACCATTCCTTGAAATAACGTAATTCAATTAACTGGCGGTAATGAGGTTTGAGCATTTCCACCACATCATGCATCAGCTGAATCTTTTGCTTTTCTATGATTTTCTCTTCGGGGTCAAGACCATCTGATGGAATGTTGGAAGGGGCATCTGTGTATTCCCCGTCATCATCAAAATAATTATCAGCAAACTGAATCCGTTTATTCTTACGCAAAAAATCGATGCAGTTATTGGCTGCGATCTTGAAAAGCCAGGTACTGAATGCAAAGTCGGGGGTATATTGCCTGAGATTTTTAAACGCTTTTCCGAAAGCTTCGATGGTAAGATCATCGGCATCGGTGGCATTGCTGGTCATCTTCAGCATCATGAAATAAAGTGAATCGCGGTATTTGTTCAGCAGCTCGGCATAAGCCTGCTGATCTCCAAAATCGAGAGCCCGTTGCACAAGCTTGTAATCATGCTGTGCTTTCTCGGTGAGATGATCAACTACTTCCATCGAACTGGTTTATACAACAAATTGGAAATCCAGGCTCCTGTATTGAATACCAAAAGAAAAATCTCAAAAACGGGGATGAAAGCCACCAGGTCCTTTTCATCAAGTTGCTTCAAACATCTTCCGAATACAACGTATTGCAAAGTCATCCTGGCCAGGAAAATTCCGCAAACGGGTATAACCGACCAGTTGAGCGATAAAAGTAAGATAAAAAGTCCATAAAATAATACCAGGCTGAGAGCGTACATCCCCAGGAGAAGTTTATGTTTGAGCCTGTAAAGATGACTTGTGGAAAGATGCTTTTTTTTCTGGGTGATCCATGTACCGAATGATTCCCGGGGATCTGAAAGGGTATAACTGCCGGGATCAACCATGATGGCTGTATTCGACTTGCTTGCCACCCTGTTGACAAAGAGGTCGTCATCGCCGGAACGAATGCGGTAATGGGAAATGAAACCGTTGTTCTTATAAAAAACCTGTTTCCTGTACGAAAGGTTACGGCCAACGCCCATGTAGGGAACACCAGCGAGGGCATAGGACAGGTACTGCATGGCAATGTGAGCTGTATCAAACCGTATCAGTTTGTTCAGCAGGCCAGGGCTTTGGCGATAGGGACCATAGCCCAGTACCACCTCTATTTTTGGAGTAAAGGCTGATTGCATGCTTCTGACCCACCCTATGGATGCCGGTTTACAATCAGGGTCGGTAAGCAGCACCAGGTCGTACTTTGCTGATTTGATGCCAATGGAAAGAGGGAATTTTTTTCCGGAGAAAAAGTTCAGATCCTCCTTGATCGAAATGGTTTTGAGATTTGGGAATCTTTCTTCCAGGTCGGCCAGGAGATAACGCGTTTCATCGTCGGAGGAGTGATCAACCACCACTACCTCGAAGTCGGGATAATCCTGTTCAAGGATGAGCGGCAGGCTCTCTTTCAGGTGATGGTATTCGTTATGGGCACATATCACAACAGAAACACCCGGATGTCCTGTATCATCTGCCGGCTGCCGATAGCGGGCAAGACGCCAGAAAAAAAGACGATAAAACAGGAGCAGCAAAATAAAGGTGAAGGTAAACACGCCCATGATTACAAGTGGCAAAAACTGCGTATTTATCAGTATTTCAATCATTTATGATTTTCACTTGATGGATGGGGCAAAGTTATTGATTCTCTCCTTACAATGGTAAGGAATGTGTATAAATAAACCGGATGGTTGAAAAGAGACTGTGCAATAAAATACAATAACATTACCTTTGCCGGAATTTTCTAATCCTCACCTGATTGCAGTTCGACGTTTTACATCGTGATACCGGATCCTCAGCCCGCGCTGGTTTGCTTACCACTGACCATGGATCCATTGAATCTCCCTTTTTCATGCCTGTCGGCACAGCGGGCGCCGTAAAAGCATTGCATGTAAAGGATCTGCGTGATGAAGTTCATGCGCAGATCATGCTTTCAAACACCTACCACCTTTACCTGAGGCCCGGAGTCGATATCATCTCCAGGGCAGGCGGACTGCATAAGTTCAACGGATGGTCGAAGCCCATTCTCACCGATAGCGGCGGATACCAGATCTATTCGCTGGGCGACATCCGCAAATTCACTGATGATGGCGTTATTTTTCAATCACATATTGACGGCTCAAGACACACATTTACACCAGAAATAGCCATCGATGTTCAGCGTGAACTTGGCGCAGACATCATCATGGCATTCGACGAATGCACGCCCTATCCATGTGATGAAGCCTATGCGCGAAAGTCGATGAAACGAACTCATTACTGGCTTACCCGCTGTGTTTCCCACTTTGAAAAGACGAGATGTCCGCACGGCTATTCCCAATGTTTGTTCCCCATCGTTCAGGGCAGTGTCTATCCCGACCTGCGTGTTGAATCTGCCAGGTTCATCGCTGACCAGGGGGCATCGGGAAACGCCATCGGAGGTCTTTCAGTGGGTGAACCGGCAGCCATGATGTATGAGATGACCGGCCTGGTTTGCGGAATTCTTCCCCAGGAAAAGCCGCGTTATCTGATGGGCGTTGGAACCCCGGCAAATATTCTTGAAAGCATTGCCCTGGGCATTGACATGTTCGATTGCGTGATTCCCACGCGCAACGGCCGGAACGGAATGCTGTATACCCGCAACGGGATCATGAATATCAAAAATGAAAAGTGGAAGGATGATTTCTCCCCGCTGGAAGCTGACGGAGAGGTCTTTGCAGATCTGCAATACACCAAAGCCTTCCTCAGGCACATGTTTATTTCAAATGAGATCCTGAGTGCCATGATCGCCACCATGCACAATCTTGGTTTTTATATGTGGCTGATGAAGGAGACCAGAAAACAGATTTCCCTGGGAACTTTTTCACCCTGGAAGGAGAAGATGGTGAAGCAACTGATGCAGCGGCTGTAATACAGGAAGGATCAGAAATAAGAAAAGGATAACCCGGAAAGTATTATTTTTGGGGGTCGGTTCAAACCGGCGGGCTTATGCCTGGAGGTTACCAGAACGATCAGATCATGGAACTTTACTGATGCGAACAATTGACATCTACATTATAAAGAAATTCCTGGGTACTTTTTTCTTTACCCTGATATTGTTGATTTTTATTGTCATTGTCTTTGATATCTCTGAAAAGATCGATGATTTTCTCCGCCACGATGCCCCGATTAAAGCCATTATTTTTGATTATTACCTCAACTTCGTTCCCTATTTCATCAACCTCTTCAGCTATCTGTTAACTTTCATTGCAGTTATTTTTTTTACATCACGCATGGCTTCCGATTCTGAAATCATTGCGATCCTCAGCAGCGGCATAAGTTTCAGGAGGATGATGTTTCCCTATTTTATTTCAGCCGTGGCGCTTGGGGTGTTTTCATTTTTCCTGGCCAATTTTATCATTCCTTATACCAACAGGAGCATGCTGGCTTTTGAAAAAAAATACATCAATGATCCAAAAGAATTCAGCGATCAGAATATTCACAAACAAGTCAGTCCGGGAACCTTTATTTATCTCGAAAATTATAATACCCGCACCAATGCGGGCTGGAAATTCTCACTTGAGAAATTTGAAAAAAAGGAACTGGTTTATAAGCTGAAAGCGGAGCGCATCGAATGGGACAGTTTGCGATTGCGCTGGAAGATCTCAAATTATTATGTCAGGCACATCCGTGAGATGAGTGAATCAATAAAAAAAGGGGCGAAACTTGATACATTGTTGCCCTTTATACCTGCTGATTTTACTGAGGATATTGAAGATGTCAAGATCATGAATTATTTCGTCCTCAGGGCCCATATAAAAGAGAAGGAGTTGCGGGGTGACCCCGATGTAATTAAGTACAAGGTGAAAAAATATGAGCGGATTGCATTTCCATTTGCCACACTCATTCTTACGGTAATCGGAGTTGCGGTATCAAGCCGGAAAGTGCGTGGCGGCATTGGGTTTCACCTTGGACTTGGGTTGGCACTTACCTTTATCTACATCCTCTTTATGCAGATATTTACCGTATTTGCAACGTTTGGCGACCTCCCCCCTTTGATTGCCGTTTGGGTTCCCAACATTATTTTTGGCTTTATTGCATTCTTCCTGTTCAGGATAGCTCCGAAGTAAAGGGAAGCTTGGTTGTAATTCACAGAGAAAAGGAGAGGATATGAATTCCTTTGAAGATATCCCCTGTTGCGGGTGATCCGCCGAAAAAACCATAAACCGCCGATCCGCTGCCGCTCATGGAAGCATATACAGCTCCGGCATCGTACATTTTCTGCTTGATTTCTTTAATTAACGGGAATTTTTTAAATACAGGCCCCTCAAAATCATTTTTTATCCGTTCCTTCCATTGTTCAGGTGGTTGCTGCACTAAATTCTTCAATGAAATTTCCGGGTTAACAGCGATCACCGATGAATAAGCTTCAGCTGTGCTCACATAAATTTCCGGGAAAGCCAGCAGAAGGGTGAATCCTGATAAATCAATCAAAACAGGTTCGAACTTGTTGCCCCTTTCCCGGGCAAATACAGGCCGGTTTTCAATAAAGAAGGAACAATCGCTTCCCAGGATACTGGCATGAGACTTTAGCTGGTCATTGTCCAGGCCAAGATTGAAAAGGTTGCTGATCAACTTCAATGCCGCTGCTCCATCTGATGAACCGCCTCCTAGCCCTGCTCCCATGGGAATCACCTTATGAAGGTGCATTTTCACCTCCGGCAGGTTATGTTCGGATTGCAACAGGCGAAATGCCTTTACACTCAGGTTTTCTTCAACCCCGCCGGGAATGTTCAGGCCCGACGATTGAAATGCAAAGACTCCATCGGCTGCGGGAATTACTTCTAGTACATCCGATAAAGGCAGAGGGATAAAGATGGTTTCGATGTTATGATATCCATCGGTTCGTTTACCAATGATATTCAGCCCAAGGTTTATTTTACAGTTTGGAAAGCAAATCATCGCTTAAAAGTAGTAATTTTTATCCTGTTGCTCTCAGTTGGTGAAAAGAAAGGCCCGGACAAATGGTCAGATCATTCCCTCCTATTCATCAGGCAAACTTGCCGGTCTCGAAAATGAAGGATTTGTAACAAATGAACTGTCGGTCAGGGTCAGAAGAAATGCTTTCAGATCAAGCAACTGTGCTGGAGCCAGGCGGATGCCCTGGGTTCCGATATGATGCATCAACGGACTGATGTAAGGAGACCATACCAGGCCTGAATTGTAAAATGCCAGAACTTCATCCAGGGTTTTAAAACGCCCATCGTGCATATAGGGTGCTGTAAATGCCAGGTTCCTTAAAGTCGGGGCCTTATACCCGCCCATGTCTGCCTGATTCCCTGTGATAGAAAAACGGTCGCCCGGAATGGGATACACTGAATCCTTACCGTTGTTATAAAATTGTGCAGTGGTGAATAGCGGGTTTCCGTCACCTCCATGACAATGGAAGCAATCGCCTCCCTGTTCCGTCATAAAAAGCACATATCCATTCCGTTCGTTGCTGCTGAGGTTTGTCTCGCCCCTCATAAACCGGTCGAACTTTGAACCGGATGAAATAAGGGTCCTGACAAACTGTGCTATGGCCCGGCCAATATTTTTCACAGTCACTTTTTCGGATCCAAAGGCCTTCCTGAAGAGTCCGGGGTATCCGGGGATTGACTGGAATAGCGCTGCAACCATTGTGGTATCGCCGCGAATTTCATGAGGTGCCACAATGGCCATCCAGGCCATATCCTCAAGATTCCTCATCTGAACAGATGGATTTTCATCTGAAACCTTGCCGTTCCACAAATATCCATGCGTTGACCAAACCAGGTTGATCATGGGCAGCATGTAATCGGGCGTTGGAATACCGGTCAAACCAAACGGATGTCCGCCCAGGTATTTTGGATGGTCAATCCCGCACTCAAACGAACGGGCTTGCAGATGACAGGTTGAACAGCTCATCAGTGAGTCGGGGTCGGTGCGACCTGAAAGACGGCCATCGTAAAACAGAAATCTCCCCAGGGCAACTCCTTCAACGGTCATTGGATTATCCTTTGGGATATTTAAATCCGTCGGGAAAAACCGTGGAATGGCGATTGTGTAAGGGGTCGGCGGACTCTCAGGATTATCGGGTTCAGACTTGCTGCACCCTGCACCCAGGAATATCAGGGTGCACAAACCCAGGGGCAGAACATACCTTCCGGCCAGTAAGAATCCGATGGCAGACATGATTCCCAACAACCACTTCCTGAAGATTATAATTTCCTGTTTCATTCCAAACGCCAATCTATCTCCTGAACATTATTCTGTTGCAATAAATTGTTGATTTGCGAAAAGTGCCTGCATCCGAAGAAGCCACGGTAGGCTGATAGGGGTGAAGGATGCACCGCGGTAAGAATATGATGCCGGGAGGAGTCGATCAACGACTTTTTTGCAATGGCATAGCTTCCCCAAAGCACAAAGATCAGTCCTTCGCGGCGTTGTGACAATTGCGTAATGGCAGCGTCGGTAAATGTTTCCCAACCATGATTCTGGTGTGATCCTGCCTGGTTTTCCCTAACAGTGAGGGTGGCATTCAGGAGCAGAACGCCCTGGTCGGCCCATTTTGTCAGATCCCCGTGCCCCGGTATTCCTGTGCTGGTATCACTCTGCAATTCCTGAAAAATATTGATGAGTGAAGGAGGCTTCGGCACTCCGGGCGGGACAGAAAACACAATCCATGAGCCTGGCCGTAGCCATGATACGGGTCCTGGCCAAGTAAAACCACCTTCACCTTCATAAAAGGGGTATGGTTGAAGGCATTAAAGATCATCTTCCCCGGAGGAAATACCCGGAATTTTTTCTTCTCTTCAAGTAAAAAGGCCTTCAGCTCACTGAAATATGGTTTATCAAATTCATCACCCAACACCTGCTTCCAACTCTCTTCAATTACAGGGGCAACCTTCTCCATAACTTTATAAACTTTTGACCGTTAATAACTTTACACAATAAATATCGAAAATACTTGTTACTTATCATACGATGACGTAATTTTGCACATCCAATTCATCGAAAATCAGGAGTTACCACCATGAAAAAAACCCTTTTTGTTATCCTGGCCACCGTTCTTTTAGGCATCGTTTCATCATGCACTTCAAACCAGCATTGTGCGGCATACGGTGAAAAGCAAAGATACCAAATTGAACGTCGTTAAAATAAACTTTTCCATTTCCTTAATATCAATAATGGGGGGCTCTGGCTTCCCATTTCTTTTTTCTTTCGTACCTTTGTTTCCTTCCAGATTTTGTCGTCGACAATGAAACGAATTATACATTTCCTTCTCATAATTTTTCTTTCTACCGGAGGATTTGTGGCACAGGCTCAGTACCAATCACTTCCGGATTCCACCTCTGATAATGTCTTATTGGAAAATCAATGGAGCCTTGGGGCGATGCTTCACACCAATGGCTGGGGCCTGAAATTCCGTAAAGGACATAATGTGGCTGCCCTCCGGCAATTTATGTGGGAAGTCGAATTTTCCACCTATAAATCATCCAAGGAGGTGCGGACGATTAACCCCTATTTCTCCGATTCCAGATCCTATTTCTACGGAAAGCTCAATTATGTCTGGTTTTTTCGCGGCGGAGTCGGGCAGCAGCACATTCTGAACAGGAAACCATACTGGGGTGGCATTCAGCTGAGCTGGCTATATTATGGCGGGTTTTCCCTCGCAGTAACTAAACCCATCTATCTGTATATCATTCATTTCAACAGCGGATTTACCGATTACGAAGTTAAGGAGGAAAAGTACGATCCTGAAGTTCATTTTATTGATAACATATACGGACGAGGATCGTTCCTTGCCGGAATTACCAACCTGGGACTTCATCCGGGGATTTATGTAAAATCGGGACTGGATTTTGAATTTGGTGTAAAGAACAGACAAATCAGTTCACTGGAAATCGGAGGCATCTTTGACTATTCACCGATTCCCGTTCCAATCATGGCCTATAATCCGAAGCAATCTTTTTTTCTCACACTGTATGTCAGCGTGATGTTTGGGAAAAGGTATAATAAGTGACAGGGTAATTGGTCATTGGTAATTGGTCATTGGTGGCTCTCATTTCTCAAGAAGGTATTCAACTTCCCCATGGTTGAAGCACATGACTTTGCCGTTGCGTATTTCCATCAGAAGCCGGCCCAGATCATCCACCCCGCCAACTTTACCTTCCAATATTTCCCCGTTACAGGTAAAGTTTCTCCACTGACCAAAACCCAGCAAAGCACCACTATAATCCCGGTCAAGCAAACCGGATCCTTTTGTACGGAGCGTCTTGTAACGAACATCAAGGCGTTTGCAAATATTCGCCAAGGCGCTTTTTAGATTGATTTCGGTGCCGAGAATCTGAATAAGTGAAACCGGGTTTGGCAGTTCTGAAGAGAACTGTGCTTGATTGATATTTATTCCTATGCCGGCCAGGGATGATTCAATGGATATTCCCATTATTTTATGTTCAATCAGGATGCCCCCAACTTTTTCATTCCCAATATAAATGTCATTTGGCCATTTGATGCTGATCTCCTGGGTTGAGATGGGGGTCGCTGAATCAGCCAGGGAATTCCGGATAAAATCAAGAACTGCCAGCGAAACAGCTTTATTCAGCTGGAACTGTTGATCTGGTTTGAGAAATCCGGGTTTAAGGACAACCGTGAAGGTGAGATTCCTGCCTGGTTCGCTGATCCATTGGTGAAATTGCTGTCCGCGACCCGCGTATTGTTCATGCGCCCAAATAACCGTTCCTTCTTCCAATCCTTCCCCGGAAAACAGCCTGTTCGCATAACCATTGGTTGAGTCAACGCGGTCGAGTTCAAGAATGGTTTTACCGATCATGGAAATCAGGATATATGGAGTTTGGATCTGCTGACCTGTCTGTTCAGCTTTCTGATATAACGGATAACTCAGAACATTTAGTGTTATTGGCTTTGCAATTTTGGATGAAAAAAATTTCCTCCATGGCATTACCTTTTGACCATTTGTCCGATTAAGCAGAAAAGAAATCATGGAAACCTACTCAATCCACACAACGATCAGGGACTGGGCTGAGGATGACCGCCCACGCGAAAAAATGATGCTGAAAGGCAGGCAAAGCATGAGTGATGCCGAATTGCTTGCTATACTCATCGGTTCAGGAACAAAGAATGACTCGGCGGTAGACCTTGCAAAAGAGATCCTGCACAGGGCGCACGACAACCTGACTGAGCTGTCAAAAATGAATCTGAATGACCTTGTCGCAGTGAGGGGCATCGGCAAGGCCAGGGCCACGATCATCCTGGCAGCCCTTGAGCTAAGTCGCCGGAGAAATGAGTCCTGTGCACTTGAACGGGATAAAATCAAAACGAGCAGGGATGCTTATGAGATCTTCAAAAGCATATTGGGGGATCAACCCTATGAAGAGTTCTGGATCATCCTGCTTAACAAAGCCAACAAAGTATTGAAAAGGTGTAACATCAGCGAAGGAGGCATCTCAGGAACAGTCGTCGATCCCAAGAAAATCTTTAAAATCAGCCTTGATCATCATGCCTCCTCCATTATCCTGGGTCATAATCACCCGTCAGGCGTTGTTACCCCCAGTGAAGCCGATCAACGCATTACAAAAAAGATTCGTGAAGCCGGTGCCATGCTGGAGGTTATGGTACTTGACCACCTGATTATCGGGGAAAACGGTTACTATAGTTTTGCAGACGATGGAGCGATGTGAAGGAACGAATTACCAATGACCAATGACCAATGACCAATTTTTACTCCATTACTCCATTACTCCATCACTTTATTACCCTGTTACCCTGTTACTTTGTCACCTTCTTCCTGAATTCCCTCAAACCTGTATCCAAGCCTGGCAAAGTGTTCAAGCAATCGCGGCAAGGTAAACCTGACTTTTTCAATGGCTTTCAGGCTGTCGTGGAAAACAACGATCGAACCGCTGCCGGTGTGATCCAGGGTATTCGACAGACATTGCTCCGGGGTTTTGTGCCGGTGGTAGTCGGATGAAAGTACCGACCAAAGGATAAAACGGAAATCTTTCCTGAGAAGAAGATATTGTGACGGCGTGAACCTTCCGTAGGGAGGCCTGAAGAGACGGGAATCGGCATATTCCCGGCAGCGGTATACATCATCTATGAAGGCACCTGGTGCCGTATGCCACCCGTTGAGATGATGGAAGGTATGGTTCCCGATGGCATGTCCGGCCTGCCTGATAAGGTCAAAAACCCCGGGATGCCTGCGCACGTTATCACCCACTACGAAAAAGGTGGCTTTTGCTTCGTATTTTTTAAGAATTTCAAGTACCTCCGGGGTTACTTCCGGAATGGGGCCATCGTCAAACGTGAGGTATATAACCTTCCTTTCCGAAGTAAGGTCACAGAGAAGATATTTCGGGCTTAACCAATTGAAAAAAAAAGGTGGCCTGACTGAACTCATTGATTTGAAGGCTGATAAACCTTTTCAACATACAAATCGTAGTACTTTTTAAAGGTAGCTTCGGTATCGGCAGCCAGTTTTTCCTGTTTTGCTTCATGCGTGACCATACCAAGGCGTTGCAAAGTAAATACATCTTCCTGGATGGCCATATCCATTGATTTAAGTTCCTTTTCCGGGAAAGAAAAAAGATAATTCAGGTCGGCGGCCATACTGTTCTCAAGTTTCATGGCAAGTTCATTTGCTTTGGCTGTCTCACCTGTTCTGTAATAGCAACTGATGAGCGGCACTGTGAAGAAATCATACGGGACTACTATCTCGGGCATAATCTCAAAACAACGATCCAATACGCGCCGGGCTGAATCCCTTTTTCCCTCGCTTATAAGGGCATCGGCAAGCCGACCAAAAAGGTTGCGCATGTTCATCACCATCCGGGCATTGGTTTCATCAATATAAACACCCTTTTTATTCATGTTCCCCCATTTGAAACGGTTCATCAGATTGTCGTACATAACTTTTGTATTCACCTCCCCTATCTGCCCTTCCATAGTTTTTGCCTTGACGGGAAGTAACCGGTAAGCCAGTCCTTCGAGGTGAAAATATTTCTCCAGTCCGATATAGGTATCCGTGCCGGTGGTCATAACGAAATAAACAGGGCGTTTCCAGTTGTTTGTAGCGAGCAGATCCAGGATCATCAGGTTGGCCTTCTCAATACCCTGGCCTTTTATCTCCCACCTTACTGTATCAAGCCTGTTGGCCATTTCAGCTGGAAGCGTGCCTGTTTTCAGCAGGGTTGCAGAATCATGGGTCACCATGAACTTCCTGGTCGGGAGGTAGTCTATCATCCCGATCTGGGAAGTATTCATCTTTAGCTTGCTGTCATCCTGCAAGAGGACGCTGAAGAGTGCCTTCACATCAACATAGGTGTTTTTCAGCCCCTCATCTTCAACAAAATAGGTCACATCATGGGAACCCTGACGATATTTATCCTTCGTAAGCGAAAATGGAACCGGATCGGAATCATATGCTTTACGTTTCATCTGATCAATATACCATTCCGTATTAAGCAGGCTGAGATTGACCACGCGCACGTCGGTCCGGATACCCTCCACCTCCTGGGCGTACCACAGGGGGAAGGTGTCGTTGTCTCCATTGGTAAAAAGGATGGCATCTGGTGCACAGGAATTCAAATAATCTTCGGCAATGGCCAATGCGGTATAACGGCCTGAACGGTCATGATCATCCCATCCCTGCTGTGCCATCAGTGAAACAACACCCATCCCCAGGATAACAGAAAGAGCCGTGGCGATATTTCTGCCGGTTATCCTGCCAAACCATTTTTCAAGCTGGATGATACCAAGGCCTATCCATATGGCAAAGGGATAAAAGGAGCCGGCAAAGGAATAATCACGTTCACGGGGTTGAGGCGAATGAGAATTGAGATATAGTACAATGGCGATCCCGGTCATCAGGAAAAGGAGGAAAACGACCCATGCACTGTTTTTATCCTTGCGGAGTGTGTAATATACTCCGATTAAACCAAGAAGGAGCGGCAGGAAATAGAAACTGTTGTCCCCTTTGCCTTTTCTGGTTTCGGGAATATCCTGTGGACCGAGTCTCATTTTATCGATGAATGAAATCCCGCTTTTCCAGTTTCCATTTAGCTTGTTGCCCAATCCCTGGGTATCATTTTGCTTACCGACAAAATTCCACATGAAATAGCGGTAATACATATGAACCAACTGGTAATTCCAGAAAAAGGCAAAGTTCTCACCGAATGTCGGGACATTCAGCGTTTCACTCCGTTCGCCATACTGAACCTGAACAGGAACGCCTTTTACATTACCCCAACGGATATACTCTGATTCAAACCGGGACTCCGACTGATCCCACATCCTGGGAAAGATGGTAGTGAACCGGTCATCATAAACAGGGATCACTCTTTCCCGCTTATCGGTCACAACGTATTTGCCTGATTTTGTATCCTTCACGTATACCGGATTCCCATTGGCCCGGTCAACTACGGGGGCATTGTAATATTGTCCCTTCAGCAAGGGCCAGTCGCCATACTGTTCACGGTTCAGGTAAGCCAGAAGATACATGGCGTTTTCGGGATTATTCTCATCAATGGGCGTATCGGCATTGCTGCGGATAACCAGCATCAGGAATGAGGAATACCCGATTACGATGAAGGTAAGGGCAAGAACGATCGCATTCCAAACCGGCTTTCCTTTTTTCTTTGTATAATAAAGACCCCAGATAATCAGGCCGATCAGCAGCAGGAAATAAATGACCGATCCCGAATTGAACGGGAGTCCCATCGAGTTGATGAAGAATAGTTCGAAAAGTCCTGCAAGCTTGATGATCCAGGGGATTATGAGATACATCACGATGGCAAGGATCATGATTGAAAGGATCAGGGTGATAGCCATTCCCTTCCATCCCGGGTTAGGATATTTTTTAAAATAGTAGACGAAGGTGATCGCAGGAATAGCCAGCAGGTTGAGCAAATGGACCCCAATTGACAGCCCCATCAGGTAGGCAATCAGGATGAGCCAGCGATAGGCATGTTTTTCGTTGGCATGTTCCTCCCATTTAAAGATGGCCCATACGACGATGGCCGTAAAGAAAGAGGACATCGCATACACTTCGCCTTCGACAGCCGAAAACCAGAAAGAATCGGTGAAGGTGTAAGCCAGTGAACCTACAAGCGCAGCTCCCATGATCGTCCACATTTTCTGGCTGGTCATATCGCCTTCACGGAGAATGATTTTTTTTGCGATCATGGTGATTGTCCAGAACAGGAAAAGGATGGTAAATCCGCTGGCAAGAGCCGACATTGTATTGACCATACGTGCCACATGGGTCACGTCACCAAATGCAAACAGGGAGAAAAACCGGCCGATCAACTGAAACAGCGGTGCTCCCGGGGGATGGCCGACTTCAAGTTTGAATGCGGTGGAGATGTACTCCCCGCAATCCCAGAAACTCATGGTGGGTTCGGAAGTAATAATGTAGACTGCAGAGGCAATTGAAAACACAATCCAGCCGAGGATGTTGTTGATCTTTTTATAACTGTTCATAAGGAGTTTGGTTGTACCGAAGCAAAGGTAGGAAAAATAGAGACATTTTTGTAATTTCGCCGGGTAACGAAAAACTACCGACCATGAACAAACTCGTATTGATTCGCCACGGTGAAAGCACCTGGAACAAGGAAAACCGTTTTACCGGATGGACTGATGTTGACCTTTCCGAACGTGGGGTTAAAGAGGCCATTGAAGCCGGAAAAGTTTTAAAAAAGGAGGGCTTCGAGTTCAAAGTTGCCTATACAAGTTACCTTACCCGCGCACTGCGCACCTTATGGCTCATTTTAGAACAGATGGACCTCCAATGGATCCCGGTTGAAAAAACCTGGCGCCTGAATGAAAAACACTACGGGGTTTTGCAGGGACTTAATAAATCGGAAATGGCCGAAAAATATGGAGATGAACAGGTTCTGATATGGCGCCGGAGTTATGATGTGCGTCCACCGGCACTGGATATGGACGATCCGCGCCATCCATGTTTCGACCATCGTTATCGCGACCTCAACCCCAAAGATATTCCTGCGACAGAGGCCCTGAAAGATACCGTCGAACGCATTGTTCCCTATTGGAAAGAGGTCATGGCTCCGGCCCTGGCAGTGCACAAACAGGTTATCGTAGCAGCTCACGGAAACAGCCTTCGTGGCATCCTGAAATATCTGAAAAACATCTCAGATCAGGATATTGTAGGCATCAACCTGCCAACCGGTATTCCATACGTTTTTGAATTCGATGAGAATATGGTACTTCAGAAAGACTATTTTCTTGGCGATCCCGAAGTCATTAAAAAGCTGATGGATGAGGTAGCCAACCAGGGCAAAAAGAAATAGGCCCCGCCTCGTTATTCTTCCATGATGTAAGACCTGATTTCGGTTTCATCAACTTTGGTCAGCAGGTTGACTGCGAGATTTTCATTTGATCCAAAGTATCCCTGCACCTTCTCTTTTGCAACCAAAGTCGGACTGGTGGTGACCGTCGCCCTGAATGAAGAAAACCGGTAGCTGGCAGGATACTCAGTAACACCATGCCGCCAGGGGTTCTGGTTTACATACCTGATCATTTCAAAAAAACTGGGAAGATTCCTGATTTCCGTCCGCTTGAGCTTAAATTTAAAGACTCTTCCCTCCTTCCCGTTATGCAGGTTATAACCCTTTGAATAGGCGTTGAACAGCATGGCAAAAGGTTTAAACAGACTTCCGGTTGCATCCTCCCTGATCCGGATGAGCAGGTGCAGGTGATCACTCAGCAGGCAATAGGCATATGTTTCGGCAATCGGATAGATATGCACCTGGTATAACTTCATGAAGAAGCGGTAAGCCTCTTCATTTTCAAACAGCGGATCGCCGTTTTTTGCCCGGTTGTATACGTGGTAATACTTTCCCGGTTCCAATAATGTTTTCATAAGCAGTTTTTCTGCTTAATCGAAAAAAAGGAAAAAGGTAAAGAGATTGTTAATAACTTTACGGTTTAAACACCACCCCGAAGTTCTTTTTCCCGTCGATCTCAATACGGATGGGTTTCTCGAAGTGGATGTGCCGGATATAATCATCCTCATAGCTGGATGGCTGGGCATTCAGGTAATCCAGATCATAAAAGCCCTCGTTGATATATGGATTGATCGTAAAATAGCCAACCCTGAAGGAGGTCAGGTTTTGAAAAAAGTGGGTGCCCTGGCTGGGATCGATGCGGTAATGTTCAAGCCCCGATTCAACAATTAACCTTGCTGCGCTGATCTGGGGCCATTTTACAGGGATACCAAGCCACGGATCGCTCGATCCCCAGCGTCCCGGTCCGACCAGGACATAATACTTTTTTTTACTGATGAAGGTATCATTCAGCTTCTCCAGAAGTTGGGCAATCTCCAGGCTTTTTGAAGCATTGAAGGTGTTGGGCTTTATATAAACGAGATCGCGGATCTCCTTAATGATCCCATTTCCCAGGGCAGTGTGGGAAATCATCAGCGTGTCATCCTTCCTGATGGTTTCCGGACGGATGTCGATGGTCAAATCGCGGCCTGCAATCGGGCGGATCTGGAGAAGGCTGAAAACCTTCGGATGTCCTTTCGGCAAATCCAGGTTCACTGCAAATTCTATTTCGACAGGCTTGTTCATTTCCCGCTGCCCGATTTCAAGGATTTCTGTCAAAATTTCAGAAAGGGGGAAGGATCCATGGTTTAACAACTGGGAGAAGGTAATGATACGCTTTCCCTCACCCATGGTGCCTTCCATCAACTGATTGCTGTTGTAATCAAAGGTCGAAGCCACCAGCCGCAGGACGTTGTCCGATTCGGCATCACTGATACGCAGTTTCATCAGGTTCACTGTCTCATCGATATCGGGCGTGAAACTTTCAGGCCGGAGATCAAGGGCATAGAAAAACTTTTGCGTTTCACTCAGTGCAAGTTCAGGTGTTGAAAGCTGAAGAATTTTTTTGGGGTATTTCGGCGAAAACCTGATTCCATTGCCGCCATCCACAATATATTTTCCAAGTCCGAAAGCGATGTTCGCGATGCCATCCTCCGATTTTTCAGGGGCGATGGGGTAAAAATTAATCGACCGGGCAACCCCCGAGATGGCCGGGTAAAAACGGTTGTCGTACTGACGCCCTGTTACCTCCTGTAAAACAATCCCCATTTTCTCCTCATCGATCATATTGAGTGTGGCAGCCATGTACGATTTGCTGTCCTTGAAATAGGCCGAGGCATATACACTTTTTATGGCTTCACTCAGTTTGTCGATCATGACCCGCTCGTTGAATTTGATGTTTGGGATCATGTAGGTTGAATAAATACCGGCAAATGGCTGATAATGTGAATCTTCCAATAGACTCGACGAGCGGATGGCTATCGGATTGTTGATACAGGATATGAAGCGGTACAGATCCTCATGAATGCGGAAAGGAAGCCTGGCTTTTACAAACCGTGTGAGTATCTCCTTATCGCTGCGGTCGGAAAGTGCGATTTCATACAGGTTGTTTTCCTCCATGAATTCATCGAAAATATCGGTTCCCAGGACAACAGTCCGGGGAATGGTGATCATGACATCTTCATATTTATCGGTCAGCCGGTTACGTTTGATGAGTGAATCAAGGAACGCCAGTCCCCGGGCCTTTCCCCCGATGGAGCCCTCACCAATGCGGGCAAACTGGAGGTACTCGTCATACCTGTCGCGATCAAAATCGGCAATAACTCCCTTGGCCTTATTGATGCGGAAAGCAGTGATGGCATCAAAAAGATATCGCTTGGCCTGGTCCATATCGTCGGCGAAGGCTGTAACTGATACCTCCCTGAACATTTCGGCAATGGGAAACAGGGCCCGGGCATTCAGCCATTTCGAAAAATGATTACGCTGCATATGGTAAAGCAGCGAATCGTCGGGGATCTCAAAAATCTTATCCTGCAACGATTTCAGGTCAACGGCGCGGGTTATCTCCCTCCCGTTCTTTGGGTCAATAAAAATAAAATCCCCAAATGAAAAATATTCTGTGATATAATTCCTGAGTTCGATGGCCAGGGTCTTGGAATTCTTGTTCAGGAAGCCAACTTTCAGATCATTTGCCAGTACCTCATATTCGGTGTCGGTTGACTGAAAAAGGATGGGCATATATTCATCTTCCGCCCTCACCTTTTCAACAAATTTAATCCCGGCCGTTTTATCCGTTTCTCCGGCACGCATGAAACAAATATCGGTGATGATGCCGAGAAGATTATTTTTATATTTCTCCCACATCTTCACTGCCTCTTCATAATTGGTCGCCAGGAGGATCTTTGTGCGCCCCCGCATCCTGAGCATTTTATTATGCTCGTTCAACCCTTCAGTCATGAAGGTTTTCGATTGTTTAAGGAGGATTTTATAGATGTTGGGCAGGTAGGATGAATAGAAGCGGATGGAATCTTCAACAAGCAAAATGGCCTGTACTCCCTGTTTTACATCCTGTTCAATATTCATCTTGTCCTCAATGAGCTTGATGATGGCCAGCAGGATCCCCGCATTGCCAAGCCAGCTGAACACATAATCAATGGCGCTGAGATCCTTCTCCGCCAGTTTGAGGTTGACTTCGCGCGAAAATGGAGTCAGGACCACAATGGGGATTTTGGGATACTGCTTTTTTATGCGCATAGCCAGGTCGAAGGTGTCGGTCTTTTCAATGTTCAGCATCGAGATAACCAACTCAATCCTTTTGTCCTCCAGCACTTCAAATGCCTCCTCTTCCGAAGTTACCTTAAGAAATTGCGGCGGGTAACGCAGGTTCAGGGAGACATACTCCATAAAGATGGTCTCATCAATACGCCCATCCTCCTCCAGCATAAAGGAATCGTAGGTGCTCGAAATAAGAAGGATCTGGTAGATCCTCCGTTTCATCAGCAGATTGAACGAGGTATCGATGAAATAATACTTCTTCGGATCAAGGGCGTTTTGCGACACTGGTATCGGATTTAATTTTCTTTCAGAATGAAATCATCATATTCAATCTCAAAGCGCAGTTTATGCTTTGATTCTTCCTGGGCCAGGTTCAGAAATGTATTTTTCACAGAAGGATCCGTTGCTTTTTCGGCCAGTGCAGTGTACATGCGGAAAGCGGCTTTTTCCTTTTTCATGGCCAGGATGAGTGCATCCTGGTACGTCATGTTTGGTGAAGGCTTCACATCAACGAGGTATTCGGTGATCTTGAGGTCCCTCACCTTTTCATCGGCCAACTGGAAAATGCCACTCTCCTTTACTGCCAGGAGGTGGGCCTTGTGGCGCATCTCCTCTTCAGCGTATTCCTGGAAAATCTTCCTGGTTTGCTGATTCTTTGATCCGGCGGCCAGCTGCAGATAAAAATCAACGGCCGACTGCTCTTCCCCGATCGCAAAATCAAGGATCTCATTTATGTTGTTGAACTCTTTCATTTAATTTATAATTTGCGTATTACGATATTGAATTCTTCTTCAAAGCGTTTCGTGACTGCATCACATCCATGCTCATAGGATCGCTTGTCATTGTCTCCCTTAGTCGGACGCATAAGCAATTTTCCGGCTTCGCGCTCCGGGGGTAATAAAGAGATGATCTCCATGAGAATGTCGCGTGAATTATCGGGCGTGCTGATCCCAAACTCCTGCAATATACCGGAAATTTGCTGAAGCGAATTCTTTTCCGGTCCTGACTTCATGACCTTTTCGAAATTCTGAATAACCTTTTGGGCGTTTGTATAGGTTCCTCCCATCTCGATCGGGAATGATGCAGGAAGTATGAGGTCGGCGACCCTCGCCGTTTCTGTTAAAAAATAGTCCTGTACCATCCTGAAAGAAACCTGGGAGAAGGTCTTGTCAACAGATTCCCGGTCAACGGCACAGCCAACCGGATCTTCACCGAAAATAAAGAGGTTACGGATCACTCCTTCTTTCATAACACCGCTCAGGCACTCTGTCTCCTCGGATGCGATCTTTGCAACGCCCCATTTTTTCATGAGCCGCATGTTATATTCCTTGTCTGAAATTTCCTGCCCGCCGATTCCCAAATGCGGACTGATCCCCATATCAAACAATCCCTGAGAATTATTTTTCTCCTTGAGTGCAATCAGTCCATTGGCAGTTTTTCCAAGTTTTCCGGTAATATTTGCCAGGTTGAACAGTTCTTTGGATGTATTGCTTGATGTCTCCTTTTCCGAAAAGACAAGGATCGCATTGATCTCCTTGTTATAGGCATCGGCGAAGCTAACAATAGCATCGGTCGAAGCTCCTGAGGAAGCAACCAGTGTATCAAAATTTTCCTTGAGTAACATGGTTTTATATCCCTCAAGACCTTCCACCCGGTCGCGCAGAAAGAGTGCATTTTCCAACCCATGCGACAGCAGATAATAATTCACTGCTTTGATAAAATGATAGTACGATTTGACAACAATCAGCTGATCTACCTTATGCGACATCGCGTTTACAGCTTTGTCGCTGACGATGACTACCGGGATTTTTTTCAGGTATCGGGCATTCTGAACCATGAAACCAACCACGGGATAATCCAGGTTAATTTCTGTTCCGAAGATATAGACAGCGCTTGCATCGGCGATTTGTGCTATCGGGGCGTTCATTTCGCAGTTGTTTCGGTAACCCTCTCCCCTTCCCATGTAATGAAAACTGCCTACATTGTTCGTTTTCGCAGCTCCCCTGGCCAGTTTATGGACAAGGTACAACTCTTCATTCATTAACCGTGCGCCGGCAAAAAAAGCATTTTCAATCGGCGATACCGCATTGATTTTTTCCCCGATCAATTTGAATGCCTTATCATAAGTTATCTCTTCAAATTTTCCATTGACCTTCAACATCGGTTTGGTGATGCGGCTGACATCATTCAGGTAATGGTAACCGAACTTCGGGTATTTGCAAATATTGCCGTCGCAGTTGAGGAGGCCATTGACCCCGTTTACGCCAAGCACAAATCCATTTTTGTGATGCAGGCTGATGGCGCACCCCACGGAACAGTAGTTGCAAATCGTTTCTGCGGAATTAAACTTCACCGGGCCTGGTTTGAACGACACATTTTCCGAAATCGCACCGGTAGGACAGGTTGATATGCACATCCCGCACGATTCGCAGTGGGTATCCTGCAGTGCTTCACCCATACTGGGCGCCACATAAGTATGGAACCCGCGGTTGATAAGCCCCAGTGCGTTGGCCCCGACAACCTCGCGGCATATCCTCACGCAGCGCGCACACAGGATGCATTTATTGTTGTCAATCTCAATATAGGGATGGCGGAAATCGACCAGGTATTCCCTGAAATCACCTTCGAATGATTTCTGCTGTGCATTGTATTCGCTTGCATATTTCTGAAGGTCACAATCAAGAAAGGCAGCACAGCCGCATTCAAGGCAGCGCTGTGCCTCGTGATGGGCCACCGCTTCGCCGGCGTATCCCAACTCAACTTCACTGAAGTTAAAACGGGCATCTGCAGCCAGTGTCGGCATCTCTTCACGAACCTGAGATTTAAAAGTACCTTTATAATCCTCTTTCAGCTGCTTTTTAAAATTATCACGCTTGCTGGTAAAGGGCTTTTTGGCAGGCTTGATCGGCAAGCCCATCAGGAACTGGTGTGCGCTGGTAGAGGCAACTTTTGCCTGAGCAATGGCTTCAATAATCGTAGCTGGACCCGTAACCCCATCACCTGCGGCAAACATCGAAGGAATTCCGGTTTGCAATGTCGCTTTATCTGCATCAATGTCGCCCCATTTATTGATCTTCAGTTCGCCATACCCGGCATAGGCATTGATATCGTCAATGAAATTCACCTCGGTCTTCTGCCCTATTGCGGCAAAGATAAAATCAACCCTGAGCTCAAAATCAGAACCATCGACCGGGACAGGCCGGCGACGCCCGGAGGCATCGGGTTCACCAAGTTCCATTTTAATGCAGGTGACCGATTCAACCTCATCCTTCTCATTTTTATTAATCTTTTTTGGCAGCGTCAGAAAAAGGTATTCCACCCCTTCAAGTTTCGATTCATGGATTTCGATCGGGTTTGCCGGCATCTCTTTTTCAGTCCGGCGATAAATCACATATACCTTGTCAGCCTTGCAACGGATGGAGGTTCGGCAACAGTCCATGGCTGTATTGCCTCCTCCCACCACGGCGATGGTCTTTCCCCGAAAATCGTAGCGCTGGCCTGTAATTTCCATGTTTTTCAAAAAATCAATCCCTGAGAAAACATTGCCGGCATCGTCGCCTGCGCATCCAACGCCGGTTCCCTTTTGAGAACCTATGGTAAGAACCATGGCATCATAGGCTGATTTCAGTTCCCTGTAACTCAGGTTTTTACCCAGCTTTTTGTTATACGAAATGGCAACTCCCAGATCTGTTATGTTCTTAACCTCCTGGTCGAGAATGTCGTTTGGCAGCCGGTATTCCGGGATGCCATATCGCAGCCAGCCGCCCGATTTGGGAGCTGCTTCAAAAATATCTGCCTGATGTCCTTCAATCTGGAGAAAATGGGCAACTGACAAACCTCCTGGTCCTGCACCAATCACTGCAACTTTTTTACCGGTGGATGGTTTAACAGCAGGAACATATTTGGTGGGCGATGCAAGATCATAGTCTGCTGCAAACCGCTTCAGGTAGTCGATCCCGACAGGAGCTCCTTCATCAAGCAGGTTACGCCTGCATTCACTTTCGCAGGGCCTGACACATACACGGCCGCAAATGGCCGGCAATGGATTGGTTTCCTTGATCAATGCAATGGCTTCGCTGTACTGGCCTTTGTCGATGAGCGAGATATAGCCCTGTACATCAACGCCTGCCGGGCATGTTTGCTTACAGGGGCCGATACAGTCGGCATAGTGATTGCTTAGCATCAGTTCCAGCGCAATTTTCCTCGACTTCCTGATCCCTTCGCTGTTGGTTGTGATCTTCATCCCTTCGGTGAGTTTGGTCGAGCACGATGGTTGGTGGCCCCGCATTTCTTCGACCTCCACAACGCATACGTAGCAGGAGGTAAAGGGTTCAAGGCGGTCGTCGTTACAAAGGGTTGGAATTTCAATACCGTGTCGTTTTGCCAGGTTCAGAATGGTTTCACCCGGAAAACCTTTTACTATATTTCCGTCAAGAATGATATTTAATGAATTGTCAGACATTTTAAAAATAATTTCAGATTTACGATTTTTTTTATCACGCGTCAAGCGTCACGGTTTCTTCGTCAAGCGTCACGAAAGTAATATGGATTCAAACTTGCATTTTGAGAAACAGACCCCGCACTTGGTACATATCTCCTGGTTGATGAAATGTGTTTGTTTCCGCTCACCCGTGATGGCTTTCACCGGGCAATTCCGCAAACATACCATGCAACCGGTGCATTTTTCTTCATCCACTTTATAGGTTAACAGCGGCCGGCATACTTTGGCCGGGCATTTTTTATGATTGATGTGGGCTTCATATTCATCCCTGAAATACCTGATGGTCGTAAGAACCGGGTTCGGGGCGGTTTGCCCGAGTCCGCACAGTGAATTATCCTTGATCTGGTAAGCCAGTTCCTCAAGTTTTTCAAGATCTCCTTCTTTTCCATGCCCCCGGGTGATCCGATCGAGAATCTCCAGCATGCGCTTAGTCCCCATGCGACAGAAGGTGCATTTCCCGCAACTTTCCTTGCAGGTGAAATCGAGGAAGAACTTAGCCACATCCACCATGCAGGTGGTCTCATCCATTACGACCATCCCGCCCGATCCCATGATGGCCCCGGTGGCATTTACCGAATCGTAATCAACGATCGTATCAGATAAAAATTCGGGGATGCAACCTCCCGACGGGCCGCCCATCTGGACCGCCTTGAATTTTTTATTATTCTTTATGCCGCCGCCAAGCTTGAAGATCACATCACGGATGGTCATCCCCATTGGAACTTCAACCAGCCCCGAATGGCGAACCTTGCCGGCAAGCGCAAAGACCTTGGTTCCCTTGCTCTTTTCAGTTCCGTATTTTGAATAGGCCTCCGCGCCATGAATTATGATCCACGGTATGTTTGCAAAGGTTTCGACATTGTTGATATTGGTCGGCTTCTTCCATAATCCTGAAACAGCCGGGAACGGCGGACGTTTACGGGGCATCCCGCGTTCACCTTCAATCGAGGCGATCAGCGCAGTCTCTTCACCACACACAAAAGCCCCTGCTCCCTCCTTGATATAGATGTCGAGGTTAAATCCTTCTATGCCAAAAATGTTTTTTCCAAGATAGCCTCTGTCACGTGCCTGTTTGATGGCGATGTTCAGCCGTTTAATGGCCAACGGATATTCAGCCCTGCAGTAGATCACGCCTCCGGTAGCTTCAATTGCATAAGCTGCAATGATCATACCTTCGAGTACCGAATGAGGGTCACCTTCAAGCACCGACCGGTCCATAAAGGCACCGGGATCACCCTCATCCGCATTACAAATCACATATTTATCATTCGATTTATTTGCGTTAGCAAATTTCCACTTCATGCCGGTCGGGAATCCTCCGCCTCCACGACCTCGCAATCCTGATTTCAGAACCGTATCAATCACCACTTCGCGGCTGATCTGGTCGGCAGCAATCTTTTTTATAGCCTCATACCCCTCCCTTGATTCATATTCGTCAATGGATTCGGGGTCCATATAGCCGCAATTGCGCAATACAATCTTTACCTGGGCGCCGATAAAATCATTTTCCGGAGCATCAAACAGGTCGGTATAAACGATGTAATTGCGGATGGGATCCTGCTGGTTGATGTGTTTTTCGATAACCTCAACAGCACGGTCGGCATCGACCTCTCCATAAAGATAGGTTCCTGTTTCATCGGTAATCTCAACCAAAGGTTCACGGTAGCACATGCCAACACAACTGGTTTTCTTAAGTTTGAAATCAAGTTTATCGGACTCTTTTATTGCTTTTATCTTCTCATAGGTCTTATTGGCTCCCGCAGCGATCCCGCAGCTTCCAAGTCCGACAGTTACAATGGTAGGCATATTGATTTACGATTTACGAGTGACAAATCTTAATTACTTTCGGCCAGCCTGATGTTTTTAACGATCTTGACTGCTTCATTACCGGTCAGTTTTCCATAGGTCTGGTCGCCGATCATCATCACCGGAGCAAGTGAACAACAACCAAGGCAGGCTACCGATTCGAGGGTGAAGATCCGGTCCTCGGTCGTTTCACCATCTTTCACCTTCAGCATCTCTTCAAGTGATTCGGTTATTTCCACGGCATTCTGAACATGACAGGCAGTCCCGTGGCACACCTTGATAATATTTTTCCCGACAGGGCTGAGGCGAAACTGGGCATAAAAAGTAGCCACCCCATACATGTCGCTCAGTGGAATACCTGTTTCGCGCGCGAGTTTATCAAAGGCAGCCCTGGAGATAAAACCGTACATTTCCTGAGCTCCCTGCAACAGTGGAATCAGATTTCCTTTCTTTCCCTTGTGTTTGGCGATAAGCGGATCCAGCAGGCTGAGATCCTGGTCATCACCGTTGGCAGACTTAATGGTGGTGTTGATTCGTGCGATACGCATAATTCAAATTTTGTTGTATGTTATTAGTGAAACTAAAATTTCAACCTTATTCCGCCCATGTCACCACAGAGATCCGTTTCTTCCCGTCCATCCTCACCGACAGGGGTTTTTCAAACCTGACAATGGAGAAATATTCGGTCTTCCGTAAATTTTTCTGCGATTTCAACACATCATAACGGATAAAACTGTCAGAAAGTTCAGGCTGAACACAAAAATATCCAACATTCATGGAGGTGACATTATGGAAGAAATGGGATCCCGAAGAAGCATCGAGCGGGAAGCCCTCCAGGCTTGTCTCAACAATGACCTTGGCATTGCTGATCTGCGGCCAGACAACCGGGATCCCGATCCAGCGGTCACGGGTTCCCCAACGACCGGGGCCAATGAGAATATACTTCTTCCCTTCCCTCCCCATCTCGGCATTGATCTGATCGATCTCCGCTGCCATCTCTACTGTTTTACCTTTATCAAAGGTGTCAGGATCGACAAATACTACCTCTTCAATGGTATCGATCAATCCGTTGCCCATCTCCTTTTCCGAATAAAGCAGGATCTCTTCAGGGTGAATTTTCGCCATATCCACCTCATAATCTGCCACATTTCCGATCAAAGGTTTGATCTGAAGCAGGTAAAACGAGGCTTTGTAATCTTCATCCCTGTTCAGGTCGATGGCAAATTCAATTTCAACCGGTGAACCGAGTGCCTCTTTCACCACGTCAAGAACTACTTCAATGGTTTTGGCCATGGGGATGTAGTTGTACTTGAGGATATCAGCAAAATTGACCACCCTCGGACCGGCATCACGCAGCCCGGCTGAGATGCGTTCGTTTTCAAGAGAATATACCGATGCCAGGTGCTTCAGGGTACCATGCATCTCAGCGTCGTAAATGTCAAGTTTCCTTAGCCCGGCATCCTCGCCTTCAAGCAGATTCACATTCTTTTTCGCCAGGTCGACCGCATAAAAGTATACCTGGGAACCTTTGTACTGATCCTTGGCCGAATTGATTTCAAGATTCGGATACATCGGGGCAAATCGAAAAGCCTTTTCACCCTCGACCACATAACGGCCAAGACCAAGGGCAACGACTGCAAAACCCTCTTCGGGCTTCATATGCGCAAAAGGATAATAGTTGTACGATTGCGCAACACCGCTGATGTGCGGATAATAAACATCTTCGTATTGATGCCCGACCACCTCCTGGATGACAACGGCCATCTTTTCCTGCTCAATACGGTAATTGACCGCTTCGATGTACCCTTTCGCTGTGGGTGAATAGACTGATGCGTAAACAAGTTTGATCGCATCCATCAGTTGTTCAAGCCTTTCGGCGGGATCGGGATGGTTGTTTGGGATCAGGTAGGTTTCAAATATCCCGGCGAAGGGCTGATTCTGCGAATCTTCAAAAAGACCGGATGATCGGATGGCCATCGGTTTGGTGATATGCTTTATGATCAGCTTCAGCTTCTTGATTAGTGTTTCTGTCAGCTTGCCTTCAATAAACAGGCGCTTGATCAGGTTATAATCGGTTTCATGGACCGCCCGTTCGCGCAACTTGTTGCGATCGAGAAAATATTCAAATTCATCTGTTCCGATAATGGAGGTCTTCGGTGTACGGATATTGATGTTGGGGACATGCTGCGAGAAGTCGTAATTGTAGATCAGGGTGTTTACGAAAGCAAGTCCGCGCCCCTTTCCGCCCAGTGCGCCTTCGGTCAGGGCAAGAATGTTGTGTTCATCTTTGATGGCTGTCTCTTCAAAGGGGATCACCTTCCCGATATTCTGCTCATTCCTGAAATTCTGGATGACATCGATCAGGTATTCACGCAAGGCTGACGGATCTTTGAAATCAGTGACCTTGGCCGGGTTGAGAATTTTGGCAACCTGGATCTCCCCGCGGGCCATCAGCCAGAGTGAAAAATGATCCTTCCTGGCATGGTATAGGAGCGATTCTTCCGGGATTGTCTTGAGAAGATCTTCAAACTCTTTCAAGGATTTGGCAACAGCAATCTGCCCCCCCTCTTTATCCCGGTAAATGAAATTTCCGAATCCAAGATAATGGGTAATGAAACTCCTGAAATCGACGAGCAGCGTTTCGGAATTTTTATTGATAAAGGAGGCCTTTAATTCATAGGCCTTCTGGGCATTCTCCTCATCCGACGACTGCAAAACAATCGGAAGGTCGTACAGCTCTTTCCTGGTCTGCTTTACGAGACTGAATCCTGCATTATCGTTCAGCTTCCCATCTTTTTTAAACTTCACATCCGAGATAAGGCACAGGATGTTGTCACGATATTTGTTGAAAATGTAGATGGCCTCCTCGTAGGTTGAAGCCAGGAGTATCTTTGGACGTGCTTTCAATCGCAATATCCGGTAAAGCTCATCGGTCGTCACATCTTCGATGATGTTTTTTGTCTGTTCCAGCACAATGTTATACAGCATCGGCATGTAAAGCGAATAGTACTTCGAAGAGTCTTCAACAAGCAGGATTACCCTGACCATCCCGATGGTGGTATCATTCTCCACATTGATCTTATCCTCCAGATAATTGATCATTGCAAAGAAAATCTTGGAATCGCCGTTCCATACAAATACCCTGTCGATCCAGACCATTTTTTCAGGTTCTTCCTCGTATTTCGCAATTTCCGTATTGCTGTTCAGCAGCAGGAAGACCGGGATGTATTGATACTGTTCCTTGACTGTTTTGCTTAATTCCAGGGGAAAATGTTTATCGGAACCGATCATTACGATGATGAGGTCATAATGTTTTGTGTTGAGCTGTTCCATCACCTCTTCAATGGTTGAAACCCCCGTGATGCGTGGCATGGTACTCAGGCTCAGGGAATAAAACTCTCCAAGGACATGTTCTGAAAACCGCCCCTCCTTTTCAATGCTGTAGGCATCATATAAATTGGCAACCAGCAGGATCTCCTTGACCTTAAAAGGCATCAGGTCGTGATAAAGATCGCGGTTGTAATTTGTTCTGTTTAGGAAGGTCTGCAACAGTTGTCTGCTGTATTTAACAGGCAGGGAGTTGTCGGGCGCTTGCTCCCGGCCGTCCCTCTGGCTCGTCTTCCGCAGGATTGCTTTACCTTTTATCGAGTTCAGGTATCCGGTGATGATATTTGCCAGGTTGATGATCAGGTGGCGTTCTTCCTCAAGGAAAGGACCTTCGAACGATGACTGAAATGCTTTCAAATAACAAATCTGAATATATCCCTGCTGGTTATCGATGGTTTCGAACCCTTGTTTTTGCGACCATTCCGTTTCACGGAAAGCAGGGGTTTTCACCTCAACATTTCCATATTTGATACGGCATGCGGTATATTCGGGATACTGCCATGCTTTCGGCAGGATCAGGCATATCTGGTGCAGGGATTCTTCGATCGGTTTCCCGGTACGGAGAATGGCCGTGGTTTGGTTGATCGCTGTCAGTTCTTTGAGCCGTTCGCGGGTAATATATCGGCCTTCACGGCCCTTAACCCCATTCAGGTATCCTTCGATCAGGCTTGCCAGGTTTACAAGAAGGTTACGCTCTTCTTTCAGGAACGGACCCTCCTCATTTTCAGGAAATTCCCTTAGATAAAAAATTTCGAGCGTTCCCGAAAGGTTATCAATTGTTTCAAAAACCTGTTCCTGTTTCCAGGGTGATTCCCTGAATCCCGGACTGACAAACTCCATGTCTTCAAACCGTATCCTGGCAACGGTATGGTCAGCGTGTTGCCAGGCTTTTGGAAGGATCCGGCAAATTTCGTCAAGAGTTTCAGGGATGGGCTTTCCGGCCTTGATGATGGCCGTGGTTTCATTAATTGCAGATAACTCCTTGAGTCGTTCCTGGTTGTCGTGTACCAGTTGTTTCAAATCAACCTCGTCGGGAATGATTTTCCCGGGTTTCTGATTGTCGTCGGAGAGCTGCATGAGAATAAATAAGTGAGGCTTCAAAATTAGAACAAACTTTTCATCTTTCAAACATCCTCAAACCTATTTTTCAATCACGATCTTTCGCGTTAACTGTTCATTCTCAAGTTGCAGGATCAGTGAATAGATCCCTCCCGGTAAGGCTCCAAGGTCCACCTCCTTCCAAACTTCGCCGGAAACCATTTGTGCCGGTATTCTGAATATCTCCTTGCCCAGCAGATCAATTACCCTGACCGACAAATCCTTATTCCGGCCATCCGTCACCATCCGGATTGTGAATTTTCCGCTTCCCGGGTTTGGATAAATGGTCAGATCTGCATTCATTTTTTCAGTGACTCCCACCGCCATAGCATAAATGATATTGGAGGTATCTGATAAACAACCCGATGGATTAACCAGCACAAAATAATGTCCGCTGTTATTAACACCCTGTCGCTGACTGGTTGCTCCCGGAATAACCTGATTTTCGAAGTACCATTGGTTTCCGGTTGGGGCCGAGGAAACCAGCGTATCTGGAGGTACAAGGGTAATGACCGGAACAGGGGGATAGGGGTTAACCGTGATCGCCAACGACGGGGAGAAGGGCCCGGGACCACAGGAATTTGCACAAACGACAGAGATTTCTCCCGACTGGGCTCCTGAACCATAGTTCACGGAGATGATCGGGGTATTGGCCCCGTTGGTGATTATGGTTCCCGGTGGCAGGTTCCAGAAGTAACCTGTGGCAAGGGGAACAGGTGCAACACTGTAAACAACTCCATTCCTGGGCTTACAGATCTGCGTTTCTCCGGTCACTGAACCCGGTGCACCAGGGGCGGTACTGACGGTGACATTAAGCGTCCCTGGAATGGCTGAGGCACATCCATTGGAGGAGGTACAATTTACAATGACTGAATGGACCCCCGTGGCTGTCCAGTTTACCTGAATTTCGCTGGTGCCCTGTCCGCTTGCGATGACCCCTCCCGATGAAATACTCCAGTTATACGAAATCATCCCCGATTGGGTAATATAGGCGTACGTTTCCGGCGTGTTGCATGCCACTGTATTTCCAGAAACCGAAGGCACCGGAAGTGTATTGACAGTCACTGCCAATGTGCCGGGAGCCGGGGCAGTACATCCGAAGCTGTTTGAATAGTTCACCGAAATGGATTGGGCACCGGGAGTATTCCAGGTAACATGAATGCTGTTGGTTCCGGCGCCGGAGGTGATAACTCCCCCTGATGTAACTGTCCAGGAATAAGTTGACATCCCGGCCTGGGTTGTATAAACAACTCCGGCAGTGCCGGCACAAACGGTCGTTACACCTGTTATTGTCGGGTTCAGCAACCTCACAACAACATTTTTTAAGCCGGGCACTGCTGAAGCACAACCATTCGGATCTGTGTAATGTACTGTGATCACTTTTATTCCGACAGTGCTCCAGGAAACCTGGATAAAGTTGGAGCCTGCTCCGGAAATGATGCTTCCGCCATTACCAACTGTCCACTGGTAGCCGGTCATACCTGCCTCCGTCAGATACCATGAAAGCTGATTTACACATACCGTGTCGTAACCGGCTACAGTTGGGATCGGCAACGGATTAACCACCACATTTTTTAGGGTAGGGCTTGTTGCGGTACATCCCGAAGGATTAATATAGTTTACGCTTACGGTTTGATTTCCGATTGCATTCCATGTTACCGTGATGGCATTGGTCCCTGCACCGGAAGTTATAAATCCCCCGCTTGAAACATTCCATGTGTAGGCCGACATTCCCGTTTCGGTCGTATAAACCTGGTTGACAGCGCCGATGCACGCTGAGTTCGCTCCGTTTATGCCGGGTACAGGCGGAACCACCACAGTAATAATTTTAACCGCTGGATTCAATGCCGTACATCCGTTTGAATTCTGATAATTTACTGTAACTGTTTGGGGGCCTGTATTGGTCCAGCTTACAGTCACCATTGAAGTATTATTTCCCGAAATGATCGTGCCACCTGGTGTGACAGTCCAGTTGTATGCCGACATTCCATTCTCAGTTGAAAAAATCGAGATCGAATTCAAACATCCTGCGGCGGTTCCCGAAATAGTTGGGATTGGGGGTGGATTAACCATAACCGTTTTCACGGTCGGGGTTGTTGCAATACACCCATTGACCCCGGTGTATGAAATACTAACAAACTGGGTACCTGGCGTATTCCACGAAACAAGTATTGAATTCGTTGCGCCGCCTGAAGTGATGGAGCCCCCGGCTGATACGGTCCATACGTAATTGGACATCCCGGTCTCGGTAGAATAAGGCACATTGGTGGTGGCAGCGCATAATGAACTACTTCCTGTGATGGTAGGGGTTGGCCTGGTTTTCACCGACACCGGAAAGGAGGGTGAAACCGGATTATTGCTGCAGGCATTGACTGCCCTGACAGTGATGATCCCTGAAACTGCGGATGCCGATACCGACAGGGTAATTGAATTTGTGTTCTCCCCCGAAGTAGGAGAAAATCCGGCAGGATAGGTCCAAATATAACTGGTTGCACCTGTAATCGTCGGGACTGTAAAAACATGGCCAGCCGTTCCCTGGCAAACGGATGAAGGGCCTGTAATGGATGCGGGAGCCGGTAACCCTGTAAAATTCACCTGTCCGCCCAGGTAATAGGTTGATGCAGGAAAATCAATCATCACATTGCCACTTTCATCTTTATATTCACAGTCGGCCGAATTTCCCGAGGTCGTATTAAAGAGGAGCGGAACGGAATTCAACACATTGGTAAAAACCAGCTTGGCCAGGGTATCGTATGCTGAAAGCGATTTCGGGGCAGCATTGGACCATTGGATCATGATCTTGTTCAAAGCCGATCCTCCGCCTGCCGGTGAAGAAGTTATCTGCATACCTGACAGGACAGCAGGTTTGGCAGCAGAACCAGAAACAAAAGTAATGAGTGCCGGATCATATTCAATGCGGAGTGAAGCGGAGGTGATATTCGAAAAACCGTTTACCAGCACCGGGATGAAAATCTGATTCCCGGGACAGGCATACACTGCAGGAATCGATGTGATTGGGGCATTACGCATGTTGCAAAAATCGGCTGGCAATGTAACTCCCGGAATCGTGCACAACCTCAGGCGGAATGCCTGTTGCGCTGCCCCTGCCGGCACCATAAGCACATAATCCATGGCAACTTTGGCATTGAGCTGGCTTTGAGTGGTTTCTGCCGTGGTAACCCAGGTTTCTGCCGTCACTTCGGGAGGGATAACATAATGACCATTCCAATTGATGTTGATCAGCGAGTTATGTGTTCCAATTCCATTGTAGGTTTTTCCGGCAACACCCGTCACCGTTACTGAAACAATTGACTGGTCAGCACTGACCAGGAGTGAATTGCTGTAAAAGCGGTACGACGACGGAATGGTTCCCGAATAGGTTATTTTCAACACGGAGCCGGTTAACTGTGTATTCACTGTTATTGCATCCTTGATCAGCAGGTAATCGAGAACCTCTTCCTCCGTTGCCATCCAGATATTATCCAGTCCGTTTTTGCCATATGTATTTGCCACACTGTTCATGGCTGTCTGAAAGGTGGTAAAATCATATCCATAGCTTCCATTGTTCACTGCATGTGTAAAATGAACACCCCAGTGCCGGGCACTGCCCGTGCTTGCCGCTGCCATGGCATTCACAAGAGACACCACCGTATTGTTGGTGTTGCCGACTCCCCGGCGTCCCATCATGATCTGGTTGTGATTCCAGTTTGAAGTAACGTTAAGGCTTGGATCACCAAGGGGATATCCTTCCCTGTAACATACCAGGGATCCCTGGGCAAACGCGACCGGGGTATAGGCCTCAGCACCGTTGGGATTTACAAATATGCTCATATATATTCCGCCGGTTGTGGCCGATTGCGTCTTGAGTTTTACATAACTGTGATTGCGTGCAACATCGTAGGACAAATTTCCCGAAGAGGAGGAGGTGAGACCGTGATTCGAAACACCCCAATTATGCTGGTAAAGTTCATTTAATTCAGGCCATGTAACGTTAAGCAGCGCATATCCACCGTTTGGATCATGCATATCCGTCTCAGTACCTCCATAAGTACTAAAAGAAAACAGCGAGGTACTCATTTTAAAGTTGAGATCATTTCCACATCCATCGGTGAATTTCAGCCCAGGGAAAGTCGTACCGGCAACAGTCCCTCCTTCAAAAAAGGGATAACCATGTGAATAAATATCCTTCCCGCCATCGTCGATCTGAAAACTGTACGCAAATGATTTATTATAACGCAGTGGAGCTTTCGTAACAGAGAATGTTGAGGGGGGCGAAGCAAAAGTTACCTGGATGACTATATTCTGCAGGCTGTCGATTTGTTGTGCTGAAGAACTGATTTCAAAAAATACAGACAGGAACAAAACCAGTAGAATGTATGATCTCATAGATTTTCATTTCAAACGATAACGCTAAGATAAAGATAAATTAGTGATTCTTGTCATACATATTTCATCAGGCCGGATATTGAAATAAAGAGAATTTAATGATTAAGTAATCGCCTTACAGGGTCTTACGTATTTTACGTATAAACCATACGTACTTTTCTTATTTAATTGAATCAGAAATATTTAACAAAAAAAACTTGGAGGTTTGTATTCTTCCTGTCAAAATAATTCCTAATATTGTGAAAAATTTCACACAATATTTTAATACTACATTAAACATTAATTTAATCTTTCTACTATGAACAAGGACATGTTAAAAAAACTGCTCGACGAATTCATGGCCAAGATCATTGCCAAGAATCCGGGAGAAAAAGAATTTCATCAAGCCGTAATGGAAGTTGCAGAATCTTTGATTCCTTTCATTGAAGAAAATCCCAAGTACAAGCAAGCAAAAATCCTGGAACGGATGGCAGAAGCAGAACGTACCATCATTTTCCGTATTCCCTGGCTGGATGATAAAGGCGAAATCCAGATCAACAGGGGTTTCCGTATTGAAATGAACAGTGCTATCGGACCTTACAAAGGTGGTATGCGTTTTCACCCGACTGTTAACCTCGGCATTTTGAAATTCCTTGCTTTCGAGCAGGTATTGAAAAACAGTCTGACCACATTGCCCATGGGTGGTGGAAAAGGCGGCAGCGATTTCGATCCCAAGGGAAAGAGCGACAACGAAGTAATGCGTTTCTGCCAGAGTCTGATGACAGAATTACAGCGCCATATCGGGCCGGATACCGACGTTCCTGCCGGTGACATCGGTGTTGGTGGCCGCGAAATCGGCTTTATGTTTGGACAGTACAAACGCCTCCGCAATGAGTTCACCGGAGTTCTTACCGGTAAAGGACTTGAGTGGGGTGGATCACTGATCCGTCCTGAAGCAACAGGTTATGGCCAGGTCTATTTTGCTGAAGAAATGCTCAAGACCCGCGGTCTTGACTTCAAAGGCAAAATCGTTTGTGTTTCCGGTTCAGGAAACGTTGCACAATACGCGACACAGAAGGTTACCTTACTTGGTGGCAAGGTTGTGACCTTATCCGATTCCGAAGGTTACATTTACGATCCCAAGGGCATCGATGCCGATAAACTGGCATTCGTCATGCACCTGAAGAATGTAAAGCGTGGCCGTATCAAGGAGTATTGCGACAAATATTCCGAAGCTACCTTCATCGCCGGAAAACGCCCGTGGGAGGTAAAATGCGATATCGCCCTGCCAAGCGCAACCCAGAATGAAATTGATGTGAACGATGCAAAAGCGCTAATGGCCAATGGTTGTTTCTGCGTGTCTGAAGGCGCCAATATGCCATCAACACCCGAAGCCATCGAAGTGTATATCGAAAAGAAGATCCTTTACGGACCTGGTAAGGCTGCAAACGCCGGTGGTGTTGCTACTTCAGGACTCGAAATGTCACAGAACTCCATGCGTATGTCATGGTCACGTGAAGAGGTCGACAGCAAACTTCACAATATCATGATCAACATTCATAAAAATTGTGTGAAGTACGGCACTGAGCCCGATGGATTCATCAACTACGTAAAAGGCGCGAATATCGGCGGCTTTGTAAAGGTAGCTGACGCCATGATGGCACAAGGTCTTGTTTAGGAACTGACCAGCTCATTTTGATTCAAACGGGGCCCCGGAATATTGGGCCCCGTTTTTTTTAGTATCTCGGGGATTATTGGTTCTCAGATATAAGAAACTTTCCTGTAAGGTGCCGGTTCAGGAATCCCGCCTCTTCCCGATGTAAAAAGAACCATGTTGAAAAAGGCATAAAATATAACTCCCTGCTGTATCTCCAGCATGGATTCAAAAAGGATGTTCAGGGCAAATATCACCAGGAAGATGAGGTAGAGATCCTGCTTCATGCGCAACGCCCGGACAGCAGGGAAAACAAGTGTGGCCAGCAATAGCAGAAACCCGACCAGCCCCAGGGTGATAAAGGTCTGAAGGTATTGGCTGTGTGCATTGAATTTATGTTCAAGGGCCGGGATGAAGTTATGCTTCCGGTAACCCTCCATCAGGGCATCCTTCACATCGCCTGTTCCCACACCGAAGATCAGGTTATTTTTAATAATTTCCCGGGCTGTAAACCATACGGCCATCCGGTCGGCATTGCTTTCGGCATGGATCCTCAGGCCTGTCCTGGTTGTAATAACCTCCTCCGCTTTCGACATCCGGGAGAATGCTTCCGGGGTTACAAAGTATTCGACCCCAAAAACGACAATGCCTGCAGCAAGGATAACCCCTGCCAACCTTAACCTGTTTAACCGGATGAATGCATATCCTGACAGTAAAACAGCATTGATGCCCAGGATGATGATCCCGGCTTTGGAGGACAGCAAAAATATCATGTGAACCAGGAAAAGCGCAACAGCCAGGACCGCCCCGGGCCTCCAGGATTTCATTTTTTTACCGGTGATAAGCATCAGTATTAAAAAAGCAACAGCAAAATTGTAGTACATTGACAAATAACTGGTATGAAAAAACCAGGCGAGCTTCATATAGTAAAAGGAGTTGGGAATCCCGAAGGAAAATTTATTCATTCCGGCATGACCCAGAAGCATGATGGTTCCTGCCACACATCCGGCTACGAAGGCCCATAGGATATACCTTGTTTGCCGTTCCGAAAACAAAGGCCAGCCGTAAGTGGCGAAGATCAAAGGAAAGACAAAAAGGGAAAATTTCACCTCCAGGTCAAACCATCCGTAGTCAAAATTCGTTGTATAGAGGAGCCCTGCCACGTATAGAAGGTAAAATGAGACGAAACTAAAGGTCCATCCTCGCTGTTTTTCACTGAAGAGATGTGTGAAATTCCTGATAAAACGCCCGTCTATCATCCAATTCAAAAACATGATCCCAATAACGGGAGGCACCACTTTACCGGAAACGGGAAGAAAGAAAGCGATGGCAATGGATGAATACCAAAAGATCTGGTCATGAATCCGTTTAGGGGAATTGTTCATCCGGCCTGCAGTTTTTTACTTGAAATTAAAGCGACCAAAACCATAAAGCCTGCATAAAGCAGGGAGGTGAGCAAAAGTATAATACTTGAAGCCACGAGTCCGTTTCGCGGGACAAAAATAAGATTTAACACAATATTCAGGGCCACACAAACACCCATGGCAATGAGTATCCTTGATGACTTGAACACAAGTTCCAGGAATCGCTGGAAAAGCAGTGCCACCTGCCATAAAAATGAAGCCATCAGCAGCGGCAGATAGATCAGCCAGAAATTCAACTCAGGAATTTTTAAAAGGTTATCAAACAGCATGGGTTTAACCACCATGAAAACGATAAATACTATAATAAAAATAAGTATTTCAAAACTGATGGCCTCCTTGATTGTTTTCCAGGCTTCCGGCTGGTGATGTGCATTCCACTGATCGGAGATTTTAGATTGATACGAGATGTAAATAGGAAAACTTGCAAATGTGACCAGTTTGAACAGGAGGTCTTTTAATCCCGAATACATCCCCGCATCGTGGTAACCGAAATACTCCATGATAATAAAACGGTCTGCGGCCATTAAAAGGTGTGAAAAGAAAAGCCACAAGGCAATTCCATAGCCAAATTCAATTACCTTGCCCGAAAAACGAGAATCCCAGTAAAGATGTTTCAGGTCAATGGTAAGTAAGCCCCTCACCCGGATGAGCACCCGGAGAAACAGAACCCCGGCCAAACCAAAAACCAGTGAACCAAAAATAAGTGTAAACGTTCTCAGTTCGAAAAAAAACAGGCCGGTCAGCAGGGCTATCAGGACCAGTACCTGGTCTGTTCCTTCGAGGATGGCGGTACGAACTGAACAGTGATAGGCCTCCAGGATCGCCTGGTGAAAAAGATAAAAATGCGTCAGAAAGGTGAAAAGTGCCACGAGCACCATCTCTATCAACCCCAGGTGAAAATAGAACAATCCGATAAGGATGACGAGAAGTGTCGAAAACAGGGCATTTAATATGGTGAGATCGAAAAAACGGCTCATCACCACATTGGTTTCACGGGGCATCCCGCCAAGGAACCGGAGTATGCTTACCTGGACCCAGTGAAAATCCAGGGTAATGACCAGCAATGCCGTATAAAGAAGCAGTGAATATCTGCCGTATTCAACCGGGCCAAGAAACCTGATCGCCAGCACGATGAGTGCGAGGTTGACCAAGGCAGGGATCAGGCGTCCGGCAAGATATTTCAAGACTTCTTTTTTCATGCTAAAGGGAACGTTATCTTCCGATGGGTTTTACCTTTTCAGATATTTTTCCTTGAGAAAAAAAGGTTTGGGTCGCAGCACCTTGTCAAAACTAAAATACTGGATGAGTGTAAAATCCTTGCCGTCGTTCACCAAAGCATATAACCTGTCAAGATCATAAGGAACTGGTCGTCCCTTCTGATCAGTCTCTCCATCCGTACTCTTTTTGCGGTAGGTTTTCATGGTTTTGGTCACACCAGAAGTATCGGTAACCGTGATGATAATAAAGGGCTGGGAGGCAATGATGGAGTCTTTACGCACCTTGTCCATCTCGTTAAGCAGGGTTTCAAAACTCAGGCTCCTGAACCCTGATAAAAAATTCAGCAGTTTCAGTGTATCATAATCAGGGATCTCCTGGTTGTCGGACAGGGAGATCAGAGAGAAGCGGTTCTTCCCGTTATTTCTTACTTCGAAAGAATAATCGGGGGTCTCGGGAACCTCCACTCTGATGGTGGCAATCTCAGGAATGGTGGTCCTGAAAACGTTGTAATCTCTCCAGTATTTTTCAAAGGGGCTGTATCTTGGTGAAACGAATCCCCTGAATCCGGGTAAAAAGATCATGAATGGTTCCGATGAATTCTCCATCAGCATAAAGCAGGATTCATTGCTTTGGGTTGCCCCTCCCACGTAATATACTTTTGTAAGATTTTCATGCGGGAACCAATGGATTACCCCAAACAGATCGATCCTGTATACATTCTGGTAAATCTCAACCTTAACAGCGTTGACTGCAAGCTCCTTTACGATGTTGTCATGTGCCGCGTTGGCAACAGGCTGCTGCACCTGGATTGCAACCATGGTTTTCAGCAGCAATTCAACATTCTGTTTCTGTGCCGGATATTTATCATTTACTGTCCACTGACCGGGAGCAATCTTGATCAGTTTCACGGAGTTGTTGTTTTTATCCGACATGTAGATCATGGATACATTCGACGAATCATCAAGCGAAAAATCACTCAGCGAACGCCTGAAAGTAGTCCTTGATTGGGTAAGCCACAGCATCAGTGCGATCAGCGCCAGGACGATGCATGCAATCAATATGGATTTGTTTTTTTTCATGGTTGATGCTTTCGCACGGGGCGTGTATAGGTATATTTACGGAACCGGTATTTTCCTAACCCGAAAAGGATGATCACAAAAATGGGAAGCAGGATATTGAGCAGTTGCCAGTAGAGGCGATGGCTTTCAACTTTTGAGTTATCAAGCATTCTGAGTTTCAACTCACGCGAACGGACCGATATCAGACCGGAATCATCGCACAAATAATTTACCAAATTCAGCATCAGGTCTTTATTCCCAAACGTCTGTTTCGTATATTGGTCATACCCGAGTGGCAGAACATAACCTTGTGAGAATTGGAACTGGTTTTTGGCGACATCTCCGTCGGCCAGGATGATCATCTTGGTGGGTTTGCTCTTTACACGAAATCCTAGTGAAGGATTATCAGCCAGTTCAGGGGGAATCCGGTATTGAAAAGAAGATATGAACTCACCTTCAAGCAAAACAGCTACCGGCAGCGGACCGCTCCTGAACATCCGTTCATCCGGTTGCTGCCTCAGGATATCCAGGTCAATCAGCGCAGGAACATTGATGGTACGTGAGTATGGCGAGGTTTCCAGCAGAAAGGTCTTCTTAACTCCTGGTGCCGACACCGTGTCGAGGGTACTGAGGAATTCGGTTTTAATGGCATTCAGGCCATTCACGACCGGGTGATTGATTGTTGGAATCAGAACCGGGAAAAAATACCATTTAAAGTAATCAAATTGTGGCTGGTTTCCCAGCTGGCCCGTTTTTACCGGTATAGGTAATGCATTGAGATCCTGCACTAAATTCACATTCAGACGAACCCCATAATTGAACAGAATATCTTCCAGGTTGATATCATTCGGGATCCCCATGGTGGTATTGTATTTCTGTAAACTGTCCATGCTTGCAAATACAGGATCAATGAGCCACAACACCCTTCCACCACGCATGATGAACTGGTCAATCAGAAATTTATCCCTTTCATCGAAAGGCTTAGTCGGCTTGGCAATGATGATTGCACGGTATTTATTGATCAGGACATCGTGGGTCGAATCGGTCTTAAGCCGGAGAGCGAGACTGTTGATTTTATTATGAAGGACTACGCGGTCAACATTATAGAACTCAGAAAGGGAATTCTGCAGATCGAATGTCTCTGCATTATCCAGTTCTCCTTGTCCATCAATGAAGGCAATTCGCGGTTTGATCGAAGTGGTCAGGTTCTTGATGGCGCTGGCCAGGTTGTACTCCAGTGATTGTATGGAGTTGTTCAGCACCTTGTTATGGTCCTGCTGCAACTGAGCCATGAGCAGTTGAACCGGGATTTCCTTTCCATGATAGGAGGCTATCGCACCCGGGAAGATGATAAGCTGGGAGGAGGCTCCCTTCTTGTTGATCCGCAGATCGGTCGGTTGTAACCCGCGCTCAACGAGCAAACGATAGGCTTCATTCCGGTCTTTTGCATTGGGGTTCTCCGAAGGATTGACAAATTCGTACTGGATGTTGTTGCTGTAAGCCCTGAATTCATCAAGCATCTCCCTGTTTTCATTTGAAAGCCGTTGAAATCCCGGCGGAAGATCTCCCATCAGATACACCTTGAAGAACACAACGTCATCAAGTTTCTTCAGTAGTTTTTTCGTTGCCGGGGCAAGGGAATAACGCTTCTCTGCCGTAAGATCGAATCGTGTGAAAACAAAGGAGGAGATGATGTTAAGCAGGATGATGATCGCAACACTAAGGATGAACCAGGTGATGTTCGCCCATTTGATATTTTTCTTCTGATCAGCCATTTGCTTTTTTCCGCTATCTGTAACTTTCATTTTTAATGCCCTCAGTTGCTTACCACTTCCTGCTTTCCAGCGATAATTTTGTCAACAGGATGAAGATAACGGTCACACTGGCGAAATAGATCAGATCGCGGGTATCGACCACTCCACGGCTCATTGAGGTATAGTGGGCGTTCAGCCCAAGGGATTCAATCATCAGTCCGGCTTTTCCTGAAACAACAAAGGTATATACCAATTCGAAACCCATATAAAGAAGGAAACTGATAAAAATTGCAAGGATAAATGATACGATCTGGTTGTCGGTGAGAGAAGAGGCAAAAATGCCAATGGATACAAAACTGGCGCCGAGAAAAAACAGACCGATGTATGAGCCCCAGATGCTCCCCGAATCAAGGTTCCCCGGAGGAAGACCCAAACGGTAGACCGAAAAATAGTATATCAGCGTCGGTAAAAGGGAAATGACGACCAAAACAACCCCGGCAAAATATTTTGCCAGGATCACCTGGACATCGGTGAGTGGCTGGGTCATGAGTAATTCGATGGTCCCGCTTTTTTTCTCATCGGCAAATGAACGCATGGTGATGGCCGGGATAAGAAAAAGAAAGACAAAGGGAGCCAGGATGAACAGCCCGTCGAGCCCCGCAAAACCGAAATCGAGCACATTGAATTCCATCTTGAAAACCCACAGGAAAAGACCGGTGATCAAAAGAAAAACGATCATCACGATATACCCGATGAGCGCGTTTAAAAAACCGTTGATTTCTTTAATAAACAGGGTGAACATAAATGCATTTGTTAAAGGCGTGCAAAATTAGCATTTTTCACGCACCAAATTGCATCAGGCAGGAACATTTCCGGGGATCGGCCTGGAAACATAACCGGAGTAATCCGCAATGCGGGGTTCGTAGGATTCCTTTAACAACGGGGAGGAAATCATGAAATCGGCGGTTGATCTGTTGCATGCCGTAGGAATGTTGTAAACCACCGTAATCCGGAGGAGTGCTTTTACATCTACATCATGCGGATGGGGCTCCATGGGATCCCAGAAAAAAATGAGCAGGTCGATCTTCCCTTCCGAAATCATGGCGCCCAACTGCTGATCGCCTCCAAGCGGTCCAGATTTCAGTTTTACTATATCAAAGGTGATCTTCTCCTCTTCCTCCAGTTTGTTCAGTATCGTTTCCTCAACCAGTTTCCCTGTGGTGCCGGTACAGATCAAATGATGTCCAAGCAGGGTTTTGTAATTAAATTCTACCCACTCCACGAGATCCTTCTTGCGGTTATCGTGGCCTACAAGCGCAATGTTTTTTGATTTTTCCATTTTTTCTTAGGGATTAGCCATTAGGCATTAGTCATTAGTCATTGGTAATTGGTAATTGGTAATTGGTAATTGGTAATTTATTACAGTATTTCCACCGTCACCAGCTGGTCCATCTTCAGTCCCAGTAAACTGCTGGCCTTCCCTTCGCGGATGGCGATTTCGAGATAACCGCTGCTAGAGAACAAAGCGAGCATAACTCCCTGGTTCACATCTTTGTATGATTTACTGATTTCGCCGATGCTGTAGTTCGCGGTTCGGAATGTAATGGCGAATTTTTGATGTTTTACAATCGAATTAAAAAGGGTTTCGGTGATGTTGACAAAGACATTTTCATAATTATCGACGTAAATAACCTTACCCTTGATCATATCTCCCTGAATGACAGGCTGAAACGCCATCCTCTGCAGAACCTTGTCCTTGGGATGACCAAGCGCTTCGATGGGATTTCCATTGGCAATGTGACAGGCCACTTTTACAAACACATCGCGGGTCGGAAAGGTGAAATAATCCGAATCCTGAATGACATCCAGCTCGATGATTTTGGTAGGTTTATCATCAAACAGCAAGGAGAAAATCCCGTTATCGGCTCCGATAAAATAATATCCGTGATGGTAAACCAGGGTATGGGGTGTTTCAATGGCTGCTTCGGTATTAATCGCCAGGATGTGGATGGTTCCCTCAGGAAAATTCCTGTAAAAGTTGCGAATAATAAATGCAGCCTGGTTCAGATCAAAAGCAGGAATCTGATGGGATATATCTACAATGTCAGCCCCGGGTAACTGCCGCAGGATCGCACCTTTGACAGCCCCCGCGTAATGGTCTTTAAGTCCCCAGTCGCTGGTAAGCGTGATGATAGCCATGGATTTATTCGTACTTTTGCGTATTCAAAGGTACAAATAATTCATGAGTGAAATAACAATAAACATTGAAACCATTCACCCGCTTGACATTTTTGGGGCAAATGATCAAAATCTGGAGGTGGTGCGGAATTTTTTCCCAAAACTGAAAATCGTTTCCCGCGACAATTATATCAAAGCTTACGGGGAGGAGACAGACCTTCTCGATTTTGAAGCGAAATTCAACACACTTATCCTTCATTTCGAAAAATTTGGCCGGTTAACGAAAACTGACATCACCCTCCTGCTCGGGGTCGATTCAAATGGCACCCCGGCCTCTCCCGAAGTCCAGCCTGATGTTCTTGTTCACGGCAAAAATGGCATGCTGATCCGTGCCAGGACAACCAACCAGGTTAAGCTAGTCGAGAGTAGCAGGAAAAACGACCTGATCTTTGCCATCGGCCCTGCCGGCACCGGAAAGACCTATACTGCTGTAGCCCTCGCCGTCAGGGCCCTGAAAAACAAAGAAATTCAGCGGATCATCCTGACGCGGCCTGCCGTGGAAGCCGGCGAAAACCTGGGATTCCTTCCGGGCGACCTGAAGGAAAAACTCGACCCTTACATGCAGCCTCTTTACGATGCGCTTGGTGACATGCTGCCGACCCAAAAACTCCTCCAATATATTGAAGACAGGGTGATCGAAATCGCACCACTTGCATTCATGCGCGGCCGCACACTGAACAATGCTTTTGCCATTCTCGACGAAGCTCAGAACACAACCCCCAGCCAGCTGAAAATGTTCCTCACCCGGATGGGGGTTTCAGCCAAATTCATCGTCACCGGTGATGTCACCCAGATTGATCTCCCCCGGAACCAGGTGAGCGGTCTGATCCATTCACAGGAAATCCTGAAGAACATCCCTGGCATTGACTTCGTATACCTTGACAAATCAGATATCATACGCCATAAACTGGTGAGCAGGGTGATCGAAGCATACAGCAATGAAAAATAGCCTGACCTGCGAGCTGGCCGGTTATATATTTATTTTGGACATGTCAATTCCGGCATATCCAAAATCCCTAATTTTGTGTATCAATTGATCTTCATGGAAACAAAATTCAGCAACAGGTTATCGGACATTCACCTCCATTATAAAATATGGATGTCGGATGTGAAGGAGATTGGAATCATGGGTGATGGCAAATGGCAGATGCTCAAGTTGATCGAAGAAAAGGGATCAATGAAGGCGGCCTGCGATGAATTGGGCTACACCTACCGGCGCACATGGGGCAATCTGAAAAAAATTGAAAAATTCTTCGGCTTTCCCCTCCTTGAAAAGCAACGCGGCGGAACCGACGGTGGGCATACCACGCTGACAGAGGAGGGCAAACGCCTGGTCAGGGCCTTCGATACATTTCACCAAACCGTGGACAATCACATCCAGCAAGGTTTCCAAAAATTTTTGGAGGAACTGAATAAGTGAAATCGTAAATCATAAATCGTACTTCGTAAATCAACATGATATTATTCGAGGATGCCTTAAAAACAGTTTTGTCGCAGGAAATGCATCCTGCCGTTGAACATGTTTCCCTCTCTGATTCTTTGGGGCGAATTCTCGCAGAGGATATTTTTTCAGATTTAGACATGCCTCCTTTTGACAAATCGGCGGTGGATGGATATGCCTGCATGATTTCGGACTTTCCGGAGCCCGCAACCGGAGTGCAAAATGTTGTTGAACTTGTCATCTCAGAAACCATTGCAGCCGGATCCGTTCCGAAAAATGTCGTCAGTCCGGGCCAGTGTTCAAAAATAATGACAGGTGCCATGATTCCCCCGGGGGCCGACTGTGTCATCATGGTTGAAGATACTGAACAGATCGGCGAATCACGGGTAAGGATCAACAGGAAACAGATTGTAAAGAACATCTGCTACCGTGCAGAAGATATTAAAATGGGAGACCGGGTACTTCAAAAAGGGATGCAGGTCTCCCCGGCGCACATTGCAGTCCTTGCCGGGGTGGGCGCTGTGAATCCCCTGGTGGCAAGGCTGCCCAAGGTGGGAATCATCTCCACCGGCGATGAACTGGTTGAGCCTGGAATCACTCCCGGACTGGCCCAGATACGGAATTCAAACGCCTGGCAGCTTGAAGCCCAGGTGAAGGCATTGCCTGCCCGGCCTTCCTATTACGGAATCGTCGGGGATACGGGGCATGGGATGAGGAAAACCATCGACCTGGCCCTTGATGAAAATGAAGTCGTACTGCTTACCGGCGGCGTTTCGATGGGTGATTTCGATTTTGTCCCGGCAGTCATGGAGGAAGCTGGTGTTGAAATTCTGTTTAAAAGCATTGCCATTCAACCGGGCAAACCTACCGTTTTTGGCCATCGCAATAAAACCTATATTTTTGGATTACCAGGTAATCCGGTATCTTCTTTCGTGCTGTTTGAGATGCTGGTAAAACCGTTCCTGCTCCGGATGATGGGTTGCTCCATGGATCCTGTTACCCTGACGCTTCCCATCGGAACCGATTATTCACGACGGAAATCAGGAAGGAAGTCCATGATCCCGGTCATTATCAGAAACGAAGCTGCATTCCCGGTTGAATATCATGGATCAGCCCACATCAATGCCTATTCAGTTGCAAACGGAATTATGATCCTGGAAATCGGGACAACGACCATCAAAAAGGGGGAACAGGTTCATGTACGACCGCTTTAACCGACGGATCACTTACCTGCGTGTCTCCATCACCGACCGTTGCAACCTTCGCTGCACCTATTGCATGCCGGCCGAAGGGGTCAGGCTCATGGAGCATAATGATATCCTGAGTTTTGAAGAGATCGAAGAGGTGATCCGTACAGCCGTTACAATGGGCATAACCAAAGTGCGGATTACAGGCGGAGAGCCATTGGTTCGGAAAGGGGTCCTGTCCCTGGTTGAAAAAATCGCGGTCATTCCCGGGATCAGTGATTTTGGCCTTACTACAAACGGGATTCTCCTTTCGGAATTTGCATTCAAACTGGCAGGTGCAGGGCTCCACCGCATCAATATCAGCCTTGATACCCTGGATCCGGAAAAATACAAAACCATCACACGGGGTGGAGATATTCAGAAGGTTTTCGAAGGAATCGAAGCAGCAAAACTGGCTGAACTCACCCCGGTGAAAATTAACTGTGTTGTTCGCAATTCCTCAGATGAGCCCGATGCACAGGCAGTGCAGGAATATTGCCGGGAAAAAGGTCTCGAAGCGCGGTTCATTCATGAAATGAGCCTGGCCGACGGGTGCTTCACCATCGTTGAAAATGGCCATGGCGGAGACTGCGCGAATTGCAACCGTCTCAGGATCACTGCCAATGGCATGATCAGGCCCTGCCTCTTCAGCAACGTCCAGTTCAGCATCCGTGAACTGGGTATCCGTGAAGCGCTCGAAAAAGCAGTGGAGCTAAAACCTGAAAAAGGAAGTATCAATGTTAATGGGGGTTTTCATAATATCGGAGGTTAATCCTCCTGTATAGTTGTAATCTTTGATGATAAATATGGCTGAACGTAAAAAACAAGTCCTGAGTCATGTAGATGAATCCGGAAAGGCAAATATGGTGGATGTTGGATCAAAACCCATGCAACTACGAACGGCAATAGCCTGTGGCCATATCAACCTTTGCCAGGATACCCTGAAACTCATCAGGGAAAATAAAATGAAAAAAGGCGATGTGCTCACCATCGCTGAAATTGCAGGAATCCAGGGAGGAAAAAGGACCAGTGAATTAATCCCGCTTTGTCATCCACTGCAAATTACCAAACTTGATGTGAAAGCAACATTGGATAACACCGGCGTTAAGGTTGAAAGTACAGCCCGCTGCCATGGGCAGACAGGCATCGAAATGGAAGCGCTCACCGCTGTTTCCGTCGCACTGCTGACCATTTACGACATGTGTAAGGCCGTTGATAAAACCATGGTTATCGGGGAGACCCGATTAATCTCGAAGACAAAGGAAAACATTGAATAGTATTTCTGTCAGAGAAAAAAATATAGAAATGCAACAGATAAAAATAATCTCAGTCAATACCTCTGACCAGAAGGGCACCATCAAAAAACCGGTTGAGCAGATCGAGTTGACAAACAATGGAATCATTGACGATGCCCATGCCGGGCACTGGAACAGGCAGGTGAGCCTTCTTGGAACTGAGAGCATCGAAAAATTTGAAACGGATGCAAAAAGAAAAGTTGCTTTTGGGGAATTTGCAGAAAACCTGACCACCACCGGTTTGAATCTGTGGTTGGCCCACCCGCTTGACCGCTTTACCACCGGCGATATCGAACTGGAAGTAACGCAGATTGGCAAGGAGTGCCACGGAACCAGTTGTGCCATCTTCAAAGAGGTAGGCATTTGCGTAATGCCCAAAGAGGGCATTTTCTGCCGCGTACTCAGCCCGGGTATCCTGAAAGCGGGAATGAGACTGGATTATCATCCGAAAATGTTCCGGGTACTGGTGATTACCCTGAGCGACAGGGCCTTTGCCGGCGAGTATGATGATCGTTCGGGAGCCCGGATCCAGGAACTGGTCAGGGAGTTTTATAATTCTCAAAGCGTCAACTGCTTTATTCATTCTTCCCTGATCCCCGATGATCCCTCAAAACTGGAAACGCTCCTGAATAAAGCTAAGGAAGAACTTGTTGACCTGGTCATCACCACAGGGGGAACAGGAATCGGCCCGCGTGATTTTACCCCGGATGTTGTAAAGCCGATGCTTGACAAGGAGATCCCCGGAATTATGGAGATGATCCGGATGAAATACGGAACCGCCAAACCCGCCGCATTGGTAAGCAGATCGGTGGCCGGTGTAATGGGCAAATCACTGGTGTTCACACTCCCCGGAAGCGTCAGGGCCGTAAATGAGTACATGACTGACATTACAGGGTCGCTCATGCACCTGTTTTACATGCTTCATGGGTTGGATATGCACTGATCCTGTAGTAATCGGGACCCGTCTATATAAAGACTAAAGGTAGGCTTTCAATTTCTGGGCTATCTGTTTTGAAAACTCTCTCGCTCCATCGTCGTTCAGATGATGGATATCATTGAAAAAACCGGGATGACTTCTGAAAAAGGGATCCTCGGTGTAATCGATCACCGGAATATCAAACGCACGTCCGATTTTATTGATTTTCTCAGCGGATGGGTTCCCCTCTGTTTTTGCCCCCCAGTAATCCGGTGAATATACCATGACCACTTTGATCTTCAGCGATAGGGCATTCTGCAGGAACCTCTTCAGTGCGTTTTCGTAAACCGTGTCAAAAGACTTTGGTTTCATGCCACTGAATCTTATCGAATCCGCTTTGCGTTGTTCCTGGAAATCTTGTGGTGACATAAAATGCAGCAAGGGTACATAACCATCAACATCCAATTGTGGTTTAAGGCGGTAATAAATGATATGCACAATCGTGGAGTTGTACTGGTAAGCAATGGAGTGGAGCCAAAGTTTCTGAATATGAGACTGGACGGACAGTACCGGGCCAATAATATCAGGATACCCGAAATAAAACGGGCGCAATTCACTCAGGTTATCGTTGGCTTCTGACGATTTATACATCCAATCAGGGCTGACATCCAGTACAAGCAGTTTTGGATGTATCCGTTCCAGGATGATCTTCTGGACAGTTGTCTGGAACAGGATCTGCTGTCCCTGGGCGCCAACATTGTAACTTGTTAAACCCAGTTCTTTATTCAGTACTTCGGGATGATAATGGTGATTTGACCGGCTGCTTCCAAAGATAAAGACATCGGCCTTGGCCTTATGAAAAGTCCGGTTCATCCGGTAAAATTTACCTGAACTCTGCGTAAAAAAAAGCATTCTTACAGCCATTCCCAGTCCAAGGTCAAGAATTGCCAGAATAACCACAAATTTCAGTGCTTTCAGGAGAAGGATTTTCAGTTGACTGTTCATGACGGGTTAAAATTTAACATACATGAACTGGCTGGCATCAAAAACCCCCAGGTAAAGGATCAGGAAGATGATCAGTCCATAAGAGGCCATCCTGATATATTCGTTTTTGTTTCCGCTCAGTGAGAAACTGGAATTGAAAAACTCCCTCTTCACTTCAACCAGGAGCATGATAAATATTCCGAGAACAGCATAGACGGGTGCCACCACATCGCTGTCGAATGGAATGTAGAGAGATCCCGGGTGGGTTAAAATGGCTTTTATAATGGTCATTGACTGGTGTACATTTTCGGAGCGGAAGAAAATCCAGGCAAACAGCACCAGGATATAGGTGATGATGATATTGACGACCTTGTTCCCTCCCTTTTTGTTGATGGCCCGGTCAACGATCAGGTAGATCCCATGAAGAATTCCCCAGATGATAAAGGTGAAATTTGCCCCGTGCCAGATGCCGCACATCAGGAAGGTGATGGAAGTAGCAATGCCATATGTCAGAAGCTCGGGGCGGATGATTTTCAGGTATCGCTCTTTTTGCAACTTTCGCATAAAATAATAGGAAAGCGGGCTAAAAAGGTAATTTCTCAACCAGGTTGAAAGGGAAATATGCCACCGCGTCCAGAATTCCCTGATAGACTGAGAGAAATAGGGACGGTTGAAATTATGCAGTACATCGAATCCCATCAGCCGGGCAGATCCTATGGCAATGCACGAATAACCGGCAAAGTCGGAATAGATCTGAAAACTATACAAAATGATGGCGGCAATGAATGTTATTCCCCCGTGCCGGTCCACATTGCTGAAAACCGAATCAACGTATATGGAAGTTCGGTCCGCTACAACCAGTTTCAGAAAATATCCCCAGATTATCAGCTTGATCCCCTCTTCGATGTTTGATGATTTTAGTTTCGCCCGTTCCCGGTCCCTGAACTGAGGCAGCAGGTGGGTAGACTGTTCAATTGGCCCTGAAAGGATAAGCGGGAAAAAAGCCACATACAAGGCAAATATCCCCGGATGCTTTTCGGGTTCCCGCAAATTATAATAGGTATCAAAAACATAGGTAAGCGACTGCAGGGTGAAATAGGATATTCCGACAGGTGCAATCAGGTAAAGCAAGGGTGAAGTTGGAGCCGGTGTGATGTTAAATAACTCGTGAAAAAAATCATTGATAAATCCAAGGTATTTGAGGAGGATCAGCATCCCCAGGTTGATGACCAGGGCGATCACCAGGAAGATCTTCTTCTTTCGTTTGTCCTGCTTGTTTCGGGCGATCAGAATGGCCGAAAAATAGTTCACCATAGTTGAGAAAATGATCACAACCATGAATTCCGCTCTCCAGCAAACATAGAAGTAATAACTTGCTGCCAGGAGGAGGAACCATCGGAAACGAAATGGGGTCAGGTAGAATAAAATTACGACAAGGGGAAGGAACAGAATATATTGAGTCGTATTGAAATACATCCAGATCTGGTTAAAAGTAAAATCCGTTTTTTATCCTGTGCTTATGTCAGTTTCCGCTGGATCGTATCGCAGAGATCACCGATATTCCTGCATGCCTGAATTTCAAAAGTATTAAAATTCATTTGAAACTGTTTTTCCATGGTCAGTATCAGTTTGATGTTCGTGAAAGAATCCCATCCCTCCACATTGGTGATCACCGATTCCCTGGTAAGTGTAAGCCTTTGGTTTTCAAGAACCAATGCAAAAATATTATTGATTCTATTTAATATCTCTATTGATTCCATCCTTCCTTGCGTTTATAAAAATAGCCCCGGACATCACGTAAATGAAAGGGTAAATTTAAACATAAATACATATCATCCTAAAAAAACAGAAAGTTCATTTTGGACAAGGTTCTGAGAAAAACACTAATTTCGTTGCTCCCGATGATCAAAATATTATTCCGGGTGAGTTTTCCGGATTTTAAAATGAAAACAACAACAAGGCTTTACATTCTCCAGATCATTCTTATTGGTGCAATCATCCTGATCCTGATGGTTTTGAAAATAAGTGGTGAAAAACGTTTAAACCTGTTTTTGAAATTATCACATGCAAACAATGAAAGGCTGGTTGAAAACATCCTGAAAATGGATAAAGCTGTCTTCATGCGGCCTCTCCATGATAATTCAGAATGGGATGAAACGATCGAATATATTGAGAAGCCAACAAGAGATTTCGAGGAGGTGAATCTCAACTCACTGCTTAAAACCTATTCCTTCAACCACCTCTGGGTATTTGATCAACATATGAAGCGGGTTTATTATATAAATGATTCAACCCCGCTCAACCTGGATACCTTAATTCCGGCCTATCCAATGAACCGGTTGCTGACGCCGGAAACACCCCTCTGCCATTTTTTCATAAATGTCAACAACAACCTGGTTGAAATCATCGGGGCTACAATTGTCCCGACAGTCGATACCAGGCATACCCAGCCTGCAAGTGGTTTTCTTTTCTTCGGAAGGGACTGGAATAAGGAGATCATCCAACATCTTGAGGATTTATCCGGATCCAGGATAAGTATTGTGAAGCCCTTTGTTCATGGGAAGGATACAAGTGCAGATGAACACTCAGCCATTTTTTACAGTCTCTCTGACCTGAAAAACAGGACGGTCATCCAATTGGAATTTAACTTTCCGAATGTCTATTTCAATGAGTGGATAAAAGATACCACAGTACTTACCACCATCTATATTTTAATAGGTTTGTTTTCTATCCTGCTCATCGGATTCCTGTCAATGAGATGGTTCTATATTCCGCTGCAGGCCATCATTAAAACATTGAACACGGGAGACAATCGTCACCTTCAGCCGGTGAAATCAGCAAAAAATGAATTTGGTGAGATAGCCAGACTGCTGGAGGATTCACTGATCACCAAAGAGTATCTTAAGGCAGAGTTGCAAAACAAGATTGAAATCGAAAAAATCCTGATTTCCCTTAAAGACAAAGCAGAAGAATCGGATCGTCTGAAAACGGCATTTCTTTCAAATATGTCGCACGAAATCAGGACTCCCATGAATTGCATTCTTGGTTTCATTCAACTGCTTGAGCAGGAGGAATACACCCCCGAAGAACGCCATCATTACATGTCGATGGTCATCAGCAGCGGCAATCAGCTTTTAACCATCATCAACGATATTCTTGATCTTTCCAGAATCGAGAGCAACCAGATGATCCTGCAACCGGTTCATTTTGACCTCAATAAATTACTTGAAAAATTATTGATCTTTTTTACCAATGAAAAATTGAAATCAGGCAAGGATGATCTTGTCATTGAGTTGAACATGGGAATATCTCCGGGTTCATGCCACATTTTTTGTGACGGCGTCCGGCTTGAGCAGATACTCAACAATCTGCTTGGTAATGCCCTGAAATTTACGAATTCCGGTAAAATTACCTTTGGATATACCTGCGATCAGGATAACCTGAATTTTTTTGTTCAGGACACCGGATGTGGAATCTCAGCGGTTAATCAGGGGATCATTTTTGAACGATTCAGGCAGGAGGAGGAATCACATACCAGGAAATTCGGGGGGACCGGCCTTGGTTTGCCCATAACCAAAGGATTGATAGAAATGATGGGAGGAAAAATGTGGCTGATCTCTGCAAAGGGGGAGGGTGCCACCTTTTCATTTACACTTCCCTTGGTCATTGGCGGTGATGAAATATTACCTGACAATGTTGTGGCTCCGGTAAAAAAGCCGCTGAACCTTTCAGGGAAAACAATACTGGTCGCGGAGGATATCCCCGAAAACATAGAATTGATCAGCATCATGTTAAAACCAACCCATGTCACCATTCTTCGTGCAGACAACGGGCTGAATGCCCTGACCATGTGTCAGGAAAATTTTTCAATTGACCTGGTTTTAATGGACATCGAGATGCCTGTTATGAATGGATTCGATGCCACCAGGGAGATCAAAAAAATAAGAGCGGAACTGCCGGTTATTGCCCTTACCGCCTACGCCTTCGAAAAGGATAAAAAGAGCTGCGAGGAGGCCGGCTGCGATGGTTTTCTTTCCAAACCGATTCTAAAAAACGAATTGTTCCTGAAACTAAGCGATCTGCTTGGGAAATAATCTGATTAAAAAGAAGGGATGAAAAAATCAACAACAGCGCCACCAGAAGGATTATTGTAAAGGTCTATTTTCCCGCCATGGGCCTCAATGATGAATTTTACCCTCCCCCATACCCTCCCCCTTCAAAAAGAAAAAACATGTAAGTGTTTAATTTACTGGTTTTAGCATTGATTTATTCGTACCCCGGGCGGGACTTGAACCCTGCAAGTCAAAGAACTATGCCCGACATACAAAAGAGGGTGTCTTGGACTTTTGAGACACCCTCTTTTTTTTCCTGTGGAATTTGTAAGATACTGTTGCCTAAATTAATTTGGCTGACCAGGTAGAACACCTTTCAGCGCTTGAATGACAGAACGGCGAATGGAAAATATACAGGTATCATGAGGATCCCTATGCTGAGGCTTATACCCTGGCATCAAAACAGGTTGATTTCTCAAAAATAAGGACCATCAGGAGTCAGGATAAATATCCTAAATGAAGCTCATGCTGAGTAAAAATCCGGTAAATGATCTTCCTGTAAATTAATAAATCCTTGCTGTCAACCTTATCAGAAGCACATCATGTGGGCACAGGAATCCTTTTAAGATTTCGCTGGTGTTTCCGATGATCTTGTGTTTCCATAGGTCTCTGACTACATAGGAATCATCGATTGTATAATGATTGCTAATGGTCGTCTTAAGATCCTGGTTTATAGTTATTGTTCTAAAACCCCTATTAATAAAACAGAAAGCGAATTCTCCCCGGTCAAGCGGTTTGAACCATATTTCCAGATCCCCCGATATCAGCCAGCAGGTGGCTGATATCCCAAGCCTGTCCTGGTCGATGGCAATCACCTCCCGGTTGGTCAGGATGGATAAGGTTTGCTCAGACATATTCCGGATATCGTTACCGGCAATAAGAGGAGAAGAAAACATGGCCCACATGCTGAAATGCAGTCTTTCTTCAGCTGGAGTGAGGTTGCCGTTTCCTACCTGTAGCATATCCGCATCATTCCAGTGCCCGGGGCCAGCGAAACTGCTCAGATCCGCCATCCGGTCGATGATTTGCAGAACACCCATTCCTCCCCAGATGTTTCTGCAGTCAATGCAGTTTATAATGTCCGGAGTGGTCCGCCACAAATGACCAATATCTTTTCCCCATTTCCACGGTTCGTTCTTTCCCCATTCGCATATACTGTATACCACCGGTCTTCCGGCTTTATATAAGGCATCTCTCATGAGACGATAAGAGTATTCCGCATCCAGTGTGCCATGTGAGCACCAGTCGTACTTCAGGTAATCGACTCCCCATGTAGCATAGGTCATAGCGTCCTGTAACTCGTGTCCTCTGCTCCCGGGCCGTCCCCGGCATGTGCGATTCCCGGCATCTGAATAAATACCGAATTTCAATCCACGAGAATGGATATAATCGCCCAGTATTTTCATGCCTGAAGGAAAACCCACCGGATCAGCGAGGATGGTCCCATTCACATCTCTCTCAGTTTGCCAGCAATCATCAAGCACAAGATACGAATACCCGGCATCCTTCATACCATTGGTGACCATGGCATTCGCAACTTCCCGGATGACCGTTTCATTGATCCTGCATTTAAAGGAATTCCAGCCATTCCAGCCCATTGGCGGTAACATTGCTATGCTGTCGAATTTCTGCCCGTACAGTTCTGACAGACATAAAAACAAAAAAAGCGCTCCGGCTATTCCTATTTTTCCACTCATTTTTAATCCCTTGATCGGAATCGGTAAAGTTTTCCTGCCCCCCCTTGGAATCATTCGACTGACAAGGGTACAAATATTATCTTTTAGTTTCAAGGACACTATTCTTCTTCGTCATCATCGGCCTGCTTTGTAACTGCCGGCTGGTGCTTGCGAATGATATCAGCATAACGAAGGTAAACATCATCGACAATGTTTTCCCAAGGGTGATAGATTGTTTTCCTTGCCCCTTCCCCTGCTTGTTTAACTGCATCAGTGTATTCTAAAAGCTCACTGATCTTGTTTACCAAAGAATTTACCTCATTTTCAACCAGGAACCCATTTAAACTATCATGGATACCTTCAGCCGAAGAACTGCCGCGTACCACTACCGAAGGAATATCAAACGCTGCTGCTTCCTGCAGAACAAGTGGGGAATTGTCATAGACTGATGGAAAAACCAGAAGATCAGAGGCTGCATAGATGTTTTGAAGTTCCAATCTGTCAGTGATCACGCCAAGAAACACGACCTGATCCTGGATGTTATTTTGCCTGACGAGCTTCTTCATCTCATTTGCTGCATATCCCTCGCCGACAAAAACCATTTTAAATGCTTCTCCGGCTGCCTTGAGCATGATCATGGAATCGATAATAAGCCTGACATTTTTTTCCCAGCGGTGTTGTCCCACAAATAACATTATGAATTCCTTGTTCCCGGCATCGATCAAATCAAGACCCTTTTTTCTGTATTTCATCAGTTTTCCTTCATCCGGAACAAGCATGTCGGACCCGTTGGGCATAACTTCGTAATAACCCTTGTATCCATATTCTCTGAGTGTCAACCCGGTCGCATTGTTCGGCACCCACACCTGGTCGGCAGCATTATAGAAATCAAGGGTGAGCCTCACCAGGAAGTCAGCAAACAGGTCATTATTGATTACCTTTTTAAAATCATCGCGGTACTTTGTATGAAAAGTTGCCACCAACGGTACATTAAGCTTTGATGCAAGTTTGACTGCAACCTGCCCGCTGATAAATGGGCAATGAGCATGAAGGATGTCAAATTTCATTTTTTTGATTTTCTTTTTAAATTTGACGTCAATCAACGGAAGGCCAACCCTGTATGGATTCATTCCAGGGAGCAGGACTGATTTGAATCTGTAAACCTTATAGTCTGCAGTGTCTTCATACCCCTTTACTTTTGGAGCTACCAACATGCTTTTTCCATACTTTTCATTCAGCCAGTATGCGTAATTATGTGCCGTCATTCCTACTCCATCCATAATCGGGAAATAGGAATCGTTGAATTGACATGTTGTAATTTTCATAAGCAATTTTTATGCAAATATCGAGGTCTGTACTGTATACATTTCATCGTTAGCAATTTGTTAATGAAGAATTAATATTTCATTAACAAATAAATTCCCACATACTCTTTTTCCCGTCATATTGTTTGAATTTGTTTTAGATTTGTCTGTGTTGAATCACTTAATTTTCAATGCATGATCTTTCTCTATTTTGTTATCGGCCTCACCCTGGTTTTTGACTTTATTAACGGGTTCCATGATTCAGCAAACTCAATAGCTACCGTCGTATCTACAAAAGTGTTATCACCTTTTACAGCTGTTGCATTTGCAGCCTTTTTTAATTTCGTGGCATTCCTGATCTTCAGTTTAAAGGTTGCTACTACGATTGGTAAAGGAGTCGTAAACCCGGATGTAATTAATTTAACCGTGATTGCCTCCGCACTTTTCGCAGCGATCTCATGGAATCTTCTTACATGGTGGTGGGGTTTTCCATCAAGTTCGTCACATACGCTGGTTGGCGGCTTGGTTGGTGCTGCAGTTGCCAAGGCAGGTTTTGGTTCGGTAGTGATAGGCGGATTGTTGAAGATCATCGCCTTCATCGTAATTGCACCTATTCTTGGGATGATCATTTCATTTATCATTTCAGGCATTGTGCTCTGGATCTGCCGGAATTTCCCCCCTACCAAAATAGACAAATATTTCAGACAGTTGCAATTGCTATCAGCAGCTTCGTTCAGTTTGGGGCACGGAGGCAATGATGCACAGAAGTCGATGGGCATTATCTGGGTTGCGCTTATTGTAACCGGTCATGCAACGAAAGCAGATCCCATTGCCTTATGGATCGTGCTATCTTGCCATGCTGCAATTGCACTTGGAACAATGTTCGGAGGTTGGAGGATTGTGAAAACCATGGGACAAAGAATTACCAAACTCAAGCCATTTGAAGGTTTTTGTGCCGAAAGTGCCGGTGCAATCACTTTGTTTGGTGCCACGGCGCTGGGAATCCCGGTTAGCACCACCCATACCATTACTGGTGCAATAATCGGTGCCGGAGCCCGGAAAGGCGTATCGGCCGTAAAATGGGGCGTTACAACCAAGATTTTCTGGGCATGGATTCTGACCATTCCGGTATCTGCTGTAATTGGTGCTACCGTTTATGGAATTCTGCATCTGCTGAATTAAATGCTTATTGTTACTTTGAACAGATTAATCCTTTAAAAAGCAAAACTTATGAAACTTGATTCATTATTGAAGGTATTTGTCCCGAACGATACCTCCTTTTTCCCTTTATTCGCGGAAGATGCCAGGATACTCCTGAAGGCATCAGGATTGCTCAGAACACTGATGGCCTCTGAAACCATGGAACAACGCGAAACACTCGCCCGGCAGATTAAAGAAGTGGAGAATGAAGGGGATGAATTGACGCACAGGATTTATCAGCAACTGAATAAATCATTCATCACACCATTCGACCGGGAAGATATTCAGGCGCTCGCGTCCGCTTTGGATGATGTACTGGACCATATTAACGGAGCCAGTCAACGTATTAATCTTTACAAACCTAAGGCAATCTATCCTCCATTTGTTGAATTTGCAGAGATCATCAATTTCGCGGCTGGTGAACTTGAACTTCTCTTGCATGGCTTGAAGGATTCAGTTAAAAATAAGGAAAAAATCATTCAGGGATGCATCAGCATCAATACCCTTGAGAATAAAGCCGATGACCTTTATCATAAAGGCATTTCTGATCTTTTTGAATATGAAAAAGACACCATTGAACTCATTAAAAACAAGGAAATTTTCGGAACACTCGAAAAAGCGGTTGATAAGGCCGAAGATGTATCTGATATCATAAAAACAATTTTGATCAAACTTGCCTGATCAACTTTTTCTTTTTAGCTTTCTGAGTAAACTGGAGTTTTCATTCGTCACAGATGTTCGTGGCGATCAATTTTTTAAAACCTCCATCACCAAACTGATTGTAAAAGCTTGTTAAATAGTCTAGCCGCATTTGATCTACAACGATTCCCACTATCAATCTGGGATGTTTCATTTGTGCAAAAACAGGGATTGATATAATTATCATAAGGATAACTGCAAGAAATCGTTTTCTCATGGATTTTCAGATGGTTAATGATTTTTTGGTAAATTTACAATTAGGACACATTGTCAATGTTAAATAAGTATTAAATTACTGGAAAACAAGTATATTTGAAGGGTTCTATTTTAATTTTGTCACGGAATAATGAAATTAACGATGGTATGAAATCAGGAAAGCAAGAAATAAAAAAGCGTAAAAAGGAAGGAATTTTATCCTTAAGTGATGCAGGGTTGGCATTCAAACATGGTTTTTATCTGGAGACAACATGGATTCTGTCTCTGCATTTTGAAAGGAAAGCAAAGAATTTACTAAAGCGCATTGAAAACGATCCCAAAACCAATGGTTATTCTTTTGAACAAAGTATCAAAAGGATTAAATACCACCATCAGGCTGGTCGCGTTCCTCAACTTGAAGAATTTCTCGACCTCGTTTTGATCGAGGAGATGAGAAACTGGAAGAACTCCAGGAATACCATGCTCAAAGACATGATCACTATCCATGTTTCGCAAAAAAGAATGGAGCGGTTAGCTTCAGCAGGAATCCCGCTATATAAAAATTGGAACAAATCGTTGAAAAATGTAAAAAACAAGATGAACAATCCTGGTAACCAATATAATCATCAAGTTAACGATCCAGTTGATGAAGAATGACACTGAGTACCAAATTGATGAATTTCTTTTTCGTTTCTACCGTAAAAGAACCGCTTCCTTCCTGGTCAACATATATAAAGCGGGTATCACCGGAGCATCAAAGGATATTCACCGCGCCAGGCTGGATGTCAAGAAAATTTTAGCCATCGTTGATCTCTTGAGAATCGTACGGTCAAAAAGCGACAAGGATCCTGAATTTGAGAAAATCTTTAAAAAACTGTATCATGCCTCCGGCAGGATCAGGGAGATTCAGGTCAACATGCTTTTACTAACCAGAGCGGAGTTTGCAGGATACGATATGACTCTTTTCAACAATGACTTGTTGATGCAGGAAAAGAAGATGACCCTTGAATTCCTCAAAGTGATCAGAAAATTTGATGAGCAAAAACTTTTCAGGATTGAGAAACGGATAAAAAAGGAAGTTAGCAAAATCACGTCTGTGACACTTCAGAAAAAAACCACAAGGTATATTCATTCCAAAACCACCTTAATCCAGGAATTACTTGAAAATGGCGATGGTGAGGAGAATATCCACAAGGTGAGACAACATATAAAAGAATTATCTACTGTGCTTTCTCTTGTTTTTGCAATCAAAGCTTCAGATAACTTAGAAATGATTATCAGTAGGTTAAATAAGTCTGAAATGATGATCGGGGACTGGCATGACAGAGTCATCCTGGCAGATTCAATGAGAATTTTTTTGGAACAAAGCACTGATTATTCTGAAAGTCAAATGACTCCTGTAAAGGAATGTCACCAAATCATCTTTGAAGAAAATAACAGGCAGATTGAAAGCATCACTCTGGACGTTCATAAGGCGATAATTGAGGGAATGCCAAATACGAGATAACGCCAATATTATTTATTATCTACCTTGGTTCTATAAAAAAAAGGATGGTTGAATTGAAATAATAAAGCAGAGAAAATGTTTTGGGTATTTATTAGGATACTCTAAACAGCGAAACCCGCGTCAATTGCGGGTTTCGCTATTGTATTTGTACCCCGGGCGGGACTTGAACCCGCACGACCGCAATGGTCACAGGATTTTAAGTCCTGACAACTTTCCAGAAATACCAGTAAAATCAGCACTTTCGCTATTGTATTTTGATGCAAAATGCGACATTTCCGCACCTTATTTCCGCACCTTTTCAATTTTAATTACTGATACAGTAGCATCCCAGAACAGGGGTGCTACTGTAATATTTCCACAAACCAAAAAGCAAATTTCAAACCCTTAAAAACAGAGCAACATGGAAACAGCAAACAATCAAACCGTATTTATTGAATACGGTTACGCCAGAAAAGGCCAGCACTTCATAACTGCGGTGCAACACATGAATTATCAGAAATATATCATAGGTCGGATATTCCGAGAGTATGATCCTGAAATCAAAAGAACATATTATAAGGCTTATGACTTCGACGGAAATCCAATTTTTCGCGACACCAACGAAATCGGTGAGTTGAAAAAATTGTTCAAAAAAAATGGACAGTTTTTGGCCGAAGGGAAGATTGCACATGAGAAAGCCTTAAGACAGGAAAATAAAAGACTCCAAAATAATCAGAAACCCATAAGGGTGAATGATTTAAAAAATATTCGGGATAAAAAACCTGACAAAGAACAGGAGAAGTTGAAGGCTCCCGAAAAAAATAAAATGAGCGAAAGAGCAAAACTTGAGAAGATTGAAAGAGAGCAAGATGAAAAAAATGCTCCTCAATACAAAGACCTCGCTCTCGTAATCGAAGGTGAAAAACCGAATAGCAACACCCAGGAAAAAACTGAAGAGATGTCAAAACAAGAAGGCAATCAACCCGAGGAAAATTTGCAGGGAGCAGAAGATGAGAAGTCAGCAAGGGAAATGGAACTTGAAGAAATCAGAGCTGATAATGATGACAGAGATCAAGACCTCGAAATGGACAGATAAAACATGAATCATGAAAACGGTAAATGAAAATAAAATCCAAGTTCGTTTCAGTTCACCTGATCCAAGGACAAATATCATCGAGGTGATAAGAGTCTGGCCAGATGAATCGGAAATATCCGTTGGGCGAATCTACCCTAATTTCAGTAAAGAAGGTGATGTCACAAGCTATACTTCAATGGACCTTCATGGCAATGAACCATTCCAACCCACCTCAGATTTTAGCGAGATAGAAAAGCATTTCACACAGTCAATTAAAAAAATCGCTGAGGAATCCTTCATGAGAAATATGCAAGACTATGTAGCAGAATATGAAGAACGAGAAGAAGCAATTAAATTTTTACGTCAGTTGAAATCTAGAAAACCCTCCAAGTTGTTAAATAGATAATTATTAACCCTAAACCCTAAACACATGAAAACCAAAGCAATCACAATTCCATCAGGTAGTATTTTCGATCCAGTACTGGAAGAAATGTTGCAAAAAAGAGATGCCGAACTAAAAGTCCTGGCTGAAAAAAACTCTAAAAATTTTGCTCAACGAAATCTACCAGCCCTTAAAGGCGATAGTCTTTACAATTATACCGGAGAGATTAAAGCCGGTTATGAGAAGTTGGCGACTGATGTTTTTCATTATCTCCAACCCGAAGCCCATTTCCCCGAAGCAAAAGTTGACGCTGAATATTTCAGAAACAAAGTGAAAAACATTGACACTGAGATTAATGAAAAGGAAGCTCAGAATCAAAACGATGAAAACGCTTTGAAAGATTTTGCTCAAAGCAATATTCCTTCAAGGATTCTCTGGGCAATGGTATCAACAATGATAGTAACCATCGGAGAAATTGCCTTCAATACCAAAGCATTTCAGGTAACAGGGGAAAGTCTGCTCTTTGCCTTGGTTCTTTCGATCTGTATATCGGTAGCAGTTTTCGTATTTGCTCACATGACACCAATGTTATATAAAGGCGCTACGACAAAGATTCAAAGGATTTTGGTGGTTGTAGGTTCATTATTATTGGTCACGTGTCTCTTTACAGCCCTTGCCATATTCAGGTCAAGCTACCTTGAATCCCATGATGTCCATATCAAACCGTTTTATTTCGTAATCATCAATCTGTTCTTCTTCATTGTGTCTGCTCTTGTTTCCTTCTTCATCCTGCCATCATGGATTGAAATCAAAGAAAATACCGTACTGATTAAACTTCAATACGTTGTAAAAAAACGGAGAAAACTAATTGAGATTTTAAAAGCAGAGCGGGACAAAATTCTTGCAACCATTATGGAAAGGACAAAGGTTCGGATCAGAATTTCCCATTACGCAAACTATGCCGTTGAAAGAATCAGAAAAATGTATTACGAAACAATGGGAATTTTCAAAACTAACAATCTCATTCATCGCAATGACAACATTGTTCCAGATTGCTTTTCAGAAGACCCTCCCATACCGGAAATTGAAAACTTCTATTATTCCTTAATCCCAAACAACGACCAGAAATGAAAACACTAATCATAACACTGGTAATAATCACATTAACTGGTATTACCACAATTATTCTGAGTTTAAAATCAGAAAAACAACCTGTCTCAACCGACCTAACCATAATGCGAGACATTACTGACACCATTATCTCTGAACCGAAAGTAGCAGATGTCGTCTCATTTTTTAACATGAAGCAATGGGACGGCGCAAGCTTTAGGTTTGTTGATATAACAGATGTTACCTATAACCATACCTACGAAAAGAAAATCCTTCCGGAAAATGAATGGATGGGTAATGAATTCGAGCGGGCTAAAAAGGTAAAACAATTCTTCTCTGAAATTTCCCAAGTCCTTCACACTGCAAAAACAAAATCTAAAGGGAAAGATAAATCATCCGTGTATATTCCAATTGCCCATGAACTCAATCGTTTAAGTCAAAGTACATCTCAAAAAAGAATATTGTTGATATACAGCGATTTAATTGAAAATACGGATGAGTTTTCGTTATACAAAAAGAAAAATATTAACCTCTTAAGAACCAACCCCAAAGCTGTAAGTGACTATTTCGAAAATCTGACCCCTCTAAACAATTTAGAGGGGATCAGAATTCATCTGATTTTCCAACCAACTGATCCTGTTGCAGATGAACAATATAAATTGATTTCAGGATTCTACAAAACACTCTTTGAAAGCAAGGGAGCATCGGTTGAAATTACAGCAAACATAAACTAACCATAAAGAAGAATCAGAACGCATTCCAAAAAGCCACACAAATGAAACCAAAACAAATCTTATGGAAATTTCTTAAATGGTTTTTAAAAATTCTCCTTAAGATTTTCCTTGCCTTGCTTTGGGCCACCCTAAAATTGATAGAGGTTTTCCTACAGCATTTTAACAATTATCTGAAAAATCTATTACAAACCATTAAATAAAACACATCATGAAAGTATTAATCCAAATATTAACAACAGTTTTCGAAATCCTCATTGGATTCCTCAACTCAATTTTTGAAAGTCTGGAATTCATATTTCAGGTTTCAAAACAGAAAAAGGAGTATAACTCATCCTTTGCTCCCCAGGGAATTCTTCTTTCAAGATACAATTATGGATTTAATCTAACCGGCAGAAGAAAGCTCAGTAAAAAAGATTGTTATCAGAACGCCTTGATCATTGGAGGCACCGGAACAGGAAAGACCAGTGTTGTCCTTATCCCATCCCTATACACCATGACAGAAAGTTTCGTAATACATGATCCCTCCGGTGAACTCTATATAAAAAGTGCCGGATATCTAAAGGAAAAAGGATTTGAAATCAAGGTGTTAAACTTTGCCAAACCTCAAAATTCCTCTGGCTATAATCCCTTAATCCGTGCAAATGGTTCCTCAGAAATCCAAAAGGTGGCCTCCTTGTTGGTTGAAACTTCATTGGGAGGTAAAACAAAAGACCCATTCTGGAATACTCAAGCTACTGCATTACTGACAATGCTCATAACCATATTGAAAAAGCAGGACCCTGAATTTCAGAACCTTTACAATGTCCGTCAATTGCTAAACAATTTAGGTGGCAATCCCGAATCCATTGATGATCTGTTCACTGAATATGCTGATGACGCATTGTTTGCGGAATATAAGTCATTCATTGCGTTTGATGACAAAGTGGTAAGCGGAGTGATTGCCACGTGTAAGGCCGCTTTGCAAATATTCAATGATGAATATGTAGCAAAGGTGACTTCCTTCGATAACATTGATTTTATGAATTTGAGAGAAAAGCCCACTGCCCTTTATATTCAAAACTCGATCGCTGACCAAAAGTATTACTCCGTGCTGACTTCTTTGTTCTTTGAACAATTCTTTGCCTTTCTGCTTGGTCGTTTTCCAAAGTCCGGAGAGAAAGATATTTTCCTGTTGATTGATGAGGCATCTTCATTAAATCTCCCAACTCTACCTCTTGCCGTTGCCAATGTTCGAAAGCATCGTGCAGGAATTATGCTTTTACTCCAAGACTTCAATCAACTGGTTCACAATTTTGGGAAATATGATGCAGACGGAATCAAATCAAATTGTTTTGCAAAGATGTATTTCACCGGAGCATCCCTTGAAACAACCAAAGAGTTAGAGCAAACCCTGGGAAGATACCAATACGAGGATGAAAAAAAGGGGACTGTTGTCCGCTCACTAATGACCAATGACGAAATCCGCACAATGAAGGTTAATCGAGCCTTACTCGTTTGCGGTCACCACCCACCCATTTTAGCCAGGTTGAGACCATATTATAAAAACAGCCTTTACCGTCAATACAGTAAAATTGAAGCTCCTGCCATCGAAAATGGGGGACTGGCAATCGTGCTACCAGTATTGATGCTCAAGACTTTTAAGAAACAAAAAAATGAAAAGGAATAACCGAAAAGGGGAAATGTGGTATTACTTAGATGCTCTGGGAGTGCTCGAGAATGGAACAGATGAAGAAATTAAAGAGGCTAAAAAAGCATACCGTAAGGGATATTTTCTGAAATATAAAAGAATCCAACGGTCCTCAAAACCGGAATTCATCATCAATTTTTCAAACAAGAACGGGGAGTATTCAAAGGTAAAGCGAGCATCAGAGAAACACAAAATGACAATGACCGCCTTTATACGCTCCTCCGTTCTTGCATATCTCGATCAAAAATATCTCGTTCCCGATCCAGACCAAATAGCACATTTAGAACAACTGTTATCCCAATGCCTAAATGAAATACAGAAAATTGTCGGGGCAAGAGAAAGATACCATTGGGAGAGAGAACAAAAGTTTGAAGCAATTGAAGAAAGAATTGAAAAACTGGAAACTGATATTAATCAAGTGTTTCGAAACCCACCTTTAAGGAATCATGATAATCAAAGTCAAATCATTTAAAAAGCCTGAATTCAAGAGACTGCTTAAATACATGGTGAATGACGAGAACCGTCTTTTTGATAAAAAAGACAAAAGCTTCTTGATCACACACAATTTAAAAGGAAGAAAAATTGACAAACTTGTTGCCCAATTTATTAAAAATGAATCATTTCGAAAAAGAAAAAGAAAAGACAGCGTAATAATAACTCATGAAATAATTTCTTTCCACAAAGACGATTCAGAAAACATAAACATTGAGAAACTAGAAGAAATCGCCAGGGAATATATCAACAAAAGAAATATCAATGGCTTATATGTCGCTGTCCCTCACTTTGATAAGGAACATTATCATATTCACATTTGTGCCTCTGGCGTTGATTATCGCCTGGGGAAATCATTACGGATGTCTAAAGGTGGTTTCCAGAAACTAAAAAAGGATATTCAGAATTTTCAAATTGAAAAATTTCCAGAACTATCTAAATCACTGGTCGCTCATGACAAGAAAACAAAATCTTACCAAACTGAAAAAGAGTACCAACAAAAGTTAAGAACTAACAGGGTTACAAACAAGGAATCAATTATTGAGAACATTGGTAATTGCCTTAACATATCAACTTCTAAAGACGAATTTTTCAAAAAATTAAAAGATTCAGGTCTTGATACTTATACAAGAAGCGGAAAGATAACAGGGGTAATTTTCGAAAATATGAAGTTCCGTTTTACACGACTTGGGTTTTCAAAAGAAAGGCTTGAAGAGTTAAACATAACAGAATCAAGAGGTAAAGAATTAAGTGAAGTCAGGGGTAGAAAAGGTAGAACCATTACTCGTAACCGATAGAACTTAAAACCATGACTTACAATCAAAATCAACAACCGGTTGATGTCTATGCCTTAGTCACTAACCGTATAATCGAACTCCTTGAAAAAGGAGTAATTCCATGGCAACAACCCTGGACTGACGGAGGCCATCCCAAAAACTTAATATCAGACAGAAATTACAGAGGGATAAATGTCTGGCTATTAAACTCTCTCCATTTTCAAAGAAACATTTTCTTGACCTTCAAACAAGCGAAAGATATCGGAGGTAACATAAAAAAAGGTGAAAAATCCTGTCCGGTAGTCTTTTGGAAATGGATTGAAAAAGAGAACAAAGAGACAAAAGAAATGGAAAGAATCCCACTACTCCGTTATTACAATGTATTCAATATCGACCAATGTGAAGGGATACCTAAAGAAAAAATCCCTCAAATAACTGAAAGAGAGAATGATCCCCTAGAAACTTGCGAAAAGATTATTTCTGAAATGCCAAAAAGACCCGAGATAAGACATGTTGAACATCGAGCCTATTACAATCGGGCAGAGGACTTCATTAATCTTCCAAAAACTGAAACCTTCAAAAACAGTGAAGGATACTACGGCACGCTATTTCATGAGCTAGTGCATAGCACAGGACACAATGAAAGATTAAACAGAAGGGAACTATTGGAAAGCAGAGGAATGACAACAAATGATTATGCTATTGAGGAATTAACAGCAGAGATGGGAGCCTCTTATTTAAAATCCTATTCCGGGATTCCAATCGACCAACTTGAAAACAATGCTTCGTATATAAAATACTGGCTGGAAAGACTAAAGAACGATAAACGGTATATTGTACATGCCAGTGCCCAAGCTCAAAAAGCTACAGATTTTATTCTCAATATCAATGAATTAGAAAAAGAAACTGAAATCAGTCATGATGAAGAACATGCAAAACTTCTCGAAAGAGAAGAGCGATTACAAGAAATGAGGGAATCAAAAACTGATAAATCAGTAAAAATCGAAAGATAAATCCGACTTTCCTACAGGAACAATCATCTATTCCTTGGATTAAAACAATTACCATACAATTGATTTTTCCTTATTTTTGTTAAATCACCTTCTAATGATACTTAAAATCAATAAGGATGTGGTATAATATTGTCGTTGTATGGAAATAACACCCTATCATGCTACATACTTTGCTCACGAACTCACAAAGCGTTGTTCTTCTGATAGCTTAGAAAAACTATCTTCCACTCTTTCAAACGCCCAAGTTGATCTTAACCCTCATCAAATTGAAGCAGCTCTTTTTGCTTTTAAATCTCCTTTATCAAAAGGAGCTATTTTGGCTGATGAAGTTGGACTGGGAAAAACAATTGAAGCTGGCCTGGTTCTTTCGCAAAAGTGGGCAGAAAGGAAAAGGAGGATTCTCCTCATTGTACCCTCAAGCCTCAGAAAACAATGGAATGCAGAACTTCAGGAAAAGTTTTTCTTACCCTCAATTATATTGGAGGCTAAATCTTTTAACCAAGAAATAAAAGAAGGAAATCTTAATCCACTAAATCAAGATAATGCGATTATCATCTGTTCTTATCATTTTGCCAAATCAAAATCTGCATACATAAAACAAACTAATTTTGATCTGGTTGTTATTGATGAAGCTCATAGACTTCGTAATGTTTATAAAACGAGTAATAAAATTGCTCGTGAAATAAAAGATGCTGTTCAAGAGTATCCAAAGCTATTACTCACTGCAACTCCACTACAAAATTCGTTACTTGAATTGTACGGGCTTACAAGTATCATTGATGATCATATCTTTGGTGATCTAAATAGTTTTAAGGCAAACTATGCAAAAGTTTCCCGGGAACAGGACCTTTATGAAAATGAACTTGGATTAGTGGAACCAAAAAAAGAAATGTTTGCGGATTTACGAAATAGATTAAAACCTATATGTATTCGCACTCTGAGAAGACAAGTATTGGAATATATTAATTACCGTGATCGTAAACCAATTACCCAGGATTATATTCCGACCGAACAAGAAATAGAGCTATATGAGAGTATGTCTGAATACTTACAAAGACCAAAACTATATGCCTTACCTTCCAGTCAACGGCAATTAATGACATTAATTTTACGAAAGCTGTTAGCCTCATCGTCCTTTGCAATAGCCAGTACCTTAAATGGACTTGTATATAAACTTGATAAGCTAGAAGAAGAAATTAAAAAACAATCATATTTGATCGACAATGAATTACCATTAGGACTTGAAGAAAATTATGAAGAATTGGTAAATACAAAAGATGAATGGATAGATGATGAAGAGGAAGATAATGATGAAAAGATAAACGAAAGTAAAAAATATACTGTTAAAGACATACCAAATATTCAAAAAGAAAAAAAAGACTTAGAAAAGTTTAGAGATCTTGCACAAGCCATTTTTAAAAATTCAAAAGGAGAATCATTGTTAATTGCCCTTAAAAAAGGGTTTGAAATGACAGCTGAACTTGGGGCACAAAAAAAGGCTGTTATTTTTACAGAATCAAGAATTACTCAAGATTATGTTTTAAGGTTACTATCGGAGAGTGGATTTAAAGACAAAATACTTCTTTTCAATGGGTCTAATAATGATCAAAAATCAAAAGCTATATACACCGATTGGTTTAATAAGAATAAAAATAGTGATAAAATATCAGGCTCAAAAACTGCTGACCTTCGAGCTGCGCTCGTTGATTATTTCAGGTCTGACGCAGAGATAATGATTGCCACCGAAGCAGCTGCTGAAGGTATCAACTTGCAATTTTGCTCCCTCGTTATAAATTATGACCTCCCATGGAATCCTCAGAGGATAGAACAAAGAATCGGGCGATGCCATCGCTATGGTCAAAAACATGATGTAGTTGTAGTAAATTTTGTTAATCGTAAAAATGCAGCTGACCAAAGAGTATATGAATTACTTGATCAGAAATTTAAACTCTTCAAGGGCGTCTTTGGTGCCAGTGATGAAGTACTTGGTACAATTGAATCGGGTGTTGATTTTGAAAAAAGAATTGCAGGAATTTATCAATCCTGTAGAACTGAGGATGAAATAAATAAAGCTTTTGATAATCTTCAGAATGAAATGGATAGCTCTATACAAGAGGGGATAAAAGGAGCCAAAGAAAAACTTTTGGAAAATTTTGACACAGAAGTACATGAAAAACTAAAAATAAACTTAAGAGAAAGCAAGTCGTATTTAGAAACTTATGAAAAATGGCTTTGGGATATATCTCAGTATTACCTAGGAATTAAAGCAGAATATTCAAAAGACGAATATTCCTTTACCTTAAAACAAAATCCCTTCCCTAATGAACATATTGATGAAGGACCATATAAAATAGGTAAAAATGTAGCAGATGCTCATATATATCGTCCAGGGCACCCTCTTGCTGTAAGAATTTTGAAAGAAATAAAGAATAAAAAGTTACAAAATGCTGAAATAGTATTTGATTATTCAAACTATGGACAGATTATTACTCCCATAAAGGAATTAGTAGGTATATCAGGAATTATGCAAGCATCAGAGCTCACGATTGATTCTTTTGAAACGGAGGATAATATATTAATTACTGCTTTGACAGATGATGGGAGAATAATTGAAGAAGATATTGCAAAAAAACTATTTTCCTTAGAAGCTCAAATAATAGGAAATGGCATAGATATAAATAAAGATAATATTTTAGAGAAAGAGAACGAAAAGGTAAAAATTTTTACATTAAGCATCTCTGAACGTAATAGTGAATTTTTCAATGAAGAAGTAGATAAGTTAGATAAGTGGGCAGAAGATGTAAAAAAAAGTTTAGAAATAGAACTTAGGCGTTTAGATATTGATATTAAATCAATGAAAACAAATGCTAAAAAAGTATTAAACCTGGAAGAAAAAGTAAAACTTCAACGAGAGATAAAAGATTTGGAAAAAAAACGCAACGAAATGCGCCAAAAGCTATATCAGGCACAGGACGAAGTAGATGTAAAAAAAGAAAATTTGTTAGATAAAGTAGAGGCTCAACTAAAACAAAAAACAACTCTTAACCCTTTATTCACAATCAAATTTAAGGTAATATAAAGTTATGTCAAACAACAAACCAAAACTCGAATTAACATGGATCGGAAAGAATGACCCCGAGTATGATATTTCTAATATTGAACCAAGGATTTTAGAAGAAAATCCTGTGCTTTCAAATTGTGAAAATGATCCAGATACCGAAAACATGCTTATTCATGGGGATAATCTTCTTGCACTTAAAGCACTTCTTCCTGAATACGAAGGGAAAGTAAAATGTATTTATATTGATCCACCTTATAATACCGGAAATGCTTTTGAACACTATGATGATAGCGTTGAACATTCTACTTGGCTTTCTCTCATAAAGCCAAGATTAGAGTTGCTAAAAATACTTTTAAGAAACGATGGAGTTATTTTCGTTCAAATTGACGATAATGAGTTGGCTTATTTGAAAATAATTATGGATGAAGTTTTTGGAAGAGAGAATTTTGTAAATAGTATAGTTGTAAAAATGAGTGAATCATCAGGGGTTAAAATGGCTCATGTTGAAAAAAAGCTTCCAAAAATCAAAGAATTTCTTCTTGTTTATAAAAAAACATCTGATTTTCGCTTAAATCCAATAAGAATTAAAAAAAATTTAGCTGATGGGTTAGATCAATATCTAAAGTACTACGGGAAGATAATTTTAAATAAGGAAGATGAAGTTGAGAATTGGAAAATAATTCCAGTCATTGAATATTTAAAACAATACAATTTACCTACAGATGAAAATAATGTTAGAAAATTTAAAATAGAAAATGCAGAAAAAATAGTCTACAGAACAAACAATAAATCATTTGAAAAATTGGATATAAAGAAACCACTTACTAAGGTAATATCATCAACTGGACTAGAATATATATGGTGGGAAGGAAAACAAATGTTGTTTTTGTCAGATTATACTGAAGAATTTTTGTGTGATTTATGGTTAGATATAAGTACAATAAATTTAAACAAAGAAGGCGGTGTTGATTTTCCTAACAGTAAAAAGCCCGAGTATATTGTACAAAGAGTTATTAATCTTTCATCAAAAGAAGAAGATATTATTCTAGATTCTTTCCTTGGCTCTGGAACAACATGCGCAGTTGCTCATAAGATGAAAAGAAAATACATTGGTATTGAAATGGGTGACCACGCATATACGCATAGCAAGGTTAGACTAGATAAAGTTGTAGATGGAACAGATCAAGGTGGTATCAGTAAAGCAGTAGAATGGAAAGGGGGTGGAGCTTATAAATTTTATGAACTTGCTCCGAGTTTCATTGTAAAAGATGAATTTGGAAATCCTGTGATTGACGATTTTTATAATGAAACTAAGCTCATCAAGGCCATGTGTAAACTTATGAATTTCACATATCAACCAAGCCATATAGACTACTGGAAACATGGAGTAGGACAAGGGAAAAATTATCTTTATGTAACGACACAACTATTAACAAGCGGAATGGTTCAACAAATAGGTGATCATCTTTCTGATAGTGAATCACTTATTATATGTCCGAAGAAATTTGAACCAGGAGCGGAAAAAATAAATAGCAAGATTACAATTAAAAAAATTCCACAATCAATTTTGAAAGCCTGTCATTATGGCAAAAAAGAATACTTATTGCCAATAAAAGAAACAGCAATGGAAGAGATTGAAACCGAGGAAGATAATAACTAGAAAACTATGAACCCACAAGAAGCAATAAAGTATATAAAAGGTGTAATGAGTCTACGTGCTCCACAAGCAAAAAGTTTGGATATTTTTGCAAACTATTTGCAGTCACCAAGCGGGCAAAAGCTATTGGCTCGAATGAGGAAAGATACTCGAGGTAACACTTTGGAAATACTCAAAGAGAGTAAAGAATATTTTAGCTCTATTCCTGAAACAAGGGAATTCGAAGAATTTGAGAGAGCCTTCCCCGCATATACTTTTGCTCTTGCAACTGGAGTTGGTAAAACTCGACTTATGGGAGCCTTCGTTGTATATCTTTATCTGGTTTATGATATCCAACATTTTTTAATTGTTGCTCCAAACTTAACTATATACCGCAAGCTCCTAGAAGATTTTAGTAAAGCAAATAATCCGAAATATGTTTTTAAGGGAGTACAGGAAGTAAATACAAATACTGTTAAAGTTATCACTACCGATAATTATGCCCAACAAAGAAATGCTTCACTTTTCGTCAACCAAATAGAAATAAATATATTTAATATTCAGCAGTTTGCCCAGAAGGACATGACAAGTGAAAGAGGCATCACAAAAGCTTGGGAAACTGCCGGGGAATCATATTTCGATTATTTAAAAGACCACGAAGATTTAGTTGTAATGCTTGATGAGGCTCATCATTACCATGCGGATGCTGCCCTTGGAGCTTTAGATATTCTCGATCCACTCTTTGGTTTTGAAATGACAGCAACACCATATTTAGGCACTAAGGGTGCAGGGAAAAACGCTCAACAAATCAGAATGAAAAATGTCCTATATTCTTACAATCTAGGAGATGCAATTAGAGGAAAACTTGTTAAAGACCCATGGGTAGGAACAGAAGCAGATGTAGATTTTAGTCAGTTTAATTCTGATTCAATTGAAACCGATGCACGAAAGCTACAATTAGCAGCCTTTTTTCATGAACGCGCGAAAAGCGCATTAAGTGAATATGCCATAGAGAACCATAAGTCAGTTGTAAAACCAGTAATGTTGGTGGTAGCAAAAGATACAACACATGCTAGAGAACTAAGAAAATTGATAGACAGTGATGATTTTCGAGGTGGAGAATTTAAAGGAAAGGTTATCGAAATTCATACAAAACTCAAAGGAGACGAAGCTGATGAAAATATTGAAAAATTAATTTCATTAGAACATCCAGATAATATCATTGAAATAGTCATCCATGTGAATATGCTGAAAGAAGGTTGGGATGTGACAAATGTATATACAATTGCGCCCTTAAGAGAAGCAGCCGCAGCAATATTAACAGAACAAACAATCGGTCGTGGCTTAAGATTACCTTATGGGGAGAGAACTGGAAAACCTCTCGTTGACAGGCTTGTCATTGTTGCTCATGAACAATTTTCTAAGGTTATAGCTCTGGCAAAGGATTCACCTCTCATCCAGGGACAAGTAGAACAAATATCGGAAAAAGAAATAAAAGAAGGAAAAATATTAACTGAAGTCCAGCCTCTTGTGCTTGATGCCGTTAAAAATGAAATAACTCGGAATGAGATAGTAATGCGGGAAGTTGGTAAAAAGGCTGAAGAATTAGTATTAAAAATGCCACAAATTGAAACCCTAGACGCTAGTGCAAGGAAAAAAGTTGTTGAAAATAAAACCAATGAAATTGTTGGTGGCCTGACTAAAGAAACAATTAAAAATCTTACATTTTCAGATTACCACGAGCAATCGTCAAGTAGTTCGAAAGAACTTCCATTTGGCACTAATACCTTATTCGGATTTTTAAACTTAAGTGAAGAGGCAAAAGATGAACTTTCTAAAATTTCAAAAAATTCAGAAAGAATTTTAGAAAAAAGAAATATTCCAATTCCCAGACTTTCTCTTATTCCACATTTTGGTGAACTCGTTTTGAATCATTTTGAATTAGATACTAATATATTACAATCATATACGAATGTGAGAGCTATCTTAGAGGAACAATTACAAAGTGATCGGGATAAGAACATTTTTGATGAAGATATTCCAGGAAGAAAGGTGACCCAGCTTACAAAGGTGACCAGTTTTGGAACTCACAACAGACAAACACCGCAAAATACCATTATCGCTGCATTATTAGATTTCCCCTTAGTTGATTATGACGATCCTAATCAAAAATCCCTCCTTCTCAAATTAGCTGATCAGGCTGTTGAATTTTATAATAGAAAAGCTATCGACCAAAACAACCTAGCTTTAATAATCGAAAGTAATGTAAGATCAATTGCTGGGGATATTTACAAACAAATTCTAATGCATAAAGAACTAAAATCGGAGGGCTATTTAGAACCAGATATTCGAGAACCTAAACCTTATTTAGAGCAATATAACATCTCATTATCAATTGGTGAAAGACCAGTGACACTGGAATCTCAACTGAATAAATTCTCAAGAGAAAAAACTTATACGGGATTTAATAAGGCTTGTCATTCTATGTATCGTTTTGATTCTTCAGATGAAGCTCGATTGGCCTATTTATTAGATAGAGAAGAACTAGTGGAAGATTGGTTACGTCCGGCTCCAAATCAATTTGAAGGATTATTTTGGAGAGATAATGAAGGAGAATCTCACCATCGCTATGAACCAGATTTTGTTGTTGAGTTAAACAAAGAAATAGTAATGATTGAGGTAAAGCCAGAAGTTGAAATTAATACCCCAAGTGTACAGGCTAAAAAACAGACTGCGGAAAAATATTGTGAAGTGGTAAATAAGAATATTGGGAAATTTGGAATTGTAAAATTATGGAGGTATGTAATCATACCAACAGAAAAAATAACAATTAGTTCAACTATAGAAAATTTATTGAAATATTATGCTTCCAAAGATCAAAAAGAAATAAAATTTTAAAAATTGGTTATTTATGAAATTAATTAAGAAATATGCCTAAACCAAACATAGTAATTAAAGAATTAATAAATAAAGTTTAACGTGAAGAATTTGTATAGTAGTTTAAGCCAAAGTGCATTTAAAGGGGAGTTGAAAGGTTAAGGGGAATAATCAAATTAATAACGATATGGAAACCAAATTTTTTTCAAGAGGTTCGGAATGGGGGAAATGGGATTTACACTTTCATACACCCAGTTCAACGGATTATGATGACATGTCCGTTACCGATCAAGATATAATAGACACTTTAGAAAAAGAAAACATTGTTGCTGTGGCAATTACGGATCATCATTTTATTGATGTTGAAAAGATTAAGAAGTTAAAAGAAATTGCCTTAGACAAAATAACTATCTTCCCAGGAATAGAATTCTGTTCAGATTCAAGAGGAGAGGAACCTATCCACTTTATCGGCATATTTCCTGATGATTCTGATTTTCAGTTTATCTGGGATGAAATCAATTCAAAAGCAAATATTGCTAAGCAAAAAAAAGAAGGGAAAAAAGATAATGAAATCTATTGTAACTTAAAGGAAACATCGAAGTTAATTAAGGAATTAGGCGGGCTTGTTACAATACATGCTGGAAGAAAATCAAATTCAATCGAAAAGATAAGTAATTCGTTACCAGTGAAAATGGCAGAAAAATTGGACATTGCCAACAATATTCAAATATTTGAACTTGGACAGGAAAGGGACCAGGAAGATTATAATAAGACTGTATTTCCAAAAATAGGTACTCACCCAATGATTATTTGCTCTGATAATCATAATGCTAAGAAATATAAACTAAAATGTAATTGTTGGATCAAGGCTAATCCAACTTTTGAAGGACTAAAGCAGGTATTACATGAACCCAAGGACAGGATTTTTCTCGGTGAAAGACCAGAAATACACATACAAGTTGAAACTAATCCTACAAAATATATTGATTCATTGAAAATAACTCAAGAAGCCACATATAATGGACAAGAAGGAAAATGGTTTAAAGACATTAATATTCCACTTAATCATGAGTTGATTTCAATTATTGGCAATAAAGGAAAAGGGAAAAGTGCAATTGCAGAAATAATTGGACTTTGCGGAAACAGTAGGGTTAGAGAAAGTGACTTGTCTTTCCTTAACATGCAAAAGTTTAAAAAATCGAAACTATCTCAAAATTTTACTGCCTCCATTGTCCTTCATAGTAATTTAGAATTATCAAAAAATTTAAATGACAATTTTTCTGTTGATGATGTGGAATACATTAAATATATTCCACAAGGTTATTTTAATACACTTTGCAATGAAATAGGTAAAAGCAAAACCTTTGAGGATGAAATTGAAAAAGTTGTTTTTCAACATTTAGAGCCTAAGCATCGATTAGGTAAAAATTCTTTCAACCAACTAATTGAATATAAAAAAACAATAATCAACCAAGAATTAGAAATTTTAAAAAAGGATATTTCGGAAATAAATTCAAATATCATCAAACTTGAAAAAAAGAAAAATACAAACTATATAGTTGAAATTGAGAAGAATATTGAAAAAAAACAGAGGGAATTAGACGCACATGATAAAAATAAACCACTCGAAAAAGTTGATCCTAATAAAGATAAAAAAATTGAAAGTGAGACGAAACAATTGATTGATGAAGTTGAAGCCCTTAAGAAACAGCTAGAAAGCTTTATCAAAGAAATCCAACAGAAAGAAGAAGAAATCTTGAAACTATCAGAAGAAAAAGAAGAACTTATTTTATCAAGAGACAATATAAAATTAAAAGTTGCTGAATTTGAAAGATTTAGAACCAATTCCAAAGCTAGTTTGCTGAAATATAAACTGGACATTGATAAAATAGTAAAAATACAAGTTGATATTTCTTCAATTGAAGCTCTAATCACTGAAAGGAGTGAAACCCTAAGTGCATTGCAAAAAGATTTAAGCGGGGAAGGAATATTATACGAACAAGTTGGGGAGGAAAACAAGAAGGGGCTTAAAGAGCAATTAGCCTTTACTGAAAAAGAAATATTTGAAAAACAAAAATTATTAGACAAACCAACTCAAGAATATCAAAATTACCTTAAAGACATTGAAATTTGGAGTAAAAAGCGTATTGAGATAGAGGGATCTGAGAGCATTTTTGATACGTTAAAGTACTATCAACAAGAGAAGAAATATATTGAAGAAAGTTTAATTAAAGAACTAAGTGAAAACCGTGAAGAGAGGATAATTAAATTAACAGACATTTATAATAAAAAAGCTGAAATTATAGAAATTTATAAAAACATTAAGGAAAAAATAGATAGTATTCTCGAATCGAATAAAGATTATCTGGATGAATATAGGGTTAATATTGAGGCGTCCTTTGAGTTAAGTGCTAATTTTAGTGAAAATTTTTTATGGAACATTAATCGAAAATCTTCTGGATCGTTTTACAGCATAGAAGGTAGTGAAAAAGTCCTCTCAAAAATATTAGAAGAAAAAAACTTTAACAAAATAGAGGATTTGAAATTGTTTATAACTACTATCATTGAACACCTCGAATATGATAAGAGGGATGCAAAAAACATTGTTGCTCGAAACATTGAAGACCAGGTTAAAGACATCGAAGGGTTCTACGATTATTTATTCTCAATAGACTATCTGGTAGAAAATTACAAATTAAAACTAGCCGGTAAAGAGTTAAATCAATTATCACCTGGCGAAAAAGGGGCATTACTCTTAGTCTTTTACTTATTGCTCGACAAGGACGATAAACCATTAATTATAGACCAACCAGAAGACAACCTAGATAATCAAAGTGTTGCAGAGATTTTGGTTCCCTTTATTAAACAAGCAAAAAAACGAAGGCAAATTATCATGGTTACTCACAACCCAAACCTTGCAGTTGTAGCAGACGCTGAACAAATCATTCATGTAAACATTGATAAGGAAAATGAAAATGAGTTTTCTTTCAACGCAGGAAGTATTGAAAATGCCGAAATCAATAAATACATAGTCGATATCTTAGAAGGAACCATGCCAGCCTTTGATAAACGAAAAATGAAATATAAAAAGGGATAAAAAGGTTTTAACATTAAAATACAAAATGCCAGAAAGACTCCTGGCATTTCAAAAATTCCGTGCGGGGGCATTTCTGCCCCCTTTTATTGCGGAGGGAGAGGGGATCGAACCCTCGTATCCATCTCTGGATAGCCTCTGGTTTTCAAGCAGGCACCTTACCACTCGGATCATCCCAGGCAAAGATTTTGAACTTTCCCTGGAATGCAAATTTCTTTTAGCGTTTCAGCTAAAAACAAAGGTAAAAATTATTATGGATTTCCATAAACAATATTTTAGGGGGTACGGGGGATTTTATCCACCGCAAGATTGCGTTTGGCGGATCAACTCATAAAAGTTGACCGTCCAAACGCAATCTTGCTATTGAGCGTTAGGGCCCGGATTTAGCATTGAAGTAAGCGAGAAATGAGCTTTGGATTAATGAACTTAACAGGCCGAAGAAGGGGAATCACTTAAGAAAGGAGTCATAGAAGTGAATTTCCAAAAGCTCATTTGTGGGAAGTTCTCAGTAAGTGGATAAACTTACTGAGAACTAAGGCAATGCTCAATTTGATTTGATATATGGATAAGAATTACCAAATTTTTAAAAAAAAGCCTGATGCTTTAGCATCAGGCTTTAGTGTTTACAGGAGCCCTCCTGTTGTAAATGCGAAATAGCTTCCATCGGAAGCGATAATCAGGTGATCCAGCACGGTTATCCCTAATAGCTGTCCAGCATCTTTTATCTGGTTCGTCATAACAATATCTGCCTCGCTTGGACGGATATTTTGAGAGGGATGATTATGGCAGAGAATGATATTGCTCGCATTAGTCAATAGCGCTAACATAAAAATAATTTTTACATCAACGACTGTTCCACTAGTACCTCCCGAACTAAGTTTGAACCAGCCCAAACAGAAATTTGCTCTGTTTAGTAATAATAAAAAAAACTCCTCCCTAAACTCAATTGTATTAAAATCAAAAAGATGAAACAGAATATTAAAGGAATCTTTCGGGTTGGAAATCTTCACGATATTTTTCAAATTTTGCCTATAGCTTACTTTTACTTCAGCTAATTCCGAACTTTTTTCAAAATTCTTTAGTCCCTTAAAACTACTTAGTGTCTTTTCCATAACATATTATTTTAAAAAGGGTTATAAAATTTTCATGTATTCTTTTTTCAAACAATAGTATTACCATGAGTTTATCCTGGCATTTCAAATTGTCAAGATTGACAGATTAAGAGAAAATTGTATTTTGAATTTGAATGAACTTTGTATCAACCATACAATATGGTATGGAAGGTATTACCTCTCACAATTTGAATTCATCTCATCTACCTGATATACTGTCACATGCTAAATTTCTAATTACTTTATCAGGTCCTGACCATATTTGTACTATATTTGTGTGAATTGATTTCCAAAAGAAACATTTTCAGGGAGGAATTATGTAGTTTTCAATTCATTGACCTCGGCATCAAAGACGAACACCACCAATGGCAAGAGAAATGAAAACAAGAAATTTTTTAGGAAAGAAACGTTCAGGCGTTATATTGAGAAGTTTACTTGCCCTTTGCATTTTCACCATTGTGGCAGGATGTAAGAAAGATTCTGAGGTTGTTCCTAAAGAGGAAGAACCCATTGTATCGCTTTCCCCTTTGGGTCAAGTGACCTATGAGGGAACCCCAATCTTGGTTACCTGGAGTGTAGTTGGGAAAGTAAGCTCTTTTCTTGTAAAAAAGAATGGAGCCTTCTTTTCTGACTCACTAGTGGGATCATTCTTGGTCTCAGCACCAACGGAGAACCAAAAATTTGAAATAGAGGCTGTCTCTGAAAGTTGGGAAGCTATACATCGGCAGTTGGAAATAATAATTCCCGGTCAACAGCCGCTACCCGAATTCGAATACGCTTACACCAAGGGTTCAATTTTGTATGATACGGAAGATACAATCTTCTGGTCAGCCAAAAATGCAACCAAGGTTTTCTACATTTTCCCAGATGGCAACAAAATGTTGTTGCCTGTAAAAGGATTCCTTGCAATGGGAAAACTTAAAAAAGACACCATCTACCATCCACTTGAGGCACAAGGAGTTGGTGGAACCATAGTCTCTTCGGAGTTGAAAACCATTGTTGCTCCTCCCACATTTATGGATAGGATAACGGTTTCTCCTTTGAGTGTGGATTCTTCTCATGTGAGTTGTACAGGTGAAGATGGAACATGGGAGCTAGCTTATACCACTCAAAAAGATAGAGATACCAGATATGTTTTCCAAAGAAATGGCACATGGATAGCTTACAGGTATGGAGTTATGGTTAACTATGATTTGTTTTCCATATCTGAGGTTGATTCAATTTTTGTCTTTGGGGGACGGGTCTGCAAGATACTTTCTTTTGAAAATGGTGTCATGATAACTACATCTCAGGTGTCAAGTTTTGGGTGTCCTGGGAACATTGGTTTTGTCAAAGAATTTTATCTACCCAAACCCTTGTAGTAAAATTTATATCTTGGATAGAATACATATGAAAACAAGAAATTTTTTAGAAAAGAAACGTTCAGGCGTTATTTTGAGAAGTTTACTTGCCCTTTGCATTTTCACCATTGTGGCAGGATGCAAGAAAGATCCCATTGATCTTCCTCAGCCACCACCTTCGGATTCTTTAATCCTAAAGCTATCTCTCAATGGAGTACAAGTATTAAACACCTACAGTTTGGAAATAGGTAATGGGGACAAAGTTTGTCTCGTCTGGGAATATACAGGTAAGACTCCATTCCAAATATTAATGAATGGTCAACATTTCTCCGAAAGGCTAAAAGGGGACACAAGCGTTACGGTGAGTGAATCGCTAATATTTAGATTCACGGTTCAGGGAAATCTACTGTCCCAACAAATTAATGTCAGTTTGAAAATTGAGAACGTACTGCCAACGATTACATCTTTTACTTCCAGTAAAGATACTATTGCAGTGGGAGACTCAGTTGTTCTTACACTTAGATATTCCAATGGGGATACTAACTCAATTACGAGCAATAGTATACCAACACTTATAAGTCTTAATAATGACAGTGTGGTAAGCCTTACTGTTTTCCCAACTGTAAATACGCGGTACACTGCTACTGTGTGGAACAAATATGGATCGGCTTCTGCCTTTCTTGATGTTATAGTAACTGAGCCACCGTTGCCTACGAATATTGATATTGTTTCTGCTCATCCTTGGAGTATAAAGTCACCTTATTTACGTAAATGTAGTTTAGAAAATTCTTGGGATACTATATCTATTAATGACCAAGGGTGGTTGGATGAAAAGAATTTCTTTTATTCTGATTATACAGAAAAAACCTATAGGTATGGTGAAGTAGTTTTAAACACCACCTTCCTTATTACAGAGGATTCTCTTTTTTGGGGTAATGGTCCATATCATATTGATGTTTTAAACGACACTCTAATGATAATTACACATCAGATTCCATCATTTGTTTGTTCTTCAGGGTTTGTTTTTACTCAATCGACTTACGTTCCATCTGTTCCATAAATCTTGTTTCGTATTATATTGCTTTTCAATTTTTAAAGCAGTCTCTTAGGATAGAACTTTTAATATTTAGTTATCAATATTCCTTAATGGTTTCTTATTCAATTTCATTATAAAGTTGTGCGACACGGTTTTATTGACTGTGCAAAATAAATCAGTTATACTCAAGTCATTAAAAATTAATAATAGAACCGTTGCCCTTAAATGGGACTCTCCTTGACCGGAGCGGAACGAACAACGAAGTCTATGTTCAAGACATTATTACTTGACTTTTATGTAATACGTGTTAAGATAGTTTTTGGAAGTCTTTCAAAGATTTCCAAAAGTCATCTTATCCCTATTTGGTAATAAAATGGCTTACACATTGGCCCGCAGGTTCGTTCCGGCGGGTCTTTGTGTATCTATGAAAGAAAAAATAAAAAAGTATTTAGAATGGAAGGGGACCTATGCACCACGTGCCAGCATTGCATATAAAATTTGGCTCGACCGATTTGTCGAGATATGTGGTTCGAAACCACTAGAGAAATACGAACTGTCAGATTTTATTAAATATAAAAATTGGGTTGAACTTCATCACAGTTCATATTGTATTCAGTATGCGACAGTTGTCATTAAGAATTTTTTCAAATTCTACAGAGACCAGGATTACAAATGTCTTTCGTCATCATTTATTAAAATTCCGATTGTGCGTGGAAAATCGCATCGGGCAATAACAGAGGATGAATTCAACAAAATTTTAACCAGCATACCATCGAAGGAATTCCGGTCTCTGAGGGATATTGTCATGATCCGTCTGTTATGGGATACAGGAGTCCGGGTTTCTGAGTTATGCGAATTAAACACTTCACAGATCAATGAAAACGGCCATTCATCCGTGATATACACAAAAAAATCAAAGAATCAGAGAATAATCGTCTGGTCAGAAGAGACCCACCGATATATAATCAAATATCTTTCAATGCGACTCAAGATTGATACGGCGATTCATTCTGATGCTCTTTTTCTAAGCGTAGGCCGGGAATACCGTTGGAGCCAAAGAATAACCAGACGAAGTGTTGAGCGATTAATCAAAGCATATGCATTGAGAGCTAATATTAAAGAAAAAATAACGCCTCATAGCTTCAGACATGGTTGGGCACATAAGCGTCGGGATCAAAATGCACCCCTGGCGTTCATACAAAGGGGATTAGGGCATGTAAGCCCGATATCAACCTTTATTTACGAACAATACACTGATAATGAATTTGTTCAAAATGCTGACAGATACCTTTCAGAAGCCTAATATTTGCTTGCATCGAAAAATTGTCTATGCTAAAATTTAACAAGTTAATTGTTAGTTCTTTAGAATTGAAGAAAGATGTAGTGTCGTGCAATATTTGTTGATAGGACAAGGAGGGGAACACTAAAATATCTTTTATTTACAAGATCGCATCTTGTGTTAGATAAATTTAGTGTCGCACAATATATCTTAGTTGTGTCAAGTCCTTTAGTATTTCAGCTAAGAATTTTAAAAAATTCAGAAATTTATTTCCTTAATCATCAGCAACTTGTACTTAGCGGTCTGTGGAATTGCCGAAGTTTTTTGATTTGATTTTCAAACAATCGGCATAATCAGTGTTGCCCTTTTTTGGGGCCATACGAACTCTCTCGTATTGGAACGAACAACACTGACCAGAGAATTTATAGAGGTACCAACATGAGTACCGGGAATTCCATAGACCGCTGTGTAAATGATTACACCGCATAAAGGTCTATATTATTAATAACCAATTATTTCAACATGAGACTATTTGATATTTGCACCAGGAAGTTCTACGAGAAGGATGGAGAAGCCAAAGTGAAGTGGTATAGAGCAGGAATAATGAAAGAGACTGACCAGGGGACGAGGTTTATTCGTCTGTTCCAACAGCCGGAAACTGACTTTCTCGTATTCGAGAAAAAAGAACCAGAAGGTGGTGAGAACAAGGTAATTAAATATTAGAAGTCCATCACTTCTTTATGGAGAAGCCTCATACTACGCCTGTCCCCAATGTTATTTTTGATATCTATATGAAAGAACTAAACTCAACTGAGTTGAAGGTTCTTCTTGTGGTTATCCGGCAGACCCTTGGTTGGGCTGACAGGCGTGGTATGTATGGCAGGAAAGAAGTTGATTGGATTTCGGGGAGTCAATTAATTCAAAAAACTGGTTGCTCAAAACGAGCTATTACTTCAGCCGTTGATCTCCTCGTACAGAAAAAACTAATTGAAGTTTTTGATGATAGGGGAATTGTTTTAAATGACCCAATGAAAAGACAGGGGAAATACCGGTTGTATTATGGCATCCATTCCTCTGTCTATAAGCCTGTGGATAAGCCTGAATATTACGACCCAACTTGTGCAAATTTTGCACAAGACATCAGCAAAAAATGCACAGCACTTGTGCAAAAAATGCGTATAACAAAAGAAACTCTACAAAACTAACTCTTACAAAAGAAAGCATTAATCATGAATAATATATGGGATTCATCTGCTCTATTTTTTTTATCCTCTTAATTTCAATAAAGTACATAATACCTTCTAAGTAATAAAATGAGTCAAATTGTTTTTGATCAAAGTTTTCTTTACGATAATACTTAAGCATCCTATTTCCATAAGCATTAGCTTGGTCATTGTCCTTTTTAATATCTTTCAAAAATCTATAATACAAGTAGTTTGCAAGCACATTCTCAGGATCAACGACCAAAGCTTTTTTATAAAATCTTTCGGCTTCAATAAAATTCTTTAAATCTTCTTGCAAAAAATCAGCATATAATAGTAGAACTGGAATTCTATTTGGTTCTAAGGAAAGAGCCATCATAAAATACTTATTTGATTCAACAAAGTCGAATTTCTTACGAAATAGTATAGCTAGGAAAAAGATAAATTTAATATCATCTGGACTAACTTCAACAGCTTTTTGAAAATATTTTTTTGCATCAGTATACTTATCATCTTCAAGTAACAACAACATACCATACTCCTTATTTGCAAGCGGATTATTAGCATTCTTTAGCAAGGCCCTTTCAAAATAGGACTTACTTTCAGCAAGTTTTCCTAACTGAAAAAAACATCTTGCTATTGAACATAAAATATAATCCTGAGATCCCTCATATTTGACATTCTTTAATATATCAATGGCATCTTTAAAATCTTTATCTAAATATAGTTTATTTGCCAATATTAAAAAAATAGATTCTTTTAGGTCCACAAACACTTTACCCTCCGAAATTTCAACAAGTCGTTGAACTTTTATTATATCTCTCCAAGTTACTTCAACATTAAAAAATCCTTCAGAAAAGTCAAAGGGGATGAGATAATGTAAGAAAATTTTATGAGGCCACTCTTTAGGTTTTGAGTCTCTTCCCCAAATAATAAGGCTAGTGTTTTTTATTTGTTTTCCAATATTCCTAGCCATTTGGTCTGTAAAATCAAAATTTTCACAGGCTAGGTATTGAACATCCCAATCTAGGCTTTCTTCATAACTCATCTGAAATAAATTCGTCTTTAATTCATGTCCCGCCATCGATAAATATGAAGAATCTTCTGGATTATAAAATGGTAGAATTAAAATATTGAATTTGGTTGAATCAAAAGAGATATTTCCAAATACCTGCTTTTGAATTCCTTCAGTTTGTTTTACTTGGAGAATGGCAATCTCCCTGGATATTAATGTGCCATCTGTATTATAAAATTGGCAATATCTATCTCTCCAGTCCTTTCCATAGCAACCAATAAATAAGGCCGTTATCAATTTTTTACTTCCATTGTGTTCAGCCCTTCCGTCTCCAATTGCATTATGTATAATATTTTCTGAAATAATTCCATATTCAATAGATTGATAAGTTTTTACTTTTATTTCCGAGATGTTATTTCTAAAAACTTTCGCCTCATTTAGCAAATGTATATTATCCTCCATACATAATTTAAGAGCTTCAACCAATTTCCCTGAATGTTTCAACGTCATTATTTCACGCAACTCTACAACAAGATTTTCGGGAATTAGAACATTCTTTTTCATAAACTTACTTAGTCTTGATTCATATTATTCGCTCTTGTCTATTCTTGTATTTTCTTGTGAGTTCTTGTATTTTTTGGAACACCTAGCGCACAACAATAAATTTGTCGCTCAAAAGTAAAAAAACTTTTTAACAAATGTTCTTAGAAAACAGGCAATAAAAAACCCTCCTCCAGTTGACGCTGGAAAGAGGGTAAACCCAAGGAACATAGTTCCTGGGGCCTACCGAGCAGCGATGAAGCCACTGCTGATAAGCAATGACAGTATATACCCTTATTGGTATACTGTCAACCCCACCTATTCAATCCACACTCCCTAGATTCTTTCCGGCTTTCATCTGTTTCGGTTCACTGAACAAGCTAGAACCTTTAAATTCTATCTTATATGAGCCGTATCCCTCTTTATGAATTACAGATCAGGTATTATATCCTGACTCATCCACCAGCAAATCGGATGGAACAACCATCCATGAATAACGTGGACCCCAAGATTAAACCGCTGATAACTGAGGACGAACAAAAAAACACCACCGATGTACCAGGAAAGAATTTACCTAGCCGAGATTCAGACGCTTCTCCGATATCGTGACAAGAGATCAATCCGACGGTGGTGCCACAATAACAATGTACGGATGATAAAAGACCACGGGTCAAACCGTCCTTTTGTTCTGAAAGAAGAATTCGATCAAGCGATTGAAACTAATAATCGGGGCGATAATTCCGGAAAGTCTTCAAAGAGAGAAATGATGATGCAGAAATTCAACCAAATCTCAGAATCCGTCCGGGACTATAAACCAGGGGAAAACGAAAAGAAAATCCTGTCAATATTTACATCTCTATTATAACAGAGCTATGATATCACCGATGGAGAATAAACCTTTGATCATTCCTGAATCAAAAAGATGGAAGGGGTTAAAAGTTTTCTGTTATGAATGCGGTACGGTAGCATCAGATATATGTAAAAAAACGGGCAAACCGATTACACAGTGCAAGAATGGAGATAAGCATGTGTTCAAAGTAGTCGTTCATGTCCCTGGCTCAAAGAACCAAAGAAGAACAAAGAATTTATTAACCAGGGATGTTAACAAAGCCATCCAAGAGGCAATTGAATTTGAGAAACTCGCAAAGAGCAAAGAGTACGAGAAAGAAAACATAAAGAATGAACAACCGGTAAACGAGCAACCAACAGACAATCGACCCTACCTCCTGATCCATGCCCTAGCAAGGTATGTCAGTTGGCTTGCCAATGAAGGAGTGCCAGCACACCTTCGAAAAACAAGAAGTCCGGAACATATCAAAGATGTTCAAAGAGTGATGGTAGTCTTAGTTGCAAGTTTGAAAGCGAAAGAATACAACCTGGAAACCACCACCGTAGGAGATATCAATAATACTATGGTGGGAAAAGTCTTCGAATATCTGGAAGGAAAGAAACTTGCACCACGGACCTTTAATAAATATTTTGGATTTTTCACGTCATGGTTGAAGTGGTACGCCGAGGAATACGATGTTCCTATCAGAAATTATTTTGAAAAGGTACCTCGGAAAAACCTAAATCCAAGACCGCAAGCAATAATTTTCCATGAGTACAAAGCACTGCTTAGAATCATAACTGCTGAGAATGGAATCAAGACTTATAAAGGTGGAGTAAAACCTATAAGAAATCTGTATCGTCCATGGTTAGCAGATGCAATCCGAATGGGATTAGAATCAGGAAGAAGGAGAGAGGAAATAATCAATATGAAATGGAAAGACCTCTTTGTATATGATGATCAGGAATTTATAAAAGTTGAAGACTACAAAGTGAACAGGATTCAAAACAGAATCGGAAAAGACGAAAAGAAATTCATCGATGTACCGGTTACCAAATCCTTGAAAAAATTACTTGACGAACTTGGAAGAACAAAGTACATGGAATCAGATAATTATATTTTGGCACCGGAAATAAAAATGAGTCGCAAAAGGGTAATGGCAGATGTGCTTAGTCGTGGTTTTTCGCATTATTACGATCAGTTGAATACAGGTAAAAAACTAACTTTCAAATCTTTAAGAAAAACATACATTACAGCAGTTGACATGTTTATTGGTCATGGAAATACCAAAGTAATTACTGGACATACCAATGACAAAATTCTTGATAACAATTACATCGATAGTCAAATGAAGGCAAAGGTAGCCGGTGAAATGGAAATCTTTCCAGAAAACGAAGAAAGGGCTAATGAACTTAATGAAGTCCGATCCCTGGCCAGCGATAAAGAGAAAAATCAAATAATAAGGAGGTAAGATGGACCAAAATCAAAAATTCCGCACCTTAATTCCGCACCTGTACCACATTTTTTCCGCACCTTTCCTGTGGAATTGGTCAAACACCTACAATAAAAAAAGTCGCAAACATCTGATTTTCAGTTATTTGCGACTCGTACCCCGGAAGGGACTTGAACCCTTACGACTTTGCAGTCACAGGATTTTAAGTCCTGCGTGTCTACCAGTTCCACCACCAGGGCAGATGTTGATTTGATGATAAAAAAACCCTCAGCATAAGAGGGTTTTCTGGAGCGAAAGACGGGATTCGGACCCGCGACCCCGACCTTGGCAAGGTCGTGCTCTACCAGCTGAGCTACTTTCGCATGGTAATTTTAAGGCTGCAAATTTAGACAAATTTTCATTTCCTCCTACTTTTTTTCAAGCAATTTTTTAATCTCGTTCAACTTCAGCAATGCTTCAACCGGGGTGAGTGTGTTGATTTCTGTGTTAAGAATGTCTTCCTTAATCTGTTGCAGGAGGGGATCGTCAAGCTGGATGAAGCTCAACTGATACCCCGGGTCGCTGATTGGACCGGCATGACTGGTGATGTGCTGTTTTTTTCCTTTTCCTCCGAATCCTGAAAACTTATCCTTCATCGGTTTTCCAAGCTCCTCGGCGTTATGGCTTTCCTCGAGTTGCCTGAGCATTTCTCCGGCCCTTTCAAGTACGGATGACGGCATTCCGGCCATCTTTGCCACATGGATCCCAAAACTGTGCTCACTACCTCCCGGGAGTATCTTTCTCAGAAAGATCACCTTGTTCTGAATCTCCTTGACAGCCACATGATAATTTTTAATGCGTGGCATGAGCCCCGCCATCTCATTGAGTTCATGATAATGGGTGGCAAAGAGCACTTTCGGCCTATACAACGGATGCTGATGCAGGAACTCCGCGATGGCCCATGCAATGCTGATCCCGTCGTAGGTACTGGTTCCCCGCCCGATCTCATCCAGGAGAATCAAACTCCTGTTTGAAATGTTATTCAGGATGCTGGCTGTTTCGTTCATCTCCACCATGAAGGTGGATTCGCCTGATGAAATATTATCGGAGGCCCCTACCCTTGTGAAAATCTTGTCGGTCAACCCGAGAACTGCACTTTCGGCCGGAACAAAACTACCCATCTGGGCCATCAGGACGATCAGTGCTGTTTGACGCAGCAGGGCCGATTTTCCCGACATGTTCGGCCCGGTAAGGATGATGATCTGCTGCGAACGGTCCTCCAGGTAAACATCATTGGCGATATACTCCTCCCCCGTTTTAAGCTGCTGTTCAATGACCGGATGTCGCCCTGCCCTGATATCCAGTATCAGGGAATTATTTAGTTCAGGCCGTACATAATGATGTTTTACGGCGCTGGCCGCAAACGAAACCAGGACATCCAGCCGGGCGATGAGGGAGGCATTGAGCTGGATCGGCTGGATGTAATCGGCAAGGAATAGGATCAGATCATTGTAGAGCTTCAGTTCAATCTCCATCATCTTCTCCTCGGCATGAAGGATCTTTTCTTCATACACCTTGAGTTCTTCTGTGATATACCGCTCGGCATTCACCAGCGTTTGCTTGCGCTGCCATTCAGGCGGAACCTTTTCCTTGTGTGAATTGGTTACCTCAAGATAATATCCAAACACATTGGTATACCCGATCTTCAGGGAGGATATACCCGTTCGTACAATCTCGCGCTGCTGGATGCTCACCAGGTAATCCTTCCCTGAAAATGCCATTTGCCGCAGTTCATCAAGTTCGGGGGACAATCCTTCTCGGATGATGTTCCCCTTGATGGCCAATGCCGGGGGATCAGGATTGATCTCCCTTTCGATGCGGTCGCGTACCATCTGGCATACGTTCAGCTGATCCCCGATCTTCTTCAGTCCCTCATTCCCGGATGATTCACACAATACCTTCACCTCATCAATGGCATCCAGCGCTCTTTTCAGGTAGATCATCTCACGTGGATTAACCCTCGCGACGGCAACTTTTGAGATTAACCGTTCAAGATCGCCAATCTGCTGAAAATGATGGCGGATCCGCTCGGTGGACTCCCCGTGGAGCGTGAAATATTCAACCGCATCGAGCCTTTCCCCGATGGGTTGCAGGTTCTTCAGCGGAAGGATGATCCATCGCCGCAGCTGACGGGATCCCATGGGTGAAACAGTCTGGTCGAGTACATCCAGCAACGTTTTTGCATTTTCGTTCACTGAATTTAACAATTCAAGGTTGCGGATGGTGAAACGGTCAAGCCAAAGGTATTGATCCTCCTCGATGCGACTCAGTTTGCAAATATGCTGGATTTTATCGTGCTGCGTTTCGGCCAGGTAATGAAGGGCCGCCCCGGCTGCGATCACACCCATTTCAAGGTTTTCAACCCCAAATCCCTTCAACGAAGCGGTGCCGAAATGTTTGAGCAGGAGATCGTTTGAAAAATCGGAGGTAAAGACCCAGTCATCAAAAGTTGAAATATAAAATTTACTCCCGAACAGCTCAGTAAACTCCTGCCGCTTGCTCTTTTGTATGATCACTTCACTCGGTCGGAAACTCTGGATCAGCTTGTCAATATATTCAAAGTTGCCTTGTGCCAGGTAAAACTCACCTGTCGATATATCCAGAAAGGAGACTCCTGATGTTTTTGATTCCAGATGTACCCCGGCCAAAAAATTATTCTCTTTCTGATCCAGGATCTTATCGTGGTATGAAACTCCGGGGGTGACTAATTCCGTAACCCCTCGTTTTACGATCGTTTTGGTCAGTTTGGGGTCTTCCAGCTGATCACAGATGGCTACACGTAACCCTGCTTTGACCAGCTTTGGAAGGTAAAGATCGAGCGAATGATATGGAAAACCTGCCAATTCCATGTAGGCAGCCGCCCCATTGGCCCTCCTTGTAAGCACAATCCCGAGAATATTCGATGCCCGTATGGCATCTTCCCCGAAGGTTTCGTAAAAATCGCCCACACGGAAAAGTAAAAGGGCATCCGGATACCTCGATTTGATGGCATTGTATTGCTTCATTAACGGGGTTTCGGCGTACTCTTTCGGCTTTGACATCAGGAATAATCCAAATAGATAAGGATAGAATATCCATCCAAAGCAAAAAAAAAGTGTCCGGGATGGAAAACAATTTCCAAAGGTAAACAGGAGATACCAAGCTGCACAGGTTTGTTGATAAATTTCGATAAAATCAGGAGGACTGAACATTTTGAGTTGTAAATTTGATTCATGAAGAAGCTGACCATGCCCGAACTCCGGAGACTTACGGTTGAAGAATTCAAATCCTCAGAAAAATTGCCTGTGGTAGTGGTCCTGGACAATATACGCAGCCAGAATAACATAGGTAGTGTGTTCCGGACGTCGGATGCATTCCGGCTTGCAGGAATTTATCTTTGCGGGATCACCGCCACCCCCCCCCATCGTGAAATTCACAAAACCGCACTGGGGGCCACCGAATCCGTCGACTGGGTTTACGTTCCAACCACCCTCGAAGCTGTAAAAGAGCTTCACTCGAAAGGCTTTACCATACTGGCCATTGAACAGGCCGAAGGGAGTATAAAACTTTCAGAATACCTTCCCACCCCGGGTGAAAAACTGGCCGTCATCTTTGGGAATGAGGTTAATGGGATTGAGGAGGAGGTGCTCCCGCATGTTCAGGGATGCATTGAAATACCGCAATACGGCACCAAGCACTCCATCAATATTTCGGTCGCGGTAGGGATCGTGATATGGGATATCTTTAACAAAATGAATATTTTTAAAAATATATGAAACCCTCAGGAAATTTTATCGTACAACAAAGATATCACATGCTCAACATGAATTAAAAACTCATATTTGACCAGTGTTTTGGAAAAAAATTTTGTTGGTTTAATTCAATTTTTCTATTTTTACACTGTCAATACAGTAAAATAACATAAGGCGCTATAATTCAATAAATTAATAAATTTACAAAAATAATTATTCATTTTGAATCTAAATATTTGTTTAAAGCCGCATTATATATACTATATTTGCTAAATCAGTAACAAAAATCAAATTATAATTTAAATCCTGAAGTATGAAAAATTTCTATCTAACCCTGACGAAAACCTTAATCGTCCTTCTGATGTTTATTGTGCCAATGATTCCATATGCACAAACTCAAACAAAAGAAGCTCCCAAGAAAGATGCAGAAAAGACCGAGAAGGCTAAAACCTCAAAATGTTCAAAGGCATCGACCTACAGTTATTGGTCAGTTACTGCCTATGGTGCACTGGACCAATTCAACGGTGATCTGTCAAAAAATATTTTATTCAATGACAAATGGATGTTCGGCGCCGGTGGAATGGTGACCAAACAATTTACCCGGGTAATTGGTGCTCGTTTCAGAGGTGGCTGGGTTCCCCTGCGAGGATCTGTTACTAATAAATATGTTCCAATGGCAGCTCCGCTCGGTTCTGATGGAAAAATTTCCGAGAATTTCAAATCATGGGTTATTGAAGCTGATCTGGAAGCCACGATCAACTGGGTAAACTGGATCATGGGCTACAAGCCGGAGCGGTTTTTCTCCTCATACCTTGTTGCAGGTATCGGCCTTGATCACACACAAGGTGCAAAATTCGATAACAACGACCCTCTAAAGGTTATTGGCTATATCGGATATCCCTCACACAAGGGACTCTTAAATGACGGCTACGGCAACAACAGTGGCATCGGAAGCTGGAATATGGAATTTAAAGCCGTTGCAGGTATTGGATTTGATCTCAACCTGAGTGAACATTGGTCAATCAATCCTGAACTTCTCTGGAGATGGAGAAGCAGCGATTACCTTGACATGACCGAAGGCGGCGACAAACAAGTAATCAATGACATGTACAGTGGATTTAATCTCGGCCTTACCTATAAGTTCTCCGGCGGATGCAACCTGAAGAATTTAGCCAAGGAATATGACATGGTCAAATATGAAACCACCCCGGCGGTTCTTACCGAAAAGGGCGACTCTGTTGTTGTAACCGTTAAAGGAACCATTCCTCCGAAGTTTATGTGCGCTACAGCAGCTATGTATTTCCAACCCGTACTTACATACCAGGGTGGACAATATGAAATGCCTTGCGGAACACATGTCTATGGTGAAAAACTTTCGGGTACCGGTACAATGATTAAGTACAAAGAAGGTGGTTCATTTACCTATACTTGTGTTTTCCCATACAAACCGGAGATGAATACATCCATGCTTTCTGTGACTCCCATAGTTTATGAAGCAAAGGAAAAAGTTCTCCTCAAAAAGGACGAGATCAAGGTAAAAGCCAAATTTGTGGAAATGCCAAAACGTGACCTTGCGCCTGGTATCATTTACACCGCCACCCGCGTTCAGCACGACGAAATCACCCTCATCGGAGATCATGGTTACCAGAAAGAGGTTCTTGTATCAAAAACCGGAGCCATCTATTTTAAAAAGAACAAATTTGACCTTGATATGAAATTTGGCGTCAACAAAACTGATGCTGCCAAAAACGGACTGAAAGACCTCGATAGTTTCATCCAGCAGGGATGGAAAATCAAGGATATCGCAATGAATGGCTATGCTTCACCTGAAGGAGAAGAAACATTCAATGCCAATTTATCTGAAAACCGTTCCAAAACAGGAAACAAATGGATGATTGATCAATTCCAGGGATGGGCAAAAGAGGCCAACAAAGGCAACAAAGACAAAAAAACAGTGAAAGCTGCTGTTGAAGCTGCCGGGAAAGATGTAAACATGACCCTGCAACATCATGGTCCGGATTGGAACGGATTCCTCAAAGAGGTCCAGGCAAGTAACCTGAAAGACAAGGATAAAGTTCTGAACGTGATCAACTCCAACAATGATCCCCTCAAAAAAGAACAGGAAATCCGCAATATGATTCTGATCTATCCTGAAATTGAAAAAAATCTGTTACCCGAGCTGCGTCGTTCTGAAATCACAGCTACCCTCTACGAACCGAGATTCACAGATGCTGAACTGCTCCAGTTTGGTGCCTCGAATCCTGAGAAACTGAAGTTGGAAGAGCTTCTTTATGCTGCAACACTCACCAACGATAACAATGTTAAGGTGACCATTCTCGAGAATGCAGCAAAGCAATTCCCGGCTAACTGGAAAGCATTGAACAATGCGGCTGTTGCCCAGATTGCAAAGGGAAACCTTGGCCGCGCCAGCGAACTTCTCACCAAAGCACAGGCTGCTGCACCGAACAATGGTATTATTGAAAATAACATTGGCGTTGTTGCTGCAAAACAGAAAGATCTGAAAAAAGCTGAAGCACAATTCAAGAAAGCTGCCACCCTCGGTGAAAACACCAATTACAACCAGGGAGTTCAGTTGATCCCCAAAGGTGATTATCCGAAAGCACTGACCATGCTTGCCAATGCAAAATGCAGCTATAATCTTGGTCTTGCCCAGTTGGTATCAGGCAATACCTCCGCTGCTGAAACTACCTTAAAGTGCGCTCCACAAACACCCGAAACCAGCTATCTGCTTGCAATCACAGCTGCACGTGCCAACAACAGCAAAGCACTGTATGAAAACCTGATGAAAGCTTGCCAGAATGCCGATCTGAAAGCCCAGGCAAAAGGTGACCGCGAATTCTACAGCTTCGCCAACACACCTGAATTCCAGAACATCGTAAAGTAATTTTGTTTGCTGATTTTTAAAGAAGCCGGTCCGACATGTCGGACCGGCTTCTTTTTTTTACCGGAAATAGAGACATCACTGGGATAATCCCCCCCTGACCGGGGTCTTTTGAATCCGGTGCATTCCCACAGGATATTCCGTAAAAATCACCTCTTTCATCCACAGATAATCCTCATTCCGTTCCACAAAATCAATGTCATTGGTGTCAATGAGAAGCACCCGCTGATCAACTTGTTGCCGGAGGAAGTCGAGGTAGCCGGACTGGATTTTATCCAGGTAATCAAACTGGATATTCTGTTCATAGGGCCGACCTCTCTTCTGGATATTCTTCTTCAGGTTATCGAGGTTAAGATATAAATAAACTATCAGATCTGGCTTAGGAACCACCGAACTGACAATTGCAAAGAGTTTGCTGTAGAGCCCGAATTCGAGTTGCTCCAGGTTACGGCTTGCAAAAATCAGGGATTTGAAAATAAAGTAATCGGCTATCGTAAAGGTCTTGAACATATCAGAAGCCCCAAACTGGCCTTTAAGCTGCTGGTACCTGTCTGCCAGAAATGACAACTCAAGAGGAAAAGCATACCTGGCCGGATCTTCGTAAAATTTCGGCAGAAATGAATTTTCTTCGAACTGCTCCAGGATCAGTCGTGCATTGCACTCCTCGGCCAGTCTTGTGGCGAATGAGGTCTTCCCTGCACCAATATTACCCTCTATGACGATATAATTGTACAAAATCGGACTGTTAACTAATCATGCCAATTACCTTTAATCGGTCGCGACATTCATTTAGAAGCCCCGAAACTTTTTTTTTCAATACAGGATGGATGAAGCCTGGCGCAATTTCATTGAGCGGAACAAGGGTGAACAATCGTTCATGCAGGCGGGGATGAGGGATCATGAGGCTGTCGGTGAACACCAGCTTATTTCCATAGAACAGAATATCCAGGTCGATCGTACGGCCTGCATAACCCTGCCCGCCCTGGTTATCAGAAAGAGGTTGTTGCGATCCAGGAGGCAATACCGGCACCCCGCATCCACAACCACTGAAAGGCCTGATTCTTCCCAGCTTTGTTTCAATGTCCAGCAGTTGTTCCAGTAGTTCCCCGGGTGACAGACTCGTTTCGATTTCGACCACCTGGTTCAGGAAACTGGTGGGATCATCAAATCCCCAGGGTTCAGTTTCATAAACGGATGACTTTTTCAAGAGTTTTCCAGCTTGTTCTGAAATCATTTGGATACCCTTGGCCAGAAAGTCCTTCCGATTGCCCCTGTTGCTGCCAAGCAGTATAAAAACCTCTTTCATCTGAATTATTTGGCATAGAGGGTTCGCAGGAGGTAATCGATCTTTACACCATACTCCGGATCGGCTGCCCATTTTCCGGAAAGGTCGTGAATAGTGACCACTGTGCCACGTTGAACAATGTCAAACCGTTTATCCACGACAGGGGGTTTAACAGGCTCATAGCTTGCATAGGCTTTCAGATGCTGAATGTGGGCCCTCACCCCCTCTTCCAGAGAGTTGAACCAGTCTCCTCCCGACCATTCATTAACAGCCCCCAGTCCGCAAAAATTATTCTGGTACCGGCTCACCGAACCAGTAAACCGTAAAAAACCTGTTTCAAGGCACATCTGGCAAACTGCAACATCATGGTTGACTCCCTCCCTCCTGCTTTCCACAATATAAGTTCTGATCAGCCGCTTTACATAAATTGTGTCCAGATCGTTGTTGTGTTCGAGCATGAAACGGATCAGGTTTCCAGGGGCCTTCCTTCCGCAATCCATAACCATGAAAGATGGTACAGGTGTTTTTGCTGTATATTTGGCAGAAGCGACAACCGGTTTATATGAAGGCACTCCAGGTTTATAAGGTTTTCTGTATGGTTTCAGCGTCCCAGGTCCTGTTTTACCGACCCGGGCATCTGTTTTCCTTGAAAGGGCTTCGGTATGCCTGATGATCATGTCAGCTCTCCTCAGAACATCCTCTGTTTTCTTGGAAGAATTGTCCTTACCCCCCTCATTTCCATCTGAGTACACGGAAAAAGCCGACAAAAGCAATAAAGAAAGAAAAATCAATTGTTTTTTAAGCACCTGATGATGATTTTCTGCTGGCAATGATACATAAAATCATACGTATTTGAATACCCGGAAATTGTTTGTTATTCACAAATTGCTGTTAATCCATGATCACCTGCAGGGTCGGTTTTGTAACTGCCGTCAATAATTTGCGTCAAAATATATTATATTTGTAATTATTTCGAATTTTTCAGGTAACCATTCATAATCAAATTCTTTACCCATGAAACAGTTTTTCAAATTTATGTTCGCCAGCATGCTGGGAACATTTTTAGTTTTAGCACTGGTGACCCTGATCACCATTGGTATCATTGCAGCTATTGTTGCTACTGCTTCAACCGAAGAAACAGTTATATCGAAAAACACCATTCTTCATATCAAACTCAATAAAGAGATTGCCGACCGTGGTTCGAAAACGAAATTTATGATGGGCTATGCCGGTCCCGAAAAAACCACCGGACTCAACGATATTCTGGATAACCTAAAAAAAGCGAAGAAAGATGACAATATTGCAGGAATTTACCTCGATCTGAGCGATATTCCATCGGGAATCTCAACCATCGATGAAATCCGTGACGGGTTGATCGACTTCAAGAATTCAGGAAAATTCATCTGGGCCTACAGTGAGGTCTATTCACAGAAATCATATTACCTGGCAAGCGTGGCTGATAAAATCTATTTATACCCGCAAGGTGTCATCGATTTCAAAGGACTGGCTAGTGAAATGGTATTCCTCAAAGGAATGCTTGAAAAGCTGGATATAAAAATGCAGATTATTCGTCATGGAAAATTCAAAGCAGCCACAGAGCCACTGTTTCTTGACAAAATGAGTCCGGAAAACCGCAAGCAGATCACTGAACTGATTGGGGATGTATGGGATAAAATGATCAATGGCATCTCCGAAACACGTAAAATAAGCAAGGATAAACTCAACCAGATGGCTGATAGTCTGAAAATTCAGACGGCCGAAGATGCATTAACATACAAATTCGTTGATCAGTTGATCTATAAGGATGAACTGCTTGCATTACTTAAAAAGCAGATCAACCTAGGAGAGAAAAAGAAGATCCAGTTTGTCACAATGGAAAACTACACCTCCGTTGCCGACTCCAGGAAGACCTCAACCAGCGGTAGTAAAATTGCGGTGATTTATGCCATTGGCTCCATCGGCGGTGGCGAAGGAGACGATCAAAGCATTGGTTCCGAGCGTATCTCAAGAGCGATAAGAAAAGCCAGGGAGGATGAAAAAGTAAAAGCAATTGTGTTTCGCATTAATTCAGGGGGAGGAAGCGCTCTGGCAAGTGATGTGATCTGGCGTGAAATTGACCTTGCCCGCAAGGTAAAACCCGTTGTCGCCTCCTTCGGGGATGTTGCTGCCAGCGGCGGATATTACATTGCCTGTGCTGCCACCAGGATCATCGCCGATCCCACCTCAATTACGGGTTCGATTGGCGTTTTCGGTGTGATCCCGAACATGGAAGGGCTCTTTAATAAAAAACTTGGGATCACCTTCGACTGGGCCACAACCAACAAAAACGGAGATTATATTTCTGTCACGAAAGCGCTCACTCCTTATCAAACCTTACTGATCCAGCGCGATGTAGACCATATTTATGATGTGTTTACCGGGAAGGTGGCCGAAGGCCGTAAGCTTAAAAAATCGCAGGTCGACAGCATCGGGCAAGGTCGTGTCTGGAGCGGCACCGATGCAAAAAGCATAGGGTTGATCGATGAATTCGGGGGTTTGTCCAAAGCCGTTGAACTTGCAGCTGAACTTGCCAAAACCAAGGATTTCAGATTGATTTCACTACCCGAACAAAAAGAATGGTTTGAGGAACTTATCGACCAGATTACCGGCAGCGACCCTTCAGCCAAACTTAAAGAAGCGATGGGGCCCGATTACCGGTTGTACCAATATTATAAGGAAATACGTGAGATGAGGGGCGTACAGGCCCGGTTGATGATGGATATCAATATCAACTAAGGGTCACCGTATTTTTCAGCGATGAAATATATGAATGCTGTATGCGGACTATTTTAACGGATATTTTTTGAAGATCTCTTCACTCTTCATCAGGATGTCAATATATTGAGCCCTTCTGTAGGAGAATGGATCTTTCAAATTTTTATGAGAAAGTTTGCCCCGGAAGGCGTCTATATTGTCATATTTTTTGTGCTCCATCCAGCCATCCAGGTCCTCGATTATTTTGGTGATCTGTCCAATGCCGTTTTTGTAAATGGTACTTACCACCTGTACACAATCGGCGCCGGCCAGGATCATTTTGGCAGCATCCTTACCTGTAAAAATGCCTGTATTGGCACACAATGATCCACGAATCTCACCAAACAGCAGACCGATGAACCGCAGGGGCAAACGGTTATCCTCTTCATGGCTCAGGTTATATGGAAAATGGTGTTCTTCCTTCTCCATGTCGATGTCGGGCTGAAATAACCGGTTAAACAACACAAACCCATCCACTCCTGCATAGTACATGTTCTGGATAACCATAAGTGTATTGGTGTAAAATGGGCTGAGCTTGACACTCACGGGGATCTTCACACTCTTTTTTACTTCACTTACCAGATCGAGCTGCTCATTCACGATGGCCTTACCTTCACGTTTGAAGTCGCCGGGGACAGCATAAAAATTCAACTCCAGTGCATTGATGCCGGTATTCTCAAGTTGTTTTGCATATTCAACCCAGGTTTCATCAAATGTGCAGTTTAAACTGGCAATTACCGGGATATTCACAGCCTTGACCACCTTCTTCAAATGACCGAGGTGCTCGCGGGGACCGGCATGTTCAATGTCGGGAAAGAGGCTGATCATCTCGGCATGGCGTTCATTGTACTGATTGAGTTCTTCATTAAGCTGCAAACGTTCAAGTTCAATCTGTTCTTCAAATAGCGTTTTAAATACAATGGCTGCCGCCCCGGCATCTTCCATCCTTTTACAATTGTCTGTATCCTTCACCAGGTTGCTCGCACCCACAATAATGGGATTCTTCAGTTGGAGACCCATATAACGTGTTGATAAATTTGCCATGATGGTATGTGTTTAATAGTAGTTTAAAAGGTTAACAAATATATGGAATGGATTCCTATTTTTCATATTTCATTTCAGCCAACCGTTTGTAGTGATTGTACCTCCATTTGGCATTCTCTTCTGCTGCAGTGAACAATTCGTCAGCCTCCTCGGGAAACATCTGTTTGAGCGACGAATAACGAACTTCACTGGCAAGGAAATCCTGGAAACTGGTCCATTCCGGTTCCTTTGAATCAAGCGTAAAGGGGTTCTTGCCTTCATTGCCATTCACTGGATTGTAACGGTAGAGTTGCCAGTAACCTGAAGCCACAGCGCGGTCCATTTCCTCTTCGACTTTGCCCATTCCAAGTTTCAGGCCGTGATTGATGCAGGGCGAATAGGCAATGATGAGCGAAGGTCCGTTGTATGATTCAGCCTCTTTCACAGCCCTGAAAAGCTGGCTGTTGTTGGCTCCCATCGAAACCTGCGAAACATAAACATAACCATAGGTCATGGCCATTGCCCCCAGATCCTTTTTACGAACCTTTTTCCCTGAGGCAGCAAATTTGGCTACCGCACCAATCGGGGTTGCCTTTGATGACTGCCCGCCGGTGTTGGAATATACCTCCGTATCGAGGACCAGGATATTGATGTCTTCGCCTGATGCGATCACGTGATCCAAACCACCGTAACCGATATCATACGCCCAGCCGTCACCCCCAATAATCCAGATCGATTTTTTTACAAGATACTGACGCAGGTTCAGAAGTTCTTTTGCCAGTTCATTGTTTTCCTTGGTCAGCAATGGAATGAGCGCCAACGAAGCGGTTTTTGAACCTTCAGCGTTGTACATGTTTTCGACCCAGGTCTGCATGGCTGCAAGGGTGGCTGATCCCAATAAATTCTCCTTGATGGCTGCACGCATTCTGTCAGCCATGCGTTTACGCAGTTGTGTAATGGCTACTGCCATTCCATACCCATATTCAGCATTGTCTTCAAACAGTGAATTGGCCCAGGCCGGTCCCTGTCCTTCCATATTTGGACGATAGGGTGTAAATGGAGCTGTCCCGCCATAAATGGAAGAACATCCCGTGGCATTGGAGATCATCATCCGCTCACCGTAAAGTTGGGTCAGCAGTTTTATATAGGGCGTTTCACCGCAGCCGGCGCAGGCTCCTGAAAATTCGAAGAGAGGTTGAGCAAACTGGCTGTTCTTGAATGTTTTGAAACGGTCGATCACATTGGTCTTATACGAAACCTTGCTGATATTGTAATCCCAGTTGATCGCCTCGGGCATCTGGCTTTCAAGGGTTTTAAATTCAAGGGCCTTGGTTTTTGCCGGGCAAACATCCATACAGTTGCCGCAACCGGTACAATCGAGTGGCGAAACCTGGATACGGAATTCCATGCCAGCGAGATCTTTACCTATCGCCTTCAGGGTAACCATTTCAGCGGGTGCGTTTTGCTTTTCAACATCATTTAAAAGGAACGGCCTAATGGCAGCGTGAGGACAAACGAAAGCGCATTGGTTACACTGGATGCAGTTTTCGGAGATCCATTCAGGAATATTGACAGCAATACCACGTTTTTCAAGTTGTGTGGTTCCACTTGGGAAGGTTCCATCTTCACGGCCTACAAAGGCGCTTACTGGGATATCGTCTCCATTCATGGCACTTACCGGGTCAAAGATCTGACGAATGAATGGGTCTTTGCTTTCGGTGTTGGCTGGTTTGATCACCAGTTTGGACCATTCTGAAGGAATTTCAACTTTGGTCAATTCACCACCGCGATCAATGGCAGCATAGTTCATGGTGACAATCTTTTCTCCCTTGCGTCCATATGTTTTATAAATGGCTTTCTTCATGTCGGCTACCGTTTTTTCGTACGGGATCACATTCGACACTTTAAAGAATGCACTCTGCATGATTGAATTGGTGCGGTTTCCCAGGCCAATCTCTTCAGCGATCTTAGTGGCGTCTATGATATAGAAATTGATTTTATGATCGGCCATGTATTTCTTCATATGATCGGGCAACCGGCGTTTGGTCTCTTCGGCGTCCCAGATTGAGTTGAGAAGAAAGGTCCCGCCATCTTTCAAACCTTTGAGCATATCATATTTCTCAAGATAGGCCGGAACATGGCAGGCAACAAAATCGGGTGTGATCACCAGGTAGGGGGAACGAATCGGGGTATCGCCGAAACGGAGATGCGAAACCGTAATGCCTCCTGATTTTTTTGAGTCATAGGCAAAATAGGCCTGGGCATATTTATCGGTACTGTCGCCGATGATTTTGATGGAGTTCTTGTTTGCACCAACAGTCCCGTCAGAACCAATTCCATAGAACTTGGCTGAATAGGTTCCTTTCGGGGCAATGTCCATCTCCGGAATCAATGGCAGGGAGAGGAAGGTAACATCATCAACAATACCAAGCGTAAAATGATTTTTCGGCTCCTTTGACTTCAGGTTGTCAAACACCGTAATGATCTGTGAAGGGGTGGTATCTTTTGAACTCAACCCGTAACGACCGGCAATGATCATCGGGCGGTTATCACGTTCATAGAACATATCGCGGATGTCGAGATACAAAGGATCGCCATTGGCTCCCGGCTCCTTGGTGCGATCGAGCACACAAATCCGTTTCACACTTTTCGGAAGGACATTGAAGAAATATTTTGCAGAGAAAGGGCGGTAAAGGTGAACGGAGATCAATCCAATCTTCTCGCCTTTTTCCATCAGGTAATCAATGACCTCCTTGGTAGTATCGGTGATTGAACCCATGGCCACAACAATGTTTTCAGCTTCCGGGTGACCATAATACATAAATGGATGATATACCCGGCCGGTTATTTTGGTGATTTCCTTCATATAGCCATCCACCACATCAGGAACAGCATCATAAAAACGGTTCACAGCTTCTTTCGCCTGGAAGAAAATATCGGGATTCTGTGCAGTACCGCGGGTGACAGGATGCTCGGGGTTGAGTGCGTGGTCGCGGAAAGTCTGTAATGCCTTCATGTCGAGCAAACCTCTCATGTCTTCATCTTCGAGCATCTCGATTTTCTGTATTTCATGGGATGTACGGAAACCATCGAAAAAATGGAGGAAGGGAATTCTTGATTTGATGGCTGAAAGATGGGCAACGCCGGCAAGATCCATCACCTCCTGCACCGATCCCGTAGCCAGCATGGCAAATCCGGTCTGACGGGTTGCATACACGTCACTGTGGTCACCGAAGATCGAAAGGGCGTGAGCAGCCACGGTACGGGCGCTGACATGAAAAACGGCAGGGAGTAATTCACCGGCAAGTTTATACATGTTGGGGATCATCAGAAGCAAACCCTGAGATGCCGTGAATGTCGAAGTCAGCGCTCCGGCCTGTAATGAACCATGCAATGTGCCGGCTGCACCTGCTTCCGATTGCATTTCAACGACCTTCACCTCTTCTCCAAAAAGGTTTTTACGTCCATGAGCTGCCCATTCATCCACGTTTTCGGCCATGTTTGAGGAGGGAGTAATCGGATAGATGGCCGCAACCTCACTGAACATGTAGGCCATATGCGCAGCAGCCTGGTTGCCGTCACACGACAAGAATTTTTTTGATTTATTCATAATATATTGATATTTAGGTATTTAATTTCTTATTGTGAATCTGATAACAGACGGCAAAAATAAACAATTCTATTGAATATGCCAAGTGAAATTATGGAAAATCCAGTAGAAATGATGAACAAACCATAACCTGAAAATATTCCCCCGGAGCCGCCCCCGTCAACCATCCCGTCGGACAGGAAAGCCCTTCGGTAGTTCATCGATTTTTTCTACTTTTGCAGGCCTATGCTCTATCCCTCATCATTTGAACAAAAACTGGGCTTCGATGTGATCCGTCATATCCTTGAAGACTACTGCCTCTCCTCTTTAGGCCGTTCATGGGTGGAGAAAATTGCCTTTTCAACTGATCGTGAAGAAATTGAATCCGGACATCTGCAAACTGGTGAGCTCCAGCAAATACTACAGTTCGAAGAGAAGTTCCCATCCCAGGATTATTATGACCTGATTCCCGAGCTGCTGCGGATTCGCATTCCGAACACCTATGTAGAGACGGAGCAGCTTTCACATCTCAAGTTATCTGTTTCAACCATTTATGCCCTGACCCGGTTCCTTTCAGAAAAAAAAGAGAAATATCCTGCCTTAAATAAAATGATGAACGGGGAGAATGATTTTTCTTCCTTTGCATCCCCTATTCTCCAGGATCTGATCGTTCAGGTCGAGCGGATTGTGGATGAAAAATCGGAGGTCAGGGATTCGGCTTCTCCGGAGCTGAACCGGATCAGGAAGGAAAAAATATCCCTGCAAACATCTGTTGAACGGAGGGTGTTGCAAAGCTTCAAAATAGCACGACAAAACGGGTGGACTCCAGATGATGCAGAAATAACCATTCGCAATGGCAGGCTGGTCATCCCCCTGATCAGCGCACATAAAAGAAAGATCCAGGGGTTCATGCATGATGAATCTGCTACCGGGCATACGGTTTTTGTAGAACCCGCTGAAATTTTTGAAACCAACAATGAGATCCGGGAACTCGATTATGCCGAGCGTCGTGAAATCATACGTATTCTTACAGCTTTCACCACCCTCCTGAGACCGGATATCGACCTGCTCATCCATGCTTATCAGCTGCTCGGACAAATTGACTTTATCCGTGCGAAAGCCCGGTTTGCCATCAGCATTGGCGCTACAAACCTGGTCCATCATCACCGGGATACAAAAACATTCATATGGCACCAGGCTGTTCATCCTTTGCTTTTCCTCTCACACCAGAAACACAATAAAAAGACCGTCCCGCTTGATGTTGAACTTAATCCTGATCAACGCATTCTGATCATTTCAGGACCCAACGCCGGGGGAAAATCGGTATGCCTTAAAACGGTCGGACTCGTACAGTATATGTTTCAATGCGGGTTGTTGCCCCCGGTCAGGGAGGATTCTGAATTTTCGATCTTTAATAAAATTTTTATCGATATCGGAGATGAGCAATCCATCGATAACGATTTGAGCACCTATACGTCCAAACTGTACAACCTTAAATTTTTCATTGAAAACACAGATGCAGACTCGCTGTTTTTAATTGATGAACTGGGAACAGGGACAGATCCGTCACTGGGAGGCGCTATAGCGGAAGCAACCCTGGAAGCCCTTAATGAAAAAAGGGCCCTGGGTGTGGTAACAACCCATTATTCGAACCTGAAATTACTTGCCGGGCGTGAACAGGGGATTGTAAACGGGGCCATGCTGTTCGATGTTAAAAAACTGAAACCCTTATACCAGTTGAAAACCGGGAAACCCGGCAGTTCGTTTGCGCTGGAAATTGCACAGGAAATCGGGTTTCCTGAATCCGTATTAAAAAACGCAAAGAAAAAAACCGGTAGAAGCCAGCTTGATTTTGACAGGGAACTCCAAAATCTTGAGGTTGAAAAGCAGGAGATAAATCAAAAATCAACTGAATTAAGTGTGGCCGATGATTTTCTTGCTGAATTAATTAAAAAATATGAAAAATTAAATAAAGATCTTGAACTAAAGAAAAAAGAGATCATTGACACTGCAAGGGAAGAGGCCCGGCAACTGCTGGACGGTTCGAATAAAATTATCGAAAAAACTATAAAGGAAATCCGTGAATCACAGGCTGAAAAACTCCGCACCAAAGAGATCCGGGCAGAATTAAAAGAGGTAAAGGAAAAACTATTACAGCCTGGTTCAGCAGATAAAAAAGCTCCTGAATCCATAAGTATTCCGGTAGCTCCGTTCAAAACAAGCCTGATTGGCAGTGAAGCCCCCCCGCATCGCTTTCAGAGTTACTTTAATGATCTTCATCAGAAATTAACAAATTTCTCTTTAACGCTCGATTTGCGGGGAAGCCGGGTTGATGAAGCGCTGGCGCTCTTACAGCGTTACATCGACGATGCCGTGTTGTTGTCAATTCCCGAAGTTCAGATTTTACATGGAAAGGGAAATGGGGTTTTACGCCAGGTAACACGCGATTACCTCCGGTCGCAAAAAGAGGTTCAAACTGCCAAGGATGCACCCATTGAACAGGGCGGTTCAGGAATAACCATTGTACATTTCCGAAAATAATAATTATTTTTGTCCAATTTTCTTACCTAAAACATCCATTATGAAATCGATTAAATTTAAAGAGTCAGAGCTCGAATTTTTACAAACCCATTATGAGCTGGAACTTCTGGATGCCGAAAATTATGTCGGTGAAATAAAAAATATCTTAAAAAAACTGGGTAAAATAGAAAAGGAGATCATTAAAGAAAAACCTGCTGTAAAAACTGAAAAAAAACGTGGTCGCCCAAAGAAACCCCAGAATATCACACCTGCCGCTGTTGATTCCGCCCCGGCCAAACCTGCCAAACAGGCTAAATAACTCTATTTTTCAATCGGTTTGGAAATTCATCAAAAGGTTGTATCTTTGCACCCCAATTTGAAAATAATTATTGATCATGGCCAATCATAAAAGCGCAGAAAAACGCATCAGAACCACCAAAACAAAACGTACTCAAAACCGTTACCAGGGCAAAACCGTCCGTAACGCTGTGAAAAAATTACGTGATACTGAAGAAGCTGCAACCATTGCAAAGGATCTTCCCAACGTTGTTGCCCAAATCGACAAGCTGGCCAAGAAAAACGTGATCCATAAAAATAAGGCTTCCAACCTGAAAAGCAAACTGATGCTTAAGGCTAATGCCGCATCATCTGCGTCTACGCCAGCGTAAACCTTTTATCGAAGAAAGTCGTTGTATATAGGTCGTAAGGTGCCTCTCCTTTTTGCGCGGGTATATGTCTTCAATATGGATTAATATCCCGGTCTCTTCCACTTCACCAAATCCGTGATTGATCGCCGTTCCAAACGTACGCATGGTCGGCGACAGGTTCATATAGGCATTCACCAGCGGGGGAACATGTTCTCCATGGCGGCGTACCTCATGGATCAGTATCTTGTAATTTTCCTCATAGGTCTGGGCTGCAAATATTTCAGCAATCTTCGCATCCGGGGTATCACAGATAACAGCCTCCCTTGGAACCATGAGCGTTTCCGTATCAGGAAAATAGCGGCGGAGAAAATAGAGTACAATGTCGCGGGCTGTACGGTTATAATCAGGATACATGGTCATCTTACCAAAGAAATATTTTACATCGGGATTCTCAATGATCATTGCACCAAGCCCATCCCACAGGTTATCCAGCGAATACATCCCCTTGCGGAAATTCACAAGCGGCTGGTAATTCGGCTGGACAAACGACCGTCCAAGTTCAATACTCATAGGAAGATAGTCACGGATAAACCTGTTTGAAAAGTCGAACAGTTCAGCCGTGGCACTGTGAATGCAATCTCCCTGATTACATGGGATATCGCGGCCATGTATAAACCGGTAGCCTCCTGATATCTCTTTTTCTATGGGATCCCATACGATCAACTGATGAAATGGAACCTCCATGATGTCAAATTCATCGATGTCAACACTTTTCCCTGTTCCTCCGCCCGCATCCCTGAAGGTGATCTCCCTTAATCTTCCAACCTCCCTCATCAGGCTGGGCGAATCATGTGCAGTAAAAACATAGATTTTATTGCGTCCGTTATTTGTGTTGCGCAAAAAAGTGCTTTCGTTCAGCTCAGCTTCAAGCAGGTTTTTATTGATCGGTGCTATAATAGGTTCCATGGGATGGAGGCTAAGTAACAGAGTTTATTCTACAAATATACGAAGTAGGTTCCGATATAAACATCGCCGGTAAACGAATAAAATCTAAATTTGTAATCATCATGATAAGCCGAGGAAAGTTCCCATGACTGAAACATCCGATATTGAAATCCCTGAAAGACTGATCGATATTGAAGCGCTCTTCGCTTCAAAAAACCCGAAATTGCTGCGTTTTATTCCCCGCTTTGTCCTCTCCTACCTAAAGAGGATCACGCATCAGGAGGAGGTGAACGGATATATCTGGCGCAACCGCGATAAAATCGGGGTGCCTTTCGTTGAAGCCATCCTGAATGAATTTGGAGTAAAGGTTGAAACCATCGACAAGCGGGCAGACAAGCTTCCCCTCTCCGGTCGGTTGATCGTGGCCTCCAACCATCCCCTGGGCGGATTGGATGGCATGGCGCTGATGCAGGTTCTCGGTAAAATGCGTCCCGACATCGTCTTTCCCGTGAATGACCTGCTGATGAACGTGCCCGGTCTCAGACCGCTCTTCATACCAATCAACAAACATGGCAGGAATACTGAAAATGCCCGGCTGATCGATCAGACCTTTGCATCGGAGAAGATGATCCTCTATTTTCCGGCCGGCCTGGTTTCCAGAAAGCAACATATTCATGGTAAGACGGTAATCCGTGACCTGGAGTGGAAAAACACCTTCATCAAGAAGGCGAAAAAATACCAGCGCGACATCGTTCCTGTTTATGTGGAGGGACAAAACTCCGAATGGTTTTATAACCTGTCCCGATGGCGTAAAAAACTGGGGATCAACGCCAACATTGAGATGCTCTACCTTGTTGACGAGATGGTAAAACAATTTAACAACACCATCAGCATCATCATTGGCGATCCGATCACCTGGTCAACGTTCGATAAATCAAAATCCGAAGCCCAGTGGGCTGAATGGGTGCAGGAGAAGGTGTACGCCCTGGGAGAAAAATAGCAAAACGGATTTTTTTGCCTACCTTTGACATAAATCCCAACGAAGTTGAAAATTGAGAAGATTGAGTTTTTATGCAGCAGTCCGTCCCTGAAGTTGTGTCCGAAGGAAGATCTGCCTGAATTTGCTTTCATTGGCCGGTCAAATGTGGGAAAATCATCCCTGATCAACATGCTTGCCGATCATAAAGGGCTTGCCAAGGTTTCCGGAACTCCTGGTAAAACAAGGCTGTTGAACCATTTTAAGGTTGAATCAGCCGTGAATAAAACGACAACGGAGTGGTTCCTCGTCGATCTGCCTGGCTATGGCTTTGCAAAACTCTCCAAGGAACAACGTGCGAAATTTGAGGGATTAATTGAATCTTATCTTCAGAATCGCGAAAACCTGGCACTTACATTTGTATTGATCGACTCCCGTCTGGCGGTCCAGAAAATCGATCTGGAATTCATGAACTGGCTGGGAGATAACGAGGTAGGATTCGTCATTCTTTTTACCAAGATCGATAAACTCTCAAAGGCGCAACTTTCCGCAAACCTTGCTGCCTATCAGAAGGCACTTGCTGCCTCGTGGTCGGAATTACCCCTGATCATCCCGACATCAGCAGAAACCAGGGCAGGCCGTGATGAAGTATTGGGCGTCATAGAAGAGGCTCTGACCGAGATTGCCAAAGCAGATAGATAATCCATCGGCAGCGCGTACGATTACATTTCCTCAATCGTTGTGAATGATCCCGTTTAACCGGAACTGTGCCCTTAAAATGTTGTAATCGAGGCGTGCCTGCTGAATGAACCTGCGAAAGATCTGTTCCTGCCCGCTGCGTATAAACAAGCACCGGGAATTTGATGCATTAAATCGGGTCACTGCATCCACCCTGTTCAAAAACACCACTTCACATTGTACTCCGGTGATCAGTTCGGACAGCACCGGCAGGATTTTTTCCAATGCAAAACAAAAGCCGGTATTCCGCTCCAGCATTACAGATAATTCAAAATGGTCAGGCAAGTTAACCCGCCCTTCTGCATCAATGCCATTGACAATCGCAAAAAGAATGAAAGGACACTGTTCACAAAGAGCGTTTGTAACCATTTTCAATTCAACCAAATTTGGTTTCATAAAAACTCTTTTCTGTATTACAAGACAAGAGAAAGAGTTGAAAGGTTGCAATCCTAAAAAAAAAGAGGTGGAGAGGGTTATTTTAATTCTATGAGAAGATGGTGTTTGGGAACGGTTTCCCCCTGTTTAACATGAACCTTTTTTACTGTACCATTGATTGTTGCCAGCAGGTGGTTATCCATCTTCATGGCCTTGAGCACCAGCAAAGTCTCACCCTTTTTGACTTTGTGGCCCTCTTTTACGTGTACCTTGAGGATTGTTCCGGGAATAAATGCAACAATTCTTCTCGGGTCAGGGGGAGTATAGGGCGTACGGTTTGCAAACTTTTTCGTTAACGTAGTCCTATAGCTGATCTCCTCGTATTTAAAATCGATGAATTCAATGTTTTCGTCCATAATCTCGGGTGACTCAAAAATAAAAAGTTAAAACATTTCGCAATCTGACGATACGGCTACTTAGAAAGGAGGAACCCCATGTTTCTTTTTCGGGGTAATTTCGCGTTTGCTTTGGGCAAGGGTCAACGAATGCATAAGGTAATTCCGCGTTTCGTTTGGTTCGATTACGGCATCAACATACCCATAAGCTGCTGCCACGTAAGGATTCGCAAATTTCTGGCGGTATTCTTCAATTAATCTTTTTCGGGTCTCTTCAGGGTTGTCACTGGCTTTGATTTCACTGCGGAAGATGATATTTGCCGCGCCTTCAGGACCCATAACAGCGATTTCGGCTGTTGGCCAGGCGAATACAAAATCGGCACGAAGATGGTTCGAGCACATGGCGATATAGCCTCCCCCGTATGCCTTGCGTAAAATCACGGTTATCTTTGGAACACTTGCTTCGCTGTATGCGTAAAGAACCTTTGCCCCGTGACGGATTACCCCGGCATGTTCCTGATCTACACCGGGCAGGTAACCTGGTAAATCAACCAAGGTTACGAGCGGAACATTAAAAGCATCGCAATAACGGATAAAGCGGGCGGCCTTGTCACTTGAATCGCAATCGAGTACGCCGGCGAGCACCATCGGCTGATTGGCTACAAATCCAACAGTTTGTCCGTCGAGACGACCAAAACCAACCACGATGTTGGCTGCCCACATTTCATGAACCTCGAAGAAGTCACTGTCATCGGCAATGGCACGGATGATATCCCTTACATCGTAGGGAGTCATCGGATTTGTTGGGAAAATGCTGTCGAGTTTATACTGGCGTGATTTGGGTGCTTTTTTGGGGAATACCTCAGCCTTCTTTTCATTATTCCAGGGAATGTAACTCACCAATCTTTTGATCTGGTCGAAACATTCTGCTTCACTTTCAGCAAAAAAATGGGCATTCCCGGTAATTTCAGCATGAACCCGGGCACCGCCAAGGTCTTCCATCGATATCTCTTCACCAAGTACGGTCTTGATCACTTCAGGACCTGTAATGAACATCTTGGAAATCTTATCAACTACAAAAACAAAATCGGTTAAGGCAGGGCTGTAAACTGCGCCGCCGGCACAAGGGCCAAGAATAACGGAGATCTGGGGTATCACACCCGAAGCCTGGGTGTTGCGGTAGAAAATCTCACCATAGCCTGCCAGTGAGTTCACCCCCTCCTGGATACGGGCGCCACCGGAATCGTTAATCCCGATCAGGGGCACCTTCATCTTCATGGCATGATCCATAATCTTCGTGATCTTTTTGGCATGCATCAAACCAAGCGAACCCCCGGCAACAGTGAAATCCTGCGCAAAAATACAAACCGGCCATGCGCTGATGGATCCGGTACCCGTGATAACACCATCTCCCGGTAAATATTTTTTATCCATATCGAAATCCTGCCCGGCATGTTTCACAAAAAGATCATATTCATGGAAAGAGTTGGGATCAAGCAAGGCCAGAATGCGTTCACGGGCAGTCATTTTGCCAGATGCTTTCTGCTTTTCAAGGGCCTGTTCACCGCCCCCTTTAAAGGCTTCCTGCATGCGCCTTTTCAATTCCGTGGTCTTTGCTCTCAAACTCATAAGCAGTCGATTTTTTACAAGGGCTGCAAAGATACATTATTACAATACAATTAGCAAATCAAGGGAACCGGTCTTAACCACCAGGATCTTTCAGTCCGGTCTTTATAAAAAAAGAATAATGAGTACTTTTGCTACTCATAATAAATAATCATTTATTTTTGTTTTTATATTTCAACAGGGCCATTCATGATAAAAAAAACCTATCAATCAAAGCCTGCAGGCAAACCCCCTGTTGCATTCGTTTCTGTAAAACCTTCAGCTTCGGCAGGCACTGAGGGGGCCCAGTTAAAGGAGGCAAATGCCCCCTGGTACGCTGTCTATACCCGTTCCAGGTGGGAGAAACGCCTGATGGAGCTTCTGCGCGAGAAAGGGATTGAAGCATATGTGCCATTGCGTAAGGTCATCCATCAATGGAGCGACCGGAAGAAACTGGTTGATGAACCCCTTATCCGCTCCTATTGTTTTGTAAAGGTTGGTGAACAGGATTACTATGAAGTGCTGAACACACCGGGTGCCGTTCGATACATCTGGTTTTCAGGCAAACCGGCTGCAATACCCGAACGCCAGATCAATACGCTTAAAGCCATCACAGGTTCCGATGTGGAAGTGGAATGTGTTGAGGATAGTTTTCAACCGGGAATTCGTGTGATTGTTAATGGCGGACCGCTCACCGGGATTACAGGGGAATTGGTCTCAATTACCAACAAAAAAAAGGTTATTGTCCGCATTGATCACCTCAAACAGGTGCTTACCTTGTCCATTTCACCCCTGCTGCTTGAGAAGGTGCATAGCTAAACAGGAAAAAATAATCAGTATAACAAACTACTAACATCAAAAATATTCATATGACCATTTACGAAAAACTGCTTAAAAAAGAGACGAAGCTTTCTGTGATCGGACTCGGTTATGTCGGATTACCGATCGCCCTTGAATTTGCAAAAAAAATCAAAGTAGTGGGTTTTGATATCAAGCCCGATCGTGTTGAAATGATGAAAAATCATGTGGATCCAAGCGGTGAGTTGTCTGCTGAGGCTTTCAGGGATACAGACATCCTGATAACTGCCGATCCGGAAGAGTTGAATTCATGTACTTTTCATATCGTGGCCGTACCCACCCCGGTGACAAAACACAACCTCCCTGATCTTTCTCCGCTTCTCTCGGCAACACGTACAGTAGCCAAAGCGCTAAAAAAAGGCGATTATGTATTGTATGAATCTACCGTCTATCCCGGTGCCACCGAAGAAGACTGTGTTCCGATCCTGGAAGAATTATCGGGCCTTAAGTTCGTTGAAGATTTTAAGGTTGGCTTTTCCCCCGAGCGCATCAACCCCGGTGATAAGGAACATTCTCTGACCACAGTTATTAAAATCGTTTCGGGTTGTGATGCGGAATCGCTGGAGCAGATTGCCAAAACCTATGAATTGATCGTGAAGCCTGGTGTACACCGGGCCCCCACCATTAAGGTGGCCGAAGCTGCCAAGATCATTGAAAACGCACAGCGCGACGTGAACATCGCCTTCATGAATGAACTTTCGATCATTTTCGGCCGAATGGGGATCAACATTTATGATGTGCTTGAAGCTGCAGGCACAAAATGGAACTTCCTGAAATTCTATCCCGGATTGGTTGGCGGACATTGCATTGGCGTTGACCCCTATTATCTTACTTATAAGGCCGAGGAATATCGGTATCACGCAAGAGTCATCAATGCGGGAAGGTATGTGAACGACAGCATGGGATTTTACGTGGCAAAACAATGTGTGAAACAGCTGATCAAAGCAGGAAAGAATGTTCTTGGCGCAAAAGCACTCGTTATGGGAGCCACCTTCAAGGAGAATGTCAGTGACATCAGGAACTCCCGGGTGGCCGATCTGATAGGAGAATTAAAACAGTACGGGATATCGGTGGATGTTACAGATCCCTTCGCCAGCAACGATGAGCTGATGCATGAATATGGTTTTGGACTTGCCGTCTTGCCCGAAAGCATTTCCAGTGGTAATACCTCCGACACACCAGACAGTCAAAAGTACGATGTGGTGATCGTAGCAGTTAACCATAAGCCTTACCTGAAACTGACTGAAGCCTATTTCAAGTCCATCTGTTCCGCCAGCGGAATTCTGGTTGATGTAAAAGGAATTTTCCGCAATAAAATATCGGAGCTGAATTACTGGAGCCTGTAAGGCTACTTTTTACTTTTCAATTCAAGGCGGTTAAAAACGTTGTACCAGAAAAAACCTCCCTGAAATGCATAAAAAAATCCGACGACTCCATCCGGAAGTTTATCAACCAGGTAATAGGTGCCGTAAAAGATGAGCGGCGAAACAAAAAAGGCCATCCAGAAGGTAATGCCAAAAAATCCATCGGCAAACAATCTGAACACATCAACCCGGGTCGCCCCGGCCTCTTTTTGCACCTTCAGATTTTCGAAAACCTGGTTAAAAAACATGCCGGCCAGCATCATGGCAAACATCAGAACCGGCTTGATCCATTCGTAGTTTTGGAACAAGTTTGTCAGGGTGGCCGTAGGTTCCTTCACCCCGGGATTGCCGGCACTTACCGAAAAGTTTTCTGGTATAATTCCCGTGTAAAGAAGTATACTCAGGCCTGCCCCTACCGATAATATCAGGACCCAAAGGGCAGCTTTTTCTGATTTCATTAAATAGGATTCCATTGTGTTGTTATTAGGTTTAACATATTGCAAAGACAAGGCAGGAATCAAAAAGGTTGCAAGGTACAATTCGAATATTGGTTTTTTTTTGCGGAATTTCATGTTTTAAGTGAAAAAAAAGAAAGATCAGATAAAGTTTGCATGGTTGGTGATTCTGGTATAATTTTACACCCGGGTAAAACCATCAGTAACCATCTTTTAATCCTCTTGAACAATGAACACATTTAAACAAAATTCCAACATTATAAGTCTTGTAGTCATTTTTCTGATGACCTTTGTTTTTTGCAGCACGATCAGTGCACAGGAAAAGGGAACAGTAAAAGATTCCCGTGATGGTCGAACCTACCAGTGGATGAAGATTGGGAAAAAAGCCTGGCTGGTTGAAAATCTTAAATATGATGCCAAACCATGCAGTTGGTTTTATAACAAAGACACGGCTTATTCAATGCCGAATGGCAGGCTTTATACATGGAATGCCGCCATGACAGCATGTCCTAAAGGCTGGATTCTGCCGTCGGAGGGTGACTGGACTCAGTTGATCGCCAAGCTTGGCGGAGTTGAAGTTGCCGGGGGCAAATTGCAGGACATGGATTCCCTCTACTGGAATTCGAATAAAAACATTCCTGCTTCTGCGAAGACTCTTTCGTCGTTGCTGGGTGGTGTCAGGCACAGCGACAGCACTTATACCGGCATTTCCTTATGGGGGGGCTTATGGTCAGCAACCGCTGCCGGCGATGTAGCTACCAACTACCTGTTCGCCCATGGTGACAAGACCATCGTTAAGAGTTCAAATGAAAAAAACTCAGCCTTTGGTGTTCGGTGTGTGAAGAAATAATCACATGGAATTGGATAAAAATCCGGACGAAGAATCACGCCAGAATTATTTAACGCTTAAGGAGAACCTGAACCTTGGTTTGGCTCAGGTTCCACATGCCAAGGACTTTCGTCAGGCCAAAGGCATTCTGATTGAAATTCAAAACCAGTTTAAAGGCTTAAAACTTCGCAGGGAGGACCGCGAGGAACTTTATACCAGGCTGCAACATGCCTTTGCGGAGATTAATGCAAAAATTGAAGACGAAAAATTTGAGTTTGAATTTGAAGCGGCGGCGAACTATGCTGATTTAAAAGCAGCGGTTTCAAAAGCCATCTCCCTGGCGAGTACATCGCATGAGTTCCGTGAAACCTGGGATTACATGATTGATTTACAGACCCGGATCAAGGCGGCCAAACTGCTTCGTGAACAACGGGAGGAGTTATTCCTCAGTCTTCAGGATGCATTCACCACCGTAAAAGCATGGCGGAACGAAGAACGGCTGGCCTTTGAAAAAGAGGCCCATCAAAACTATTTGCGGTTGAAGGTCCTGGTGGACAAAGGTTTGATCCAGGCCGAAGAGACCCATGAATATAAAGATACACGGGAATTTCTCAAAAAGATCCAGTCTGAATTCAAAGGTATTAAAATGGCACACGAACAGCGGGAGGAGCTATATGCCCGTCTTCAGACGGCCTTTGATATCCTTGGAAAACGGCTGGATGAATTTTTCCGTTATAAAAAGAAGAACTGGGAGGTTAAAATGCAATACAAGCTTTCCCAGTATTCGGTTGATATCTTTGAGTTGAATGAGGCGTTAAAGAAGGAGCAGGCCTATGTCAGTGCGTTGGAAGACCAGCTGGAGGTCATTGTTTCATCCGGAAAAGAATCTACGGTAAAAATCGGTCTCCAGGCCAGGATTGCATCGGCTTACCGCAGTATTGAGCGAAAGCAGCAGGAGATCATCAGTTTTGAAAGTGAAAGGAGTGAATTACAAAGCCGCCTGGACCAACCGGAGGATGAGGATGACATGTAAAAGGAGTCATTTTTTTCTTGGATGATACAAATTAATTTAATACTTTTGCACTCCCAAATTAAACATTGGCCCGTTCGTCTAGTCGGTTAGGACGCCAGGTTTTCATCCTGGAAATCAGGGGTTCGATCCCCCTACGGGCTACCCAAAATCAAATTTAAACCCTGTAAATCAACGATTTACGGGGTTTTTTTATGACTTGGTAAAACATAGGTAAAACATTTCCCGAACATGTTGATTTTACTGGGGTTTTCGTTGTTTTTATGTTGTATTATTCTCATTATCAGTTAAATTGAATAAATATCGCTTATTCTTTCCATTTTTACAGCGTTGAGCTCTGTCAAAAGATTCAAAACATACCCACTTCTATTGTTGCAAAAGGCTTTCTTATAACAGCTGATCAACCTTTCTTCACAATCTTCAAGTTGCCCTTACTTTTGTAAGCTTTCCTAAACTCCTCCGCCCTCTTATTCAGCGCTGGAACCTCTCCATATTCTATATACCGGCCAACATCCCCACCGCAAAGGGAACATTTGCCCTTCAAATGAACGTCATTATCAGCATTCAGGGTTATCTTGTAATCCGTAATACCAACCGTCAAATGCTCCCCGTTGCAGTGTGCGCAAAAAACATTACCGGCAACGATTTCCCTGAAGTCCCGGTAATCATCCTGCAAAATGGTCTTTACATCACTTTTTGATAATTCAATGGTAGCGTTTTTCATTGTGGGATTATGTTTAGTGAATCAACTGCGAAAATACAGAATAGCTTCTGAATCTCCTCAGATCGATAAGTCCGCGGATAAAATACTTACCAATATCCTACTATTAAAGCCAAAACCGCTGATTGATCCAAATAATCTGATAATTTCCAATGTAGTTTATTATTAGCATTGTTGAAAACGTGTTAATAAATCACAAAAAAAACAGCTCAAAACACGCTCACCTTTTGCCCCTAAACCCGATTAAGCATTATAATATCATCAAGATTTCGATTTCAAGTCAGATTGATAATCCTAAACACAGGTGCAGATTATGACGATGGAATTAGAATTGTTTCAGCTTCTAGGATTTTATTTCAGTGTTATTATCCCTCGAGCTTTCTTCGGGTCATCCTTTTTATTCATCTCCTTATCCTCAACCTTATGTCTCCTCAGCCACTGCAATCGTTGCGGCCAATGTCGCTGCATTTTTTCGAGGAAATGTTCGAACCATTCATCGAACAAAGTCGGAACATCACCATCCAGTATCAGATCCAGAAAGAAAAACCCGACGATCCCGACAATTTTACAATTGTGGTCAGGTCAGTGAATAATTCAGAAACCCCTGAAGATTTCTATAGGCAACTCACGATGTTGACCGATGCATCAATTCAACAAGTCGATGAATTCCTTCAGCAACAAAATCCCACCTATATCGATGCACTTGCAGATTATGTCGTTGGAAAAATTGACTCCCTTTCTTCGATCATCGAGAATCAATCAATTCTGCTGCATGATGACAAAATGGGAGGTCTCTTTCACTGCCAGTTAAAATCATATGTAGGTGCGCGCCTGGTAGGACCGGATATCTGGGATTCCAAGTTGTTGGGTCCGGCAGTCCATTATAATACACAAAAATTCACCGAAGTCTGGCTCCGGGTAATTCACCATGCAAAGGAACAGGTTAACCCGTAACCTTGAAAAAAATACGTATTATACTACTCATATCTAAGACCCAGTTTTTCCATCATCCGGCTTGAGCTTTTGGTCACCTCATTGAAATGCCATTCCCCATTGATCTTTATCTTCTTAAGAT